>ERZ1643251.3978-NODE-3978-length-13248-cov-6.248389_pt1 | contig 13248 bp, 11 predicted proteins | sample MGYA00579261_ERZ1643251 | MGnify/ENA primary metagenome ERZ1643251 (study PRJEB29033, sample SAMEA4952267) | chicken gut metagenome | biome: Broiler Chicken; feature: Gastrointestinal Tract; material: Caecum | place: Ireland | collected 2018 | study: Broiler... | reverse complement strand
TGGTTTCTGACAACAAGCAGTAATATAATCTTTACGTTGTCATAATCATCCACGCCTTGACCCAAATTGTTAAAAGTTTTCGGGTGTGGGGTCAGCACTTAGGCGAGCTTGCTCGCCTAAGTGCCGGGGAGCCCCTTTTTCCGAGTTGCGTCAGCAACTCGTAGGGACTCCCCCAGTGAAACTAAGAACTCCATCGAACTCACGTTAATTTATATTAAAGCTCGATTTTCGTGCCGTCCGGCTTTGTCACAGCATAGCTGCCGTTTATGTAGTCGGTAAGCGCCGTGCTGCCGTCTGAATACACCGTCCGGTACACGCCGTCCGCAAGCTTCTCGTGGCGGTCGATATATTCGGTCTGCAGATACGCGAGCGGCTCGAAATCACGGTATATTTTCGCGAGCATTTCGACGGTATTGTCAAAGTCAGCCTCGGTCGTGCAGACTACGTCGTCGTTGCCCATCCAGTTCGCGCCGTCCCACTTGAAGCGCGAGTATATGTATACAGTCGGGCGCGCGCCGCGCTCGTATACCTCGAGCTGATGACGGCGGGACTTTATCGCGAAGTTGACGCCGCTTGTGTAGGGGTTCGATAGGATTATACCGTGAAACGCGATCTGCCAGATCGGCACCGACTCGGAGAAGAGCGCGGGGAGCTTTTCGCTGTCAGTGTTGTAGAAGCTGATATACAGCCCGTAATCGAGATAGCGCGCCGTGTAGTCGTAGCCGCCCTCCGACTCAAAGCCTCCGAACAGCTCGTGAGCGAGCTGCGCGACCTTGTTGTAGTATTCGGCGGCCTCGCGGCGGTTCAGCGGGTGCTTCTCGTCATAACAGGGCTGGCAGGCGATCGTGCTGATCACGTCGATGTAATGCGGTCCGACAAAGCCGAGCGCCGCTACCTTGGGAAGCTCCGACTTCGCGATTTCATACGACATCTTCGGGCAGACCCACTTCGCGCGCCCGCCGCCCCATGTGCAGCCATGCTGCGCGATGCTGCCGTCCGGCAGCTTGCGGGTCAAATCGGGCGAGTAGTTGTCGGCGATAGAGTAGCTGTCAGTGACATTCGTATGGCAGGTGACACGGTAGCCGAGCTGTCGAGACAGCTTGATCAGCCGCTTCAGCCCCTCCTCGCCGCCGAGCTTCGGCTCGACCGGAAGATGCTGCGGCCAACGCCCGTCATGACCTGAGATGTTCCAGCCGACGAGGCAGAATTCAGCCCGCTTGACTCCGGCGTCGTATACACGGCGCATAAGCTCGCCGACCTCGTCGAAGGTCATCGCGACATGGAGCGGCGGCTCGTTATCGGGAGTCTGCTCCTCAATGGGCGACGGCACCGGCTTCCACGCGAGCCGTATGCGTATATACAGCGAATCCTTCGCGTAGCCGAGTGCTTCGCGCTCAAGCGCGGTGCCGTCAGCCACGCGCTCGCGAATCGGCTTGCAGCCGACGTCGTTCAGCATATAGCCGCGGTAGGCGCGAGCTATGCCCGAGTAGTCGGCGTCGTCGCCGGACAGTGTGTAGAACCGCACTGACATCGGCTCATACATCGGCTTCCCGCCGAGGTAAAAGCGCGCGAACATATAGTAGTGTCCGCCCTTGACGCCGAGAATCAGATGATACTCGAATGTTCCGCTTTCGACGATAGCGCAGAAGCCCGCGCCGTCTCTGATGAAGCCGAACATCGCCATCTGGAAGTCAGCCATATCGAGCTCGCAGTCCTCGCGCGGCTCAAAGCGGCAGATATGGTCGTCGGGCGAGTTCTTGCCGCGCGGCACGACGTAATAGCCGTCGTCACCGGTGACGGCGTCGGCGAGGTCATACGCGAGGTCGATATAATCGATCTTCTCGGCAAGCCCGCCGCAGTCGGGAGCGAGTATGATTCGCTCGTATCCGTCCCCGCGCTCGATCTTAGCGTCAAGCTCCACGGTATCGCCGCAGAGCAGCTTTGCTCTTGTTTTCATGATTGTGTTCCTTTCTGTAATTGATCCTAAGTGTGATGAAATACCACTGTGTGATTAACTATATTAAGCTTGATATATTCCGTCACTCGACCTCGAACGAATCCAACCCAAACTGCCACTTCTCACGGCGGCGGAACGGCTGCTTGAACTTCCTCGTCAGCAGCCCCCGCTCCTCAAGATGTATGTAGCACTCCACATCGCAGGCGCGACCGCAGATCGAGCAGGGGTGATCGTGCTGCGCCGCCGGATAGAAGTAGGTCTCGTCGATTATCCTTTTCGCCTTCTCGGGCGTGATCTCAGCCTCTCCGGCGATGATTGCCAGACGGTCGGCGAAGTCCGCGTACGCGTCGGGCGGCATGAATGGATTCTTCGTGCCGTTCGCTCCGCAGTAATATACCGCGCAGCGCCAGTCGTCACGACTGCCGTCGGCCGACAGTGCGTGACCCGGGCAGCCGGCTACACACTTTCCGCACCTGTCGCAGAGGTGCGGTTCGTACATCGGCGTCGGCTCAAATTCGAGGTCGCACAGTACAAAGCCGCAGCGCACAAACGGACCGAACTCGTCGCAGAGCAGCGCGCCGTGCAGCCCGCGCTCACCGAGTCCGCACTTCACCGCGGTATCGTCGAAGTCGAGCAGCGTCTCCGAGCTTATATTGTGCCAGACGCGGTTGTAATGTACCTCGGGATTCGTGCCGTCCGACGTATTCATGATCTGGTCGTGCCGTCTCTGCGGCAAAGCGATGCCGCCATTTTCCTCTATGTATGCCGAGACTCGCATCAGCGCGGCCGGGATAATAGTCTCGTCCATGTTCTCGACACCCATCGTCGTGTATTGGTAGTAGGTCGAGCCCTCCTCAATTCCGCGGTAGCAGCCGCGCAGCACGCGGAATCCGAAGCCGATGACCGTCCGGCACTCGGGCAGCAGCCGCTTCGCCGCCGAGTCGCCTCCGAACCGCTCAATCGGCGCGAAGCCGACAAGGTCGGCGCCATTCTCGCGCGCGAGCCGGATAATCTCGCTTCGCACCTCACTCATGTTATTAGGATTGTTCATATCATTATTTTGTTCGTCATTATTTAGTTCGATACTGTTTTCTGCAGCACCATTTTGTGCAATACCATTTCGCTCAATACCGCTCATCGTCTGATCCTCCCGTCAGATATATTTCGGCAGCTCTACCTGAATCGGCTTCTGCCCAAGCCGCTTCGCCAAATGATTGAAGCAGGCGATGTCGCAGGCGCGGCGGCAGAGACAGGGCGCGTAACCCCACTGCGTCTGCGGCAGGAAATTGAGCTTCGGGTAGATTTTGCGCGCCGACTCAGCGTCGAAACGCTTGCGTCCGTCGAGTATCTCGTCGCGCTCGGGGTCTCCGGCGAGGAATTTCGCGGCTGCGTCGCCGTTCATGCAGGGGTTAGACTTATGCGCTCCCTTGTAATAGACCGCGCACTGCCAGCTGTCAAGTCCCGACTCACTGATCGCCCGCCCCGGACAGGCGGCGGCACATTCCATGCAGCCGTCGCACAGCGACTCGGCAATCGGCGAGTCGAGCTCGAGCGGCGCGTCGGTTATTATGAAGCAGTACCGCATAAACGGTCCGTATTTTGGGCTGATGATATGACCGCTCTTGCCGCGGCAGCCGATGCCGCAGGCTTCGGCGGCTACACCAAAGTCGATGATCACATCTGGCGCGGGCTTGCCGGCTGCGACCGGCTCGGCGTATATCAGCTCGTAGGTATACTTGACCTCGGGATTGGTCTCCTTGTCACCCTTGACGCGCAGATTCGGCACCGACTTTTGCAGGCAGGCGTCATAGCCATGGTCCTCGATGAGCCCGCCCATTTTGAGCAGGAATATCTCGGCAGTCTCCTCGTCGAGATATTTCACGCCGAGCGTCGTGTAGCCGTATGCCGCGCTGCCGCGCGCCATTGCGTAATACAGCCCGCGCGGCACCGCGAAGCCGAAGCCGATTATCGACCTCGCCGCCGGAAGTATCGACTTCGGGTCGCGCTGCGGCGACTCGCTTGCGAACAGCTCGAGACCGCCGATACCGCAGACCTGCGCGCCCAGCTCGTAAGCTCTCGCCTTTATCATTTCGGATGTAAGTTTGTTCATTGTAGTATATTCTAATTCTGCCCTTTCACGCAGTTGTATTATAACCGGTATGCCATGTTGCCGCGGCAGTTAATCCGGTGATATTTGCATTGTATATGCTGTTATATCATTACAATCGCATTTATATATCGCATTTTCTGTCATTAATTGCACTTGCTGTTATATCATCGCCGCTGCTGCCGCATCATTAATATTTACGCTCATCCATCTACGCTCATCGCTCAAGCTTCCACGGCTTCTTTGTCCGCAGCGGAGCCTCGAATCGTCCGGCGAGACAGCCGTCCTTCATCTCAAGCCGGCTGACACAGCCGCGTATGCAGCCGCCGCACTTCGCCATATTGTATCCGACCCAGCTCGGGAAGTATTTTTGCAGTGCGCCGTACACCTTCATAATTTCGACCTCGCTCGCCTCGGCCTTGCCCTCCATCAGGTCGAGTGCTCCGTTCTCGTTCTTGTCCCAGACCTCCTTCGGGACGAACGGGTTCTGATAGCGTCCGGCGTGCGTGTAGAACGCGTAGCACTTCCACATATCGATGTCCGCCCACTCGCACTCCTTGCCCGCGAGATTCACCTTGATTGTCCTGCCCGACTTGATGTCGGGTATGCATTTGCCCGGACATTCGCGCACGCAGCGCATACACTTCTTGCAGAGCGGCTCGCCGTTGTACATCTCGTCGTATTCGAGCTCGGCGTCGGTGAATATGAACGCGAGTCTTTGCAGCGGTCCGAACTGCGGAGTCAGCAGCATCTTGCTGTAGCCGATCTCACCGAGCCCGCAGGCTACCGCGGCGAGCCGGAAGTGGAACTGCAAATCGGGCGCGACGTTGTCGCTTCGGGTCGGGCGGGTGAACTGCACGCTGCGGTGATGTGCGGTCGACGTCTTGGCGTTCTCGTTGATCTCGATCTGCTCCTCGGGCGACAGACTGCCGCCGGGCGAGCCGTCCATATCCGAGACCGAGCCGCGCGCTCCGGTGTTGCGGTAGACGAACGCCTCGTATCCCTCGTCCTCAATCAGCTTTCCGACTGTATACAGCACCGCGGGCGCGAATATCTCGTTGATACCTCCGTACGCCATCGACGGGTACTGGAAAAACTGCGTTCCCTCCTCAATTCCACGCTGCACACCGCGCGGTATGCGGAAGATGAAGCCGATCATGCTCTTGGCTTCGGGGAACAGAAACTTCGGGTTCATATCGTCGGGGGCGCTGTCCATGCGCGAAATCGGAGCGATACCGCAGGCATCCGCTCCGGCGCGTCTCGCCGCCTCCTTGATCATCTGACTTGTAAGCATTATTATTCCTTTCTGGGTTTATTTGATGTGAATTTGATAGAGTTCTTTAATTTTCTAATATCATTATTCAGTTGTAATCACGTTTATCATATTCAAATCGCGGTCAATGTCCATTGTCACAACCATATTTCATACCTTCATTCCTCGAGCCTGACCATGCTCCGTTCAAGGGCTTCTTCGCAGAAGCGGCATATCTCGCAGTCGTGACCGCAGGTCGCGACATACTCGCCGAAACTGTCGGGCAGCAGCGAGCTGTCTACAATCCACGGCAGCAGCGACACGCCGTTGTCCGGCTCAAGCAGGTCGGTCAGCGCTCCGCGGTAGTGCCGGTCGCAGTAGGCGTCGAGTATCCGCTCGGGACAGCGATTGACCCGCGTCGCGAGCTTTACCGAGTCGACGAGCCCGTCATACAGGTCGATATCCTCAGGGCGGACGTAGTTCATATCGCGTATCAGGCTCACATAGTGCTCGCGCGCCCTCAAATACTCGCGGCAGAGCGGCTTAAACGTATACGCGTTGTCGATTCTGGCAATCGCCGACTCGTGCGCGACGAGGTTGTCGTGAAAGGTTCTGACCGGACAATTGTTGATACAGCCGCTGTTCGCGAGCATATACAGCCGCTTGCCGTGCGAGCGGCACCACTCGCTCATTCTGCGCAGGGCGGCAAGGTCGCGGTTCAGCTCGCGCGCGGCGTAGTATCCGTCGTAAATAGTGGTCGAAAACTCCATCGCGCGGATGTCGCCAATTCCAAGATTGACCGAAGCGCGCACCTCGAGCGCGGCGAAGTTGTCGTGTATAAACCGCGCTATCACCGGCGACGCGGTCGTGACCGACGACAGCCCGTACCGGTTCAGATAGCAGTCGACGATATCTCCGAGACCCAGGAAAAACTGACGCGACAGCGAGTCCTCGCCGTAGCAGTTGCCGTTGAGCAGCAGATTCAGCTTGATTTTATTATCACACAGCCGCGCAAGGTCAGAGTGCAGCCGCTCGGCGCTCTCCCACGGCAGCTCGTCTGTATCAGGCGAGACCGAGCTGCGCCCGCTCGCGACTCCGAGCGCGGCGAAATAGACCTCGTTTATGTATTCGCGCCGCTCGATTATTTTGTCGATAAACGCGCGGCTTCCGTTTGTGGGATAGCCCACAGAAAACCTTATCATTTATTCCTTTCCTTCCGTGACGGTCTCGCTCTCCGCCGTCCGTATCCCGTATAAATCAAAACAGGATTCCATGTAAAATTTTCGATTTTTCTTGTATTATATCACAGAATATGCTATAATAAAAGTATAAAAACCAACATCAAATATCAAAAAAGCAAACTCTTTCGAAATCATATCAACGAGTGAAAGCCAATGAAGCTGTCCGACATAAACCCTCACATACGCTTTGCTGAAAATCTCATACTCGACCCGGTGCCTTTTCGGGTCTATTCATATGATCACCGATTGCTGTATGTACGGCACGGCGAGCTGCGGCTGTATTACGGCGACACCGTCCACGACGCCGCTGTCGGCACACTGCTCATGTGGCAATCAGGCGCGCCCTACCGCTTCGAGCTCGTCTCAAAGTCCGAGATAATTTTATTGAATTTCGACTTCACGCAGTCTAACCGCGATAAAATACACCCGCTCTCGGTCGTCCGCGAGCAGGATTTTGAGCCGGAACGGCTGCTCGAAACCGATTCCTTTGAAGACTGCGCGTCGCTGCTGCCGCTGCTTATACTCGACAATATGCGATATCTCGAGGACGAGCTGATGTCGATAGTCCGCGAGCTCGGCGAGCGCAAGCTCTATTTCCGCGAAGCCGCGTCGGCACGGCTCAAGGCTATACTCTGCACCGCCGCGCGCCAGACCCTGTCCGACGCCGGCACGACGAATACAGTCGAGCGCGTGATCGCCTACATCCGCGAAAACTACGCGCGGCCGATAACCAACCGCGATATCTCGGACAGCGTGAATTACCATGAATACTATGTGAACAAGCTGATACGCGAGCAGACCGGTCTCACTCTGCACCGCTATCTTGTCGCCTGCCGCGTTGAGAACGCGGAAAAGCTGCTCGCGACGACCGAATATCCGGTGTCGAAAATCGCCGAGCTGTGCGGCTTTGCGACCGCGGCTTATTTCATCAGCGCGTTCCGGCAGCAGACCGGAAAATCGCCGCTCGAATACCGGAAGGCAAGGATGCGGCTGCTGTGATAACAGCCTGCGAGTTTGGTGACATTAACATGAGGGAGGTAGACTTTGCCCTTGCAAAGTCGTGTTCATATATGAAATTTGATTATAAAATCGCAGACATGAACGAGCTTCGGCTCATCTGGGAAAAGAATATCGCCGACAATCCCGGCGACCCGCGCTGGCCGATTTGGCGGGACATATACGTCGGCTATAACGAAAAGCAGATGGCGACTACATTCATAGTCACAGCCGACGGGATTCCGGTCGGAGAGGGCACGCTTATACTGTCGCCCGAGTGCGGCGCGGTAAAAAACTGTCCGGAGCTTGCCGACGGCAAAACCATAGCCAATGTCAACGCGCTGCGCATTGACAAGCGCTTTGAGGGACAGCACCACATATCGCGCCTTGTCAGAATGCTGGAGGAATACGCAAGGCAGCTCGGCTATTCGCGCGTCACCATCGGCGTTGAAGCGAAAGAGGCGCGCAATCTCGCAATTTATCTGCACTGGGGCTATACCCGGCTGGTCTCCTATTATATTGAAGACGACGAGCTTGTGCTTTACTACGAAAAGCCGCTTTAATAAACCGACGCGTTTTGACGCTTTCAGATAAATCCGGCAGCCGGCATGCACAATCTACCGGCAAGGAACCGGTGATATAATAATAAATTTACATACAGTATATACATAATAATTTTTTTATGGTATAATAATTATATGTGCGATTCTATAGGCAAAGTATCCGGCAGAGCCGGCAGGCGGCAAGTAAATAGACTGCGCTCTGCGGCTCACGGTTATAATCGCTTCGGGATGTACCGGACCGAAGAACGAAGTCCGCTGAATCCATCCCGACTGTATTTTTGCCGTAATAGCTGACCTGCCGCTTTTTCCGGCAGTGTTGTTTTTAGTCGCGCATAAAATAGTTGATTATAGTAACGAATCAAAGAAGGCTCTGATTTCAAAAAAATGGATACCTATCTGCGTGTTGCAACCTTTAACCTGAAAAGCTCGCTTATAGCGTTCGGAGAACGGCGCTGGAAATATCGGCGCGAGCTGATTTTCCGTATGTTCCGCGAGCTTGACGCGGATGTTGCCGGGGTTCAGGAGCTGACGCCGTCCATGCGGCGGGATTTTGTTTCGAATCTTGCCGGCTGGCGTCTCTTCGGGGTCGGGCGCGGCGGCGCGCTTTTTGACGAGCACGCCGATATCGCGGTCAAGGAAGGACTGAACGCAAAGCTTCTCAAGACCTTCTGGCTTACGCGCCGCCCCGACCGCTCAAGCCGTCTGGTGACTCCGCGCTCGCCGCTTTCCTGGATATTTCCGCGCATATGCACAGTTGCCGAAATCACCAAGAACGGACGGCGCATACGTGTTTTCAACACACACCTTGACCTTATGAGCGACGCCGCGCGCTATATAGAGCTTCGCATTATCTGCCGGCAGATTTCCGCCTATCAGGAGCATGACCCGCTGCCCACGCTGCTTTGCGGCGATTTCAACGCAAAGCCCGATTCGCGCTCAATAAAAGAGCTTGCAGATAACGGCTGCGGATATGAAAACGTCAGGCTTTACAATCTGTCGGAGGGAATCGGCGGCACTTATCATTTTTACCGCGGCGGCGAGGGCTCGCGCAGCATAGACTATATTTTTGCCAGCAAGGATTTCCAACTATCCGATTTCGAGGTTATCCGCTCGTCATATGACGGCCTGTATCCGTCCGATCATTATCCGCTGATAGCCTCACTCCGACTGACGGACTGATTAATTGAAATATCATCAGGCGTCCAGTCGGTCAATAAACGAAAAGGACACATCTACATATGCAAATAAACGATGAATTACGCGCAAGACGCCGTTCGATGCGGCTGAGACTGCGCGGCGACGTTTCGCACAGGCTGACCGCGCCGCAAATCATCATTATCGGCTTTATCATTCTGATTTTCTGCGGAGGCATACTTCTGACGCTTCCGATATCCTCAAGCTCGGGCGAATTCACGTCGTTTGAAGACGCGATGTTCACCTCGGTCAGCGCCGCCTGCGTAACCGGACTGATAGTGCAGAATACCGGTGCTTATTGGAGTCTGTTCGGTCAGATAGTAATTATTCTGCTTATCCAGATCGGCGGTCTTGGCTTTATGACACTGGCGGTAATGCTGTCGATGTTCATACGGCGGCAGATAACACCTCGCGAACGCGTGGTTGTCGCACAGTCGCTCGGACTTACCGGAACCGGCGGCGCGATCCGCCTTGTACGGCGGATACTGATCGGAACTCTGATAATCGAGGGCACGGGCGCGCTGATACTCGCAACGCAGTTCATACCCGAGTTCGGCTTCTGGTCGGGACTGGGAATGGGCGCCTTCCACTCGATATCGGCGTTCTGCAACGCCGGCTTCGACCTGCTTGACAGCATGACCGGCTTCCGTGAAAATTACGTTGTCGAAATCACAATCATGCTGCTCATTGTAATCGGCGGAATCGGCTTTATTGTCTGGGACGATCTTGTCAACCTCGCACTGAGAAAAAAGCGCGTCTCGGTCTATACAAAGCTTGTCATTATCACGACCGCGGCGCTGATACTTGTCGGTGCGCTGCTCATCGGCTTTTTTGAGTGGGACAACGACAAGACCATCGGCAATATGCCGCTCGGGCATAAGCTGCTCCACTGCTTCTTCCAGTCGATTACCACGCGTACCGCCGGATACGACATAATCTTAAACTATAATCTTACCGAATCAACTCAGATAGTCTGCCTCGTTCTGATGTTTATCGGCGGAGCCTCGGGCTCATGCGCCGGAGGCATCAAGGTAAGCTCGTTTGCGGTGCTGCTGCTTGCCGCAAAAAGCAACGCGGTCGGACGCACGGACGTTTCGGTATTCCACCGCGGTATATCCGCCGACACAATAAGCCGCGCGCTGACAATCTGTACGATAAATCTCTCCTTCGGCACAATTGGCGCGCTTATCATCTGTTTTGTCGACAAGGTTCCGATTATTCCCGCGCTTTACGAGACTATATCGGCAATGTCGACCGTCGGTCTGTCGCTTGCGCTCTCGCCGGAGCTGTCGCTTGCATCGCACATTGTCACAATGCTGCTCATGTTTTTCGGCAGAGTCGGAATTCTGACGGTAACCTTCTCGATAATGCTAAAGCAAGCCAAGCTGCAAAGCTCAATAAAATATCCCGAGGCAAACCTGCTTATCGGTTAACCCGGGCTCTATTGTCAGGGCTCATTTTTAAGAAAGGCAGACTTTGATACAAAGTCAGGTTATATACAATGAAAAAAAGCAAATCACGTTCATTCGCTATCATCGGTCTTGACCGCTTCGGTCAGACTCTGGCGACAAATCTCGCCCGAACCGGACATCAGGTTCTGGTAATCGATCCCGACGACAATCTGGTCACCGCGCTCAGCGATATCGTCACAAACGCCGTGGTGGGCGACCCCACCAATGACGCCGTGCTGCGTGCTGCCGGCGTTCACGAATACGACTGCGCAGTTATCGCCACAGCGTCCCGCCTGTCCGACAGCGTGCTGACCACAATAAACCTAAAGGATCTTGGCGTGGGACAGATAGTAGCCCGCGCTGCCAGCGACCAGCACGGCCGCGTGCTTGAAAAATTAGGGGTTGACATGGTGGTCTTCCCCGAGCGCGACATGGGCGAAAAGCTGGTCGGCATACTCGACCGCAACAATGTGCTTGAATATATCGAATTCTCCGACCGGCATTCGATAGTCGAAATTCCGGTTCCCGAAAACTGGATTGGCAAATCGCTCGCCGAGCTTGATGTCAGACGCAAGCTCGGAGTTACCGTACTCGCCGTCAACGACCCGGTCACCGGAATGGATATCTCCCCCGACCCGTCCAAGCCCTTCTCGGGCGAGGAGACTGTCGCGCTGCTCGGTGAGAACGCCGATATTGACCGTATTACAAAATGAACCGGCAGTCGGATGTAAGCCCAGCGTTGAAATACCCGAAAATCACATATCCATTCTGCTTCTGACGGCAATATTTACATTTCGCGGTTGCAAATGACGATTGATGAGTATATAATTATAGTAGTGATCGTTAAGGGTTAAATCAATCCGAATGCAATCATCAAATGAATCGGCTGCCGATAATATTGTTATCGACAGCCGAAAAACAAAAATAATAAAAGGAATCTGCCGAACCATGCTGCTCACCGATTTTTACAAATATATAAACGGAAAGACTACCGCCGTGGTCGGAATCGGAATCTCCAATACTCCTTTGATAGATTTCCTGCTCGCCAAGGGCGCGAGCGTCACCGCGCGTGATATCAAAACCCGCGAGAAGCTCGGAGATATCGCCGACTCGCTCGAACGTAAAGGCGTGCGGCTTATAACCGGAGACGGCTATCTTGAGGGACTCGACGAGGAGATCATATTCAAAGCCCCTGGCATACGCTGCGACAAGCCCGAATTCGTCGCTGCCGCCGCCAAGGGTTCGCGCATAACGTCCGAAATGGAGCTGTTCTTCGAGCTCTGCCCCTGCAAGATCTTCGCGGTCACCGGCAGCGACGGCAAGACCACGTCGACGACACTCACCTATCTTATGCTCACCCGCGAGCTCGAGGCGCGCGGCAGCAGGGCTCGCGTCTACGTCGGCGGCAATATCGGGAAGCCGCTGCTGCCCGAAATCGAAAATATCAAGCCGGAAGATTACGCCGTGCTCGAGCTGTCCAGCTTCCAGCTTCATACTATGACCCGCTCGCCCTACGCGGCCGCGATCACCAACGTGTCGCCGAATCACTTAAATTGGCACACCGACATGAACGAGTATATCCGTTCAAAGGAGAACATCTTCCTGCACGACGGAAACGAACGCCTTGTGCTCAATTACGGCTGTGCGATTACGCGCGATATGTACAGCCTGTCGAAAGCCGAGATCACCTACTTCTCGGCGCACACAAAGCCGTCGCTCGATCACGCGTCAGCGGCTGTGTACCTCGACGGCGAGGATATTGTATATAGTACAAAATCCGGCTCGGAAATAATAATGTCCCGCGCGGATATTAAGCTGCCCGGAATACACAACGTCGAAAATTATATGACCGCTATAGCCCTGACCCGCGGCTATGTCTCGAACGATACGATAGTCTCGCTCGCCCGTGAATTCGGCGGCGTCGAGCACCGCTGTGAGTTCGTCCGCGAATATAACGGCGTGAAATACTACAACAGCTCGATCGATTCGAGCCCGACCCGCACCGAGGCCGCTCTCCGCTCGTTTAGTCAGCCACTGATCGTAATCTGCGGCGGATATGACAAGCATATCCCATATGCCCCGCTCGCGAAACCGCTCATCGACTGCGCAAAAAAGGTCGTGCTCGTCGGAGCGACCGCGCCGAAGATAAAGGCGGCGCTGACTTCCTGCCCCGAATATAACGGCAGCCCCGAGATTATCGAAGCCGACAGCTTCGAGGGCGCGGTCATGTCCGCGCGCGACGCCGCTTCGCAGGGCGATATCGTGATTCTCTCCCCCGCGTCCGCCAGCTTCGATATGTTTACAAACTTCGAGGAGCGCGGCAATCGCTTCAAGGAAATCGTCAATTCGTTCAAATGACGCAAAGCACAAAATGCGCGCCTGCAATCCCCGTCACTTTTCACACAATATATCCTAATAACTAATTTCTAATAACTATTGATATACCAATTAATACTTGAAAATTAGCTTGCTTTATGATATAATTAA
>ERZ1643251.3977-NODE-3977-length-13248-cov-7.691730_pt1 | contig 13248 bp, 12 predicted proteins | sample MGYA00579261_ERZ1643251 | MGnify/ENA primary metagenome ERZ1643251 (study PRJEB29033, sample SAMEA4952267) | chicken gut metagenome | biome: Broiler Chicken; feature: Gastrointestinal Tract; material: Caecum | place: Ireland | collected 2018 | study: Broiler... | reverse complement strand
AACGATGAACATGGTCGGCAGGCAGCCCAAAAACTCCGAGAAATGTTCTGCGTAGCGTGACTGGAGCTGGGATCTCCGGCTGCCGCTTCCAGCTGAAATACCTGGGTGGCGAGGTCAGCGGCAGCGGCGGCACTGTGATCGGTACGTACACGACTTCGGCCAACGGCTCCTTCACCGTCACCGGGCTCAAAAAGGGCTACTACATCTGCGAGGAGCTGGAGAGCGACAGCGGCCACGTGATTGACGCCGCGCCCCAGTCCTTCTATATCCAGTACGCTCTGAAGGAGCGCTTTGCCGCCCCTCTGCCGGAATTCTATCAGCGCCGCATCATCTTCTGGCAGGACGAGGAACGGGAATTTGAGGCCATGGTGGACGAGTTAGATCTGCCGGGTGTGGAGGTCATCAAACTCACCGGCTCCAACAATTTTGAGGTCAAGAAACTGCTGCTCCACGACGACCTTACCAGCGATTTCCTCATTTACAACCCCTTCTCCTATGAAAACTCCAAGGACAACTGGCTGCGGGACGTTGAACTGTTCAGTGAGGAGTACCGGGCGGACTACATCTCCATGCTCATGAGTGAGTTGAATGTGGCCTCCGGCCCCGCCATGCGCAAGACGGTCAAACTCTATGCCAAGTTCCTGGACAGCAAGGAGCGCAAAGGCAAGCTGCAGAAAATCGGCCGCAGTTACGAGACCCCCATCCAGTTTCACATCGATGTGATGGCAGTCCTGGCGAATGTCCCCGGCGGCTCGGCCCAGGATGTCTTTATCTCCGTGCTCTCCCACGGGCTGGATGAGGAAACCAACGCACCCATTTCCAACATCAAAAAGTTCGGCAACATAGACGCTTTCTGGCAGTTGGTACGCAAATACACAGGCTACCAATACGAAGAAGAAAATCCTCTGGGCCTCTTTGCGGCTCATGTGCTGCTGACTGCCCTATCCCAGACCATGAGCGCCGGTGTGTTCAAGGGATTGGAGCGGTTCCTCTCGGAGTCCAACAAGGCTTACTGCTACAGCATGGTCCATGAGTGGCAGAACCGGGAGGATCATTTCGCTCTGCTGGAGCTCTGCCGCAGCGTGGAGCAGGAGCTGCAGTTGCCCACCCGTTTTGACAAGCAGGAGATCGAAACCCTGCTCACGGGCGACATTTTCCCCGCCATCCATGAGAGCATCCTGAAACGGTTTTATGACGAGATCTCCGGCCAGGTGGTAAAAACTGACCTGATACTGAAAACGGTGGAGAACCGCCGCACCTCCGGCTGGTATGAGATGTTTTCCGATTACTACGAGTGCCTCTACCATGTGGCCCGGATGCAGGACTTCTACCAGGAACACGCGGGCGGGTTCCACATTGTGGAGCCGAAGGAAATCTGGAAACTCTATACCGAGCAGGGTTACCAGATGGACAGCAATTACCGTCAGTTCCACCTCCACTTTGGGAATTCCCTGAAGGACAGCAATGCCGTACTGGAGGACAAACTGAAGCACGCCGCAGAGTATGTGGAATCACTCTATAAAAACTGGTTCCTGGGAGGACTGACCTCCTGCTGGGCCAATGCCGTTTCTGATGACCTTGCCTCCCTGGGTTATGTGTCCGAGATCCGCAGACAGCGGGATTTCTATACTCACTATGTCCGCCCCTTGGCAGGGAAAACGACCCGTGCCTTTGTCATCATCTCCGACGCCCTGCGCTATGAGGTGGCGGCGGAATTCAGCGAAACGCTGGTTCGCTCCACCAAGGGTACGGCAAAACTGGAATCTATGCAGGCGATTTTCCCCTCCATCACCAAGTTCGGTATGGCCGCGCTGCTTCCTGCTCAACGGCTGGGTGTATATGAGCAGATTATACGACTGAAGTAAGACAAAGGGCTGTGCTGATGCACGGCCCTTTTTTTGCATCTGTTTGCATACGGATTTGTCAGTATGTTAATATGGGGGGTTCAGAAATGGCCTAAAAAAGCGAAGAAAAGCAAAAATACAAATTGCACAAAACCTTGAATCCATTGAGCCGCAAAGCTTTCCGAGGTGCATCTTTTTCGGCAACAAAACACAAGAAGCACTTGCGTAAAACGCAGGTGCTTCTTTTTTTATTCAGTTCCCGGAAATCAGCAGCCTCTCGTCGCCAAAGGCGGGTGAAATCCGCCGCTGTTCGGCCGACAGGTGCACAGCAGCGGCCGGCATGATCTCCATGCGGTGTGGTCCGCCCCCTATGATGGGTACAAAGCAGTATAATATAAATTTTCCTTTTCTGCCATGCAGGAAACGCACGGCACAAACCGCCGGGCAACTCTCTCCCATATTTCTTCCGCCTTAAAAGATCATTAAGGAATCCTTAATGGGGCTTTCCGCTTTCTCTGGTATACTGAGGCCAAGTTCTGTCAAGGAGGGCCCTGCCATGACCTTTCAATACTTCTTTTTCGACACCTACCCGGGGTACTTTCTCCAGGTACTGCCCATCGCCCTGCTGGCAGGACTCCTCTACGGCGTCCGCCGCTTTGCCCGGGATCAAAGCGCCCCTGTTTCCCGGAAGCTCTTTGCCACCCTTTTTGTCACCTATATCACAGGGCTGCTGTGCCTCACCCTTTTCATCCACCTGATCGGCGGCCTTTGGTATTTCCTTTTCTACCACCAGCCCAGCGGCCGGGTGTACCACTGGTTTGACGGGAACTTTGACCTGGTCCCCGACTTTTTCTCTCACTTTTCCCGGGAAAACCTGGGCAACATCCTGATGTTCCTGCCCTTCGGCATTTTGTACCCCCTCTCCCGTGACCACAAAAGCTGGCGGGACACCCTGTGGGCCGGGCTGCTGCTGACCATTATCATCGAGCTGGTACAGCCTGTGATGGGCCGCAGCTTTGACGCCAACGACATTCTTCTCAATTTTTCCGGCGTACTTTTCTCCACCACCCTGTTTTTCCTGATCCGGCGGCTGGTGAGACGACAGCCCACCGCCTGAAGCGGAGCCCTCCAGGCTCCGCTTTTTTCGTCCCCCGCCCCCGGCGAGGCCTATTTCTTTCCCGTAAAAAGGGAGGTTAGGGCCGCCGTGAAAAGGGAGGTTAGGGCCGCCGCCCCTTGACAGAATCCCCTCAGGCGGTATAATAGCAGAGCGACCTTTTTTCGGCCTTTGCCGGAAGAACCGTCTGCTTCGTGGTAGGTTTCCCATCCCCTTCCGGGATGGGATATATGATGCCCGGACACTTTAACCCTTTGATGCCCAAAAGAATTCAGGGCATCCATGTTAGGAGGACTTCTATGGAACACAAACGAACCGCCGGGCAGTTTGCCTCTTCGGCGGGCTTTATTCTGGCCGCCGTGGGCTCCGCGGTGGGCATGGGCAATATCTGGCTTTTCCCCTACCGGGTGGGCCAGTACGGCGGCGGCGCCTTCCTGGTGCCCTACTTTATCTTTGTGGCCCTGTTCAGCTATGTAGGCCTCTCCGGCGAATTCGCCCTGGGCCGCCTGACCGGCACCGGCACCGCCGGCTCCTTTGACTACGTCCTCCGGCAGCGGGGCAAAAAGGGAGGGGCCATTATCGGCATCCTGCCCCTGCTGGGCGTCCTGGGCATTGCTATCGGCTACTCGGTGGTGGTGGGCTGGGTCCTCAAATACGCCGCCGGGGCCATTACCGGCTCCATCCTCTCCGGGGACGCCCAGGCATACTTCAGCGCCATGGCGGTGGATTTCGGCTCCGTTCCCTGGCACCTGCTGGCGGTGCTCCTGACTGCCGGGGTGCTGCTGCTGGGCGTGAAGGACGGAATCGAAAAGATCAGCAAATTCATGATGCCCGCCTTCTTTATTCTCTTTATCATTATCGCCATCCGGGTAGCTTTCCTGCCCGGGTCCGGGGAGGGCTACCGCTATCTTCTCACCCCCGACTGGAGCTATCTCCTGAACTTTGAAACCTGGGTCATGGCCATGGGACAGGCCTTCTTCTCCCTGTCCATCAACGGCGCGGGGATGCTCATTTACGGCAGCTACATGAAGAAGTCCGAGGACATCGTCCACCACTCCGTCATGACCGCCCTGCTGGACACCGCTGCCGCCCTGCTGGCAGGCTTTGCCATTATTCCGGCAGTGTTTGCCTTCGGTATCGCCCCCAACTCCGGCCCGCCGCTGATGTTCGTCACCCTGCCTCAGGTATTCCAGAACATGCCTATGGGCCAGCTGTTTGCCATTTTGTTCTTTGTATCCGTTTTTTTTGCCGGTATCACCTCCCTCATCAACATGATGGAGGCCTGCGGCGAGGCCCTGTCCAGCCGCCTGAAGCTGTCCCGCCGCCTGTCGGTGGCTGTGGTGGCGGCGGTGGTATTCGGAGTGGCCGTGTTCCTGGAGGCCCTGCCCAACATGGGAGCCTGGCTGGACACCGTCACCATCTATATCGCCCCCTTCGGCGCTCTGCTGTGCGCGGTGTTCATCTACTTTATCCTGGGAATGCCCGCCATCAAGAAGGAGCTGAACCAGGGCAGGAAAAAGCCCCTGGGCCGGTCCTTCGACATTCTGGCCCATATCTATGTGGCTGTGGCGGCGGCAGTGCTGGTGCTGGGCATTGTCTACGGCGGCATCGGCTGATATCCGTTATCTACCCCGGCTCTCCGGCGGGAGAGGAGCAACTGCTCCTCTCCCGCTTTTTTGCGCCCGTCCGTCTTTTCATCCCTTGACAAAAGTCCGCTTTCGGACTATACTGTCCCTCAACCGCAATCGTCCGATTTCGGACATTTTGCCAAAGGAGGCACTATGGAATCCATTCATTTCCCGGAATTTCTCCGGGCATACAACTGGCTCTATAAAGAGGGCAACGCCATTTACCACCGGCTTGCCGGCCATTTCGGCCTGTCTGACACCGCCTTCTGGATCCTCTACTCCCTGCGGGAAGCGGATCATCCTCTCAACCAGGCGGAGCTCAGCGCCATCCTCTGCACCAGCAAGCAGACCGTCAACTCCGCCCTGAAAAGCCTGGAAGGGGAGGGGTACATCCGTCTGGAGAGCGCCGCCGGGGACCGGCGCAGCAAGGAGATCCATCTCACCGAAAAAGGGCTGCTCCTGGCCCGGGAATCCGTGGACCAGGTACTGGCTCTGGAGGAGCGGGCTACCCAGCGGCTGTCGGAGGAGGAGCGGCTGGCCATCCTGGCCCTGGGACGGCGCCATCTGGAGGCCCTGCGCCAGGAGACAGAGGCTCTTCTTGCCGTCTCCCAGAACCCCCAGGAGGAGTAAGCCCCCTATGGAAATCCGTCTTTCCGATCATTTTACCTTCCGCCGTCTGCTGCGCTTTACCCTGCCCTCGGTGGTCATGATGGTGGTCACCTCCCTGTACAGCGTGGTGGACGGCCTGTTTGTGTCCAACCTGGTAGGGGACCTGGCTTTGTCGGCGGTAAATATCGTCATGCCCATTGCCATGATCGTGGGCGCCTTTGGCTTCATGCTGGGCACCGGCGGCAGCGCCATTGTGGCCCGGACCCTGGGGGAGGGGGACCGGGAAAAAGCCAACCGCTACTTCTCCTTGTTTATCTGGTGCGTGGTAGGGCTGGGCGGCATTTTGTCCCTGCTGTGCGTGATCTTCATGGAGCCTATTGTCCGCCTGGCCGGGGCCAGCGACCTGCTGCTGGCAGACTGCATCACCTACGGCCGGATCCTCCTGGCCGGCAGCATCCCCTTTATGCTCCAGACCTCCTTCCAGAGCTTCTTTGTGGCGGCGGAGCGGCCTAACGCAGGACTTGTCTTTTCCCTGGCCGCCGGGGCCACCAATATGGTGCTGGACTATGTCTTTATCGCCCTGCTGGATCTGGGCATCGCCGGGGCCGCCCTGGCCACTGTGGCCGGCTACTGCGTGGGCGGACTGATTCCTCTGGCAGGATTCCTCTCTCCCAAGGCAGCCACCCTCCGGCTGGTGCCTACCCGCTTTTATGGCCGTCAGCTCCTCCACGCCTGCGAAAACGGCTCCTCGGAGCTGATGAGCAACATCTCCGCCTCGGTGGTAGGCATTCTCTACAACGTCCAGCTGATGGATCTGATGGGGGAGAAGGGGGTGGCGGCCTACTCGGTGATGATGTATGTGGACTTTGTATTTGTGGCGGCTTTCCTGGGCTTCTCCGTAGGCAGCGCCCCCATCGTCAGCTTCCACTACGGCGCCGCCAACCACCGGGAGCTGCAAAATGTGTTCCGCAAAAGCATGGCCATCATCATCGTTACCTCCCTGGCTATGGTGTGCCTCTCCGAGGGGCTGTGCCGGCCTCTGGCCGCCGCCTTCGTGGGCTATGGCGACGCCTTGATGGACCTGACCGTATCCGGCTTCCGGGTTTTTGCCCTGTGCTACCTGTTCTGCGGCGTAAGTATTTTCGCCTCATCCTTCTTTACCGCCCTGTGCAACGGCCTTGTCTCCGCACTGATCTCCTTCCTGCGCTCCTTTCTCCTTCGCGGAGGACTGGTGTTCCTGCTGCCCCTGCTGCTGGGAGAGGACGGGATCTGGGTATCCGTGGTGGTCGCCGAGGCCCTGGGCGCAGTGGTGTCCCTGGCCTTCTTGTGGGCCCTGCGCCGCCGGTATCACTATTGACGCCTTTCCCTTTTTTGATAAAGCAGTATATTCTTTCATCTGTGGACAAATTATATATTATTTGTTTATTCCTGAAAGAAGGTCACTTTTCTTTGTAAAAAGTAGATGAATTTATCTCTTTAATGCAATAAATTTTAGGAGAATTAAACCTTGCCCGACGCATATCCTTTCCTGTAACCTAGAGATAATATTACTTTTTCCCGGAAGCGGAAGAGGGGACAGGAGGGCAGCATATGCTGAAAAGCGGGTATTTACAGGATGTATACGGTCAGGTCCTGCGCCGGGACCCCGACCAGAAGGAGTTCCATCAGGCAGTGCTGGAGGTACTGGAAAGCCTGGACCGTATTGTAGACCAACACCCGGAATACCAGGAGCGGGGCATCATCGAGTCCTTTGTGGAGCCGGAGCGGATGATCGCTTTCCGGGTACCCTGGGTGGACGACCAGGGCAAGGTCCACATCAACCGTGGTTACCGGGTACAGTTCAACTCCGCCATTGGCCCCTTCAAGGGTGGATTGCGGTTCCATCCGTCGGTAAATCTGTCCATCCTCAAGTTTCTGGGTTTTGAGCAGATCCTGAAAAACAGCCTTACCGGCCTTCCCATGGGCGGGGCCAAGGGCGGCTCCGACTTCGACCCCAAGGGCAAAAGCGACGGGGAGATCATGCGCTTCTGTGAGAGCTTCATGACGGAGCTGAGCCACCACATCGGTCACTTCAAGGACATCCCTGCCGGGGACATCGGCGTAGGAGCCCGGGAGATCGGCTATCTCTTCGGCCGGTTCCGTCTGATCCACGGCGACTATGACGCCGGGGCTCTCACCGGCAAGGGCCTGTCCTTCAACGGCTCCCTGGCCCGCACCGAGGCCACCGGCTATGGGCTGTGCTATCTCACCGAGGAGATGCTCCGCTGCCAGGGAAACACCAGCTTTGACGGCAGGACCGTGGTGATCTCCGGCTCCGGCAATGTGGCCATCTTCGCCTGTGAGAAGGCCCAGGCCCTGGGAGCCAGGGTGGTGGCCCTCAGTGACTCCGGCGGCTTTATCCACGACCCGGAGGGCATCAAGCTGGATGTGGTCAAGGACATCAAGCTCAACCGCCGGGGCCGCATCAGCGCCTATGCCCAGGAGGTACCCGGCAGCACCTATACCGAGGGTTTCCGGGGAATCTGGAACATCCCCTGTCACATCGCCCTGCCCTGCGCCACCCAGAACGAGATTGACGGGGACATGGCCCGGTCCATCATCAAAAACGGGGCCATCGCTGTGGGGGAGGGGGCCAATATGCCCTGCCGCCCTGAGGCCATTCAGGCATTCCAGGAGGCAGGCCTCCTCTTTGCCCCTGCCAAGGCTGCCAACGCCGGCGGCGTGGCCACCAGCGGCCTGGAAATCAGCCAGAACGTGCTGCGCTCCGCCTGGAGCTTTGAAGAGGTGGACAAAAAGCTGAAAGAGATTATGGTGGGCATTTTCCACAACGCCTACGACGCCTCCTGTACCTGCGGCGCCGAAGGCGATCTGGTGGTGGGCGCCAACGTGGCGGGCTTTTTGAAGGTGGCCGACGCCATGGTGTCCCAGGGTGTGATCTGATTTTTTTGAAGGCAGACCGTCCCAAAGAAAGGCTGTTTCCTGTGGCAGCCTGCGGTGGGGATATCGGCAGGCATTCCGGCCGCCGGGCTGCCCTGGAAAAGGACAGCAGACTTTCCCACCAGACTGTCATGGCCGGATCTCCTGTCGGCAGTTCTGCACGATCCACAATACCGCAACCCCCGGAGACGACACATCGTCTCCGGGGGTTTTGTGTTGGAGTCCGTTTTTTCGTACTGTTGTTCTGATATCCTGCATATAGTAAGACAAGCCGACGGCTCTCAGAACCGGCGGCAGACGTTCCACACAAAAGGAGGGATCCCCATGGCATGCCCCGCTTCTCTTCCCCGCACCGTTTCCCCTTCTCCCGCGTCCCGCTTTTCCCGCCCTGCGCCCGGACGTCCCACCGGGGCCTCCAAGGTCATTGACCTTACCCCGTATTTCCAGCGCCGCCGCCGCTCTCGCCGGCGGGCCGCTCTCCACACGGTTCTGGCGGTATGGACCCAGTACCTGTCCCTGGGCTGCCTGCTGCTGTATGCCGTCCTGCGGCTGCCCCTGGGGGGAGGCGCACCTCTTGGTACATACAGCGGCCCTCTGGCCCTGCTGTGGCCCGCCTCCTTTTTCCTGCTGCTCACCAGCTATTGCAGCGACCTGCTGCTGTGGCAGGAGGACTGGGCCCCTTCACCGCAGAAAAACGCCCCCTGCCGCTGATCATGTCCCCGCATAAAAACCACCAGGGGAGGCATTTGCCTCCCCTGGTGTTCCTGTTTTGTCACATGCCTGGGATATCCGGCCTTCCCGACAGCAGCACCCGGCCAAAGCAGGCCATGCTCCGGCCGCTGCTGGGGGGCAGCAAAATATCCGCATCGGAACGCTGCCGGTTCAGGGAGAAGAGATAGACCATCCCCAGGCCATCCCGGACGTACTGCTTGCAGACCATGGCACCATCCACGCAGAAAATTCCCACATCGCCGTTTTCCAACGGATCGTGGTTCACATACACCACCGACCCGTCCTGAATCCAGGGCTCCATGGAATCTCCCTGGATCCGCACCGCCAGCTCCGCTCCCCGGGGCACCTCCCCGGTGACATCAATATAATCAAAATCCTCCCCAAATACCGGCGCCGCCAATCCCGCCGCCGCCGGGCAGCGGTAAAGGGGAATCTGCCGGGTTTCCGCCTCAGGGGCCGCTGTCTCCAGTTCTGCCTGATACGCCGTCAGCGCATCTGCCACCGCTTGCAGCGTCTGCCGCCCGGTGAGCGACAGAGCCCGGTATTTCTTCACCAATGTCTCTTCCTCCGCCGTGCAGGCAAATCCCCGGTCTCCCAGGGAATCCTGATAGAGGTAATTGGGGTCCACGTCCAATACCCGGAACAGCCGCAGCAGCACATCCTCCCGCATGGCGTTCTGGCCGTTTTCGTAGTTGCTCACTGCCGACAGGCTTACTCCCAGGGCCTTGGCCAGCTCACCCTGGCTGATCCCCAGTTCCCTGCGCCGCTGCCGCAGCCGCTGTCCAAAGCTCATACCTGCGCCTCCCTTTCCTGTTTCACCACGCTGTCTTCCCGGCCTTGCTTTTTATTGTATCATATCTGCTTTTTTTCTCCATGTCAACAGTAAAACTAAATTTTATACTTGACATTCCAGTTTTACTGTGATAGTATCTAGTTAATCAGAACATATGTTCTGTTATTTTGAACCATTACCGCCTAAGTCATGGGGCGGCAGGCCCTTCGGACGGTCCACGGAGGGGAAAGGAGGCGCATGCGGCCGCCAGTGGAACATAAAAAAGCAGCGCTCTATGGGAAGGCGCTGCCGGGAAGAGAAGGTAAGCGCTTCGGGACGAGGCGCCGCCGGGGAGAGAATGGGCGGTCTGAAAGTCGCCCTGCTTAAAACCCTGCTTCCAACAAAAAAATGAGACTCGCCTGACGGCGAATCTCATTTTGGTGGGAGCGGGTGGATTCGAACCACCGAAGTCGTCGACAACAGATTTACAGTCTGCCCCCTTTGGCCACTCGGGAACGCTCCCATATTCGCTTGTCCCTGCTAAAAGAGGGTGGAGCTGGTAGACGGACTCGAACCCCCGACCTGCTGATTACAAATCAGCTGCTCTACCAACTGAGCTATACCAGCACGATTAGCAGCGAATTGTATCTTAGCAGAAAGCTTCCCATTTGTCAACAGGAAATTTTAAATTTGGGAGGAAATTTTTTTGCGCTACATCAGAAAACGTCACCGGGACCCTCAGCGGGCGGTTCCGGTGGAACAATGCGCCTGCTGCGGCGGGGAACTGTATCCCGGAAACCCCTGCTGGCGTCTGGCAGGCCGTACTCTCTGCGAGGACTGCGTGGTCCCCTGGCTCCTTCGGGAGCTGGCTCCCTTCCGGGGCCGGGCCGGGGAGGTGGAACCATGACCCTTCTGCGTATGGCCGCCAGCTACCGTCAAAGCGGCGACCTGATCCGTCTGCGGATCATTGCCCTGCGGGAGGCAGCCAAAACCGCCTCTCCCGAAGAGCGTAGCTGTCTGGAGCAGCGGATCCGGGATCTGAACGTCCTCTACCGGGAAACCCGGGAAATCGCTCTGGTACTGGAGCGGTACTACGACAGGAGGTATCACAACAATGAGCGCTACACGCTCTGACACTGGCGGCGGCTCCGGCCGGGGAAAGGAATTCCTGGCGGATCTGGCCGCCTGGAACCGGGCCAACGGGGAGGATAACAGCGAACAGCTCCAGCGGCTGCGGCGGAACCTCCGCCGGGCCCGGCGAGCGGAGCTTACCCCCCGCCAGGCGGAAATGCTCCACCTCTACTACGACCTGGGGCTGACCATGACCCAGGTAGCCCAGGAGCTGGGGGTCAACAAGTCCTCCGTATCCCGGACCATTGCCCGGGGGCGGGAACGGCTCAGGCGGTGCTTGCAATACAGCTTTTAATCTGCTACACTCTTCCCGGTGGGGCAATAGCCCCCGGTAAAGGAGAGTATGAGGAAATGCTGAAATCAACCATGCGATACGGCTGGAGCCGCCTGGCTCTGGCGGTGCTGGGCAGTCTGATCTACGCCCTGGGCATCAACCTGTTTGTCACTCCGCTGGGCCTTTATACCGGCGGACTTATGGGCATCTGCCAGCTGCTGCGGACCCTGATTTTGTCCGCCCTGCATGTCTCCAGCCTGCCCTTTGATCTGGCGGGCGTGGTCTTTTACGCCATCAACGTCCCCCTCCTGGCCATCGCCTGGCGGTTTATGGGACCCATCTTTTTCCGCAACACTGTCATCTGCGCCACCACCTATACCCTCTTTGTGAGTCTGGTGCCGGTACCCGCCCAGCCCCTGGTGGACGACGTGCTTACCAGCTGCCTTCTGGGCGGCGTCATCTCCGGCGTGGGCACCGGCCTGGTCCTTACCTGCGGCTGCTCCGGCGGCGGGCTGGACGCCCTGGGCCTCATTCTGTCCCGGAGAGGGTCCCGGCTCTCTATCGGCCAGGTAAATCTGGTCTGCAACGCCACGCTGTTCCTCCTGTGCGGCCTCCTCTTTGATGTCTCCACCATGATCTATTCCATCCTCAATACCATCTTCCAGGCCATAGCCATCGACCGGGCCCACCAGCAGAGCGTCAATGTCCAGATGCTTATTTTCACCAAGGCCGAGAGCCCGGAGCTGGACCACTTCATACTGGACAACCTCCACCGGGGCATTACCCGCTGGGAGGGCAAGGGCGTCTATACAGGCGAGGACACCCATATCCTCTGCGTATGTCTGAACAAGTACCAGATCGAGGACCTCCAGCAGGCGCTGCTCAAGGCCGATCCCAAGGCCTTCTTCATTATCCAGGAGGGGGTCCACGTCAGCAACAACTTCGAGCGGCGGCTGAACTGAAGACCACACCACACAAAACGACAAAGATCCCCCGCCCGGTGCCGGGCGGGGGATCTTTTGGGTTTCATGGAGAAAAGCGCCGCTCTCAGCAGGCCCCCTTGAGGGCCTCCACCATGTCGGTGCGCTCCCAGGGCAGGTCCAGGTCGCTGCGGCCGAAGTGGCCGTAAGCGGCGGTCTGCTCGTAGATGGGGCGGCGGAGATCCAGGTGGGTGATGATCTTGCCGGGCCGCAGGTCGAACACCCGGGTGACGATCTCACTGAGCTTCTCGTCGGCCATCTTGCCGGTACCCTGGGTATCCACCAGGACGCTTACCGGCTCGCTGACGCCAATGGCGTAGGCCAGCTCGATGTGGCAGCGCCGGGCCAGGCCCGCAGCCACGATGTTCTTGGCGATGTAGCGGGCCATGTAAGCGGCGGAGCGATCCACCTTGGTGGGATCCTTGCCGGAGAAGCAGCCGCCGCCGTGGCTGGCGGAGCCGCCGTAGGTATCCACGATGATCTTCCGCCCGGTGAGACCGCTGTCGCCCACGGGGCCGCCGATGACGAAGCGGCCGGTGGGGTTGATATAGAACTTGGTGGTCTGGTCGATATACTTCTCCGGGATCACCGGCTTCACCACTGTGTCGATCACCGCCTCCCGGAGCTTCTCAATGGCGATGTCAGGGCTGTGCTGGGTGGACACCACGATGGCGGGGCAGCGCAGAACGTTGCCCTGGGCGTCATACTCCACGGTGACCTGGCTCTTGCCGTCAGGCCGCAGCCAGCTCAGCTCCCCGCTCTTGCGCACCGCCGCCAGACGGCGGCACAGGGCGTGGGCCATGGCAATGGGGGCAGGCATCAGCTCCGGCGTCTCGTCGCAGGCATAGCCAAACATCATGCCCTGGTCGCCGGCGCCGATATCCTCGTCGCTGTCCCCGTCCACACCCATGGCGATGTCCTTGCTCTGCTCGTCAATGGTGGTCATGACGGCGCAGCTCTTGGCGTCAAAGCCGTAGGCAGGGTCGTTGTAGCCGATTTTCTCCACCGTGCGGCGGACGATGCCGGGGATGTCCACATAGCAGCTGGTGGAGATCTCACCCATGACCATCACAAGGCCGGTGGTGGTCACCGTCTCGCAGGCCACCCGGCCATAGGGGTCCTGGGCCAGGATGGCGTCCAGCACCGCGTCGGAGATCTGGTCGCAGACTTTGTCGGGATGTCCCTCGGTAACAGATTCAGAAGTAAAAATACGATGTGCCATTTGTT
>ERZ1643251.3976-NODE-3976-length-13257-cov-6.924860_pt1 | contig 13257 bp, 7 predicted proteins | sample MGYA00579261_ERZ1643251 | MGnify/ENA primary metagenome ERZ1643251 (study PRJEB29033, sample SAMEA4952267) | chicken gut metagenome | biome: Broiler Chicken; feature: Gastrointestinal Tract; material: Caecum | place: Ireland | collected 2018 | study: Broiler... | reverse complement strand
CACCGGAAAGCAGGGCGGCGGATGGCATGAACTGCGGAACTTTGCCGCAAAGCATCATCCGCAAGCCGTAGAGAAGTACCTTTGGGCCACGCAGGACTGTATGAGTCTGGATGGAGCGCCTTATATCGGTCCTTACTCTACCTCCACCTCAGGTTTGTACGTGGCCACTGGATTTAATAAGTGGGGGATGACTTCCTCCATGGTGTCCGCTATGATTTTAAGCGATCTCGTTCAAGAAAAGGAGCATCCCTTTGCAGAAGTATTCTCTCCTTCCCGCTCAATATTCCGCCCCCAACTGGTTGCCAACGGTTGGGAAGCCATGGTCAGTATGCTGACACCCACAACAAGGCGCTGCCCCCATCTGGGCTGCGCGCTGAAATGGAATTCCCAGGAACACACCTGGGACTGCCCCTGTCACGGTTCCCGCTTTGAGGAGGGCGGCAAACGCATCGACGGTCCCACCACTGGTGATCTGAAGCTGTAAGATGACCGCAGTATAGTTCAAATAAAATTTCCCGTTTATGTGCTGTAATTTGCACATAAACGGGAAATTCAAAATAGATGAGGAATTGCTTAGCGAGCACGCGCCGCTCTATACCCTTTTCCTGAATGTAATCCCGGGAATCCTGATATAGGTCTTGTGGTTTTTATTGAATGACAGCTTATCTTTTGTTTATATTGTCGCTTACAATAAGCGATGCGCGTTTTGACGTATTTTGTCAAACTTTCCCAACCTGGAAGCCATTGTCCCACAAGGCTTTCCGGGTTTCGCTTACATTAATTCCGGCGGAATACATAGCATCTCGGTTACTGCAAGTGATCAGCTTCAGAAAATTAGTCTCTTTCACCTCACTGTTCATGCATCATCTTCGCCCCTCGCCGTCAAAATACACTTTTCAGCATTTCCAGGGCTGCACCGTACCCTGCCGCTGTCCTTGCCATAGAATGCGGCAACTTTCAGCAAGGCACTCTTCTTGATCACAAGAAAGGCAAAACTACTTCAGCAGCACCGCAATTACTTCTAAAATGCTTGATTTTTCTACAATCAGCGGATACATCAACCAGAAAAATCCTACGCAGAGGCCCGCTTTACCATATTTCTAGAAACTGGGGCAGGCAGCTGCTGGTAACTTTCGTATATCTCGCACACATACCGTTTGCTTTTCAAAATTATTTTTTGTATTCATACATATCTTGCATTTTTCGAAATTTTTATTTCACAGATGGAAAACTTTGTGTTACAATATGTGACGAGAAATAAAAGGAATAGTTCCTATTCTTATTTTATCTATTCCCACATAAGCCACGCAGAGCGCGGCTGGATCGCAAGAAAGAAGAAGAAAGGAAACAGAGCGAATGAAGTGGTATCAAAGAGTGCTGTCCGGCGTACTAACCGCCGCCATGGGGTTAAGCCTGCTGAGCGGCATACCGACAGCATCGGCAGCCGACCGCGATACAGCGGTACTGGTTTCGTCAAGCCCCACCCAGGCAACAGGCGAAATCGTGACTGTGATACAGATTGATTACCCCATTTACACGGAGAAGCTAAACGGGGCCACTGTAACACTCTACCGAGGCGATATGGCGATTGCCCATGGCTCCTTACAGGATAATGGGAGCATGACATTCACCGACGGCAGCACCGCAGCCGGCACTATTACCCTGCTGACTGACGGCCCTATGGTCTCCTCCGTGGAAGTACGCATGACTGGTCTTTTAGCGGAAACCGGCAGCAATCAGTATCGTCTGAAGCTGACAGGCAACGGTTTCAAAACATATGAAAGCAATGTGCTGGAACTGTCTACTTACTCTATTGGCATGGTGCTTGGCACTGGTACCTTCACTTTGGGTGATGTCAACGGAGATGGCGCTGTCAATACAGCCGATGTGGAAGCAGTCAAAGTCCATCTGGATACCGATAACGGACAAGCAGATCTAAATGGGGACAGAATCGTGGATATTTCTGACCTGGCCATTGCTACCATGGGCGCTGCTGCATCCGGCGAGGCGCAGATCTATCATACCACGGCCATTGCCGCCAATGTGGTGGACAGTACTGCGGTATCTGATGCGCTGGAACACGAACCCACTATTCACAGCATCACTGGCGAGGTGTCCGATCTCTTTACCGATGGGAGCTATGTCACGATCACGCCGCAGGAAACTGCCCAGGAGGTTCGGCTTCCCATCCCCCTGTCTGAGGAGGGCGTACTGATGGAACAGGTGGAAATTACCAGTTCCGCAGGCAGCCCGTTGGAAAAGGGTGTTCTGGTGGCGGAGGTCGCAGGCGGTGACTCCATTACCATTCCCTTCCTCCTTAATGAAAGTATTCCTGACGGTGTGTACGCCATTCAGGCCCGGGACGACGGACGTAAAGTAGTAACCATCTCGTTGGGTAAGCGCGTGCCGGTAAAGAAAATCACCATCCAGGTAGATCTTGACGAGGCTGGCAAGGAAGTTGTGGTGGAGCAGATCCAGTTTCTCCAGGACGTGCTACCGGAGAATCCTCCGGTGGAGAACACCCAAATCAAGAATGTAGCTGCCCAGGCCGGGGACAAGCAGGTAACTCTGACTTGGGACGTATTCCCCAATATTACCGGCTACAAGGTCTATTATGGTACCAGTGAAACCCAGATGACCACAGTGTTGGAGACAGAAAAGACCTCCTGCACCGTTACCGGACTGGAGAATCTAAAGACCTACTATTTTGCTGTGGCACCGGTGTCCACTGCCGGAGGACAGACATGGGAGGGAACGAAATCCGCGGCAGTTCGCGGAACACCCCAGCCTGCCAGTGTCCCCGATAAGCCCGACGGCGTCACTGTCACTGCCGGTGATACAGTCCTGATGGTAAGCTGGAAACCCGGCAAGGACACCAAATACTGCAAAGTGCAATATCGCGTCCAGGGCGAGGATTCCTTCACTGTGCTGGAGGGGCAGTATGCCTCCTCCGCCACCATTACAGGGCTTCTCAACGACGTGACCTACGAAGTGCAGGTATTTGGCGTTAACGACAAGGGCAACGGTCCCGTTTCACTCACCGCAATCGGCACCCCAAAGCCGGAAGTGATCGTGGCCCCGGAATTACCCACGGTAAACCGCTTGGATAGCAGTGTGATCACCTCGGCTTCCTATCCCGTCCGCAATACCGACACCAACGCCAGCAAAGGGAGCCTGCCTGACGCGGTATACGACGGCGATTTTCAAACCGGCTGGGTTGCATCGACCTGGTCTCTGGAGCGGAAATTTACCTTCCAGTTTGACCAGGGCTATGAAATGGATTTCCTCATCTATGTTCCCAATTTGGGCAGGGATACCCAGAAGAACAACGGAAATCAGTACCGCGATTACTTCACGTCCTTTAATCTTTGGCTCAACGGCAAAGCAGTAGACGCCGCCAATATTTCCTTTGAGCGAGCCAAAAATAACGAGTATTTCATCATCAAATTCCCCAAGACAACAGTATACTCCCTTGCGGTGGAGGGCTCTCAGTGGACCGGCGCCGGCAATATCAGCCTGTCTGAAATTGCTTTTTATGAGTATGGCAGTCTCTCTGACGAAATTTCCGCCCTCTTTGCCAACGACAGCCACACAGCACTGGCATACGGGGTGAATGCACAGCAGATCTCCGCGCTGTATGAAAAGGCCAGCAGCACCGACGCCTACTATGTGGAACGCGCTGTAATGCTGGATGAACTGGGCAATGCGCAGCAGCTCCTGGAAGGCAGGCAGGATGAGCTCATCGTGCGCGACAGCTTTACCTCCCGCAGCGGCGCCGCCGACAGCCAGTATGGCCAGTCTGCTTCTGCGCTGCAGCCTCTGGGGATCTCCGCCTTGTCCAACCAGTATATTACGCTTTACGTAGAGGGCCTGGGTGAAGGCGAGAGCATCAGCCTGATTCAATGGCAGCAGTATTCCGAAGCCAGTAATACGACCAAAAGCTATACGCTGCACAACGGTCGCAACCGCATCTATCTTAGCCAGATTGGCAATGAAGGCTCCGGCGAGCGCGGCGGCGCACTGTATGTGCAATACGCTGGCAATTATGCCGGCAATATTAAAATCCAGGTGCGGGACACCTCAGAAGGAAAAAATGTCCTCACGGTTATTCCCATGCTGGACATCCGCCCGGATCAGTGGTACGGCAGGAGCGAAAGCCAACGCAAAGCACTTATCCAGGCATACGTGACGCAATTGCAGCAGTATGTCTCTGGGCTGACCTTCCCCAACGATTCCAGCCGGCGGACCAATATCCGCAATTTTACTGAAATCGCCACCCCCAGCGTGCTGCTCTCTCTGCCTGCCGATCAGGTGCTGGCCGGTCTGGGGGGCGCTCAGGCCGATGTGGACGATATGACCGCCCAGCTCTATGACGCCATCTGCGCCTGGGAACAGCTGATTTTCCTGGCCAATAAGACGCAGGGCATTATTGCAGCCAGCACGACGTTTGACAAGTATCAGTATCCCATGCAGACACGGCAGAATATTCGCTTCTCCCGTATGTTCTCTGGTGCGTTTATGTTCGCAGCCGGCAGCTATGTGGGTATTGACTACAACGAAACCCGGGCTATGGTGACAGGCTATCCTCTGGAGAAGAACGGCAGCGGTACCAGCATCGACAGCGACGATCTGAATGGCCTTTATGGCTGGGGCATTGCCCATGAAGTAGGCCATAATATGGACAAAATCGGCTACGCTGAGATTACCAACAATATCTACTCCCTGGTAGCTCAGACGGCAGATGCCGGCGACATGACCGCCCCCTCCCGCCTGGAAGGCATGTATCAGGCAATCTTTGACAAGGTGGCTCTCGGTAAGCCTGGCCAAGCCGGTGACGTCTTTACTCAGCTGGGTATGTACTGGCAGTTGCATCTGGCCTATGACGGCGCAGGCAGCCCCCTGGAGGGCAGCGGCGCTCTGGATTTCTACAATGCATTCTTCCAGGCATGGAAGGCAGGAGCATACAACGACGCTCCCAGTAAAAACGACCGCATTGCTCTCATTGCCTCCCAAGTGGCAAACAAGGACCTGACCGAGTTTTTCACCCGCTGGGGCATGGAACTGAGCCAGTCCACAAAGGAAACCCTGGCAGGGTACGATAAAGAGAGCCGGGAGATCTGGTACCTTAGCGATCAGTCCCGCCGGGATCGTTTAAGTGGTAAGAATGCGGCCAATCTGACAGCTTCCGTGGCCGCTGCGGAAAATGGAAACACCGTGTTGCTGACCATTACCCTGTCTGGCGACGCGGACCGTGTCCAGGGTTACGAGATTCTGCGTAACGGCACACCTGTTGCCTTCCTGATGGGCAACGGTCAGACCACCCAGGCCTATACCGACACCGTAGGCGCGGCCAATAACATGACGTTTACCTACACTGTGCGGGTTATAGACAAACTGGGCTATGAAGCTGACACAGCCACCGCTGATGGGGTGCGTATTTCCTACGATCAGACCATCAGCCCGTCTCTTTACAGCATTGTCCGCGACAAGGACACCGGAAATGTTATCATCACTGCCCAGGATAACACACTTCTGACCACCAGCGGCCTGAAGCTCACCGGCACAAGCATCCCGGCCAGCGGTGCCTATACCGTGACCATATCCGGTGAATCCTATCAGGATATTACGGCCAAAGCCGGCAGTTTTGCGCAAAATGAGGCACAGGATGGACAGACCTACCTGACCTACTTCAACAAGCCCGGCGCAGAGCCCACAGACACACGGATCTGGATGTATGATGCTGCCCGGATTGTGATTGCCGGTATTCCCGGCGATGTGGCTCTGGAGGATATCCATCTCCTCAGCTACCCCGGCGACAACATTTCCTTTACCGAGGGTGCTTCCATCGGTGTGCTGGAGGAGGATTACACTTACGTCAACAGTGACGGAAAAATCGAGACCATTTCCGCAGGCACAGTTATCATTACCGGCAGCTACCGGGGCGACCCGCTGTACAACAGTATCCGTGTCCAGGCAAAAATGCAGGCCATGCAGCCCGGCTCCAGTGAGGCTCCCACTGTGACGGAGAGAACTCTTTCCGGCGTCACACTGCTTTTTGCAGAAATTGCTGATGGTACAGTAAGCACGATCAGTGATGGCTTCTTCCTCTTTATTCCCACGGATCAGGCGGCCTTCAAGCAAGTCAACGAGGATCACGGGGACAACCTCTCTGCAGGCAGCCAGGTAATGATCGCCCTGCAGGCCCAGATGTGGCGCTATACAGACACAGTGGGTTCTCAGCCGCGCATGACCAGCGACACACTGTTCATCAGCGTGCCTCGTTATGACAGCATGCCCGGCATCGTATTGGAGCAGTAACACCAATTTGAAACGGAGGACGCTATGAAGCGTTGGATCAAACAAGTAATCAGCGCGCTGACCCTGTGCGCCCTGCTGACAGCCAATGGTCTGGCAGCTGAGATTTCCTTTTCCTTTGACAAACAGGGCACCACGGCCGCTGTACAGCTGAAGGACGTGGGGACAGACCGTTATGCGGCAGAGGTAACCTTTTCCCTGAGCAGCACCCAGTCTGTGCAGTTTCATGGCAAAGCTGACGCCTACGCCGTGACAATCGACAGTGCGGCAGGAACCGTCACCCTCTATGTCGCCTCATCCAGGCCTCTTACCGTTTCCAACGGCGTCCTGGATCTGGGCGTTCTGACGGTAGCAGCCGGTACAGAAGTATCTGACAGCGGCACAGCTATTGTGCTGGACCAGGCGTTGAACCGCTTCACTTATGCCAATGCCGCCGTAACTGTTACCCAGGACACTACCGGTGGCTCCACCGGCGGCGGCTCTACCGGTGGCGGCTCTACTGGTGGCTCTACCGGTGGTTCCACGGGTGGTACTACCGGCGGTTCTGGTGGCGGCAGTCTGCTCCCTGACCGGACGCCAGCTGTATCGGTAAATGGCATTGGCGGCAAGGTAAGAGCTTCCAGCGACGGCTCCGTTACCATTACCCCTGATGAGGGCTATCGCATTGCCCGGATTTTGGTTAACGGTAAGGAGGTGGCTGTTACTACCCGCCTGACAGGACTGACCGCCTCTGATGTGGTGATCGTCACATTTGAAAAGATGGATTCCAATTTGGAGCCGTCCTTTATCGACGTAGATCCTACCATTTGGTATGCAGATGCTGTCCGATTTGTTGTAACAAAAAATCTCTTTCAGGGCATGAGCGCTACGGAGTTTTGCCCTGATGTGGAGATGAGCCGCGCCATGCTGGTGACGGTGCTCTATCGGATGTCCGGTGAGGAAGCCCGCGGCAGCAGCGGCTTTACCGATGTGGAACCAGGTTCCTGGTATGCGTCAGCCGTGGCCTGGGCCAAGGAAAACGGCATTGTTCAGGGAGTCACAGACACCGCCTTTGCCCCCAACGATGCCGTGTCCCGTGAGCAGATGGCCACTATCCTGTACCGATACGCCCAGCGGCAGGGTACAGTGCAGAAGGCTGGGGATTCCGTGCTGGCCGCCTTTGTTGATGCAGCTTCTGTATCATCCTATGCGGTTCCCGCCATGAGCTGGGCAGTACAGGAGGGGCTGCTTTCCGGCATGGGAAATCAAACTCTTGCACCGGGCGGCTTTGCCACCCGCGCTCAGGTAGCTGTCATCCTGCAGCGCTTCCTGGAACAGGCTCAGTAACCCCCGCTTCTCGCCGTTTGGTGACAAGTCTTGGGGCGCTCTTGGGACTAAGCCTTCCTGTATTCCAACAGATCTCTTAACATTGCTGCTTAAAAAACCGCCGGCCCACAGGTGATTTTCTCACCTGTGGGCCGGCAATGTCTTACAGCCTTCTCCTTCCGCACCATGTCATATGCAGCCAGCATAGCTCCCTTGACAACAGATATTTCATGCAGCAGCTGAGCCAATACAAAGGCAACTTCTCTATGTACCTGTTTCCGGCTCAGGAAAGCGAAACTTAATAATGATCTCTTTCTTCTCCGTCAGCTCCACCCGCTCAATTAGGCTTACCAGCACTTCACGGCTTTCACCGGCGGTTGCAATAAACTGTCGTACCAATTCTCTGGCCCTATCCTCATTGTGGATTGGGCCTTTTTTGCGCAGTTGCAGCTCCTGCCGCTTTTTCTCCAGCCTATCCCTCTCTGTCTTGATCCTACCAAAAATGCGCTGAAAGTCCTCTTCAGGCAGCAAACCGCTAAGACGATCCGTATACATTTGATCAAGATGCGCGGTAAGACTGTCAATCCTGGTCTGAACACTCTGCGCTTCCCGTTCCGCGACAGATTCCTCTTGGGTATGCTTTATCGCCTCTTCCGCCACTAACAGCAGCTTATCGGGATTCAAAAACTGCCGGCACATTTCCTGTACCCTGGCAATTACCGCATCGGTAACCGTTTGCTCCTTAATAGAGTGACAGGTGCAAACACCTGCCCGGGTGTTGCGCTGATATGTACGGCAGACAAAATACAGCACGTCCTCCCCGCTGGCATTCTTTCGATTGAGCACCGCCAGCGGATAGCCGCATTCATGGCAAAAAATCAACCCTTTCAGCAAAAAATCGTAGGTACGGCTTCGGGTATGTCTGCGGCTATTGAGCAGCATCTGCACCTTTTGAAAGGTTTGTTTGTCGATAAGCGGTTCATGGGTACCTTCTACCACCACCCAATTTTCCGGTGCCTGCCTGATACATTTTGGGGATTTATAGCTGATTTTTACGCTGCGTCCCTGCACCATGTTGCCAATGTAGGTTTCATTTTGCAGTATATTGGAGATCCGTTCACCGCTCCACTGGCCGGAGTAAGGTCCGGTTCTGGCCACGGGTAAATGGGCATAAGCAGCAGGAGTGGCAATTTCCTCCTGATTGAGCAACGCCGCAATGTGACGGCAGCTCATGCCTCCCAACGCCAGTAAAAAGATTCGCCGCACGACAGGGGCCACTTCTTCATCCACAACTATCTTGTTTTTCTCTGTGGGATGCATCTTATAACCGTATACAGGCTTTCCACCGATAAACTGCCCCTTGCGCTGCTTATCCCGCTTTACACTTTTGATTTTCTTGGAGATGTCTTTGGCATACATGTCGTTCATAATCGCCCGGAATGGCGTAATGTCGTTGGCAGTGGAGTCCACACCGGTATCAATGCCATCCAGCAGTGAGATATACCGCACCCGATGCTCCGGAAAATACCGCTCCATATAATGGCCTGTCATGATGTAGTCCCGGCCCAAACGGGATAAGTCTTTGGTAATAACCATATTGACCTTTCTGGCCTCTATATCAGCTATCATCCGCTGAAAGTTGGGGCGATCAAAGCTGGTGCCGCTCCAGCCGTCATCTACATAAGTATCATAAACGTTCAGCTGATGCCGCTGGACAAACTCCCGCAGCAGGGATTCCTGGTTTTGAACACTCTGGGATGGCCCCTCGCTTTCATCCTCCTTGGATAGTCTTATGTATAAAGCCGCATGGTAGTCCATGGGATTGCTTATCTCCAAATACATGTAACGCCTCCTGAGATAAGCAACCGTCTATCATACAAGATATTATAATTTTTTGCGGCCATATCTTCAATTTTTCTCCGTATTATAGAGATTTTTCATTATAAAAAGCTGCAGCGACTTTATTATCAGTTCCGGCAGTTTTTCTCCCTCTTCTGTGAAAAAACAATGGACGACCGGCGTCTGCCCACCCTTTTTCACGATATTTCCTCCTTTCTGACTTGATACAGCCTATGCGGCAAAGGAGCCTTTCCCCTGGCAAAGCACGGTTCATGCAATCCTTGCGCCCCCTTCGGGGAACATTCATAAGTGGATAAGACTTCCTGTGGGCAGCTTCTACTCCACCTTCTTGTATACCCTGCCGCCATGCCGCAGTCCGATGACATCTTTGCCTTGACGCACAATGACGGAATCAGAATAGTCCATGGCATTGCGCGTAATGATGACATCCGGCTTCAGTAAGAAGCAGTTATATTCTGTCGTACCGGATCTCATCCCGATTGTGCCATCACTCTTCCGATAAAGCTCCAAAGTCAACGACGATTCCCGGGAAGAATAACGTCCAATAATATCATCGCTGACCGCAACGGTATGCTGGGGGGCACAATATTCCGATTCGGGCCACAGCGGTACATCAGCAAATGTTGACAATGCGGCATATGCCACTGCCTTTGCCGGTACACCGGTGAGATTGCAAAACACCAAAACACCTATACCCGCAGATTCCAGCCATGCCATATGACTTGATACGCCCGTCAGCCCTCCGCTGTGCATCAGCAGCCGATCGCTTCCCAGTGGCGCAACAGCAAGCCCCGCCGCGTATTGAAACCCATAAGTATAGTCCACCCTCGGTGTCTTCAGTACTTCATACCCATGCTTGCTTAACAGCAAATGGTTGGTCATTAATGCATGGAGATATTGGCGCATGTCGTTAATGGTCGAACGCATTGCGCCGCCTCCATTAAGCACAAAGGCACTGTCATAAAAGTCACGGCAATGCATGATCTTACCGTCCTTTGTGTAGTAAAGGGTCGCGCAGTTCTCATCTGCAAGGGGCTTTAAAAACTCACAGCCGCTTCTGCTCATACCAAGAGGCTCCAACACATGCTCTTTGACGTATTCAGCAAATGAGGGCTTATCACCATATATACGTACAAGTTCACTGAGTATGCCATAGCCGTCATTGCAGTAGCTCAGCACTTGGCCAGGAGTGCCTAACCGACATTCTGTGCTGTTAAAATTGGAAATAATCCGCCGACGTCCTTCCTCGGCAAGGGGTGCAGAAAAAGCCAGCTCCACTGTCCCATTATGAAAGATCCCCATTTCAGTGGCAACGTCGCTCATCAGCATCCTTGGAATGGGATAGAAACCTGCGCAGTGGCTCAGAAGGTGCCAAACCAGTATTCTCCTATCCTTGAGCTCCGGAAAGTAGTCGGAAACGGGCTTATAAATATCAATGATACCTTGCTCATAAAGCTGCAATATACATATCGCCGTAAACGACTTAGTAATTGACGCCATACCAAATATGGTGTCAGGGGTAACCGGGAGCTTTTCTTCATATGACCGATAGCCCTTGAATGTCTCGTAACGTACATCACCATCCCGACCTGTTACGGACACCGCAATTCCAGGAATTCGATATTTTTCTACCATCCTATCCAGATATTCCTCAAAGGGCTTTACGTCTCTCATCTTCTCATCTCACCCTTTCCGTTAATCATATGTCGGAGCAGTGTGTTAGTTTTCCTTTCTATATAGTACAGGAGATCGTTTTTGCCGTCAATGCGCAACACCAAGCCGCTCCTCTTTCAATTGTTGGGGCATAATGGCCAGCGGCCTCTCTGCAGCGGTTGGAAATACTGCCATCTTGACGCCGCATCACCGGCCTTCTTCAAACTTTTTCCCCCAGTCCATAGCCATGGTGCCGTAATACGCACATCCCCCTGCGTTTCTTCTCCAACAGTGATTCCTGAGCTGTGCTTACATTAGTTCCGGCGCTATACATAAGAGCGTGAGATACCGTAATCCGCAGCAATCTCCCGTTGGGTCCTGGGCTGGCGTCCCGAGAGGCCGTATCGCTTCTTTATGATGTCCGCCTCACGTTCCGTCAGGCACTGGTCCACCAGCTGCCGCACTCGGACATGACTCTCCTGAGTATCCAGGTCGTCCAGCATGGTGTCCTCTACCCCCACCACATCCATCAGGAACAAATTATTTCCATCCTTATCCGTTTCCAGAGTGTCCGACAGAGATACCTCCCCCTGAAGCTTTTTCTGGCTGCGGAAAAACATCAGGACTTCATTTTCAATGCAGCGGGCAGCATAGGTGGCAAGACGGACGTTCTTTTCCGGCTTATAGCTGGAAATTCCTTTGATAAGCCCGATGGTGCCGATAGAGATCAGATCGTCCTGCTCCACACTTTGGGTATAATATTTCTTGGACGGGTGAAGCAGAAGGAGGAATTTTCCCGGTCAAAAACGACCCCATAGGGGTCGCCAAATTTCAAGTAAATGTCTAAATGTACTTCTTCCTTAGTGCTACACTTTTTAACCACAATGTGGTCCAGTATGGTGGTGACCAGGGCTGAGTTCACGCCATTTTGAAAGGAGAGTTCCGCCTCCAACGCTGCCTTGATCTTCACCAGCTGCTCCGCGGAGGTTTGGCTTTTTTCCTCTTCTGCCTTCAAAACCTCCATCTGTCGCTCCAGTTCATGGAGTTGGTCATTGAAGGCGTCGTTGCGCTGCTTAAATTCCAACGTGGAGAGGGCGCCCTCGATGCTCATCTCCAGCAGTCGGTCCTTTTTTGCGCAGATGGAATCGATCTCCGCCTCCACACGCTTGACATCCTGGCGGTAGTCGTGCTCATTGGGAACGGCCTGTATGACCTTCATCACGGCATCCACAATCGCCGACTTATCCTTGGCCAGCTGCTCAAAGATCTGTGCCATGATCTGATCCAGTTCGGAAGTCCTCATTTGAGGTGCGGCGCAGGCCGCCCGCCCTCGATTCCGATATACCCGGCACTGCCAAACCTCTTTCTCTCCTTTGGAACTTTTCAGTACCTGCCGGTGAAAGCTGGTACCATGTTCTTCACAAATAATTTTCCCGCTGTATGGGTAACGATTATGAAACTCGGCAGCACTCTGGTGAGACATCATCTGGGCACTGCGCCGTTTGTAGAGGGCATTGGCCCGATCCCACAGTTCCTCCGATACGATGGCCGGGATAGATGGGTCCGGATACATCACCCACTCGCTCTCGTCCAGAAAGATTTTCCGCTTGCTGCGGTAGTCCACCGTCTGGCTTTTGTTGGCACAGTACCAGCCTTTGTATTTGGGATTCTCCAAAATGTGCCGGATGGTCAGCACGTTGAAGGCATTTCCTTTCCGGCTGGTGAAGCCCTCATCATAGAGCTGCTGGGAAATGCGCCGGATTCCCATCTGCTCATTGGCATAGAGATGGAAGATCCGGCGCACCACCTTGGCTTCCGCCTCGTTGATAGTAAGGACACAGTCCTTTTTGTCATAACCCCACAGTTTGTCATTGCCCAGCACATGGCCGTTTTTGATGGCCTGGCGAAAGCCGAATTTTAACCGCTCCGAGAGCTTTCGCACCTCATCCTGGGCCACACCGGCCATGACCACCAGACGGAACTCACTGTCGCTGTCCAGGGTATTGATATTGTCATTTTGAAACAGTACCCCTACATCGTGCTCCAGCAGTTCCTGGGTGTATTGGATACTGTCCAGGGTGGAGCGGGAAAAGCGGGATATTTCTTTTGTAATGATGAAGTCGA
>ERZ1643251.3968-NODE-3968-length-13261-cov-7.052476_pt1 | contig 13261 bp, 10 predicted proteins | sample MGYA00579261_ERZ1643251 | MGnify/ENA primary metagenome ERZ1643251 (study PRJEB29033, sample SAMEA4952267) | chicken gut metagenome | biome: Broiler Chicken; feature: Gastrointestinal Tract; material: Caecum | place: Ireland | collected 2018 | study: Broiler... | reverse complement strand
TAAAATTTTCAAAGTTCATTAATTTCTGCTTGACTTTTTATTTGCAGGCTATTTTGATTCATTATTATTATCAAAAAATGTACAAAACTCATCATTTATTTTTATCATATACTCGATGAGTAAAAGCAATATGTAAAAATAGTATTGATAATGTACTCCTTCATCATTACTGTCTGATTGTGTACCATGCATATATTTATTTCGGATATCAAGCCCATTATTATATTTTGATTTATTGAGTAAATAGTCTATCCAATTCTGCTCTGGAAGTGAAAAAAGTGTGCTTTCCATCTTAATTATTCTTTTATCATAAAGTAAGTCAAATAATCTCCTAAACTCTGGGGAATAATAATAGGAATTTATCACTTCATTTTTATGCAAATCCAACATAATAGAAAACAGATACCAATCTTTTATTTTCACATATCCATCTTTGTCATACAGAATCCAACCATTTTTCGCGAGCCATTCTAAATCATCTAAAGACGCCTCGCTAAAATCTTCCTTTTTAACATTTTCATGTGTTATTAACTCGGAAAAACTTTTATAGTTTTTATTTATCCGGGAAACCCCGTGTAACAAACATTGATCTGAAAAAAGCAAATACTGTATATGTTCAAATTCTGAACCTGTACCATAAATATATTTATTTTTAAGTAGACTGGGGATTTGTGATACCCCCACTGTACCTGATGTCATTTGCAATAATTCATGATCTATCTCACCATCTTCAACATATAATTTAAATTGCTTTAACACGGACTCCATTTCTGGTAACATATGCCTACATTTTTCTAAATATGAACTACTTGCCGATGGCAATTTAATCGTAAATCCAGAGATACCAAATTCATCTCTAAGATACTCGTTAAAGAACCACTGTATGACATCTTCTAATAATACACCTTGCCTTGCTAACTCCTGATAATACCCTTTTACCTGAAGTAACGCCAATGCCATTTTCATATAAAATGTACTTCCAGCTAAATAATCATTTTGAGATCTAATAATTATTTTTTCCATTAAGATTGGTATCTCAGATTTCTTACTTACGAGCGGTATCCGCATCTCACGATCGGCAAACCCGAACAAATAAATAAAATTATTTAGTAATGTGGGATAATCTTTATTATTGGCAATCCACTTGCGATCATATATATAATACTGGCATTGGCTCTCCTGTTCCTCCTCTAATGGGATTGTACAGTCACGAAAAGATACACAAATCTCATGATCTATTTTTACTCCCTTGTTTTCTCTCTCCATGTCAGTAATAAGTTCTTTTCGTTTTCTTGCAGCATTCAGTTTCACCTTATCACTAATTGGCAGTTGAGCATTACTGCGTACACCATATATAATTTCCAAATAATTGATATGAGCTAAAGGTGAATTAATATAATTCATAAATATCTCATTAATATCATCCTCTGAGAGCTCTGGTAAGCAGATAGAGTGTTTCGTATTTAAAGGATGAATTTCATATTTATCTAATAGTATTTTCGCTGCGTCGGGAGTGTTTAAAAACCATTCTCTTAAAACTTCAGTATAAAATTTTACTATCTGGGAATGCTCCAATATCTGTGTTATCGACACTCCAGACTTATATATAACTTTTTTGAATGTGCCACTGCTTACTTTTTTATATATTTTATATCTTTCAAATAGTGTCCAAAAATCTTCTTTATACTCCCATTCTATTTCATCATATAAGTTTTGAAGATTCTCATCAATGATATGATTCATATATCTGCCAAGGTACTTTTCTAATATTTTTTCATATTGTAACGAAAGCTGACTTAATACCTCTTGTTTCTGATATATCTTTTTATCAGATTTCATCCAACAAAGTATATTATATATTTCAAGGACATCATTAATAGAAAAATCGTTTACATTATCTTGTGTAACCTTTTGACTAATATTTTCTATCTTCTGTATAAATATATCTGTATCATTCCAATGCAAATAACCATATTTTATTCTTGTCATCTTAACCCCTTTATCTACACCGTTTTTACAAAAATTATAGCACTCAACATTTCACTGTGCCACCTTATTTTATCTTTGCAAAATGTAGCTGGCATCCGCTTAGAAAGCTCAGTTTTTCAATATTTCCCTATGAATAAGTTGGCAGAATAAGGTATCGTCTTAGACCCCGATCTTATTGCTAACAGAAGCCGGCCATGGTATATTTGTCTGGTATAATCTGGGAGAAAAAAACGGATGCGATTTCTGTCAGCCCTCTAAGATACAAAGGAGGGTGATGCCAATGAACGCTATGGAAGTAATGACATTAGTGCTTGTAATCTTTGCGGCTTTATCTTACATAGATCATCATAACGACAAAAAGAAATAGCATCCCATAACCGCCTAAAGTTCGAGATGCTATCGCTTTTTTGATAGATATAACTGAGGGCATCAGATCTTGCATCTGATTACCTTTCTACCCAGATTATACACTGAGGGCTTGAATTTTTCAAGTCCTCTGTTTCTCCGGTCTGGATGCCGATTACGTAAAATACATGATAAAAGAACTATATATTTTTGAACTTCCATTTATTCCACTTTCTATTTAACATTTTTTAAAATGAAAACTTCATCAAATCAAGTTCTCTTCGTATTTTATCAACATTTTCAGAGAATTTTTCTAATCCACCCCCGAATACCTCTCCATTAAAACAACGCGCACAGGAATAATCTTCATATACACGCATACCGAAAATTCCCTCTGCACAGGGATACATTTCGCAATTATATATGCAGTCCGAAGAATATATTCTTTTAGGAATCATAATCTCTATTCCCATTGCTTTCATGCACAGATAATCTTTTTGCAGATAAAAGTCATCATCATTAACTCCGTAAAGCTGCTTTAACCGATTCTTAATCTCAACTATAGATACATGCTGAAACTCATTTGGCAGTTTTCCTACCGGAAACAAATCCAAAAACTTTATATTTATTTTCAGCCTTGCAGCGTATGCTACAAGATGCTCTATATCTTCGATATTGTATTTTGTGATAACGGAATTTAATTTTACCTGAAATTTATTGCTGACAAGATACTCTATCCCTGCTTTTACATCTTCTAGGCACTCTCCCCCTCCAGTGATAACCTTATATTTCTCGCTGTTACATGTATTTAATGTAACATTAAATGACAAACTGCTACCTTTGATTTTATCCAATTCCGACTTTAGTCTGGTAATTTGAGTTCCATTTGTTGTAAATCCAATGTCTTCAAAATCTTTCTGGAATTTATTGCATATCTCAATGATATTTGGATAAAGCAAAGGTTCTCCACCGCTTATTTTTATTTTTGAAAACCCGTTTTTCCTAGCTTGCTCAAGAAATTCTTCTAATTTAAACTCCGGATTAGATTTAATAGAAGAACCGATAAGCGAATCAATACGTCCTTCGTGATGGCAGTAAAGGCAATTCAAATTACATTTTTCAGATATAATAATGCGTAGGTATTTTTTTACATTTTCCTTAGTTGAGTTTTCCTCCGGCTTATTTTCCTGTTCTATCCTCATAGAACCAAAATATGCTTTAACTATTTCGGCAAGCACACCTTTTTCTTTACATGCTTTTAAAACTTTAAATCTCTCTTTTGAATTATTGAAGCTCAACATTCCACGTAAAATATCATCTTTTTTTAGTCCTTCAATTTCCGGTAACTGCCTAACCGCCTCTTCATAATTCAACACGTCACCCCCAAGCTTGTTAAACGATGTATACCATAGAACAAAATGAATTATAATGTCATCAATCGGAATCACGCCAGATTGTAATCTGTTCTTTTCTTGTTCATATACTGCATCGAAATGTCTGCTATTGTGTTTTATTATCAATTGCATCAGCACAATAATTATTTTATCGTAATAAAGGCTTATTTTCTGATGTTCAGACAACTCTTTTGAGTCCAGCTCCAATAATTTGTTATATAGATTATCGTAGTCAATATTCGGTCTAACGCCGATAAGGTAATATGCACAGTTCCATGCATACATAAAATGATTCAAATCTGTCATAAGGCTATGTATTACTTTTGCAACAATACTAATCCTGAATTCATAAGCCATATTAATACCGAATAATTTCCTTTCAGTATTTGAACTCTTCAATGACTCAATAACTATTCTTTTTACGATAGCCTCTATATATCCGTCTTCATCTTCTCGAGAACGGTGCTTCTTCAATACATCTATCGCTTTCCACCGTACCTCAAGTATAGTTGACTCTAAATACTTAACTAGCTCGTCATAGATTGCTCCAGCTTTTTCCCCTTCACCGTCCGCCAGTTCTTGATTCAACCGCTCAATCTGTTCGATTTCTTCGTTCCACTGAGCTTCATATTTTCTATAGTTACCTGTTTCCACTCCCATTGTAATAAGCTCACACGGATACTCATTTGGGATAAAGGAATGAAATTCCCCTTTAGGCATCAGTATAACCGCTCCTGCAGAAGCTTCAATGTATTGTTTACCTATATAACCATATATATTTCCTTTTACAACATATGTCACTTCATCCATATCCTTATGCATATGAGGTACAACCATATCCATCCCTGCCGATTTAGAAAGATAAAGATTAAAAATGCCCCCATTATATGGAATCCGAACAGCTCCATCGCTTATAGATGTGTCAGTAACCGGGAATACAATCTGACCTTTAGTATCATCCACATCAGTTTCTTTCTCCTTTTGATACAACTCACTCTGATTTCTCTCATTTTTTGCTCCGGAATCTTTATTGGTATTTTTGTTCCATTCTCCATCACTGAAACTATATATGTCTACTATATCGATATGTTCATTTTGATTTTTCTTTATCTGATACAAAGTAACCGTAGGGATATTGTAACCATCTTTAAATAATCCTGCACTTGCTAATTGCGTGATACCTTCTATCTCTCTATCTTCTTTTTTATGTATATGGCCACAGAAGTAATACTTAGCCGGTAAATTTTTCAAAAATTCTAATGTCTTCTCTCGGGAATATTTTTCAAACATCTGCAATGGATGATGGCCAATTACGATTGTTGGATTCCTACTATCAAGATTCGAAACATCAGGGAAATCATGTACACACATCCACATTTTCCCCTGATCATTTACCTCAACTATTCCATCGTTCTTAATAATATTACCTTTCTCATCCAAAACCGGTTGTCCAGCAAAAGTACTAGTATTTAAAACAACAATATTTATCCCCGACACTTTATCATATATATAAGATTTTGTTGTGATCGAATTATCTTGCCCTGCAACACCTTTACAAAATTTTTCAAATTTTTCAAAATCAGGCCGTAATTTAGACGCATAATTCTCTTGCTGTTTTATTTTTTCATCTAAAGATTTTTGCTCCCAATCCTTCAACAGAGTAAACCTTGCATCATCACGCACATAATCGTGATTTCCTATACAAAATATAATATGTGGGCAGAATTTCTTTATTTCACTAATTAATTTTTCAGCCTGTTGAACCATATCTCTATCCTGATATTTCCCTTGATGTATCACATCACCGGTAATTAGGACAAAATCAATCGATCCAATAATCCTCAATAATCCCTTCAGTCTGTCACGTAAAGTCGGATCAAGCCACAAACTATCAGGGTTTCCAATATGCAAATCTGATATATGTAGCCATCTTATCTCATTGTATTCTTTCAACACTCGTACTCCTTCTTAAGGTAAATTAGCCCTTGTTCTTCAAGCGAACAAAAACAGTCTGCTCCTTTAAATATAAAAAAGGTCCTTTAATCACCAATACTTAAGAACCCTTCACCACGTATATATTATAACATATTAGTATTCATTTGGACGGATTATTTTACATCTCTAACAAAGTTTCGTTTTTATATTACCATATCGAAAACTAAGCCAATCACAATCCATACATACTGATGTATTCATTAATCGCCTGAGCAATCTACATTAGGAGACATTCCTTTCTAGTATAAGTGCATAATTCTTTTCTAATAGTCAGGGATTAGTCTTCCGTTACGTTTAAGATTGCAATAACAATCCACACTATTATCAGTATAGAACGCTATTCTTTCGGGGATTATCTTATCCTATTAAAAGGTTATTTACTGATAATAGAATCGTAATTCCTTACTGTAGCTCCCTCTTACTTTTGTTCCGGCGCATACACCACTTCAATTTCCACCCCGTCCTCCGTCTGATCCAACCGCACATAATAATCCCGAATATAATAAGTGACATATTGTTCCTGCAGGGAGTACAATTCCTGTGTCTGAAAATCAATCATACACAAGCCTATCGGACATTCCGCATCTCCATATCCATCTATTACATCAAGCAGTTTATCCAAACACGTCTAGCAGAGATATCCTCGCACCTTATCTGCATCAAAGTAATTTTCCTCACCGTATTCTATCCGTACCTCTGAGATCCTTCGAGCATGGTTTAGATCCACATGAAAAATACAGCCGTCTTCTCCAGTCGCTGTAATCCTTGAGGAGTTCTGACCACTTATAGTTTCGTCAGCATCTTTTCCAACGCCCATATCCAGAACATACCAATTATTCAAAGAAATAATTCCCAGATCATCTTTCCCCCGATACATTCCCATCAGGCTCCGGCTGTTGCTGCCACACAGACAGCATTCTTCTTTATTGTCCAAAGCACTCTTTACCGCTTCCTGCGGGACTTGGCATTGTTCACTTTCCTGAGAATCCACCTGTAGCATCGAAGCACGTATTGCCGGAAGTCCCAAACCAATTGCAAGACCGGAAAGGAACATCAGACCGCCAATAATTATTGTAATCCGATATCGTTTCATCCACTCACCTTATCATTCTTTTAGCTGTATAAACTAATTCTATTAGAGTTACTATAACAAAATCCAGATACAAATTCATCATATAGTGCGTATTTCATTGCTTTTTTCTTCATATTCTGCCAATTCTTTCCAATAGAAAAACCTGTGGTTTCCCACAGGCTCTTTACTCTTTCTCCGCTTCCTCGATCATCACGTCCAGAATACGATATATTTTATTTTGTTCTTTCAACGGCAGTTTCCTGATCCGCTCCTCACGTTCAATATACTGCTCATATTGTTTTACGTTCAGGACATCCGCCAGCAGATCATCTGCAGATGCGCCGATTGCATTAGCAATCTTGATAAATGTTGCAAGTTTCGGATCTTTCACATTACATTCGATGGCGCTAAGATAGGTACTGCTGATTCCGACTTTTTCTGCCAGACGCTCCTGCGTCAGCCCTGCGGCGACTCTCCCCGCCTTTATTCTTGTTCCTATCCCTTTCATCGCACCACCTCCGTTTTCTCTATCTATTAGTTAAAATCGTGTACCTCTAGTATATGTATTTCCTTCTCGTCAAAACAGTATCTATTCGTTATATAGCCTCAATCTATTTGATTGACTTTCTTCTGTCACAGAAATGTCCTTAAATGGCACATTCATGCGATTGTAACGGTAAATCCCATATGCTAAGATTGGTATTGTCAAAATTATATGCAGACGGAATACAGCACACGGGACGCGCCTCTGTTCCCGGACAGTGTGGTATTTCAGGAGGTGAGAGCAAACTACAACTTCATATTGATTCGGAAAGCAGTCTGATTGGCCAGGCTGCTTTCTTTTATGCTTGCGGCATAGACCGCAAAGGAGGCTGGAAACTATAAGCACCACCGGAGTCTCCTCTGAGATTCCGGTGCAACTAAAGGAGGTACTTACGTGATTAACCCAAACCAGAAACACCGCAGGATCAACCGTGGCGCCGTCCTCTATGCAGCCTTTCTTCTTACAACGCTACTGATCGGGAACGTACAGCCGGTCCTCGCCGCAAACATGTGGGATAAAGCGAAAGAGATCATGCAGGATGTCTATAACCAGATTGTTCTGATCTCCACGATTGCCGCTGTCGTTACAGCTTCTGTGGCTCTACTTCTGATGAATTTTTCCAAATCCGGAAAGACTGTGGATGAGTCCAGAGCATGGCTGAAACGAATCATTATTACCTGGGCCATCTTAAACGGCTTAGGTTTTATCATGGCCTACATCACCCCCTTCTTCGCTGGCGGACAGTGGAACGGTTAAAAGAAAGGGGGCGTTCTTTTGGGCATTTTAGACGGGATCGTGGAATGGATCGCAGAGCAGGTAATGAATGCGCTGGATCTGATTACTACATCCGTACTTGGTGCGCTGGGCTGCTCTATGGACACCTTCCTTCGTTATTTTCCAGCGGCGGAAGATATGTATGAGATCTTTGTTGCCCTTGCACTGGGCCTGGTCCTCTTAAACTGGATCTGGCAACTGTTCAAAAACTATTTCGCAGGTATCGGGGTGGAAGCGGAAGATCCGATCAAACTGTCTATTATGACGTTTATATTTATTTTCCTGATTTTCTATGCCAACGATATTGTAAATCTGCTTCTCGATCTTGCAGGTACTCCGTATAGCTGGATTCTTTCCGAAGATCTTCCACCGCTTGAGTTCGGCAGTTTTAACTCCGTTATCACAGTCATCTTAGGAGTCTGTGCAAACGGAGCTGTGGCTATTATCGCGCTGATTCTGGTTCTGATCCTTGCATGGAACTATATCAAATTGCTGTTTGAAGCTGCAGAGCGGTACATTCTTCTCGGAGTGCTCGTTTATACTGCGCCTGTCGCCTTTGCGACCGGTGCTTCAAAGGCAACATCCAATATTTTCAAAAGCTGGTGCCGGATGCTCGGCGGCCAGTTTTTTTTATTGCTGATGAACGCCTGGTGCCTGCGGCTGTTTACAACAATGGTCGGAACCTTTCTCGCCAACCCACTTTCTCTATAAAGGAGGAATTCATGAATCATAAGAAAACTCTTATTCTCCTGATCCTTACAGTCTGCATCCTGTTCTGTTTCTCCAGTACCGCTTTTGCAGCAGAGCTGACAGAAGCAGAAGTTGAACAGGCTGTGGCGGATCAGGGTAAAGAAACCGTAACCGGAAATATATTTATCTGGTTTCTATGCGCCATTGCTTTCCTGAAGGTTTCACAGAAGATTGACAGCTTTATGGCTTCCCTAGGAATTAATGTCGGCAACACCGGCGGGAATATGATGGCAGAACTTTTAATTGCCGGCCGCGGTCTTTCAGGCGCACTCCGTGGTCATGGTGGCGGCGGAGGATACCGCAAAGTATCGTCGCCCGGAAGCGCCGCAGTTGGCGGAAGTTTTCTCTCCGGCGGACTCGCCGGTGCAGTCGGACGGCAGATGGAACGCAGTGCTGTCAATGCAGCGACCGGTTATTCCGAAGGCGGCAGCATCGGAAATTCCATGTATCAGTCTTCTCTGCAGAAAGGCGGAGATTTCGCCAACCGGGTTATCGGTGATATTGCCAAAGGCAGCTACGGACAGGTCGGCTCCATTACCGGTGATGATGCTGCGAAAGCCTACGCTTCCTATATGGGATTACGCTCTGGCGATGCAGAAAACACATCAACCTCCGAACCGCTCCCGCAGTACTCCAATATGGAAATTGGCGGTGGCCGCATTACCGGTACAGAAACTTTAGATGGAGAATCCCGGGATTTTGCCATGTATCTATCGGATCAGTATATGGCTCCCACAAACGGCGACTATGAAACCGTTCAATCTGTAGACGGAGCCACCTGGTATAAACAATACGCACAGGACACAGTAGAAAAGAAACCTTATCAGGATGACAACGGAGCCGTTGCCTACCAGGAATCCATTGTCCAGAAAGTCCCGCCTGCTCCTGCGCGTAAGGATCGCATCTAAATATGGCAGAACAACAGAGTGGATTGGATGAAGCAGTTCAGGTAGGCACATCCGCTGTTTCCCATATCCGGTCGCTTCGAACCTTCTCCCTGTTTGCCAAGAGTGCAAAAGGTGCTGCTGTCGCAGGCCCCCTGGGAGCTGCCCTCGGTCTTGCAATCGCGAACCAGCATACCATCCTGAAGATCCTGGCAGCGCTCCTTGCAATCCCGATTCTGGCAGTTTTTTTATTCTTATGCTTCCCGGTCTGATCTTCGGTTCCTTAACAGATGATACCGGCGCACTCAATGATAACGACCTGATCCAGAAGAACCTGCAGAGCGCAAACCAGGCAATCGTCAAGGTGCTGGAAGAGTGCCATGATGAAATTCTGGCTGAGGTTAATGCAGCCATTGAAGCTCTTCCAGAAGGGGATACTGCTGTAATCACAGATCCCTATGCCAATATGATTGCTGTCAATGCCAATCAGTTGATTGCCCAGTTCTGTGCAAGTCAGGAGGATTACAAAAATATCAACACAAACCAACTAAAGGCGCTAATCCGGGAAAACAAAGAGGGGCTTTTTTCTTATACTGTTTCTTCTGAGGAGGCAACTGTAGAAGCAGAAGAAGGTTCCGAGCCAGTAACTTTTATCCGGCATACCTATTACATTCAATATGCCGGGGATACTTATTTTTCAGACCATGTGTTTCATCTGGATGATGAACAGAAAGAGCTTGCTTCTGACTATGCGGAAAACCTGACCACATTTTTCGGAGGAAGCGCCTCTGGTGTGGCCGTTGCCAACGTCTCTGCAGAAGTCGAGGCTTACCGAAGCACTGTACAGCGGATTGCGGCTCAATATGGCATGAGCGATTACGTGGAACTTGTTCTGGCCGTGATGATGCAGGAATCCGGCGGACAGGGAAGTGATCCCATGCAGGCATCTGAGAGCGGTTATAACACACGCTACCCAAGAACGCCCGGAGGGATTACAGATCCGGAATATTCTATCGAATGCGGGATACAGGCACTCAGATCCGTCCTCACAAAAGCAGGATGTACCGGACCAACCGACCTGGACCGGATTAAATTGGCCCTTCAGGGTTATAATTTCGGTTCCGCCTACATTGACTGGGCAATGGAACGCGATGGCGGATATACCAAAGAGAACGCTGCCGCCTATTCTGAAATGATGTGTTCCCGCCCAGGCTGGAACTATTCTGTATACGGTGATAAGGACTACGTGGATCACGTTCTGAGATATTATGTGATCACGTCAACCGGTGGGAATTATCCGGCAAACGGAATGCAGATCCCACTTTATATCCAGACCGAATATTCCAATATCCCTTACGGTTCCGGTTCTATTGCCGACTGTGGATGCGGGCCTACGGCTTTCGCCATGATTGCAAGCTATCTGACCGACTCGACGATTACTCCTGCAGATGCCGTCGCATGGTGTGGAAACGCTTACTATTCATTTGGATATGGAACAAAGTGGTCCTATTTTCAGGCCGCCTCCGATCACTTCGGATGCGGAACTGTTACAACAACTACGGATGCGAATACCGTACTGCAGGCTCTTTCCCAGGGCTGTCCGGTAATCTCTTCCCAGATGCCGGGATTGTTTACTTCCGGCGGACACTTCATCGTGCTGCAGGGAGTTACTGCAAACGGGAAAGTCCTGGTCAATGATCCGAATGACAGTGACCAAAAAAACTATGTAAACCGGGAGTTCGATATGATGACGGAGATTCACGCAACCTCCCGTCAGTATTGGATTTTCCCTGCGAAATAAAGGAGTTTTTATACAATGAGCAAACTTAGGGTAATTCTTGCCATTTTGCTGTTGATCATTCTGGTGGTCATCGGAATCGTACTTCCCAGCCTCTGGAGATCAAGCAAAAACACTTCAGAAAAACAAACAGATCTGGCAAGCTCTAACAGGGATGACTTAACGCCCAATGAAGAGAGTTCAGATTTAGAATATACCGGATTTGAAAAGCTGTCCTCTTTTTTCCCCGACAGCGTAACTGCAGATTTAAAGGCCCTATTTCCTGTTTATCTGAAGAATTCAGGACGGGACGAAATTAAATCCGTTACTTTCCTTCCGGATGAAACCACATATCCGGATAACAATACAACCAGACTTTTCTTCCAGCTCTCTGACAGCACCCGGCTGCCGGTTCAATATATCGGTGATCTGGGTGTTCTTTTATTCGGAGACGAAGAGGCTGAGTTTTCGACAGAACAGCGGAGTTACGAAAAACAGACGGATGACTCGCTGCCTACGGTTACAACCGATCAAGTGGAAACCAGGCAGGAAGGCGGCTATGACGATATCACCTCAACGCAGTCTGCAGGATCGGAGGTGAGCCAATGAGCGAACAGGAAAACCAGAAACCCACTCTCATCCCGCCGAATTTTATTGAAAAAGGTAAGATCTTAGGTGGCATGTTTGACATTCGCAACGCGATTGAAGGCGGCGTTATTGCAGCTTTAATCACTTATCCGGTTCTGCAGCTTCCATTCTCGGTAACTGTACGGATCATCATTCTCTGTATGACTGCGCTTCCTCTTTTTATGATCTCACTGATCGGTATCGGAGGAATGAGCATCACTGCTTTTCTTGGCAGCGCTCTTCTTTTTATAAAGGATCGGCGGATCATTTATCGGTCGGACAAGATTCCGGATGCTCCCGCTCCAAAGCAGAGAGTGAAATCCCGCAGTAAGGAGCCGAAGTCGAAGAAAACAAAAAAGAAACGTCGTTCTGCACGTGATGGCAATGACAATCAGACCGAGAAAGCTGCTAAGGAGAAAGAGACACTCGTTAAAAAAAAAGAGCGTCGTCAGTTTGATACATCAACCAAGCATGGAATCCGCAGACAGGCCCGGGAGGATATCCGAATTTTAAAATATGAAAAAAGACAGGAAAAACATCAGAAAATTCAGGCTCAGAAAGCAGCCCGGTCCGCGCAGAAACAGGCAGCCCGCAAGGAGCGACAGGATGCGCGGGATGCGAAAAAAGCGGATAAGCAGGCGAAACGGAATGCGCGATATGCTGAACAGAAAACGGCCTCTGTCCAGAAACAGAAGTCCGCCGATAAAAAACGGAAGGATCAGACACTTGAGGATTATCTTCCTATCGAAAAGATCATGAACGGTATCGTTTATACGACAGATCACCGTTATATAAAAATTCTGGAGATTGATCCGATTAACTTTCTTCTTAGAAGCGCTCGGGAACAACAGGGAATTATTTACAGCTTTATCTCATATCTGAAGATCAGCCCTGTGAAGCTGCAGATCAAGATGATCTCTAAAAAGGCAGATATCAACAAACATCTGGAGCAGGCTGCACTGGAACTGGATCGTGAAACCGATCCTCACTGTCGGGAACTGCAGAAAGATTACATTCAGTTTGTAAAAAAATTGAGTTCAAGGGAGGCCGTCTCGCGACGGTTTTTTCTTATTTTTGAGTATGAACCTTTTAATACAAATCGAAAAGAAG
>ERZ1643251.3967-NODE-3967-length-13279-cov-5.294238_pt1 | contig 13279 bp, 12 predicted proteins | sample MGYA00579261_ERZ1643251 | MGnify/ENA primary metagenome ERZ1643251 (study PRJEB29033, sample SAMEA4952267) | chicken gut metagenome | biome: Broiler Chicken; feature: Gastrointestinal Tract; material: Caecum | place: Ireland | collected 2018 | study: Broiler... | reverse complement strand
CGGAGGGAAGGGCATCCCGGTTTACAGGCTGCTGCAAAAACACAAACGCGCGTTTTCCACGGGTATTCTTTTTGAAAACGATATTGATTATGCGGTGGCAACCGCGCTTGCGGCGCATGTGGTCACTGCGCCCGCTTTCAGCGCACTCTGCGATGCACAGATCGCAGAAGCCAAGCTGCAAATCGACCGCGTGCCCTGCATCATCGATGCGGGAACGCCCGTTGGCGTGCAGAACCAGCGCAGCCAAGAGCTGCTCAATTATGCAAAGGCACAGGGAAAACGGGTTTTAACAGGCGCGGAAGCTGCGGAGCAAATGGCATGATGGGTGGGACGGACAGGCTGCATGCGGCGGAGGACTGCTTCTTGCGCATGCAAGGCATGGATCTAGGAGAAACGAAAAATGGAGCTTAATACCGATTTTGGGCGCGGTGCGCCTCAAACTGAAACAAAAGAAGCGGTTGTGCCGCGCATCCTTTTCGCCGGCACTGCAAGCGGGTGCGGCAAAACCACGGTTACCTGCGCCGTGCTGCAGGCGCTTGCAAACAGGGGGATGCGGCTGCATGCGTTCAAATGCGGGCCGGACTATATTGACCCCATGTTCCATGAGCGCGCCATTGGCGCAAAGGGGTCGAACCTCGATCTGTTCTTCTATTCACCCAATACGGCGCGCTATCTGCTTGCAAAAAACGCGGAGGATGCGGATGTTTCCATCTTGGAAGGCGTGATGGGATATTATGACGGCCTTGGTATTCGCTCGCTTGAAAAAAGCACATATGAAGTGGCGCGTGAAACGGGAACCCCCGCCGTACTGGTCATAAACGGCCATGGCATGGCATTTTCAGTTACGGCGTTGCTGCGCGGATTCCGGGATGCCGTAGCGGAAAGCGGCATCCGGGGTGTGATTTTAAATAATGTGAGCTGGAAGACGTATCCTCTTTTAAAAGAAGCAATCCTAGAGGAGCTTGGAGGTACGGTAAAACCGCTTGGATATTTGCCGCCCATGCGCGACTGCGCGTTTGAAAGCAGGCACCTTGGGCTCGTAACGGCAGAGGAGATCGTGGACATCCGCGCAAAGCTCAACCGCCTTGCAGCGCAGGCCGAACAAAGCATTGACCTCGATGGGATCCTCGACCTTGCGAGGGAAAGCGCGCCGATCCGCTATGCGCCGGTTCCCGTGCGGAGATTTGAAAGGCAAGCGCGCATTGCGGTAGCAATGGATCGGGCATTCTGCTTTTATTATCGCGACAATCTCGAATTGCTGCGCGAAATGGGCGCAACGCTTTGCCCATTCAGCCCGCTTTCCGATGCGGCGCTTCCCGCATGCGATGCGCTCTATTTGGGGGGCGGATATCCGGAATTATACCTGGATGCGCTTTCTGAGAACGCCTCCATGCGCACGCATATCCGCACGGCGCTTGCAAACGGCATGCCATGCATTGCAGAATGCGGCGGCTTTATGTACTTGACCGAGGCGATCGAAGGGCATCCCATGGTGGGAGCGCTGCCGGGCGATTGCACCAACCAGGGCAGGCTTACCCGCTTTGGTTACATAACGCTTACTGCAAGGCACAACTCACTGCTTTGCAATGCGGGAGAACGGATCAACGCCCATGAATTTCACCATTACGACGCAACCCACCTGGGGAATGGATTCGAGGCGCGCAAAAGCAACGGTGAGGCATGGGATTGCGGCTTTGCAACGGAGCGGCTGTATGCGGGTTACCCGCATCTGCCGTTTTATGCAAACCCGCGCTTTGCAGAGCGCTTTTATGAAGCTGCGCTTGCATATCAGCCGGAAAACAAGGAGGGATAAGCATGGTTCATTTTGTAGGAGCAGGAAGTGGGGCGGTGGACTTGATTACCGTGCGCGGCGCAAGGCTTCTTGGGGAAGCGGATGTGATTATTTACGCGGGTTCCCTTGTAAATCCCGGGCTACTTGCTTACGCAAACAAGGACGCCGAACTTTATAACAGCGCAACCATGACGCTTGAAGAGGTCATGGCGGTAATCCGCGCTGCGGAGGCTGAGGGAAAAACCACCGTGCGCCTGCATACGGGCGATTCCAGCATCTATGGCGCGGTGCGCGAACAATTCGACCTTCTGGAAGCTGCGGGAATTGCATATGACGTATGCCCCGGCGTAAGCTCCTTTTGCGGGGCTGCTGCAGCCTTGAAAGCGGAATATACGTTGCCCGGCGTTTCGCAGACGGTGATCATCTCCCGCATGGCTGGAAAAACGCAGATGCCGGAGCGCGAATCCATCCGTGCACTTGCCGACCATAACGCTACGATGATCCTTTTTTTAAGCATGGGGGTAATCGGGAAGCTTCAGCAGGAGCTTCTTGCAGGCGGTGTTGCTCCGAACACGCCCGCCGCCATCGTTTATAAAGCCACCTGGCCCGATGAGCAGGTTTATCGCTGCACAGTGGGGACGCTTGCAGAAACCGCTCAGCAAAACGGAATCACGCGGCTTGCGCTCGTGCTCGTGGGCGGATTCCTCGGGCATTCCTACAGCCGCTCCAGGCTGTACAGCCCGGATTTTTCCACGGCATTCCGGGGCGCTGAACCATGATGCGTGCTGCGGTGTTCTATTTCAGCCAGCAAGGCGGAAACACGGCGCGGCGTATTGCATCATGCTTGCGCGAAACGTATACGTGCCGCTTGTTTGCGCCGGCAAAATATGCTGGAGCAGGGGCGACACCCATCACGGGCGGGTTAAGCGCATGCACGGGGCCACTGATGCAAACGGAAGATGCGCTGATTTTCGTGGGCGCCTGCGGCATTGCCGTGCGGGCGGTTGCGCCGCATCTGCGCAGCAAGGCGGAAGACCCTGCGGTTCTCTGCATAGATGAATGCGGCAGGTTTGTAATCGCGCTCGTTTCCGGGCATATCGGCGGTGCGAACCGCTTGGCGAACGCTTTGGCGGCTGCAATTGGCGCAACGCCGGTCATCACGACGGCAACGGATGTAAACGGCAGGTTTTCGGTGGATGCGTGGGCGGCTGAGCATGGGTTTGTGCTGGGAAGTCTGGCTGCTGCAAAAAAGGTTTCTGCTGCAATCCTTGTGCGGGATATCCCAATCTGCGCGGATGCCCCTATCCGCGGTCCGCTTCCGGCTGGCCTTTATCCAGGGCAGGAAGGCGCGCTTGGGATTTGTGTTTCCGTGCATATGAAAAAACCGTTTCAAGAAACGCTCTCGCTTATTCCCCGCGCTTTAACGCTGGGGCTTGGGTGCAGGCGCGGCACCTCGCAGGAGGCGATTGAGCAGGCCGTGCAGCTGGTGTTTGCAGCGCATGCACTCGACCTGCGCGCCGTGCGCTGTGCGGCATCCATCCGCCTAAAGGCGGATGAGACGGGCTTGCTTGCGTTCTGCGCGGCACACGGGTATCCGGCCAAGTTCTATGCACCGGAAACGCTTGCTGCACTTGCGGGTGAGTTTACTCCATCCGCTTTCGTGCAAAAAACAACCGGCGTAGACAATGTGTGCGAGCGCAGTGCGGTGGCGGATGGCGGGATGCTGATTGTGAAAAAAACGGCGTGCAACGGCGTGACTGTAGCGGTTGCAGAAACCCCGTGGGAGGTGCAATTTGGATAAAAAGCTCTATGTTGTGGGCATTGGGCCTGGCGGCTATGAAGAGATGACCCTGCGCGCCGCAAAGGTGTTGCAGGAGTGCGAACAAATTGTGGGCTATAGCGTATATCTTGACTTGATTCGGCAGTATTTCCCGGGAAAAGCGTTTTACGCAACGCCGATGCGCGAGGAAGTGCAGCGCTGCCAGCATGCGCTTGCGATGGCGGGCGCGGGAAAGCGCACGGCAATCCTGTGCAGCGGCGATGCAGGGGTATACGGCATGGCAGGGCTTGTGTATGCGCTGCGCGGGGAGGCAAAAACGCCCGAGATCGAAGTGGTGGGTGGCTTGACTGCAGCTCTGAGCGGCGCAGCGCTGCTGGGCGCGCCGTTGACGCACGATTTCGCCGTGATCAGCCTCAGCGACCTGCTTACGGAATGGGAAACGATTGCGGCGCGGCTGGATCACGCTGCCCAAGCAGGGCTTTCCATCGTGCTGTATAACCCGGCTAGCAAAAAACGGCGCGATCATCTGCGCCGCGCCTGTGAGATCGTGCTACGGCACGCGGAACCGGGGCGCGTTTGCGGCGTAACGCGCAACATCGGCCGGGCGGGCGAGCATTTTGAAGTGATGACGCTTTTAGAGCTATGCGACTATGAAGCGGATATGTTTACCACGGTTTTCATCGGCAACCCGCAAACGCAGGTGATCGGCGGGAAAATGGTTACGCCTCGGGGGTATCGCAATGTTTAGAATTTGCCTGTTTGCAGGGACAACCGAAGGAAGAAGGCTCGTGGAGTTCTTGCGCAAAACGCAGCTTTCGGTTTACGTTTCGGTTGCAACGGAATATGGGGAAACGCTTGTCTCAAAGGGCGAAAACATCGAGGTGCATGCGGGACGGCTGAACCAGGCTGAGATGGAAGCGCTGTTTGCGGGTGCTCGCTTCTCCCTTGTGGTGGATGCTACGCATCCTTTTGCAAAGGAAGTAACGCAGAATATCGCAGCGGCGGCCCATGCAACCGGAACGGAGATGGTGCGGCTTGTGCGGGAAGCGGAGGACATGGCGCAGGACGCCACATATGTCGCATCCATTTTAGAGGCGGCGGAATGCTTGAAAGGCACGGCCGGAAACATCCTTTTGACGACGGGAAGCAAGGAACTTATGCCTTTTACGGGCATTCCAAATTATCAAGAACGAGTCTATGCCCGCGTGCTTCCGATGAAAAGCTCCCTCGATGCATGTGCAGCGGCGGGGATACCGCCTGCGCACATCATCGCAATGCAGGGGCCGTTCACCGAAGAAATGAACCGCGCAATTTTGCGCATGGCGGAAGCAAAGTACCTCGTCACAAAGGATGCGGGCCCGAGCGGGGGGTTCGCGGAAAAGCTTGAAGCTGCGCGCAAGGAGCGCGTTAAACTCATCATTATCGGCCGCCCGCAGGAACAGGGTGGCATAGGGTTTGCAGCGCTTGTGCAGCTTTTGCAAGCGCGCTTTGGTGTGGCGGTGCAGCAGCGCGTGAGCGTGATCGGAATCGGCATGGGGGCGCCTAACCAGCTTACCGGCGCTGCGCAGCAGGCTCTGGCTGAGGCCGAATGCGTCATCGGCGCAAAACGGATGGTGGATGCCTTTGCCGGGAACCGGCCATCCTTTGCTTCCATGGAAAACGCGAAGATCGCGGCGTTTATCCGCGCGCATCCAGAATACCAAAACATCGCCGTGCTCATGTCGGGAGATGTGGGCTTTTACAGCGGCGCCAAAAAGCTCCTGCCGATGCTTTCGGAGTTTGCGCCCTGCGTGTATCCCGGCATCAGCTCCCTGCAATATTTTTGCGCAAAGCTTCAAACGGCATGGGATGATGCGTTTGTCCTTTCCCTGCATGGGCGGGACGGGAGCGCAGTGCCGGCGGTCCTGGAGCATCGGAAGGTGTTTGCGCTCGTGGGCGGCGCGGGCGGCGCACGGCGCGTATGCGAAGAGCTCATGCGAGCTGGCCTGGGGCAGGTTGCGGTTGCAGTAGGCGAGCAGCTTTCCTATCCGGATGAAAGGATTACGGAAGGCACGGCAGAAACGCTCAGCGCACAACCGTTTTCTCCGCTTTGCGTGCTATTGATCCAAAACAAAAACGCCCGGCCGCGGCGCCGCTGTGCATGTCTGCCGGATGAGGCATTCCTTCGCCGAACGGGCGTGGACGGGAATGTTCCGATGACAAAAGCCGAGGTGCGCGCAGTTTCCATCGCAAAGCTGGGGCTTGAAGCGGATTCCATCGTTTATGACATCGGCGCGGGTACGGGATCCGTTTCGGTGGAGATGGCGGGCATCTGCACGCAGGGGCATGTTTATGCCATCGAATGCAAAGCGGAAGCGGCTGCGCTGGTGGAGCGGAATAAGCAGCGCTTCGGCCTTGCCAACCTCACGGTCATAAAAGGCGCTGCACCGGAAGCATGCGCCCCGCTGCCGCCGCCTACACATGCGTTTATCGGGGGCACATCCGGGAATTTATCCGAGGTGCTGGAACTGCTGCTTGCAAAGAACCCTTCTGTGCGTATCGTTATGAACTTGATTGCCCTTGAGTCCATTGCAGAGGCGGTGCGCTGCGTTGAAGCGTTCGGGTTTGAACATGTGGAGATGGTGCAGGTAAGCATAGCAAAGGCGAAAAAACTGGGGCGGTATCATCTGATGAATGGGCAGAATCCCATTCTGGTTCTCACCTGTGAGAAGCATACCGCAAACCGAGAATAACAAGGAGGATTGAAAGCATGAAAACGGAATTGGAACGCGTAGCGCCCATGGACATTGAGCGGCGCAGCTTTGAGATCATTGCATCGGAGCTGCAGCATCCAGTCGATGCGCGGCTTGCGCCGATTATCCTGCGCGTAATCCATGCCACGGCGGATTTTGACTTTGCGGACACCCTCTGCTTTTCAAACGATGCCCTGGAAAAAGGGCTTGCGGCCATACGCGATGGCGCAACGATTATAACGGATACCACCATGGCGCAGGCAGGCATCAACAAGCGCTTGCTGGCAAAGCACGGCGGCAGTGCGCGTTGCTTTGTTGCGGATGAGGATGTCGCCGAAGCGGCAAGGCGCAATGGGACAACGCGCTCTGTAGAGGCGATGAAAAAAGCGGCTACACTCCCGGGAAAAAAGATTTTTGCAATTGGAAATGCCCCTACCGCACTTGTGCAGCTTTATGATATGATGCAGGAAGGCCGCGTCCAACCGGAGCTCGTGATCGGCGTTCCTGTGGGATTTGTGAACGTGGTGCAGGCAAAGGAACTCATCTTGCAGACGGACGCGCCGTATATCGTGGCGCGGGGGCGCAAGGGCGGAAGCAACGTTGCGGCAGCAATCTGCAACGCTTTGATTTATCTGCTTGGGCGTGCATGATGCTGGAACGCTATGTGGAAAAAGGCGGGAAACGCCTGCGCTGCGGCTATACAACAGGTGCCTGCGCCGCAGCTGCCGCAAAAGCGGCGGCAACGCTGCTACTTTGTGGCGATGCGCCGAAAACGGTTGCAATCGATACGCCCAAAGGCGTGCCGCTTACGCTTGATGTGCTTGCTCCAAAGCTTGAGGAAGGGCATGCGCGCTGCGCTGTGCAGAAGGATAGCGGCGACGACCCGGATGTAACCAACGGGGTGCTTGTGTATGCGACCGTTGCGCGGTGCAGCATGGGCATCGAAATTGAAGGCGGTGAAGGCGTGGGACGGGTGACCCAGCCCGGGCTTGATCAGCCCGTTGGCGCTGCTGCAATCAACACGGTGCCGCGCAACATGATTCGTTCGGCATGCCGGGATGTTGCGCAAAAGTATGGCTATTCGGGTGGATTTTCCGTTTTGATTTCCATCCCGGAAGGCGTGGCGCTTGCAAAGCGCACATTTAATCCACGCCTTGGAATCGAAGGCGGCATTTCGGTGATCGGCACCACGGGGATCGTGGAACCGATGAGCAATGCAGCGCTTGTGGATACCATTCAGCTTGAATTGAGCGTGCGCGCCGCAGCAGGGGATAAGGCTGCACTTCTTGCCCCGGGAAACTATGGCGAAGCGTTTTCCCGCGAAGTGCTGGGGCTCGATACAACAAAGCAGGTATGTTGCAGCAATTTCATTGGCGACGCACTTGATGCAGCGGTGCGCAGCGGGTTTGTAAAGATCCTGCTCATCGGGCATGTCGGAAAGCTGGTCAAGCTCGGCATCGGCATGCTGAATACGCACTCGGCGTATGGGGACGGCCGCGCGGAAACGCTGGCCGCCTGTGCGGTTTCAGCGGGTGCAGGTCTAAGCGCCGTCAAGGCGGTGCTCTCCTGCATTTCTACGGATGCGGCGCTTGCGGCGCTGCAAAAGGAGGGTATCCTTGCGGAGACGATGGCTGTGTTGGGCGAACGCATTGGCGCTACCCTTAGCCGGCATGTGCCGGAAGGGATTCAAGTGGGCTTCGTATGCTTTACCAATGCGCCGGGCTTGTGCGGTGTGCTCACAAAAAGCGCGAATGCAGAAGAATTGATGGAGCTTTGGAAATGATGAAGGAATGGGTGTTATTTGCAACGGGCGCGCTCGTGATGGGATTTGTTGTGGATCTCATCGTGGGCGATCCGCACGGCTGGCCACATTTGATCTGCGGTTTCGGGCGCTTGATTGCGGCGCTTGAGCATGCGCTTTATCCCATGCAAAACAAGCGCTTCGCGGGCACGCTGCTTGTGCTGCTTGTGCTGCTTGTTGCCTTTGGGGTGCCGGCGCTGCTGCTTTTGCTTGCATGGCGGATTTCCCCCTGGCTTTATTTGGCACTGGAAACGCTTTTGTGTTGGCAACTCTTGGCTACGAAAAGCCTTCGGGTGGAAAGTCGCGCGGTATACGACGCGCTTGCAGAAGGCAATCTTTCCGGCGCGCGGCGAGCGGTATCCATGATCGTTGGCCGTGACACTGCGGCGCTCGATGCGGCTGGCGTAACGCGCGCTGCAGTTGAGACCGTTGCAGAAAACACATCCGATGGTATAGCTGCTCCGCTGTTTTATATGATGCTAGGCGGCGCGGCGCTTGGCTGCTTTTATAAGGCGGCAAACACCATGGATTCCATGGTGGGTTATAAAAACGAACGGTATCTGGAATTTGGCCGCGCAGCTGCAAAGCTGGATGATGTGCTGAATTATATCCCGGCGCGCCTCTGCGCGGCGTTCATGCTTTGTGCTACATGGCTCTGCGGCTTGGACGTTGGGAACGCCTGGCGCATTTATCGAAGGGATCGGCGCAAGCATGCAAGCCCGAACTCGGCGCATACTGAGGCCGTGATGGCGGGCGCGCTCCGCGTGCGCCTGGCGGGTGATGCATATTATTTCGGTGTGCTGTGCAAAAAGCCATACATTGGCGACGCCCTGCGTCCTATTGAAACGGAAGATATCCTGCGCGCCCACAAGGTCCTTTATGCAACGGCATATTTGTTGCTTTTGCTTGCGCTTTTGCTTCGGGGGGTTCTCTATGTTGCGTTATGAACATGGCGGCGATGTGTATGGTAACCCGCATATTGCGCTCGATTTTTCCGTGAATGTGAATCCGCTCGGCATGCCGGATGGCGTAAAGCGCGCGCTCGTTTCCCATCTCGAGGAATACACGCGCTATCCGGATCCGCAATGCCGTGCGCTGCGCGCCGCGCTTGCCGCGCGCTACGGCCTTGCACCGGAGCAGGTGCTTTGCGGCAATGGGGCGGCGGATCTTATCTTTCGGATTGCGGCCTGCTTGAAGCCCCGCCGTGCGCTTGCGCCGGCGCCCACGTTTTCCGAATATGAGCGCGCGGTGCGCGCATTCGGCGGCGCAATGGAGATGCATCCGCTTTCCGCAGAGAACGAATTCATCCTTGGCGAGGATTTTTCCGCCTCGATTGCGCCCGGAATCGAGCTGGTATTTCTTTGCACGCCCAACAATCCCACGGGGCTGCTCATTCCCTTTCAGCGCATCTGCCACATCGTGGAAGCCTGCCGGGCGCAGGGGACGTTTGTCGTTCTGGATGAATGTTTCCTCGGGTTTACGGAAGGAGCTTCCATGGCAGGAATGCTGCAGGCATATCCAAACTTGATCATCCTTTCGGCGTTTACCAAGCTGTATGCAATGGCTGGGCTCCGGCTCGGGTACCTGCTTGCGGGCGACCCGAACCTTTGCACGCGCATCGCGGGCTTCGGGGCGCCCTGGAGCGTTTCCGGGCCAGCCCAGGCGGCGGGATGCGCCGCGCTCGCGGAGGTGGGCTGGGAAGAGCGATCGAGAGCGCTTATAAAAAAGGAGCGGGCTTATTTGCAGGCAGAACTTGCAGCGCTCGGGATCCGGGTATTTAAGAGCGATGCGAACTTTTTGCTGCTGCAATGCGATGCACCGCTTTTCGCTTTGCTGCGCGCGCAGGGGATCCTCGTGCGGGATTGCAGCAATTTTATCGGGCTGGATACCCGCTTTATCCGCATTGGGGTGAAAACGCATGCGGAGAATCAAATGCTGATTAACGCGATTACGGAGGTGCTTCATGGCTAAGGCGATCATGGTACAGGGGACGATGTCCAACGCGGGAAAAAGCTTGCTCTGCGCAGGGCTTTGCCGCATATTCCGGCAGGATGGATATCGGGTCGCCCCGTTTAAAAGCCAGAATATGGCGCTGAACTCTTTTATTACGCGCGATGGCCTTGAAATGGGCCGCGCCCAGGTGGTGCAGGCGGAAGCCGCAGGCATTGAACCGGATGTGCGCATGAACCCGATCCTGCTCAAACCGGTCACAAACGAGGGGTCCCAGGTAATCGTAAACGGGGAAGTACGCGGCAATATGCATGCAGCAGAGTATTTTTCCATCAAGCGCACGCTGATCCCGGATATCCTCCGCGCGTATGAATCCCTTTCCGAGGAAAACGACATTATCGTCCTTGAAGGGGCGGGGAGCCCCGCAGAGATCAATTTGCGCGAGAACGATATTGTGAATATGGGCATGGCCCGGCTTGCAAAGGCCCCCGTGCTGCTTGTGGGGGATATCGACCGCGGCGGCGTCTTTGCCCAGCTTTACGGGACGATCGCCCTTTTAACGGAAGAGGAACGCGCCCTTGTGCGCGCGACGGTCATCAACAAATTCCGGGGGGATGTGAGCTTGCTCAAAAACGGCATTTCCATGCTCGAATCGCTTACCGGCAAGCCCGTTGCAGGCGTGCTGCCCATGCTTGCGGTGGACATTGAAGATGAGGACAGCCTATCCAGCCGTTTCAGCCGGAAAAAAGCGGATTCCGTGCTGGATATTGCGGTGATCCGCCTACCACGCATCTCCAATTTTACGGATTTTGCTGCGCTTGAGGCAACGCCCGGCGTAGGAGTACGCTATGTGGATTGGGTGGATTCCCTCGGCACGCCGGACCTTGTGATTTTGCCGGGAACGAAAAGCACGATCAGCGACTTACAATGGCTGCGGCAAAGCGGTCTTGAGGCGGCGGTGAAAAAATGTGCTGCATCCGGCGTGGCCATCATGGGCATTTGCGGCGGATATCAGATGCTCGGCCTGCGCATTTCGGACCCAAGCGGCGTGGAAGGCGGCGGCGAGATCAGCGGGCTTGGCCTTTTACCTGTGGAGACTGAATTTGCAAGCGAAAAGCACCGCACACGTATGCGTGGCACCGTGCTGCAAGCTGGTGGGGTGCTTGCGCCGCTTTCTGGGGCAGAGCTTGAAGGCTACGAGATCCACATGGGGCGGACGGAGCGCGCAAACGGCGCAAAACCGCTTGTGCGTTTGGAAAACGGGCTCTTGGACGGCTGCCAGCAGGGGAACGTTTATGGAAGCTACCTCCATGGATTCTTTGATACAGAAGCCTGCCGGAAGGCCGTGCTTGGAGCACTCGCGGCGCAAAAGGGCGTTTCGCTCACAGCCGATGTGCCGGACCGCCGGGCATACAAGGAGTCGCAATACGATTTGCTTGCCAAAGCAGTGCGCGAGAACCTTGATATGCGGAGAATCTACCGAATTCTGGAACAAGGAATATAATGGATTATAGCGCATGAAAAATATGTAAAACGGAGGTAAACACATAAGATACTATCGCCTATGAGAATGGGGGGAAGATGCTTTTATAACGTTGTAGAACGGAAAGGGCGGCAATTTGGCAAAGCGCCATATTGTCGCTGTTGCATCTTGACCGAAATGAAAAAATCAAGTATTCATTAATAATGAAAAAGTATACTTAAAAAACAAACAGCAAATACGATTTGCACAAGCTCTATAAGCATTCATCACCATTAGGCCAAATGGCAAAAGCCTTTCAATCTTACTCCCATAAATAGCGTAAAACTGTTTGCTGTCAACATAGTAGCAAGTATGCCTTGCTATAGCAAAAAGATACACACCTGTTTAAAAAGATGGGTAAATCGGCCTAAAGATCTAACTTCTGCCTGGAGCTGCTCCCTGGCTTTTAATCTGTTTAGCAATTTACTAATTCTATTGTTATTCGTAGTCATAGTCATATCTATCAAATCTTGCTGAGAGTAGATATAATTGTCTGGCGTAATGTGGATTTATTCCGTTCCAATACACAGGCTAACACAGACAAATAAAAACATGTTGTAAGATTTTTTGTTTTGCAAAGTCTTATGTATGAAAGGAGGTGGTAGCGCAAATGGAGTTCGAAGAGATCTATAATGCATATTTCAAAGATGTTTATTTTTATATTCGCCGGCTCTCCGGCAGCGAGCAGATTGCAGAGGAAATTGCAAGTGAAACCTTTTTTAAGGCAATGCACGCAGCTCCCAAGTTCCGTGGAGCATGTGATTTTCGTGTTTGGCTATGCCAGATCGCAAAAAACTGCTATTTCTCGTATCGCAAAAAGAACAGCAAAACGGTGAGCACCGACGAAATCGACTTGCAAAATATAGCGGATCCTAATGCTTTGATCGAAGAAAAAGTTGGAAGACAGGAAAAAGTCGAACAAATCCGAAGCAAACTGCACACACTTCCAGAAGTCTATAAAGAGGTATTCATGTGGAGGGTGTTTGCGGATTTAAATTTTAAGCAGATCGGTGCCATTTTTAATAAGTCGGATAATTGGGCCTGTGTTACCTACCACCGAGCTAGGAAAATGCTGAAAAGCAGATTGGAGGATGATGATGAAACGTGAATGCAGCATTGTTCGCGATATGCTACCGTTGTACGCTGAAGGCATGGTGAGCGATGAAACAGCAACCTTTATAAAAGAGCACCTTGAAAAATGTGCTGAATGCTCCGCCGAATTTGAAACCATAGCAAACGCGGATAAAATAAACGAGATTGACCTCCCAACCAAAGAGCAGGGAAAACAGGCAACCCATGCGCTTGCGGCTTTTAGAAAGAGACTCCGCAAAAAAGCGCTCCTTATAATTGCCATAACGGCTACCTGTGTGGTTGGAACTACGGTACTGCTCCACTTTTTCCCCGTTTACCGGATTATGCAAGTAAAGGATTTATCCTATTACAGCGGAGATGAAATCGCAAAGCTTATATATATTGGCAGTCGCACAGATCGTGCATCTGCTCAATCCATACTTCGTCAAGCAGATGCGGCATTTCACGATTGGCAGCATACCGATACTGAAAACGAAGAAAGATATGGTCTGCTTGCAAGATATGCCACGCCAGTTGAAAGAGATGTCTCATTTACAATTCATTCACTTGAATTGTGGTCAGCCCATCTTGGCACATCCGATGGGTATTTATGGGTTTATTATTCTTATGA
>ERZ1643251.3966-NODE-3966-length-13279-cov-6.525560_pt1 | contig 13279 bp, 9 predicted proteins | sample MGYA00579261_ERZ1643251 | MGnify/ENA primary metagenome ERZ1643251 (study PRJEB29033, sample SAMEA4952267) | chicken gut metagenome | biome: Broiler Chicken; feature: Gastrointestinal Tract; material: Caecum | place: Ireland | collected 2018 | study: Broiler... | reverse complement strand
CGCCCCCAGTCCCACAGCTTGAAGGTGAAGATGTAGGGGGTGGCGCTGACCTCCAGCACCATGGTGCCCGCCCCCGCGCCGTGAATGGTGCCGGCGGGAATCAGCAGGTGGTCATGCTTTTGGACCGGGATGCGGTTGATGTACCGCTCGGCGGGGAAGGGGGCCTCCCCCGTGCGGGCGCGGCGCAGGTCGGCTTCCATGGCGGCGGGGTCCACCCCGTCGCGGACCCCCAGCCAGACGGCGGCATCCGGCCCGGCGTCCAGGATGTAATAGCTTTCGTCCTGGGTATAGCGCATATTGAACTGCTGCTGGATGTATTCGGTCAGCGGATGCACCTGCAGGGACAGGTTCTGCCCGCCCACGGTGTCCAGCAGGTCAAACCGGATGGGAAACTCCTTGCCGAACCGGGCATGGACCCGTTCCCCCAGCAGGGCGCGGGGCTGCTGCAGCACCAGGTTCAGGGCGGGCGTCTGGATCACCACGCCGCCAAAGTCCAGCAGCAGGCTGTTTTCTTCCGGCACGCCGTCAAAACTCCAGGCGTAGTTGCTGCCGTTTTCCGGCAGCTGAAAGTGGTCCTTCATCCAGTGGCCGCCCCACACGCCCGGGTCAAAATAGGGCACCATCCGGAAGGGCCGCCGCGCCGTCTGGCGCAGCGCTTCCCGGTAGGCGGCACCGTCCACCAGCGCCGGCTTGCCCCGGGTGGTCATATCCAGGTAAAAGTCCATCGTGTGCAGCAGATGGTCCTTCTCGCGGTCAGCCCAGCGCCACTCGGCAAAAAAGCCGCGCTTGTACTTTTTCAACTTGGGCAGGTCGGGCTGTGCCGTGCGCCAGTTGGGCATGCCGCTGCGGTAGCGCAGCTGGATCTCCCACCGGGTCAGGTCGGCCACCACCTGCACATCTCCCGGATGGACCAGCGTGGCCCCCACGCCATACACCAGCACCAGCCCGGCGGGGGCGGCATCGATGCGTCGGCGTGCGTCGGCAAGCTTTTCCGGGTAAAAAAAGTCGGCCAGCTTACGCACCGTCAGGATGCCGAACACCGGGTCGTCGGGCAGCAGGTCCTGCGCCAGCGCGGCGTCCAGCTTGTCCGGCTCCCAGGCAAGGTCATCGCTGTGGATCACCAGCACGGGATCCAGGGCTGCCAGCCCGCGGCGCAGCTCCTCCTGGTCGGTGCCGGGGTAACACTCCACGCTGAGCACCCGCTTGCCGGCGGCCGCCTCGCGCAGCACCGGGACAATCTGTGCAAACCCTTCTGCCAGGCGGGCGTCGGGGCAATGCACCGCCACCCGGGGATGTTGTACATACTTTCCGCTTTGTTCCATCGTTGTCGCGCCTCCTCACGTTTTCTGTATTTACAGCATAGGCCGCTTTTTTGCATATGTCAATACAAATATGCCTTTTTTGAAAATAAAAAGCCCGCCTTGTATTTACAAATGCGGGATGAACCGCTATACTCAAAGAAAAAGTCACCGGAAAGAAGGAGTCCGTTATGAACCAACCACTGCTTTGTCTCGACGTGGGCGGCACCGAAATCAAGGGGGCCGTCGTACAGGAGGGGCGGGTGCTGACCGAATTGCAGCATTTTCCCTCCCGCTCCCACGAGGACCGCGAAACCATCCTGGAAAATTTTGTCTCCATTTTCCGCACGCTGCGGCAAAAGATCGACGCACCGGCCATCGGCGGGCTGCGGCTGGCCTTCCCGGGGCCGTTCGACTACGAAAACGGTATCTGTCTGGTGCAAGGACTGGACAAGTACGATGCGCTGTACGGCGTCAGCCTGCGGGAGGAACTGTTCGCCCGGTTGCCCGGCTGGGTGGAAACGCCGGGGGACATCCGCTTTGTCAACGATGTGGCGGCCTTTGCCCTGGGCGAAACCCACTACGGCGACGCCCGGGACACCGCCCGGTCGATGTCGGTCTGCATCGGCACCGGCTGCGGCAGTGCCTTTTGCGTGGGGACCCGCCAGGCCCCCCGCGGGGTGGACGGCGTGCCGGAAAGCGGTGAGATCTACGCCACGCCGTTTTTGGGCAAGACCATCGACGACATCATCTCCAAGCGGGGCGTGATGGAGCTGTCCGCACAGCGGTTGGGCCAACCCCTGGAGGGGGCCGCGCTGGCAGCCCGGGTCAAAGCGGGGGACGAGGCTGCGGCGGCCTGCTTCCTGGAATTCGGCACCCGGCTGCGGGATGCGCTGGCGCCCTTCCTGCGCGCCTTCCGGCCGGAATGCCTCTGCCTGGGCGGGCAGATCACCCGCAGCTTTTCGATGTTCGGTGCGCCGCTGCAGGCGCTGTGTGCAGAACTGGACATCACCCTCCACGTGGCGGCGGATACCTCGGTGCTGGCCATGCAGGGGCTGTGCACCCTGTGACCACCGGCAGGCCGCAGACCCCGGAAAAAATCCACCCGCCCTTCAGACAGTAAAAAGCCCCCGGTTCAGTCAGGCCGGGGGCTTTGCTTTGGGGCTTACAGGCCCACGTTGCCGCTGTTCACGCCGTCGGTGGCGTCATCCAGGGGCAGCCAGTCCAGCACGCAGCGGATCTGGCTGTCCCAGAAATCCCATTCATGGTCGCCGGGGGCTTCCCGGTAGGTTACGTCCAGCCCGCGGTCCGTCAGGTCCCGGGCCAGGGCCCGGTTCAGGGGCAGCAGGGTATCCTGTAGCCCGCAGGCCAGGTAGATGCGGGGGGCCGGCTTGCCGGCCAGTTCGTCGGCCAGGTGACGCAGGTCCCGGTCGCTGCCCTCCAGCCGGTCCATGGGGCCGAACAGAGCCTCCACGTAGCTGCGCCGGCGGAAAAAGAGGGGGTTGTCCTCGGTGTAGATGGCCGCCGCCGCAGGCACGTCGGCGCTGGACAGTGCCGCAATGGCCCCAAAGGTGTCGGCGTAGCGCAGACCGTTGCGCAGGGCTCCGTAGCCGCCCATGGAAAGCCCGCCCAGGAAGGTGTCCTCCCGCCGGTGGGACAAGGGGAACATCCGGCGGGTGATCTCCACCAATTCCTGGCCGATGAACTGCCCGTACAGGTTGTGGGTGACCGGCTGGTCCAGATAGAAGCTGTTGTCGCCCGAGGGCATGACCACCGCCAGGTCCCGGGCCTCGGCCCAGCGCTGGATGCGGGTACCGCTGACCCAGTCGGTGTCGTTGCCAAAGATGCCGTGCAACAGGTACAGGGTGGGGTAGGGCCGGGTGCGGGGCGGCTGACCGGGGGTGAACTTGTCCACCGGCAGCACCACCTGCAGGGGAACCGTGCGCATCAGTGTCTGGGATACAAAGTTTACTTGCAGCAATGCCATAGGGCAAAACCTTCCTTTCCCGCGGGGCGGTTTTTCTTTCAGTATAGCGCAGTCCGGCGCAAAGGAAAAGCCCCCGGCGGTGATTGCAGTACAGGAACTTTGTATGTTATACTGAAAAAACAGAATGTATGGAGCGGCCGCCCTCCCGGGCGGCCCCAAAGGAGAGTCCCTATGCCATCCCTGACCCTGTCCAAACCCCGCCTGGGGGCGCTGCCGCGTCCGGTGCTCCGGCGGGAAAAAGCCTGGCACACTGCCTGGCTGGTCCTTACCTGGGCGTGTTTCCTGTTTGCCTGCCTGCGCACCTGGCAGGTCATCCAGGGGCGGATGTACTACCTGCTGGATTCCGATATGTGCAGCGACCTGGTACTCAGCTACCATCTGCGGCAGGAACATGCCCTGCTGGCCACCGACTGGTTCTATTCCACCGAGCTGCGGGTTTTCCACAACCACCTGGTCTTTGCACCGCTCTTTGTGTTTTTCGACAACTGGCTGCAGGTGCGCACCATCGGCACCGCCATCATCCTGCTGGGCATGCTGGTCTCCTGCTGGTTCTTCTGCCGGCAGGCGGGTATCGGGCATCTGTTCCCGGCCATCGGCACGGTGCTCGTCACCCCGCTGTCCGACGTTTACTTCCGCATCACGCTGCTCACCGTCAGTTACCCGCCCCATCTGTTTGCCAGCTTTTTCTGCCTGGGGCTGCTGTTCGGCTATCTCCGGTGCGAAAACCGCCGCACCCGGGCCGTCTGGCTGGCCGTGCAGCTGGTCTTTTCCTTTGTCATCGGTCTGGGCGGGCTGCGCCAGGTACTGGTGTTCTACCTGCCGCTGGCCCTGACGGCCCTCTGCCTCGCCTTTGTGGGGTCCGGCCGGGACCCCGGCGCCACCCTGCCGGGGTTGGCCCTGCCGGAACGGCGGCTTCTCACCGGCAGCCTGGGGGCGCTGGTCGCCGCGCTGGCGGGTTGGTTTGTCAACACCCACTGGCTGCGCTATATCTACCACTATTCCAGCCAGGAGGGCATCCACTTCACTGCCTTTGACGGCGCCCGGGTGGAGCAGCTCTTCTTCGGCCTATTGGAAAGTTTCGGTTTCCGCACGGGGGACTACGTCACCTCGCCCATGCTGCTCTATAACGCCTTCTGCTTCCTGGCGCTCTTTGTGGTGGTCTGCGCCTATATTTCGCTGGTGCGCCATCCCGAACGCTACACCCTGCCCGAGCGGGTGCTCACCCTGCTTTCCTTCTTCGGGCTGGTCTGCTACGAAGGGGTCTACCTCTTCACCGATATGGTCTACTACACCCGGTACAACATTTCCACCGTGGTGCTCATGATCCCGGTGGCGGTGGACTTCCTCTACCGGCTGCCCCGCTGCCGGCTGTGGCGGGGCGCGGCGCTGGGGGTGCTGGCGGCGCTGCTGCTGTGGTGCGGCAACGACTACTACACCCAGCTCTGGCCCAAAAACATGACCGCCAGCCAGGAGGCCGCCGTGGCCGCCCTGCGGGTGGCCGGCTACACCGAGGGGTATGCCACCTTCTGGAATGCCAACGTCATGGTGGAACTGTCCAACGGTGCCTTCGACATGCGGGTGTGGACGCCCGGCCAGGACGTCACCAATCCCGACAACCTCTACCCCTGGATGCAGTCCGCCGAACATTTTGAGTCGGCGCCCGAGGGCCCGGTCTTTGTCTTCTTGAACAAGACGGAAGCGGAGTATGACACCCCCTCCCGCCTGCTGGACCAGGGCACCGTCGAGTATGAGGACGAGCACTATATTGCCCTGGGGTATCCCTCCCACGACGCCCTGCTGGCGGATTTCGCCGGATGAGCCCCCAAGTCCCCGCTGCCCGGCGGGGACTTGTTGCGTGAAAGACAAAATCAGACGTAAATGTGCACAAATTTGCCCCATAAAATTTGTGTAAAAACCGAATTGCATTTGCGGGAAAAAATTTGCTATACTTGCATGCAGAATCATCAGTTGGACATGTCACTGGTAATGCAGGCAGGATCCGACGGAACAGCATGTCCCCTTTCGCCGTGCAGGCGGGCGGGGGCCTTTGGGCTGTTCTGTTGGGTCCTTTTTCTTTTGCCCTTCCCCGGCCAGGACCGGCAAAGGAAAGCCCAAGAAGGAGGTTTCATCACCATCATGAAAAACTACAAGCAGACCGCTTCCGACGTATTGCGTCTGGTGGGCGGCGAAAAGAACGTCTCCCAGCTGGAACACTGCTCCACCCGGCTGCGGTTCACCCTGGCGGACCCCGCCAAGGCCGACGTGGCGGGCCTGAAAAAGACCCCCGGCGTCATGGGTGTCATCACCGGCGGTCCCCAGTGCCAGGTGGTCATCGGCAACGACGTCATCGAAGTCTATGACGAACTGCTCAAGCTGGGCACCTTCCAGGCAAGCCAGGCCGCTCCGGCGGCCGCCGAGGGCAAAAAGAACATCGGCGGCATCATCCTGGACTACATGGTGGGCATCTTCCAGCCGCTGGTTCCGGCCATTGCGGGCGCCGGCGTCCTCAAGGCCATTTTGACCATCTTCACCACCTTCGGCATCCTGACCACCGACGATGTGGTCTACAAGGTCTTCTACTACGTGGCGGACGCCGCGCTGTACTATCTGCCGGTGCTGGTGGCCTTTACCACCGCCACCAAGTTCCGCTGCAACAAACTGGTGGCCGTGGCCCTGGCTGCCGCCATGATCTACCCCAACACCGCCACCCTGCTGGCCACCGAGGGCGGGGCCAAGTTCTTCGGCCTGACGCTGCAGAACATCGGCTACACCGGCCAGGTGTTCCCCTCCATCCTGATCGTCATCTTCATGTCCTTCCTGGAGAAGTGGTGCAACAAGTGGTGCCCCAAGGCCATCCGCGTGTTCTTTGTGCCGATGTTCTGCTTCGCCGTCGGCTTCCCGGTGGGGCTGCTCATCCTGGGACCCCTGGGCTACAACATCGGTTCGCTGCTGACCGCCGCCATCCTGGCGCTGTACAACACCCTGGGCTGGCTGGCCGTGGCGCTGGTCGCCGCGATCCTGCCCTTCATGGTCTCCATGGGCATGCACAAGGCGCTGGTGCCCTACGCGGTGGCTTCCATCGCCGACCCCGGCTTCGATATGCTCTACCTGCCCGCCTCCCTGGCGCACAACATCTCCGAAGGCGGCGCCTGCCTGGCCGTCGCCGTCAAGACCAAGGACGAGAACCTGCGTTCCACCGCCATCTCTGCCGGTATCTCCGGCCTGTTCGGCATCACCGAGCCCGCGCTGTACGGCGTTACGCTGCAGCATAAGTCGGTCATGAAATCCGTCGTGGCATCCAGCTTTATCGGCGGCCTGTTCATCGGCATCATGGGTGTCAAGGGGTTCGCGGCCGTCGGCCCCGGCATCGCCAGCATGGCCATGTACATCGACGCCGAGAACAGCATGAACATCGTGTGGGCCATCGTCGGCTTCGTGATCTCGGTCGTGGCTTCCTTCGTGCTGACCCTCATCTTCTACAAGGACGAAACTTCTGAGGAACCGGCCGCCGCGCCCGTCCCGGAAAATGCCGCTTCCGCCGCCCCCGCGGCCCCGGCCGGCGGCGTGGTCTGCAGCCCCCTGCAGGGCACCGTGCTGCCGCTGGAACAGGTCAAGGACGAGGTGTTCTCCCAGAAGATTTTGGGCGACGGCATCGCCGTGGTGCCCGCCAAGGGCGAACTCTACGCCCCGGCGGACGGCCGCATCGAGTCGGTCTTTGACTCCAAGCACGCCATCTCGATGGTGTGCTCGAACGGCGCGGAACTGCTGATGCACATCGGCATGGACACCGTCCAGCTGGAAGGCAAGGGCTTTGCGCCCCAGGTGAAAAACGGCGACGCCGTCAAGAAAGGCCAGCTGCTGATGAAATTCAATCTTGACGAAATCAAGGCCGCAGGGTACGATGTAACCACACCCATCGTGGTCACCAACGGCGAAAAGTTCGCCGTACAGCCGGTGGCCGAGGGCACGGTCGCGCCCGGCGCGGCCCTGATGAAACTGGAGGCAACGGTATGAGTTTTCCCAAGGGATTTTTCTGGGGCGGCGCAGTGGCGGCCAACCAGGTGGAAGGCGCCTGGAACGTGGACGGCAAGGGCCCCAGCGTGGCGGATGTGGCCACCTACAAACCCAACACCGATGTAAAAGACTACAAGGCCCATATGGCCATGAGTGACGAGAGCATCGCCGCGGCCATGGCCGACCCCAGCGACGCGGCCTACCCCAAGCGCCGGGGCATCGACTTCTACCACCGTTATAAGGAGGACCTGGCCCTCTTTGCCGAGATGGGCTTCACCATGCTGCGCGTTTCCATCGCCTGGACCCGCATCTTCCCCACCGGGGAGGAAGCCGAGCCCAACGAGAAGGGCCTGCAGTTCTACGAGGACCTCTTCACCGAGATGCGGCGCCTGGGCATTGAGCCGCTGGTCACGCTGAGCCACTACGAGATGCCCCTGGCCCTGGCCACCAAGTACAACGGCTGGGTGGACCGGCGGGTCATCGATTGCTTCACCAGGTTCTGCCACGCCTGCTTTGTGCGCTACAAGAACCTGGTCAAATACTGGCTGACCTTCAACGAGGTGGACAGCATCATCCGGCACCCCTTCACCACGGCGGGCATCATTCCCACCCGTGTGCCGGAGGACCGGATGCTGCAGACCTGCTACCAGGCGCTGCACCACCAGCTGGTGGCCAGCGCCCTGGTGGTCAAGGACTGCCACGAGATCATTCCCGGCAGCAAGGTGGGCTGCATGCTCACCAAGCTGACCACCTACGCCCGCACCTGCGCGCCGGACGACGAGCTGGCCACCCAGGCCAAGAACCTGGAAAACCTCTTCTATGCCGACGTCCAGGTCTGGGGCGAATACCCCCGCCTGATCCTGAAAATGTTCGAGCGCAAGGGCATTACCATCCACACCGAGCCGGGGGACGGCGCCATCCTCAAGGCGGGCTGCGTGGACTTTGTCTCTTGCAGTTACTACATGACGATGACCGAGTCGGTGGACCCCAACGCCGAGCGCACCCCCGGCAACACCGTGCTGGGCGTCAAGAATCCCTATCTGCCTTCCAGCGACTGGGGCTGGCAGATCGATCCCAAGGGGCTGCGCTACAGCCTCATCGAGCTGTATGACCGCTACCGCAAACCGCTGATGGTGGTGGAAAACGGCATCGGCGCCAAGGACACGGTGGAGGCGGACGGTTCCATCCATGACCCCTACCGCATCGAGTATTTCCGCCAGCACATTTCCGAGATGGGCAAGGCCATCGACGAGGGCGTCGAGATGTGGGGCTACACCAGCTGGGCACCCATCGACCTGATTTCGGCGTCCACCAACCAGATGAGCAAGCGGTACGGCTTCATCTATGTGGACCAGGACGACGAGGGCCACGGCACGCTGGCGCGCAGCCGCAAGGACAGTTTTTACTGGTACAAAAAGGTCATTGCCTCCAACGGGGAAGACCTGACTTGACCCCCGCAGGGGGGCGGAAAGGGGGGAGAACGCGGTGCAGATCCGCAAGGTGCTGAACAGCAGTGTGGTGCTGGTGCAGGAGGATAACGGGGAGGAGTCCATCCTGCTGGGCAAAGGCATCGGCTACGGGCGCAAACCCGGCCAGACCATCGACCGCCAGCCCGGGGACCGGGTTTTCATCCCGTTGTCCAACCCGGACGCCCAGCCCATGATGGAACTGTTTTCCTCCATCCCACCGGAATATCTCGACCTGACCGAGGAGATTGTCCGGGATGCCGAGGCCACGCTGGGGGTGCATCTGTCGCCCCATATCTACCTGATGCTCACCGACCACCTGCATTTTGCGGTGGAGCGGCAGCAAAAGGGGATTGTGGTCTCCAACCGGGTCTTTTGGGAGATCAAGCACTTCTACCGCAAGGAGTACGAAATCGGGCTGCGGGGGCTGCAGCGGGCCGAGGCGCTGCTGCACGTCACCCTGCCCCAGGAGGAAGCCGGCAACATCGCCTTCCACATCGTCAACGCCCGGCAGGACCCCGCCGCGGGGTACGATGCCATGCAGGCGGCGCGGCTCATCGGGGAGCTGACCAACATTGTCACTTACAGTATGCACGCCAAGGTGGACAGTGAGAGCATCCACTTTTCCCGGTTCATCAGCCATCTGCAATTTTTTGCCGAGCGGTTTTTCTCCGGCAAGCTGATGGACAGCCAGGACGACTTCCTGTTCCGGCAGATGCAGCAGGGCTACCCCGAAGCCACCGCCTGTGCCGAAAAAATCCGCACCTTTGTGCTGCGCAAATATGGCGTCTTTCTTCCCAACGAGGAAACCGCCTACCTGGCGCTGCACATTGCGCGGCTGACCACCCAGGAAGGGTAATCCACAGCCAAAAAAGAGAGATGCCACCGGCATCTCTCTTTTTGGCGTTTTCCAGAAAGGACGTACAAACTATGCAAGTCAGCCTGTTGCTCGCACGGGAGATCGTCGAGCTGTTTTTGATCCTGCTCATGGGGGTGGCCGTGGTGCGCACCGGCCTGCTGCGCGCGTCGGACAGCAAGGTGGTGTCGGTGCTGCTGGTCTACCTGGTTATTCCCTGTGTCATCCTCAATGCCTTCCAGATCGAGGACACCCCCCAGGTGCGCACCGGGCTGCTCTATGCCCTGGGCATCGCCGCCGGCATCCATCTGTTCTGGCTGGTGCTCACCAAACTGCTGCAAAAGCCGCTGGGTCTGGACGCCATCGAGCGGGCCACCGCCATCTACAGCAACGCCGGGGCGCTGGTCATCCCGCTGGTGCAGGCGCTGCAGGGGCCGGACTATGTGATCTACTCCTGCGCCTTCATCATCGTCCAGCTGGTGCTGCTGTGGACCCACGGGGTGGTGCTGCTGCGGGGCCAGGGCGCCCTGCAGTGGAAGACCATCCTCACCAATGTGAACCTGATTTCCATTGCGGCGGGGGTGCTGCTCTACCTCTTCAAAATTCCGCTGCCCGGCCCGGTGTTGGACACCATGGACAGCATGGGCAACCTGATGGGCCCGCTGTGCATGCTGCTGGCCGGTATGGCCATTGCCGAAAGCCCGCTGCGGCAGCTGATCTGCACCACCCGCTACTACCTGGCCTGCGCGCTGCGGCTGCTGGTTTACCCGCTGGCGGTGTTGGCCGTGCTGTGGGCGGTGGGGGCCGCGGGCTGGATCCCCGACGGCAAATCGGTGCTGATGACGGTGTTCCTGGCCACCATCACCCCGGCCTGCGCCACCATCACCTCGATGGCCCAGCTCTATGACTGCGATGTGAAAAAATCCAGTTCCCTCTATGTGCTGTCCACCCTGCTGTCGCTCATCACCATGCCCGTCATGCTGGGGCTGTTCGACACGCTGTTGTAACACCCAAAAAAGGCTCCCGCCGCGGCGGGAGCCTTTTCCTGTGCTGTTTCAGCCGAACACCTGCTTGCACAGGCGGCAGGCGGTGGGGGTGGCGGCCAGGCCGCCCTCGGCGGTTTCCTTCAGGGCGGCGGGCATGGTGTCGCCCACCCGCTTCATGGCGGCGATGACCTCGTCGGCAGGAATGCGGCTGCCGATGCCCGCCAGGGCCAGCTCGGCCGCCATGAAGGCGATGGAGGCCCCGGCGGCGTTGCGCTTGATGCAGGGAATCTCCACCAGGCCCGCCACCGGGTCGCACACCAGGCCCAGCTGGCTTTTCAGGGCGATGGCCACCGCGTCGTCCAGCATCTGGGGCGTGCCCCCCGCCAGCTCCACCAGCGCGGCGGCGGCCATGGCGGCGGCGCTGCCGCACTCGGCCTGGCAGCCGCCCTGGGCCCCGGCCAGGCAGGCATTCTCGGCAATGACCAGGCCCACGGCGCTGGCGGTAAACAGGCTCATGACGCAGGCGTGTTCGTCGGCACCCTGCTCCTGCATGGTCAGTACCGCTGCGGGCAAAATGCCGCAGCTGCCCGCGGTGGGGGCCGCCACCACCCGGCCCATGGCAGCGTTCAGCTCGCTGACGGCCAGGGCCCGGTAGAGCGCCCCGCCCAGCACCGGGCCGGTGAGGGTTTTGCCTTCTTCCACCCGGCGGCGCATCTTACAGGCATCGCCTCCGGTCAGGCCGCTGGCCGACCGCAGGTCGGGCTGGCAGCCCGGCTCAATGCAGGCGGCCATGACGCGGAAATTCTCCCGCATATGGGCAAAAACCCGGTCTTCGGGTTGTTCCAGCTGGGCGGCCTGCTGGCGCAGCACCAGCGCCGACAGCGGCTCGCCGGCGGCCTCGGCGGCGGCCACCAGCCCAGCCAGGGAATGATAGTTCAGTTCTTCCGGCATGGTGTACCTCCTTTGCTATGTCAGGGCAGCAGGGTGACGCAGAGCGTCACATCGGGCAAGGCCCGCACGCGGTCCGCCAGGGCTTCATCCAGGCCGCCGTCCATCTCGATGGTCATGACGGCCTCGCCGCCCTTCTGGCGGCGGGACAGGGAAAAGTTGCAGATGTTGACCCCCCGGTCGGCCAGCAGGTCGGTAACCTCGGCAATGACGCCGGGCCGGTCCCGGTGCTGGACAATCAGGCTGGGATGCTGGCCACTGATGCGCACCGGCATGCCGTTGATGGCGTCAATGACGATGTTGCCCCCGCCGATGCTGGCTCCCCGCACCGTCATGGCGCTGCCCTGTTCGTCGGTCAGGGTGATCACCGCGGTGTTGGGGTGCAGGTCGGTATCCTCGGCGGTTTCCAGCGTCACGGCCAGCCCTTCCTCGGCGGCAATGCGGGGCGAAAACCGCAGCCGGGCGTCGTCCGGCTCCATGCCCAGGATGCCGGCGATCAGCGCCTTGTCGGTGCCGTGGCCCTTGTAGGTTTTGGCAAAGCTACCGTACAGCACAATGCGGGCTGCCACCGGCCGGGCCTGCAAAAGCTGCCGGGCAATGTAGCCGATGCGGGCAGCCCCCGCCGTATGGCTGCTGGATGGCCCGATCATCACCGGACCTATGATGTCAAATACGTTCATGCAAACACGCCCCCTCTATGGTGTGCCGGCACTTGCGCCGTGCATGGGAAAATTGTAACACAGCCGCCGCCCAAAAACAATCCGGCTTACCCAAAAGCAAGAAATGTGCTATACTGAAAACCGGGAAATAAGGGAAAGGAATGGATATACAACGATGGCACAAAAAGACAATCACCACGGCGGACAGGTGGATTTTTCCCGGGGGGATGTGCGCCGGGGCATTCTGGATGTGGCGGCTCCCATGCTGGTGGCCCAGGTGCTCAACCTTCTGTATAACATCGTGGACCGCATCTACATCGGCAAAATTCCCGGCGAGGGCACGCTGGCCCTGGCGGGGCTGGGGCTGTGTTTTCCCCTCATCACGCTGGTCACCGCCTTCGCCAACCTGTTCGGGGTGGGCGGGGCGCCGCTGTGCTCCATCGCCCGCGGGCAAAAGGACGAAGCAACCGCCGGCAAGATCATGACCAACGCCTATTTTATGCTGGTGGTCTGCGGGCTGGTGCTCACGGTGGCGGGGCTGGTCTTCCACAAGCCCATCCTCTACCTCTTCGGCGCCAGCGACGAAACCTACCCCTACGCCGCGGCGTACCTGCTCATCTATCTGCTGGGCACGGTATTTGTCATGACCTCCCTGGGGCTCAACCCCTACATCAACAGCCAGGGCTTTGCGCGCATCGGTATGCTCACCGTGCTGCTGGGCGCCGCCACCAACATCGTGCTGGACCCGGTGCTGATCTTCCCCTGCGGGTTGGGGGTGCGGGGAGCGGCCATCGCCACGGTGGTGTCCCAGGGGCTTTCGGCGGCCTGGGTGCTGCGGTTCCTCACCGGCCCCAAAACCGAGCTGCGGCTGCGGTTCCGGGGCTTTCGCCCCGACTGGGCCTGCATCCGGCGCATCACGGCGCTGGGCACCTCCAGCTTTGTCATGTCCTTCACCGACAGCCTGGTGCAGGTGGCCTGCAACGCCACGCTGCGCACCTTCGGCGGGGATCTGTACATCAGCGTCATGACGGTCATCAACTCGGTGCGGCAGATCGCCCAGACCCC
>ERZ1643251.3962-NODE-3962-length-13285-cov-4.910128_pt1 | contig 13285 bp, 7 predicted proteins | sample MGYA00579261_ERZ1643251 | MGnify/ENA primary metagenome ERZ1643251 (study PRJEB29033, sample SAMEA4952267) | chicken gut metagenome | biome: Broiler Chicken; feature: Gastrointestinal Tract; material: Caecum | place: Ireland | collected 2018 | study: Broiler... | reverse complement strand
TTCCTGCAAAGCCGCCAGATGCTGAGGATAGACCGTAATGCCATATTGCCCCAGGCGACGGTAAAGCGTCCGGCTGCAGTTCCCGGCCCGCAACGCTTCGATCAGGGTTTCGTTTTCCGGCAACGCCAGATAGACCGTTACCGCAGGAGACTCAATCAGCTTGAATCGTTCCGCCGCGGTGGCAAACGGGAAAATCCGGCCTTCCATATCCCGGGCAAACCCGGGCAGGATGCCCTTCCGGTCCAATTCCTCCTGCCCTTTTAAGGTGAGAAACAAGGAGAAATACGCATGGATAGCATCAGGCTCCGCCGGATCGGCAAAATCGTGAAATACGGACCGAGCCGCCTCTGTGCTGGAGAGGATTATGTTGGGTACCGTTTGTCCGGCCAAACGGAACACTGTGACAGTACTTTGGTCGGCAGGGCGCTTGCCCTCCCGGTTACAGCGTCCCGCCGCCTGCAAAACAGAATCCAGTCCGGCTTCCTCCCGCCATACAGCGGGAAAATCCAGGTCTACACCGGCTTCGATCAGCGAGGTGGCTACCACCCGGCAGGGAGCCCCGCCTTGCAGTCGGGCACGGATCTCAGCCAGCAGGCGCTTGCGGTCTGCGGGACACAGCAGGGTTGTCAGGCAATAGCAGCCCTCCCGGGGCAGCATCCCGAACAGTCGTTGGGCTGTGGCCCGACTATTGACAACACACAAAGCTTGTCCGGCAGCAGAAAGCTGTCCGGCCAAATCTTCCTCCGTGACTTCGCCTGCCTGCCGCAGGGTGGTCCGGCGGAAAAAGGTATACAGCTTCGCCGGGTCCTCCATGATTTCCCGCAAGGACAGACCCGGGGCCAGTTCATCAAACAAGGGGCCCAGGGCGGGCTGGGTGGCAGTACACAACATCGCCGTCACACCGTAGTGACGGACCAGCTGCCCAATGGCTGCCACACAAGGCCGCAGATAAGCCACCGGCAGAGTCTGGGCTTCGTCAAAAATCACCACACTGTCCGCCAGATTGTGTAATTTACGGCAGCGGGAAGAACGGTTGGCAAACAGCGATTCAAAGAATTGGACGGCGGTGGTCACAATGACCGGGGCGTCCCAGTTTTCGGTGGCCAGCACTTTTGAGGACGGTGCACCATCGGTATCCCGATCCTTCATGGTAGCTTCGCTGCCGGAATGGTGTTCCAGCACATTTTCTTCCCCCAAAATCCGGGTGAAAACGGACGCCGTCTGGTCAATAATAGAGGTATAGGGAATCACATAGATCACCCGCCGCTTTTGGTAGGCAACGGCGTGCGTCAGTGCAAAGGCCAGCGAAGAAACCGTCTTGCCGCCGCCAGTGGGCACTGTCAGAGTAAACAGTCCCGGGGGCGCCGTCCTCCCCTGCTCAAAACACCGTCGCAGTATTTCACAACGTTTTTGGTTCAGCTCAGAGGTCGGGTTCCACCAAGGAGCCACATAATCCCGCAACCGCTGCAACAGTACATCCATCGGCTCACCGCCGCCACGACCAGACGTTGTTCCGTTCATAAAGGCTTCGGTGTCCAGATAGTCAGCATCCACCAGGCAAGAGTAGAGCATCCGTATGTAAAAGGAGGTGGAAAAGCCGTCTTTCGGCAAGGGCGGACGGTGCGCGTCGGGCAAGGTGACCTCGCTGCGCCAATCCTCGCAGGGGGGCACCTCCTTCTTCCGTCGCCCAAACAGGGTGGGGGTTTCCGGCGTGTCTCTTTTCCCGCCCCCGTCCGGCAAACCGCCATGATGCCCTGCCACGGCAAAAGCCACTTCCGGTTGGTGCAGAGAAAAGGCCACTTTGGCACCGGCTGTGCTGTGATCCACCTTGGGGCCGCCTGCCAACCGACGCTGAAAATCATCGCTGTATTTGCCGATGTCATGTAAAAGTCCCGCCAGACAAGCCTGACTTTCTCCGCCGAAAGGTCGGGCAAAGTCGGCAGCCAATTTTGCCGTACCTTCCAGATGCTCCTGCACAGTTTGTATGCGGTGCCCGTCTGAAGAAAGATGGGCCAACTTAGAGCCTGTTTTGTTCTGTTCCATGAAAATCCTCCCTAAAGCAGCAATTTCTGAGGGGGTCTATCAACTGTTTATATTGGTTTCGTTGAATAAGGCTATCACATAAAAGGTGGCCGTTCTTTATTGTGACCCTTTTGGCAAAATGATTGCCACCTTTTTACACCCTTTTTCCCGAAATGTTATCTACGCTTTTGCAATTTATTTTGTAGCCATTTTCATTATATCATTCTATGCATACATTAACAGGGACTTTCAATGTGAATGAGGTAAGAAACAGGCTGATAAAATGAAGGAAATGGAAACGGTCGGATGGCGCGTCTGCTCCATTTGTGGTATCTGGTGCAGCAGGGATCCCCGTCAGCATTGTTCGTGCCGATGTCCCGCTTTGTGGAGGAAAGCCGCTCCCGGTATTATAAAGCGTACACCCAGGTGGAACAGGATCGTCAGATCAGCGGTGTATCAGATGTGACGCCGTTCCTGGTTTATTTTGCGGAATCGGTGTATCACCGGCTGGGAGAAGATCAGCCGCACCACAAAAAGGCCGCTTTGTTTTCACATGGCAGTTTATGGTGTCTCCCTCTATAGGTTTTGCACGGGTTTTAGTTTGTGGCACATTATGTCACAAACCAAATCATATTCAATATGATTACGTCTTCGTATCCCTCAGTCCATTTCCAGTCTCTCCGAAACCGGCCCAGATTCGCTGTTTGGGGCAGTTTTACCTTCCATGGCATGCTTCTTCGCTGTACCGTATTCAACGGAACACGTACCGTTTTTTCGGGGTTGCAGGCCCGTATCCTTCTCATAGTTCCATCGCCTCACCGAGTTTTTGTTCGGCGAGGCGCTTGTTTTTGTCCGAGGCACGGCTGTAGATATCCGGCAAGGACCACCAGGATGCCAACGATTTTGATCGACGCAGACGGCTGTCCGGTGGTGGACCTGACGGTGTGAATCGGCCGAACCTACGATGTAACAGTACACATTCTCTGTGATACGGCCCATCGTATCGGGCAGGATGGGGCTGAGATGCTGGCCTTTGACAAGGGAGCGGACAGCGTGGACTTTGCTCTGGTCAACCGGGTGCAGCCGGGAGATTTTGTCATCTCCCAAGACTACGGGCTTGCCAGTATGCGTCTGGCCAGACGGGCCAGGGTCCTCAACCAGAACACTCTTGAGTGCACGGCCCAAAACACTGACGGTCTGCTGGTCCTTCGGTATGGAAACAAAAAACTCCTCCGTGCCGGCAAGCACCCGAAAGGGCCCGAACGAAGGAGCAGTACGAGGCGTTTACAAAAGCGCTTTTTGGCGTTCCTGGCTTTTCAACAATATCACACGGTATATTTTTAGTATAGCCTTGCATGGACTCAGTTACGAGATTAAGCCGTCTCTTTCCACTTTGGAAATAGATACGGAAAACACAAACGAATAAGCCAAAAGAAGGGCGCATACCGGAGAATCTGTTCTCTGATATGCGTCCTTTCTTTTGATGTGCGCTTTATACCGGTTTCCATTCCCGCAGATACTTGAAGGGGAACGGCAGTACGGTCCAGGCCCCCGTGCGTACGAATTCTACCTCCAGCAGTGGCAGATATTTTTCAAAATGCGGGGTTCCACCGGTAGAAGTCACCTTACGTAGATGGCAGGCATGGGACAACGAATGCTGCAAAGACTTGGGAAGTCGTCCTCCATAGTAGTATTGGGCATTTCCCTGGGCAAACTGACGGATTCCCAACGCGCCGCCCATCAATTCTTCCAGTACCTCTTTTCCTTTGATCCCACTGCCTATACGCACCCCCGTGCGGGCATAGATTTCCTTGTTGACATACTTCCCCAGCGCTGTTCGAAGCTTGAGACAGGCACGCAGTTGGCGGCGAAGGGCCTGGGGCGCCAATTCGGCCAAATCACTGCAAAGGATTTCCAGATTCCACCGATTTTTATCCTCGGCATCCGGTACAAGGCTCTGCACCACAGACAACAATGGCGCGACATCCAGCCATTCGTCATCCCGGGTGGAGGCAAGAAGATCACTCAGCTTTTCCATCTGTGGCAATGTATATCGGTCAGTCTGGCGGATGATATGGATGTCATCCGGGCTTTCATAGACAATCCCTTCCACATAGAAATCCCGTTTGCCAAATTTGTTATGAAAGGCAGCCGCAATCTTTTCCTGTTCGGCATCCTCCCACAACATTTGATCCTGCCACCGGCTGAACTGTAACCTGCCATCCGGAAATACCTGCAACCGGCGGTAATAAAGCAGCTTGTTCTTCCCTTCGACTTTCTCATCGGGGATCACAAAGTTGACAGCTGCCTCATATCCCAGTGCGGCCCAATCGTAGCAGGTGATCTGTCCATGGAGGATATCCAACTTGACCGCCATCTCCTGCAAGACCTTGCGCAGGGGTGCATCCTCCTTCGGCTTCGCTCCGGTACGGTCCAGACCGCTGAGCTGGAAATCTTCCACCGTCAGGTGTTGTACCGCGCAGTGCCGGGGTGCTTTTGGGTAGGGGTCCCGTTCGGGACAGTCCGCATAGGTTTCCTTGTTGTGTACGATGCGGAACAAGGCCTCCCCGGGTTTGGGGGTTCCCTCCTGAAGCGTAATCCCGCTGTATTGTTCCAGTTCCCGGCGCAGCCGGTCTGCCAAGGCAGCAGAAGAAGGATCACCTACCGTATCTTCCAAATAAAGCGGAACTTCCCGAAGCCGAGCCTTGATGCTTTCCAAACGGGGATCCAGTTCCTTATCTCCCAGACGCAGATCCTCCGGCAGGGACAAAACATGTAAGGTCAGATAGGGCGCCAGCAGCTCCTTTACATCCTGCAAAAACCGATGCAGCACGCCCACCCGGGAGCGCTGGAAATCTTCCCAGGAACCGAATTCCAGAAAAGAAACGGTATGTTTATGGGCGGGGTCCAGACTGCCGATCACAAACCGGGGAGAGGTCCTGTCCGGGTCTTCCTGCATCAGGCGGCGCAGAAAACCGCTTTTTGTGTCAAACAGATATTGCGCCTCGGCTGGTGCACCTCGTTTGCGTTCCGCCTGACAAAAGGTCACCACCGAAAGTTTCACGCAGCGGTCCCAGGTCAGCTGAATACGCAGCGTCCAAAAACTGCGGGGGACTTCGCCCCGGCCCTGGCGCCAGACAGCGTGCTGGTAGTACAGTTTACCGGTGAGATTGTGGTACATCCGACCATCGGCCCCCAATGCCGGCATGGCGTTACACAGGAGCTGGGCCAGCAGATGGTCTTTCAGTTCGGTGGAGGGAATCTCCCGGAGACAAATATCATCCGATTCACTTTCCAGCACCTTTTTCAGATTTTTATAATCCAGATTCTGTCGGGCGTACAGGATATAGCAGCGGGCACCGGATTCGTACACCACGGCCAGCGCGCGCCCTGTTTGCAATGCCAGATCCGGTATCAGGCTGTGCTGATAGTCCCCGTTGTCCCGCTTGGCTTCCAGAATCACGAATTTCTTTTCGATGGCGGCGCGGTCAAAGGTGATTTGCAGTTGGTTTGTAGGAATCATTACAGGTACCTCCCCAGATATTGCATCGCCTGCCGGTTTACCGTGCCGTCCGGCAGGAGCAGCCCGGGAATTTCCACCAGTCGTCCGTCCCTGGTGCAAGATGGCTGGAATGTGGGTTCCGCAATCAGATTGATCAGAAATGCCCGACGTCCGCCCACCGCATCCAGCTTGTCCAGCGTTTTGCGGCGCACATCCCCCTCATCCTGCCGTGTTCCGCTTTTCCAGTGCTTGAAATCGAACCAAAGCCCATCCAGACCTGCAAAGTCAAACCGTTCAAAGCAGGCAGGGTCCTCGATTTCCTGCAGTTCCAGCCCCAGTTCTTTGCGCAGGATATAGGCTCCAGCCACTTCACCCAAGGCCCCCTTGTAGATATTCTGGAAAAGAACCGGACTCATTATGTAGGGCCCATCGCCAAAATCGGTGGCCCATCCCTGTTCTTCAAAATGCTCGCGCAAACCGGGATAGCGCAGCAGAATCGGCAAACGTGCCTCCTCAACACTTACCTCGGACGGATCGGCAGAAAAGTGCTCTTTGCGCAGAACCGCTGCAAAGGCCGCCTTGTCCGTGCCGGATGCCAGCAGGACTTCGGAGAAATTCCCCTTCTGTGCATAAAAATAACTGGATCGGGCAGGAGAAATGGGCAAATAATAGCTGCGAATCACCGAATCAGTTGTGTGAAGAGCTTCGTCGGCCCGAGGATGGCAAAGCACTGTCTGGCGCAGCCGCTTCCACAGGGTCATGCTTTCAGCCGTCCAGGAGGCGCTGAGCATCCGCATCAGGTAGGCATTGCCGCAGGTGGCGATCCGTTCCGCTTCCAGGTGGTTTCTGTCGGTTGGATGAGCCCTCGCTTGCAGCGCATGTCCTGCATGGACCAGTGTTTCCATCTCCGGGGCAAGAAGGCGTCCATCCAGACAGTCAATATCCAGATTTTGCAGCACCTGCGTTGTGGTAAGGAGATACACGATCGGACGTTTTAGGAATGTACGGCCTATCCGTCCCACCGCCTGGACCACGTCCCGGGTGATCCGGCCGGAGAAGCTCGGGCACCGCTTCAGCTGCGCCTGGGCCGCCGCATTGATCTCCCGTTTTCCGGAAAAATGTCCGATACCGTTTTTCAACAGGGTTTGCATGGTTCGGCGGGAAATTTCGTCATTCTGGTAAAGGCACTCCATCTGAAAACAGTACCGCATCAGATCGGTGCCCTGCCAATGGTCGGCCTCCTGAAGATTGACTGTCACATGGGTGATATCGCCCAGGTACAGGGCGTCCACATCCTTGTGGGTCATACGGCTGTCGGACAGTTCGCCATCTTCCTTCAAGCAAAGGAGATCGGTGCGCTTGTCCACGTGGTATTGCAGATTCTGCCCTGCGCCCAAAGTCTGATAACTGGAGAAGATGAACCGTCGTTTTCCTGCCGCCAGACTTTGCAGCAGCTCGCTTTTGGCCTGGTCAAACTGTTCCCCGCTGCGCAGTACGACCATTTTCCCCTGGTCCGCGGGTGCAAAAAGCACGCGCAGTGTCTCCAACGCATCGCACAGCAATTTTTGGTCCAGGTCCCGCTTGCCAGGGGCTGGCAGCAGTTGGTTCAGGCAAAGAAACGCTCGGATTTCATGGTGCTGCCAGAACAACTTCATGGCGGCAAACAGATTGCAATAACGCTGACTCTGGTATTCCGGAAGTCCCATCACGGTTAACCGCTGCTCATACAACCGCGCATCGGCTCCCTCCCCAAAGATTTCTTTCAGCCGCTGCTGCCATGGCAAGGCTTGCCGGTCTACAACGGTCAAGTCGACCCGGATCCGGCCATCCCGGTACGGTGTCCAGAGACTTTCCATCTCCTGACGGATTTTTTCCTGCGTATCAACAGACAGGACTCTGAACCTCTCTCCCAGCTGTTCTCTTAGATAACGCAGATCATAGTTCCCCAGCACGGTAGGAAGACCGCCGGTTGCCGACAGGCCCACCACCTTGGCGCGATGGCAGATGTACAGCAGAACTTTTTCGGGTGTATTCTGTAGCTGTAAATAGTTCAGATGGGTCTGGGTACGATGGCGGTCATCGTCGATAAACTCAAACAGCCGGAATCCTGTTTCGTAGAAGGAAAAGTCCGGTGCCGTCGGAGTATGCAGCGTGCCGGTTCTCTCTTTCAGTTCGGCGGTCATCAGGCGTACTTGCTCGGGAGTCAGGCCATATTCCCGGAATATGCTTTCCGCCGCCGCGGTCACAGGATAGAGGTCCTCTTCCTGGCGTTTGCCTGCATTGACCTGACGGGCATACGCATCAGCCCAGCCGTAAACATACCGCTGGAAGCGCAGCAAAAACCCATGAATACGCCGCAAGATCGTTTGCAGCACCAGTCTTGGTTCCTCTTTGTGGGCCTGGTATTGCTCCGGGGTGTCAAAATAGACCTGCACCTGCGCCTGTTCATCGTTGCGCACCGCGCGAATGTGCGTCCGCCCTGCATCCAGAACCGTTAGGTAGGAGATGTCATGGAACAAAAAGTTCCGTCCCTGGTCCAAGGCATCACCCACGGTTTTCATGCTGTATTGCAGTGCCCCATCCTGATAGATTTCCTCAGCCTGGTCCAGAAGATCCTGCCAGGTAATGGTACGCCCTGTCTCGTATTTCTTTCGCAAAACACTCAGTTCACAGCTGGTCTTGTGCATTCGGATGCCCTTATATACCTGAACGAACAGCTGCAAATAATCGGCCCGCAGATTCATGGATTGGTCGATCAAGGTATCCAAAATGTCGGTCCGGGTCGCGTCGAATTCATCGAGACAGAGGATGCTCCCCTGCAGCATCCGATCAGAAAGGCAGTCAAAGCTCGGCTCCACAATAGATATGTTGCGGGCCATCAGCTTTTTGACGGAAAGCAGCAGCACTTTGTACTCTGACCAGAAGACTGCCGGATAGAAATCTGCGATCCATTGATATTCCTTCCGGTTACGGATGGCAGCCCGTCTGGCTTGTGCCCCTTCAGGGAACTTCTTGCGCAGCCGGGATTCCAGTTCCCGGCGAAAGGCCGGTTCCAGCTCCGTGCGGATGGAATCATACAATTCCTTGGCCAATTCCGTTGCCGCATCCCCGGACTGGGTGTGATAGCGGCGATACTTCCGGCAGGCGGCTTCCAGCGCCAGGTAGGCTTCACTCTGGAAAGCTGCCGGAACTTCACACTGCCCCATGGCATTCAGCACCGTATCCGCAGCAGAATGAAGGACCAATACTTCTTTGTCGAACTGGTCGCCGCGCCCGTCCTGCTCATAAGCTCGGCGCAGATCAGTCGTCGGGAGATTTTTCAAAAGAGTGGTCACAAACAGCACCCTCTTGGTGCCGCCTTTTTTCAGATAGGTGTAAATAGCCTGTACGGTCTGGTAGGTCTTGCCGTATCCGGTGGGTGCCTCTGCCAGCAGCAGCCCCGGTCTGGCATGGTCATTTCGAAAATAGTCCAGCAGCTCTCCTTGCATAGATTCTCCTTTTAGGGTGTATTGAGATGGAATGCGGTCAATATAGCTATAGTATATCGTTTTAGTTTTTTATAAAATGAAAATCTGTGCAAAAAAGCAGAAAAAAACTACCGCTCAATCGCGGTAGCAGTCATATAAATTTTTGATCAGCCGACCCAGATGAGCCCGCACGGCAGGTGGTCCCAGAACTTCGATCTTTTCCGCCTGTCCCAACACCCATCGGGTAAAGCCGATAGAAAGTTCGGCTTCGGCAGTAAAACGGACCCAATCACTTTTTTCTTCATCAACCACAGGTCGGATTCCGGTTCCAAAGGTTTCAAAAGCCATGTCCAGAAGGTCCCGGTGCAATCGAAAAGTTACCCTCGCTTTTTCTCTGGCAGGGAACATATCAAACTGCCCATAATGCAGCGGAACCGCAGGTATTTTTCGCCAAAAAGGAACGGATAACAAAACTTTTTCCATGCGATCCACCCGGTAGTTTCGTTGTTGCTCTCCCTCCGGATGGTCTGGATTTAATGCCACCAAATAGTAATGTTCCTTTTCCCAGACAATTTTCAGCGGCAGAATTTTGCGGTATTGTTTAATCGGTTTCTGCCGCCCTTCCAGATCAAATCTGCAATAGGCAAAATCAAGGCAGCGGTGACTGTCAAGCGCTTGATACAGCACTTGCAATGTCTGAGGCAGCTTCTCATTTTGCATAAGGCAACTTCTGGTCTGCACCCGCTGCCGCAGCTGGCGGACCTCCTGCCCGGACAGGTACCCCTCCAGTTGGGAAATCAGTTCGCTCTTTTGGCCGGGAGACAAGAAACGGCTGATGGAGATGGAGTCAAAGACCATCCTCGCTTCATTTAATCCAAAGTTCGGGTGGTAGGCTTTATAGCAGCGCTGGTTATGTGCTCTGGCCGACGATTCCACCCGCACCGAAAGAGCCCCTTCTTCACTGAGTCCTTCCAACACCGAAAGGTCCTCACGCACCCGTTGCTCGGAGCAACGTTCTTCCGGATGAAGCAAAAGCAACTTGTCGTAGATTTGGTGTAAAGTCAGCTCCTTATCGACATTGGTTTCCTGCTGCAGGATACCAAGAATATAAATCAGCCTTGCAGCACTCATGGCAATCGCCTCCTGACAGCAATTGTCTTTGAAAAAAGGGTTCAAATCAATTTAGCCTTTCCCGGATAGGGAAAATATCCTGCCGCTGAAAAAGGAAAAAGAATATTCAGTTCATTGATTTCCACCTTATTATAAAACATCCAAATACCTGTTGCAATTACCACCAACGTATTCTCGTATCCTGATACTAATTGGAAGTGTGTCGCGGTACGTATCATAGCTTATCGGTACAGGTAGAGATACGGGCCTGACCACCATCCGGCCAGCCAGACGCGCGCGGAAGTCTGACGAAGTGTTTGCCAGGGTGTTGGAATCTGTACCGGGACGGGTGGCAGCAAAAGTGTCGGATACCTGACAGCAGCCGGTATTCCTTGTCCATCATCCCCTCCGCAGGCAGGTCACGCCGGCGGGCAGGGTGTCCGCCACCGTGACGGTGTAATCCCCGTAGCTGTGGAGTGCCGTGACGCCCGTCTTTGAACCAGGGCCACCCGTCGAATAGGCGGACCCGTCTTCCGGTGTTGCTCCTGAAAAAGAAGCCCGATGCGATTGCATCGGGCTTCTTTTTCTGCGCCTCCCGCGTTTGATTCTATCAGCGCCAGAGACATGGATATTCCGTATAGTACCTTGCACTTCCGGGTGCGGAACTTCGTTGTGACAGTTTTGCCTGTTTTCTGAAAATCTAGGCAAAGGCATAAGAAATCAGTACAGAAGTGCCAGGAAGTCTTCCAGTGTCCGGGCCACCGCCTCGCTCTTCTGCGTTTCATGATTCCAAAACAGGATCTCATGGTTTTTCAGATGACAGCAGATATAGTTGCCAAAAGGATCGATCCCAAAGGGCAGCAGATCCTTGTCGGGTACGGCCTGCAAAGCGGAATACACGGTATCCGCGTCGCGATCGTCTTTATTGAAAGACAAAACCGCGCCGAAGATTCTTTCCACATTGCCCACCGGGAACCGGATCATGGACGGGGTTGCCGCATTGTGTTCCTGAACAAAATCTTTCAATGCTTCGGGGATTTTCCCGTTCCGCTCCTGCTCGATTTCCGCAAAAGCACCAGCATCCTTGAGCGGGATTTTATATTTCCATTCCATACAAGTTTCCTCTTTTCATCTGTACTCGGTACCGCCGCCCCAAATACTGCGGCCCCCTGTATGCCGGCATGTATCATGTATTTCCGCATTGACCAGCTGCATCTTACCCGGAACCTCATTGTGATGCCATGTGAGACCACTGATTCGCGGTTCTCCATTGCGGATCTGTTCCAGCTGGCGTTCGCTGAACTGCTGTTTCAGGTCAGCATTATTCTCGATCTGTCCCGCCAGTTTCTGCACACAATATTTGAACTGCTGCAGATCAGAGGCATTATACAAGGAACGCGGCAGCCTTGTCTCATACACGCTCTCGAACCGAGGGAATACCCCTTCCACACGTTCCCCATTGTGCACAAAACTGTGACTCTTGTAGGAAACCTCCGTACCGGGATATTTTTTATTTTTCAGTTCCTCGTTGATGGTATGGAATTCTTTTGCGGCATCGGCCCCGACTTTGTCTGTTTCAAACGCCTTGATTTTGACTTCGCTGCTGGGGGAATCTTTGGGAAGTTCAGTTACCTCCTTAAACCCCATCGGATCCATATAGATCAACCTCCTGCTTCCATTTTCTCACAGAAATCATGCCATTGCTGCAAGTACGCTTCCGATCCCTTGTGCCTGTTTATCATTTCCTCCAGAATGACTTCCAGCGCAAAATTCTGTTCCTTTTCCGTCAGGCCGGACAAAACGCCGCTGCCTCCGTATACAAGAATGTCCCGCCACTCGTCCAGGGATTCTGCCTGGGAAGCTTCCTGTTCCACAACAGGCGTGTAGATCACATCATACAGAATCGCCCCCAGATTGGCCCGTGTACACTTTCCGTTGGCACGCAGCGCACGCAAAGCCTGGATCTTGGCCTTTGAGGTCAGATCCATCCGGGGAATCCGCTCGGTCAAAGCCTGTACCCTTTCCGGAAGAGGTTCCCCGGATTTTTTTGCCAGCAAAGCCTTCACAAGAAGGGGCAGAAAGGCCGGCGTACCAACGGCCGGAAGGGACTCTTCTTCGTAGGGATCAAACCTGGGCATTTCAAATTTCCGGATGTTGCACAGGATCGGTTCCACCCAGTTGTTTTGGTATACGACCGCCACCCCGCGGGGGAGTCTGGCGACCTCGTCCAGCTGGTCATCTTTCAAGGCAGCAGCCTTTCCTGCCAAACGGCGGTCCTGCTCTTCCGGCAGCCGCATGATGATTTTGGTATTGGTGTTTCGGATTGCCGAAATGTCGATGGCCCCGGGAGACTGGTCCGCAATGATAAAGCCCTCTCCGTATGTGCGCATCTCTGCAATGGAGTTGGCCAGCATCTCCACCGACTTGGCCCCCACATGGGCTTCTTCTCCGCTCTGCCCCACATCACTTTTCTGCAGAAGGTTGTGGGCTTCCTCCAGCACGGTGACATGGCGAAGGGGAAGGTTGCTTTGCTGCGCACGGGCCATCCTGTATTCGTTCAGGCGCATGACAAGGATGCCCATTATCAGTGCTTTGGTCTCGGACGAACCCACGCGGCTCAGATCCGCGATCACATCGCCGTCAAACAGGACCCGGCTCTCGATCTCATCCGCCGAGAAGAGCTGTCCGTTCAGACCGTTGGTCAGGGAGTTGACACGGGTGACCAACGAGCCGATATAATTGCTTTTGACCTCCTCCGAATATCCGGACTGCTGGATTACATTGACCAGTTCTTTCTTAAGGTCGGCGAAGGTGGGGAACAGCTCCTCCGAATACAGGTTGGTTGAACTGTTCAGGTCCCATCCGCAGGCAGTGTATGCCTGCAGAATGGCCTCCTTCAGTACCGCGGGCATCGCGGCATACATGGGCCAGCAAACGTTAAATATTTCCACAAGCCGATCAATGTGCTCCAGAACATGAATGCCCGGTGCAAAACGGAACGGATTGATCTTCAGGATCGGGCCCAGGCGGGGATTGGTGCCGAAGACACGCACCCCCGGCATCTTGCCAAAAACGCCCTTGTATTCTCCCTTGGCCGGCTCGATCACAAGAAAGTGCACGCCCAGTTTCCGAAGTTCGCACAGCATACCATAGGCGGTATTGCTTTTTCCGGAGCCGGTGGAGC
>ERZ1643251.3959-NODE-3959-length-13289-cov-4.714372_pt1 | contig 13289 bp, 7 predicted proteins | sample MGYA00579261_ERZ1643251 | MGnify/ENA primary metagenome ERZ1643251 (study PRJEB29033, sample SAMEA4952267) | chicken gut metagenome | biome: Broiler Chicken; feature: Gastrointestinal Tract; material: Caecum | place: Ireland | collected 2018 | study: Broiler... | reverse complement strand
CGTTTAAAAACGTAACGAGAAGGGAACTCTCCCGGCAAAAGATACCCTCTCCCCAGCAAGCAGAAGCTTATCACAAGAGAGGCGCAGCTCGCTGGGCCAAATCGAACGGCTGACCCTCTCCCGGAAGTCCACACACCTTCCGTTTGGTAAAAATTTTTATCTCGCCTTTGAAGATCCCCTTTCATCCAACTTTCGAAATACTGCATTCGTAATATTAGAGTGAAGAGTATAACAACTCTTTGCTCTTTTATTTTATGATGAAAGTGATTGGCTAACGAAATTCTTGCATGGTATATCACGACCGAAGGCAAATGTGTTAGCCGGCTTTCATTATCCTGCATTCGATTCAGCAAGTTGGGACATGCTTCCGTTTAACTAACGAATATGAATGGATCTTGAAGAGCTGGAACCAATCAAATCATGATCATTTAAGTTAGGAGGTATGTACATGATCGCAGTAGGAATTGACGTATCAAAAGGGAAAAGCACGGTGGCTGTCTTAAATGAAGATGGCTCCATACGGGTAAAACCATATGAAGTACTTCATACAGCTGACCAACTCAGAAACCTTGCCAAAATGTTCAGGACATCACCGGAAAATGCAGTAATCGTTTTGGAACCTACCGGCCATTATCATTATCCAATACTGAAAGTGTTCCGGGATGCCAGCCTGCCGGTCTGTCTGGTAAATCCTTATCTGATGAAAAAGTATGGGGATGCCCAGCTGCGCAAGGCAAAAACAGATAAACAGGATTCTTTACGGCTTGCCCGGTATGCTTTGGAAAAGTCTGCTTCCCTGGTCCCCTACAATGCGATGGATCAAAAATATGAGGATCTGAGGTTCCTGTCCAGGCAATATGGCCAGCGTATCTCTACGCTTACGGTATGCAAAGTACAGCTGCTCAACCTTCTCGATGAGACCATGCCAGGGATCACAAAAGTCTTGCCACTTAGAAGCTACAATCCGGACAAATGTGTCCTTTTGCGCTTTATTAAGCGTTTCAGATCGTTTGACTTCATTAAAAAAATGGGAAAAACACGTTTTTTGGACAGCTATCAAGTCCTCATTAAAAAGAGCAAAACCCATTCTTCAGAAAATAAAGGGCTTGTCATCTACGAATTAGCACTGGACAGTGTGACAACAAGAGGGGAAAATCCATTCATAGCAATGGCCCAAGAGCAATGTATTGATCTTATTATAAGTTCCCAAAGAGCGGCAGATGAGATCAACCTGCAGATGAGAACGATTTCTGAAACAATACCTGAATACAAAGTGCTCAGAACTATGGCAGGTGTCGGAGACCGGCTGGGACCTGTGATCCTGGCAGAGATTGGTGATATCCGCCGTTTCCATAGCGGTAAGGCTTTGAACGCCTATGCGGGAAACGACGCTCCCTCATACCAATCAGGCCAGTTTGAGAGCCGGAACCGCCACATTTCAAAACGCGGAAATCCGGCTCTTAGGAAAGCCTGTTTTGAGGTTATGCAAGCCCTGAAAATGACAAAACCTCAAGAAGATCCTGTCTACCTTTTTCTTTGTAAAAAGGAACAGGAGGGGAAACCATACAAGGTAGCTAAAATGGCTGCTGTAAATAAGTTTCTCCGGATTTACTATGCCCGTGCAATGGAGCTTTATAAGTAAATCTGATTCTATTATTACCGATTTGTTTTAAATCTGCAATCAGCAGGTTTATTAAAGTTACTCTTTTTTGGGTTGAAAAATAATTTAACTTTTTAGAGAAATAGTCTTGACAAATATTAGCAAGATTCGTAATGTACTGCGATGTAGAAGGTATCCGCAATGATGTTCTTGCATGGATGGGCGATACGAGGACCCAGTTCCCGGCGTACATGGAAGATATCACAGCGAACAATAACTATATCGCAGGCGTGCCGGGAGATGGTGTTGTTATCTCTTCCGCAAACCAGCCGGAAATCGCAAACAACTATCTGACAGACGCAGGGTACTCTTACTACGCGCCGGATGACCAGAAACATACGGTATCCGGATGGAGCACAGGAGATCTTGCAAGCTGCCGTGACGTTGAGGCAAAGACAGGATTAACAGTAAAAGAAATGGGTAACCGCCAGAATCCGACGACCATGGGCTCAACAAACTTCGCAGGACTGTGGTTCATCGGTACAAAAGACGCGGTGGCACAGTACAATGAAGCTGTAAACAACGTATGGGTATGCAACGACTCCGAGGCGTTTGATGCGGATATGTTCTGTTGGGGAACAATCTTCCAGTACAATTATACATACCGCAATAATGGTGGATTTGCCCTGTTCATGGGTACAATGGACGAGGGTACGGTCGTTCGCTACAACATCAGCGTGGAGGACGCGCAGAGTATTGGTATTTCTGAGAGCCAGAATGGTCTTTTCCATTATAATGGTACTCCAGAGGCAATCTATAACAACCTGTTTGTATTAGGCGATAAATTGGCGACAATTTTTGGGGGCGAATCTAATACGGCTTATTTCTATAACAATATTGTGATTGCTCCGAATGGTCTCACAGAGGATACACAGTTTAAAGGATTCCACATCAACGGAAGCAGCGATGGCGATATAAAGAATCCGCCGCTTTCCGGTGAGATGACGAACAATATTTTCTATCCGGCGGAGATTATTGATAGCGTGGTTGACGGTTCAACTGTTAAGCTGGAAGACAACATCGTTCTCGAGAGCGAAGACGAGATGTATGCATTATTTGAAGACCTGGAAGGGTTCATGGATGCACAGCCTGTCAAGGCTCTGCTCGGAAGAAGTGACTTTGACGGCGATATTACAGTAGAAGAACTCGAAGGCGGCAAGGGCGCAGGCGTTGCGTTCAGCTCAGATGCAGGACGCAGTATCCAGACACCGACAGGCGGATTCGACCTGACACAGTTTGAAGGCGTGAAACTTGCTGACGACAGTGTGGCGATCGGTGCAGGTAAAGTGGTTGACCGCGAGTATGACTACAAAGAGCAGAACGATGCAGTGAACCCGCTGAAAGTTGACTTCTTCGGAAATGACATCAGCGAGCAGGAGACAGTGGATATCGGACCGTTCCAGTACTCCTATGCAGACGAGGATGTAAAACCGGCTGATAAGACGGAACTGAAGGCATATCTGGATAAGCTGGCGATCGAGGGCGTAGATACGGCTAAGTATACAACATCAACAGTTGAGAAATACGAGGAAGCTCTGAAAGCGGCAGAGAATGTTATGGATGATGATACTCTGACAGCAGAAGACCAGCAGAAGATCGCTGATACTCTTGCTGCACTGAAGGCTGCGGTTGAAGGGCTGAAAGAGAAAGCAGATACGAGTGCTCTGAAGGCTTATATGGATGAGCTGAAGGCAGACGAAGAGCTGGCTGATCTGACGAAGTATACGGAGGATACAGTAGCAGCTTACCAGGCTGCGCTGGCAGATGCAGAGAATACTGCTGAAAACCAGAATCTGAGTGTGGACGAGCAGAGCGTAGTTGATAATGTCCTCGCGGCATTGAAGACAGCACGCACGAACCTTACACTTAAGGATGACGGTTCAGAAACTCCGTCAGATGTAAATAAGGAAGAACTGAAAGACTATGTGGACGATCTGGCAGGACAGAAGCTGGATCTGAGCAAATATTCATCAGATACAGTAGCAGCTTACCAGGCAGCGCTGAAACACGCACAGGATATCCTGGGCAGCGCGGACGCTTCACAGGCAGATGTCGATCAGGCGCTCGCAGACCTTAAGGCTGCATATGACAGCATGATCAAGACAGCTGACAAGGGCAGCGGAGACAGTGCTGACAAGGATAACACAGATAAGGGAAGCGTAGATAAGAACGGCGGAGCAGTCCAGACAGGCGACAGCACACCGGTCATCCTCTGGGCAGTGATCCTTATCGCAGCGGCAGGCGCGGTTACAGGCGTAGTCGTAGTAAGAAGGAGAAAATCCGGGAAATAATGCAGTCTTCCTGGATCAGGGAGCAGGATAGAGATTATCCTGTGAGAAAAGATAATAAGTAATATAAGGGGCGCTGCCGCTTTGCGACAAAAGATCGCGAGGCGGCAGCGCCCTTTTCTAAGCTGTACATTTCCCAAATCATCCAAATTTTATATTTTTAGATCCATTAGATTTCAGCACTTTGCATACAGAAGGACGATCTTCCGGATTTTCAGATGCTCCGGCACGGATTTCAAGAGGCATTATCCCCAAAGATGTCCCGGCAGTTTTCGTATATCCTGCCGTCTTGTGCGGGGATTTCATATCCGCTATAATTAACAGACACAGACCGGGAGATATCCCTGGCGCTGTCCAGTCTGGATATTAAGTCCTGGACTTTGTGTCCGGGATTTCAGGGCGGATCCCGCCGGAAAAAGCCTTTTGTAAGAGCTCGCAGGAGGTTGCACCCATCAATTTTTTTTCTTATAATGGAGATGTAAAACTTTCATGAGTAAACACAAAAAGAAACAGTATAAAGAACAGATAGCATATCAGGAATATCCGGGGGCAGGCAGGGAATATAAGGACCGGCTGTTCCGCCTTGTATTCCGCAGGAAGGAAGACCTGCTGGATCTTTATAATGCAGTCAATGGCACCGATTATGCGGATCCGGATGCCCTGGAGGTGAACACGCTGGACAATGTCCTCTATCTCTCTATGAAGAATGACATCTCGTTCCTGATCGGAGGGACGATGAATCTGTATGAGCACCAGAGCTCATATAATCCCAATATGCCGGTGAGAGGGCTGATGTATTTTTCCAGGCTGTATGAGAAATACATCGCGGCAAACGAGATCGATATTTATACATCCACGCCAAAGAAGTTCCCTTTCCCGCAGTATCTTGTCTTCTATAACGGGACCAGGGAAGAGCCGGACCGGCGCCAGCTGAGGCTTTCGGATCTGTATGATCCTTTGCCGGCAGGACAGTCTGCGGGGCGGACTCCATGTCTCGAATGTACGGCATTCATGCTGAACATCAACTACGGGCATAACAGGGAGCTGATGGAGAAGTGCAGGCGTTTAGAAGAATACGCGATCTTCATAGACACAGTGAGGGGGAACCTTGATTCCGGAATGGAGCTTGACGAGGCGGTCACGCAGGCTGTAGATGAGTGCATGAGGAAAAATGTGCTGAAGGATATCCTGACAGAACAGAAAGCGGAGGTCATACACATGATTCTGGAAACATTTGATCAGGAACTGCATGAGAAAACCCTGCGGAAAGAAGGGTATGACGAAGGAAAAGCCGATGGCTATAAAAAGGGAAATGCTCAGGGTTATGAGAAAGGAAGCACGGATGGCTATATAAAAGGAAAAACTGAAGAGAGGGAAAACAGTATCCGTCAGATCATAAAGATGCTGAAAGAAGTAGGCGTAGACCGGGAGACAGCAGAGACTAAGCTGATGGAGAGCTATTCGCTGTCCGGGGAAGAGGCAGAAGGATACCTGGAGAGATACTGGGGAAAGAAAGCTGACTAGAGAATAGGCTAATGAGTATATTGATGCCATTAAGTAATGAAGGGCGCTGCCGCTTTGCGATGAGAGATCGCGAGGCGGCAGCGCCCTTTTCCGCATGGGAACTGGCCGGTTCCCTGTGCGGCATGGGTTTGTCAAGTAAAGTGTGGGGCCTGTTCTGCTGTAACGCTGCTGCAACTCTCCATGAGAGGAGCAGCTATATTGGTGATCGTAAGATCAGATTATTTTTTCTTCCGGCTGAGGCATGTTACAGCTCCGGCCCCGCTGACGCATACGAGCAGGATCAGTGCAGGAAGTGCGGATGTTACATCGCCGGTCTTCGGAACGCTTCCATCTTTGTCTGCGCCGGAAGGAGCACTGTTATCATCTGTGCCGGAAGGCGTTCCCGGATTTGCCGGATCCGACGGATCAGATGGATTCGATGGATCCGATGGATCTTTTGAATCGTCAGGATCATTTGGCTTGTCCGGATCTTCTGGATCTTCAGGGTCTTCCGGATCTTCCGGCTGTATCTTGAGCGCTGCTCTGGCGTCGGTAAGAGCCTGGAGCGCATCGCTTACGTCTTTGTCTGAAGCCTCGGGATCATTGAGGACAGCATAAGCGGCTTTCAGGGCTGCCTGGAAAGCATCCCAGCTCTCCTCTGTATAATTTTCGTTTTTGATGTTTTCAGACTCATGATAGAGCGCTTCAAGGTCTGTTGTGTCGGCGCGCTCGGTCAGCGCGTTTTCAGCTGCTTCCAGAGCGGTTACTGCGTTATCTACGTCGTCCTGTGATGCGTCAGCGCTGTCGAGGACTTCTTTTGCCTTGTCCAGAGCGTCTTTAAAGGCAGCCCATGAAGAAGGTGTATAATCTGCCTCAGCTTTTGTAGATAACTCTTCATAGAGGGTCTGGAGAGCAGCCTTGTCTACATTGGCTGTCAGCCCGCCCAGTGCTGTATCCAGACCTACAGCTGCCTCAAAGGCTTCCAGGCGCATTCCCTCATTGTTGAGCCCCATGAGGTTTTCTGCTGAGGAGAGCGCTGCTGTAAACGCATCCCAGCTCTCTGACGTATATCCGCTTCCGTCGGAAGAATCCGCCAGGTCAGAAGCCTCTGCAGTGACAGCCGCAAGTGACGGTGCCGCGAGGATGACATCATACTGCGGAAGCCATGTGCCTGTCATATAATTGCGCGCGCGGAAATGGATCCGGTCTGCATATACATCTACCTGGTAGCCTGTGCCGTCGTCTGTCACGCCGAACTGATTCTCATTATAAGACGGGACATCCACAAGTGTGCCGTACTCTCTGTCCATGATAGTGGCAACGCCGAGCCCGTTGTGGATGTGGCCGCTTAATACGACAGCCTGCGGGTGTCTGGAGAGGATCTCCTTGACCTGCGCGTCCTGCTCTCCGAATCCGCCGTAATCATTCGCGCGCTGATGGGTGTCGTTGAGCGCCTGATGTACGACAACGAATACCGGTTTTTCCGGATCAGCGCCGCCCGGGATCCGGTTCCCGCTTTCATCCAGCCCTTCAGAAAGCTTCTCCTCAAGCCATGTGAGCTGCTCATCGGACATGGAGATCATGTCTTTCAGGCCTTCCTCTGTGTTAAGCGCGATGAAGTGGTAGCCGTTGACCCATTTGTCGAAATAGATCTTGTCGCTTTCCGGGTCATCGCGGTAAACCGCATTGTCTTCCATATAAGCTTCATATGCAACGTCGTAATTGCTTGAGAAGCCGTTTGAGGAAGAACTGTCGTTTTTGCGGACGTCATGATTCCCGAGGACCATGATCTTATTCGGGACAGAGGGGATATACTCCTCGACCAGATCGAAATACTGTCCTCTGGAATTATTGTCAGAGCCAAAGGAGATGTTGTCGCCAACGCTGACGAACGCATCGCTCTCAGGATGGTTTTCAGCAATATCCTGAAGTCCTTTGATGAAATTTGACGCGCGGGAAGAGTCGTCATCCCTTAAATGCACATCACTTATAACATCAAATGTCAGGAGAGGCTCGTTTGTCTGTGCCTGGAGCGCATCCCAGGCTTCATTGAGCTGTGCGCACAGAGCTGCGTTTGCTTCGATGTCAGTGCCGGCCTGGCTTTTTACGCTTTCGAGCACAGCGTTGAACGCGTCAAGCCCTGCCTGTGTGTATTCCCCTGCGCTTTCAATATTCGCGTATGACCCTGTCTGCGCGATCTTATAGGGGAGAGACTCGGACAGCCAGAGTGTTGAGCTCTCTTCTTCGCTCAGAGCTTTTTTGATCACGCGGACTTCGTCCAGGATGCATCCGTCCGCGCCGTAGGTGAAATGACCGTCCGCGCCGAGGACGAACTCACCGTCGTCAAAGCTTGTCCCTGCAAATTTGGTGATCGAGGTGGAACCTGCCTTACGTCCGTCAAGGTATACAGTCATATTTGCGTCCCGGTCAAATGTTGCGACGATATAGTGCCATGCGTCATCATTGGCTGAAATCTGGTCATTCTGGACGTCAGCGCGCTGCCCCTTGATGCCGGAGACATTTACGCGGACATCATTGAGGTCGTTGTTGCCGCCCGAAGTATGGTAATTCCCGACAGCCAGGCCCACATTGGAGCCGGATGCGTAGTCTTTGTTGCCGATCAGCGCGGAATCGCTTGCCCCGTGCCCCTCGCTTCTGTACCAGAAGGCGAGAGAAAAGTCCGAAGTACCAAAAGTGACCCCGTCCTGTTTCCCAAAGGTGATGTAGGATTCTGCTTTATTTCCCTTGCGGTGGTCCGCGTCATTGGAAATCTTAACCGCTTTGCCCTTTATCCCATCAACGAACTGGACGTCGCCGACGATCGTTCCGTTAGTCTGGGAGAGAGAACTGTCATTTGCCGTCCCGTCGTCAAATGTAACGTTGAGGGTGGTGGCAGTATCCCAGTCGACCGGAGGTTCAACCGGCTTGTCCTGTTCATAGAGGCCGGCGACCTGGTCCGCGCTCAGTGCGCTCTTGTACATACGCAGTTCATCCACAGTCGCTCCCGGTGTGCCGTAGGTGTGGACACCGTCAGCGCCGAGCACAAAATTCTGCCCCTCCACATCAAGGCTTAAGTCCTTATATGTGCTGATGCTCTTGGAACCATAGAGCTTCCCGTCCACATAGACATCCATATCTCCGTCGCGGTCAAATGTGGCTGCAAGGTGATGCCATGTATCATCGCAGATGTATACGTGGTTGATCTCCACGCGGGTCCCCTGCTCTGCGACAAAGTTTACGCGGACGTCAGCAGGAGTCTCGGCGGAAAAGTTGCCGAGTGTAAGGCCGACGTTATTCCCAACACTATAATCCTTGTTCCCGAAGATGGAGACATCGTTCCCGCCGTGGTCGTCATTTTCGCCGTCCCCTTCGGAAATCCCTTTGGCATCGGTCTTGTACCAGAGGGAGACTGTGAAGTCGTCTTTCCCTACTTTTAGATTGCTGCCAAAGTCTACATAGTTTGCCGCAGGGTTTGTTTTGCGGTGGGCAGAGTCATTGGCAATGTAGATCGCCTTCCCCCCGTTGAGACCTTCTACGAACTCCACGGTACCGTGATCCGTGTTTTTTGTGATCGTGCCGTTGTTGCCCTGTCCGGACGCATCATCAGCCGTCTCATCGTCGAAGGACGAGTACAGTATGAGATCAGAGTCCTGCGTCTCTTCCGCATTGGCAGTGAGGGTTCCCGTGGAGCCAAAAGCCAGTACGGCCGCAAGAGCAAGGGCTGTAAACCGTTTTACATGCATAAAAATAACTCCTTCCTTTATATAAATACAGATTAAATTGTAGGAAAAACAGCAGAAAAAGAAAATGGACTATTTTTCAGAAACATTACTTTTTTCGGACTTTTTTGACGAAGACTTTCTTATTGGCAATGAAAAATTATTTTATCTGAAAAAATGACAAGGATTAAAAAATATTCAATTCCCAAAAAAATAAAAAATTTTATGATAGATGAGGCAAAATGTATTTTTTGGCAAAATACAGAGAAAAAGGAGGATTATTTATGAGAGGTAAAAAGGAGGGCAGGAAGCGCCTCCTGGCAATGGTGCTCGCAGGCGCGCTCCTGGCTTCGGGGCTTCCCGCAGGAGTGCAGAAGGCGCAGGCAGCGGAGACGGAGCCTGTGACGATCACGACCGAGAAGGACGTATATGTCCAGGGAGGCAGTGATAAGGACAAGGTGATGAATGGGTCTACCATTGTCGTAAAGACGCCGGAGAGCGCGTCCCTGGAATCAACGTACCACCGCAGGGGGCTGATCGAGTTCGACCTGACAGAAGCTCCGGAGGACTGCAACACAGCAGTCTTAAAGCTTCAGGTGGCATCCCTCGGCAAGCAGTACACAGGTACAGACCGCATGGATGTCTATACGACTGAGACCGGATGGGATGCGTCCACTATGACGTGGAACAACATGCCGGAGCGGACGTCAGAAGAAGCAGTGGCTTACGCTTACAAAGCCGACATTGACGGAAACCAGGGCGAGGGAGACTTTATGTGCATCGATATCAGCGATGCAGTGACAGAGGCCCTCGAGAATGGTGAGACAGCGATCAGCCTGGAACTGGGGTTCCCGGTGCCGCAGGGCGGCGACCATGCGCTTTATTTCAGCCGCCATACCGCGGAGGGAAAGACAGGCCCGCAGCTTGTGCTGTCTTACGATGAAGTAAAAGACCAGTATGACGAGCTCTTCGCAGGGCTTCGGACAAAGTGGCATGATTATATCGTGGGGAGCGACCTGGATCTGACAGATGAGACGGTCAACGATTATGTAGCTTCTGTCCACAAGAGTGCGGAAGGATATCTTGAATCTATGAATACAAGTGAGGAGACCGAAAGGACAACCCTCTGGGATGACCTGCCGATCACTGTGTATCCGTCCAGCAATACGAGCAACACGGCTAAGACAAGTTCAGGAAATGTAACGACCAACTTCCAGAGGTTAAAGGCACTTGCGCTTGCTTATGAGACAGAAGGCGGCAGCCTGTACCAGGATGAGAAGCTGTTTTCTGAGATCATCTCCGGGCTTGACTTCATGGTAGATACTTATTACAACGGATCGACCAGCACAAACTGGGGCAACTGGTATCACTGGGAGATCGGGACGCCACAGGCTCTGGCATCGACTCTGGTGATCCTGTATGACCATCTGACAGAGGAGCAGTTAGAGAGATACCTGACAGGGATCGAGCGCTACGACAGCGGATGCGGGTCTGCCGGGATACCGGGCTCGCCGACCATGACGGGAGCGAACCTGCTGGATAAGGCTCTCGTGGTGGCTCAGGCAGGCGTACTGACAAATGATGAGCAGAAGCTGGAACACGTAAGGGACGCTCAGAAAGAGGTCTATACCTATGTAACAGACGATGACGGATTCTATGAGGACGGATCCTTCATCCAGCACCATACTCTTGCGTATACCGCCGGATACGGTTCAACACTGTACGGTGGCATCGGCGTATTCTTCTACATGCTTGACGGGACTCCGTGGGCGATCCAGTACGAGGACGGCAGCGAGCAGATGGTGTATGATACGATCTTTAACGGCATTGAGCCGCTGATCTATGATATGCAGATGGCAGACAGCACGGCAGGACGCGGAATTGTCCGCTCAACAGCGGATACACGTACCCGCGCGGTCAGCACTGTGGCAGCGATCCTTCCGATCGGCGCTTCTATGAAGGGCGAGATGAAGGAGAAATTTGACAGCTTTGTAAAGGATTTTATCCAGACGGATGAAGAGTATTATTTTGACCATATGGGAAATATTACAAATATCCAGCTGTCAAAGGCGATTTTAAATGATGATTCCGTGCAGCCTAGAGAGGATTATTCGATCCATAAGACGTACGCGGGAATGGACCGTGTATCCCATGTGCGCCCGGGATATATGTTCAATATCGCCATGAGCTCCACGCGTCAGAGCAAGTTTGAGAATTACAGCGGCGAGGGGCTTAAGACATGGAATATAGCAGACGGCATGACCTACCTGTATACGGATGACCTTGGTCAGTACACGAATGACTACTGGGCAGTGATCGATCCGTTCCGCCTGCCGGGAACGACTTCAGAGCGCGCGCTCAGCCGCGCTGACTTTACCGCGCAGGCAGAATCCGGAAGGACTCCGTACAGCTGGGCGGGCGGTGTGACGCTCGGCACATACGGTACGGCAGGCGTGCAGATGAAAGCGCTCGGAAACGAGAACAGCGGAAACGGAAGCGGGCTGACAGGCGCGGATTCCAAAAAATCATGGTTCATGTTTGACAATGAGATCGTGGCAGTCGGAAGCAGCGTTACTTCCACGACAGGAAACTGTGTGGAGACGATCGTTGACAACCGCCAGATCAGTGAAGACCTGTCAAATAAAGTGACGATCAACGGCGAGACGCCGGACATCACGGATAACAGTGACAATAACGACAAGCACGGCACGGTGTTTGAGGATGTCACATGGGCAAACATTGAGGGCAATACAGAGAATTCTTCCATCGGATATTATTTCCCGGAAGAGGGGACAACGATCAACGCGCTCAAAGAATTCCGCGAGTCCAATTACAGCGCGCAGATTGACGGCGCTGACCAGGCGGCTGACGGCGGATACGCAGCACTGTGGGTTGACCACGGCAAGAACCCGACGGATGAGAGTTATGAGTATGTGCTCCTGCCGGGAATGGATGCGGACGAGACGGCAGCTTACGCGGAGAACCCGCAGATCGAAGTGCTGGAGAATAATGACAGTGTCCATGCAGTGCGCCATAACGGCCTCGGCATGACTGGCATCAACTTCTGGAACGACGGCGGCACAACGGCAGCAGGCGTTACTTCTGACAGCAAGGCATCTGTCATGATGCAGCAGACAGCGGACACGCTGGAGATCGCAGTGTCAGACCCGACCCAGGAGAATAACGGGACCATCGAACTGACAGTGGATATCCCGTGCACAGCCGTGATCTCAAAGGACGATACGGTTACTCTAAATGAAGTCGGGGATCAGGTGAAGATCAGCGTCAATGTGGCAGGAGCCATGGGCGGAAGCCACACAGTGAAGCTGCAGCTTGAAGAGCAGGTTGATAAGTCATCTCTCCAGGGACTTTATGACAGTGTAAAAAGCGAGATGGACAGCCTGAACGAAGAAGATTACATAGCGGACAGCTGGAAAGCAGTAATGGACGCTCTGGATTCTGCGAAGACTGTACTTGAAAAAGAAGACGCGACGCAGGAAGAAGTAAACGCTGCATACGCGGCGCTCGACAATGCGAAAAAAGGGTTGACGCCTGATGAGGAGACAGAAGAGCCTGAAAAACCGGGAACTGTCAATAAGGATGCGCTCTATGCTCTCCTGGAACAGTACGGAGGGCGTCATGAGTCTGACTATACCGCAGAAAGCTGGGCTCCGTTTAAAGAGGCTTATGATACAGCGAAAGCGGTATATCTGGACGGACAGGCTGACCAGGCGGCAGTGGATAAAGCAGCGGCAGATCTGAAAAAAACAGGAGAAGCACTTGTAAAAGTATCGGAAACAACTCCGCCGTCCGGAGATGACGGCCAGACCACGGTGAAACCGGATGATCAGGACACCCCATCCGCAACAGGTACGCAGGAAGGGGCTGTACAGACCGGAGTGACAGAAAATATAGGGCTGCTCCTGCTCTGCGCAGTGCTGTTGGTTCTCTCAGCAGGGACAGCGGGCGCTGTGATCAGAAGAAAGCATGTATAAAATCTGTATTTGTGGGGGGAGCCTTCCTTGTAGATATAACGTCCGAAAACCGCCGGTTTGCTGCAGGACGTTTTCTGCGCGCATCCGATCGGAAGGTCCCCGCAGGCAAATGCAGGATTTCGAA
>ERZ1643251.3958-NODE-3958-length-13293-cov-12.662638_pt1 | contig 13293 bp, 13 predicted proteins | sample MGYA00579261_ERZ1643251 | MGnify/ENA primary metagenome ERZ1643251 (study PRJEB29033, sample SAMEA4952267) | chicken gut metagenome | biome: Broiler Chicken; feature: Gastrointestinal Tract; material: Caecum | place: Ireland | collected 2018 | study: Broiler... | reverse complement strand
GAAATGAAAGATAAAAAATTAAGAATTGAAGATGCATTATCTGCAACAAAAGCAGCAGTAGAAGAAGGTATTGTTGCAGGTGGTGGAACAGCATTAGTAAATGTAATACCAACTGTTGAAAAATTAGTAAATTCACTAGAAGGTGGAGAACAATTAGGAGCTAAAATCGTATTAAAAGCATTAGAAGAACCAGTAAGACAAATTGCAATCAATGCAGGATTAGAGCCAGCTGTTATTGTTGATAAAGTTAAAAATGAAAAAACTGGTATCGGATTTGATGCAGCAAAAGAAAAATATGTAGATATGAAAAAAGCAGGAATTGTAGATCCTACAAAAGTTACAAGAAGTGCTTTACAAAATGCAGCATCAATTGCTTCAATGGTATTAACAACAGAAAGTTTAGTTACAGATGCACCTGAAAAGAAGGATTGCAACTGTGGAGGACATGATGGAGCATCAGTAGGAATGGAAGGAATGTATTAATAAAACTGAAAGAACATTTAAGATAAGTGAAAACTTAGATTAGATGTTCTTTTTTGCTATTTTGACAATTTTTATCTTCATAATTTTCTGTTTTCTATTTTAAAAATAAATTTACTTTAATGAAGATTAAATAAATAGATAAGAAAGAAATAAATAATAAAAAAGACTTAACATGTTTTGTTAAGTCTTTTTTTCTGGTGGCTTCAAGTGGAATCGAACCACTGACACGAGGATTTTCAGTCCTCTGCTCTACCAACTGAGCTATGAAGCCATAAAAAAATGGCGACCCGGAACGGGCTCGAACCGTCGACCTCTAGCGTGACAGGCTAGCGTTCTAACCAACTGAACTACCGGGCCGTAAAAAACATGGTGGTCGCTACAGGGCTCGAACCTGTGACCCCCTGCTTGTAAGGCAGATGCTCTCCCAGCTGAGCTAAGCGACCATGTCCTTTCGACGAAATCTAGTATACAAAATTTTTAATAAGTTGTCAATAGATTTTTATAAAAAATTCAAAAAAAATCAAAAAAAATTCTAAACCAATCTCACCAATAGTTGAAAAATACTGAGATAAGAGCAATTTTAAAAAATAGAAATAAAAAATGAAAACAGTAACACAAATAAAATAAAAACATATTATATATCATACAGAAGAAAGAAAGAAAAAACATAGTTCTTTTAAACGGAAGGAGGTCTAGACTATGCCAGAGAACAGAGGATGTGGAGGATTCGGATTTGGTGATGATTGTTGCTGGATTATAATCCTTATCTTATTAATATGCTGTTGTTGCGGAGGTAACAGAGGAGGATGTTGCTAATCCTTAAAAGTTACTCATAAAAAGGAGAAGTGATTTACACTTCTCCTTTAACTATTTTGTGTCCAATTGGGGACGTTTCTGTTTGGGACATTTTTCTATGAATTTATTTTTTAAGAAAAAAAGCAAATGTATTCAATTTTATGAAATTACGAATGTAAATAGAAGAATTTATATATTCTGCAATGCTAGCCAAGTAATGAATAAAATTGAATACATCTGTTTTTTACGAAATGAATATAAAAAATGTCCCAAACAGAAACGTCCCCAATTGGACATTATTTCTTATCATATTTCATATTGTCACCATATCGTTTTACTTTTTGTGTTGTTGTTTTTTCAAATTCTTTATCTCTGATAATAAATCCTTTTATATGTTTATAGTTAGGTAATTTGCTATTAACATTTGCTACAACATCAGATATGATTTTTTTAATTTCTGCTTTTGTAGGAACACTACCTTTTAAATATTCTGAGATAGCTTCTAAATCAGGATATATTTGTGCTTTTACATAGGTTTCATCATCATCTTCCTCTTGAATACCTTGAACCAAAGCTTCAGAAATCAAAGGATTATCATTTAGATAGTATTCAACTTCTTCAGGATAAATATTTTTTCCGTTTTTTGTTACAATGACACTTTTACATCTACCAGTAATATATAAATATCCATTTTTATCAATTTTTCCTAAATCACCTGTATGAAACCATCCATCTTTCATGACATTTGCAGTGGCTTCTGGGTTATTATAATATCCTAACATGACATTAGGTCCTTTTACAATGATTTCTCCAATTCCTTCATTATTTGGAGAATCAATTTTATAGTCTACATTGGGAATAGGAAGTCCAGCAGCATCATCTTTTTGAAAGAAATCTGTATTTCCAGCAACCAAAGGCGAGCACTCTGTTAAACCATATCCTTGTAATGTATTTAAATTTAATTTTCTAAAGTCAGAAAGAATATCTGGATTGGCGGATGCAGCGCCAACAATAAAGACTCTTAATCTACCACCGAGTGTATTTTTGACTTTTGTTTTTACAATTTTTTTCAAAAAGAAAGGAAGCGTATTAAAAGGATTTTCGTCCTGATTTTCTTTTTGATATTTTTTTGGTAACGTTTTATTCATATTTCTAACAATTGTCTTATGCATTTTTTCTAAAAGCAGGGGAACACATAAAATGACAGAAGGGTGGAATTCCGCCATGTTTTTTGCGATATATCGTAATCCTTCACAATGTGCAATACTTGCACCACTATAAATTGGTAATAAAAATCCTAATGTACATTCATAAGTGTGATGTAAAGGAAGGATAGAGAAAAACAGGTCACTTCTTTTTACTTTTACAATGCCATAGGTTGAAAGAATGTTAGAACAGATATTTCTTTGTGATAAACAAACACCTTTTGCATTTCCTGTTGTACCCGAGGTAAACAATAAAATACGTAATTCATCAGGATTAATTTGAATATTGTCAAAATCATGTAATCCATTTATATAGCTATCTTTCCCAATGATTTTGATATTATCAAAATACAAAAGATTAGGATTATCAATTTTTGTATCTATTTTATCAAAAGAAATAAATACAGTTTTTTTATAATCTAATTTAGACATATTGTCGATTATTGGAGCGATATTTTTTAGGTCCCCTAATATACATACAGCTTCAGATACATTCATAAAATTAATAACATCTTCAAAATGTAATTCCTTATCAATAGGAACGACAATGCCAACAATAGAAGCTGCCATATAAGAAACACACCATTTATAACTATTTTTTCCAATGACAGCAATTTTTTTGTTTAAAAAACCACGTTTTATTAAATCTGTACCTAAATAAACAACATCATCTTTAAATTGTTCATAAGTAATGGAAGAAATATTTCCATTTTCATCTTTTACTTTAAAAGCTGTTCTGGTTTTAAAATTTTCGCTCGAGTTATATAACATATCTTTAAAATTAGTAACTTCTTTTGTTTTATGATATTTTAATTTTAATTGTTCAGAAATCGGTAAGTCTTTTTTCATAATTATCCTCCTTTAGTTATATCTATAAAAATGATAAGTTGTATCACTTTTGATTGTCAAATTTCCATCATAGATAGATGTATCCTCGGAAGAAAGGGGTATATCAATGGATACAGTTGTTTTAAAATTTTGATCTAGATTATTGGTTATATAAATATCAAAAGAAAGTGTACATGAAATATCGTCTAAATTGACATTACATTTTTTTAATAAAGAACCATCATAAGTAATAGGGGATGAGACATCTGTTATTGTATAATCAGACTTTATATTGGAATTTACATAACTAAATGTTAAAGGATTTGCCAAATTATTATATAAAGTAGGTGTGTTTAAATCTGCTTCATCACTAGAAGAAATATTAAATTCAAATGAATCTGTAATCAGATTATCATCTATAATATCACTTTTGGCAAAATTATTAATGCTCTTAAAATATAATTGTGGTTCTCCTAATTTCGGTGGATTCGAAATTTGAATGTTTTCTATAGTAACCTTTTTTAAAGTATTTTCTAAAGTATCTTCGTCAGATGTATTTCTTATAAATAAAGCAATGTCTGTATATTGATATAAATTTTGTATGGTAAAATTATTAGCTGTATTTGTCTTGTATCCAGCATCAGCACTACTAAATAAAGTAATATTGTCGATTGTAAAAATTGTAGACTGATTTTTATCTGCAAAACTTAAAATATCATCTTCAAAGTTTCTCTTTAATACATATTTACGAAAAACCAGGTAAGCTAAAAAAATAACAATAAAAAGTAAAATAATGGTTATAATGGTTAAAATAATTTTTGCTTTTTTCATAGAAATTCCTCCTTAGTAAACAAGTATATCATAGTATAAAATCGCGAGAAAATCAATACTAAAAAACAGATGAAATTTTTCCAAAAATTTAAATTGACAAAAATATACACAAAGGTTAAAATTATGTTAGGTGATAATATGAAATCAAAAGAAAAAAGAGAGAAAAAAGTAAAAATAACGATAAAAAATTTAATCTATGCTTTAATTTTTTTTGTATTTGTATTATATGCAATTCTTTTTTATAATCTATATTTTTCAAAAGAAGTGTATGCAACAGAAGAAAATGCTAGTAAAGATATAGAAGAAATAAGAATTAGTGAAGCAGAAGATGTGAATCTAGATGAAATCATTTCAAAGAATACAAATGACGGACAAAGAGAAGAATATGAAGTAAAAGAAGAAGTATTAGAATATATTACAAAATATAGAACCAATAACACGTTGCCTAAAGGAATGGTACAAGTTGTACAAGAAGGAAGAGAAGGAACACAAGAAATAACTGTTAAGAAAATATATAAAGACGAAGAGTTAATTAATGAAGAACAAGTTAGCCAGAAAGTAACAAAAGCTTCTATTAATAAAATTGTTGAAATTGGCGGAGGAGCAGGAACTAGTAACTATAAAGTAAAAGTAGGAGATACATTATATGTTACCTCTGATAGACTATCTGTAATGGCACAGCCAGATGAAAATTCTCAAAGAGTGGCTACATTATCTAAAAATGATGTATTACAACTAAAAGAAATAAAAGATACATGGTATAGAATAGAAAGTGGAAGTACAAGGGGATATGTAAAAGCAGAATGTACGACATATTTAAATCCAAACAAACAAAATGAAGAAACGGAAGAAAACACACAACAAGGAAATACCAATACAACTAGTAAATCTGCAAATGCATTAAAAAGTACATTAAGCTTTCAGATGGCATTAAATAAACCAAGTGGTTTATCATTAGAACAATTTAAAAAAGTATTGACAGATGCAAAAGATAAGAATAATATATTTGCCAATAACGCAGAGTATTTTTATTACATAGAAAAGCAATATAATATTAATGGAATATTCGTTGCAGCAGTTGGTGTGCATGAAAGTGCATGGGGAACCTCAAAAATATCTTTAGAGAAAAAGAATTTATTTGGATATGGGGCATATGATTCTAATCCATATCATAGTGCATACAATTTTTCTGACTATTCAGAAAGTATCGACTTATTGGCGAGGGTTTTTGTTAAATATTACTTAAATCCAAAAGGAACTAGTATATATGATGGTGAAGTTGCAACAGGTAGTTATTATAATGGTGCAACATTAACAGGCGTTAATAAAAAATATGCATCAGATAAGAACTGGGCAAATAGCGTATATCAGTATATGCAATATTTGTATAATAAATTATAAAAAATTCTTGATATTTTTTATAATTTATTGTATTATATATAAGTATAAAAAATAAGGATTATTTTGCCAAAATAAACAAGAAAGGGGCAATATATAAATGAAGAAAGCAATAATCATTATTACATTATTCATAATTGTTTTTGGAATATTCATCTGTACAAATAGCGTTTATGCAGCAGAACAAGCAATTGATGAAGAAACAGAAAGTAAATTAGTGGAAATAAAGGATAATGCAGTAAATTCTTTGGCAGATTATAAGGAAAAATATGGTTCAGACATATATGGAACCGTAGCCTATATATTAAATATTGTTAGAATTTATAGTATCCCATTTTGCTTTTTAGGAATTGCTATTGGTGCAATTCATAAATATGTAGTAGGTGTCAGAAAATTGGATACATTAGAAAAAGGTATGGGATTGATTGTAACCTTTGTAACATTATTAATTATATGCCAAATATTACCACTTGCATTTGCAGTGTTTGTAAAATTTGGAAGGGGGTAACAAATGAAAGTTTTATTTGCTGTAAGTAATGAAGAAATTTCACAAGCCATTATAAAAAAATACCAAAAAGAGTATAAAGAAATTATTTCATACAAAAATGTATATTACTTTAATGCAATATTAAAAGAAATACAAAAAGATAAAACATATGATAGAATTGTAATTAGCGAAGATTTGGAAGCTTTTTCACACACACAATATGATCAAATTGATAAATTTATATTTGAAAAATTAGATAGTATAAGTGATGAAGCATCTAATATGAAAGGGAATGACATACCAATAATTTTAATTTGTTCAGATAGAAGAACAAAATCAGAAGAAATGTTAGTAAAATTATTTGGTATAGGCATCTATAATGCTATACTTGGAAATGATAGAAGTGTTAATGAGGTTTGTAAACTAATTCACAAACCAAGACTAAAAAAAGAGGCAAAAGCATATTATAAAATAGATGCTGAAGAAGTAAGCTACCAAGCTGAAAATGAAAATGATGTAAGTGAAATGGAAATACAAAACATTTTAGCACATTATAAAAGCTTGGGTAAAGATGAAGACAGATATATAGATAGTTTTAATAATATTGCTGCACAATATAATGATACACAATTAAGAATTATCAGTAAGTTTTTACCATTAAATGTAAGGGCGGTATTAGAAGAAAGATCTCCTAAATATCAAAAAATAATGTCTTTTAATAATAAAGTATCAGATAATTTAAGACAAAATAACAAGAAAGAAGAATCAGGAACAAGCGAAAAATTATTAAAATCAAAAAATAAACCAGTAACAATGTCAAAACCAGTTGTTATACCATCTTCAGTGAATATGACAGGGGTTAGAAAAATGTCTAAACCGAAAAAGACACAATCAATGCAAATGACAGGACAAGCACAGACAATGGAACAATTAATGCAGACACCAATCCAAGAACCAGCTGAAGAAACATCTAACCCTATAAATATACCAAATATGCCACAAGAAACAACAGAAATACAAGATAATAATATGGTGGAACCAGCACAAGTACAACAACCAGTAAAAAGAGGAAGAGGAAGACCAAGAAAAAATCCAGTTCCAACACAAAATAGTGAACAACCAGTAAAAAGAGGAAGAGGAAGACCAAGAAAAAATCCAATTCCAGAACAACAAGAGGAAATGACTTTGCCAGGAATGGAGGATTTAGAAAAAGAACCAGAAGAAACAATTTTACCAGGCTTTGACAATTTTGAGGATATAAATGAAGAAAACAATATATTACCAGGCTTTGAACAAGATATGACGACACAGGAGCGTAATGATAACAATAATGATAATGATAATGTATTACCAGGATTTGAAGAAATCAATTCAAATCCAGAACAACAAAATATCATAAGAGAAGATGTTTATGAAGAACCTCAGATAAATACATATAATGCTTATAATAGCCAAAATGAACAGCATTATCATAACAATGTATATAATGATTATAGTTCTTCAAACACAACAGATATAACCAGAAGAAATGACAATTATGTACAAACAATCGATATTTCATCTCTTTTAACCGCTGATAAAAAAATTGTAACATTTGTGGGAACAAGCAAGAATGGAACATCTTTTATTGTAAATAATGTAGCAGAGTTATTATCTTCTATGGGGATTAATGTAGCCATATTAGATACAACCGCTAATAGAAATTCATATTATATTTATACTAAAAATGAAGAAGCTTTAAGAAATATCGCTTCAAATAGTATTGAACAACTTTCACAAGGTATTGCCAATGGAATACAAGTAAATAAAAATTTAACAGTATTTACATCATTACCAGATGAAAGAGATTCTATTAGTAGAGTAGACGAAATATTAGAAACATTAGTAAAAAATTATTCACTTATATTAATAGATTGTGATTTTAATACACCAATAGGATATTTTAAACAATCATTAGAAACCTATTTAGTACAATCATTGGACATTCTTACAATACAACCACTTACAGCCTTCTTAAGAGAGTTGAAAGCAAAAAATATCTTAGAGGAAGGAAAATTAAAAATTATATTAAACAAATTTGTAAAGATAAGAGGAATCAATGAAAAAACCATAATAGGTGGAATGGCATTTTATAATGATCCAGCAATGTCATTTATGACAGAATTATTTGACAGAAATTTAATTAAATATATAACGATACCTTTTGAAGAAGAAATATATATCAAATATTTAGAAGGAATTATTAATTGTGATATCAATTTAAAAGGATATTCCAAAACATTTATGCAAGTTTTAAAAGCTTTAGGAAATATGATATATCCTTTAGTTTCAGGACAAGGAACCTATAGACCACCAACAGTTGGTGGAAACAGTAGTCAAATGGGAACTTTTTCTCCAAGCATGAATAACACATTGGATCAAATGAAAAGAAATTTTTAAATAGGAGGAATTAACAGTGATAATAGGAGTTGCTGTAGTATTAGTAATAATCGTCATTATACTAGTTATTTATAATATAAAAATTAGTCAAAAGATACAAAAATTTAAAAATATTAATCAAAAAATTACTAACCTACAAGTTGTTCAAGATTTCATGAATACAATAGGTGAGACATCTTCAGTAGATGAAAAAATAAAGAAGATAAACAATATATTGATTGAAAAGTATGAAATAAAATATTCAACAATTGTTGTTTTCAATGGTGCTGAATATGAAATAAAAGCATCTAATGTTGATGCAAGACATTGGGATTCATTAAAATCTTTACAAGATGTAGATATGTTTAAAGATAGCATTGAAACGGCTACTCCTAAATATGTTACCGTAAATAATGAAAATGAAAGACTACCATATCAAAAAATGGAGTTTGGAAGAGCAAAATCAGCTATATTTTTCCCATTATATATAGACAATGTATATATTGGATATTGGATAATAGAAAGTGGAACACCACATGATTTTGATAATGTGGATATTACAATTCTAGAAGTGATAAAAGATAATATTATATCTGTATTAAAAACAGTCGTACACCAAAAAACATTAGAATCCATTGTAAGAACAGACTTATTTACAGGACTATATTCAGAAGAATATTTATATGGAGAAGGAAAAAAGATAATAGACCAATATACGATATCTACCATTTGTATGTTTAAAATTATTAATATAGAAGAAATTAATAAAAATTATTGTAGAGAATTGGGAAATGAAGTTATAAAAGAAATTAGTAAATATATTCAAGAAAATATTTCAAAAGACTATGTTTTTGTCAGATATATGGGACCTAAATTTGTTATAGCATTTTCAGGCGTTGATACAGACGGTGTAGCATCCTTTATAAATGATGTAAAAGACCATATTGAACAGATGAAAATATCGTTGCCAGAACAAAGTCAAATATATACAACAGAAACCAATGAAAACAAAAATATAGATATGACAAAACAACAAGTTACACCAATTATAAATGTTGCCTTATCTTCATACTATAAAGGAACCGGACTAGAAGAAGTGTTGAAAAAATTAGAAGAATATTTGGATAGTGCGGATAAAAACGAGAGCGACATTACAAACATATAACCATTACTTTATGATTAGTTAAAAAGTAAAAAGGAGGTAGTTGCTATGGAATTTGACAAAACAATGAATTTTAAAGTGGAGAGAGAACAAAATGCAAAATCTCAAGAAATCTTAAAAGAGGTTTACGAAGCTTTAATGGAAAAAGGATATAATCCAATCAATCAAATTGTCGGATATATTCTATCTGGAGATCCTACATATATAACCAGTCATAATGATGCAAGAAATAAAATCAGAACAATTGAAAGAGACGAATTATTAGAAAAAATGGTAAAAAAATATATAGGATTAGAAGAGGACTAATATGAGAATATTAGGAATAGATTATGGAGAAGCAAGAGTAGGCATAGCTATAACAGATGCCTTAAATATCACTGTTCAAGGGTTAGAAACGATACAAAGAAACAATTCTGATAAAGTTGTATTAAGAAGATTAGATGAAATTTTACAAGAATATGAAGTAGATACAATTGTTGTCGGACTTCCATTAAACATGAATGGAACAATGTCAGAAAGAGCAGAAATTACAGAAAAATTTGTACATAAACTAAAATGCAAATATAATCAAATTAAAATTGAAGTAATTGATGAAAGATTAACCACTGTGGCAGCTCATAAAACAATGAATTTTTTAGATATTAATAAGAATAAAAAAAGAGATATCGTTGATACTATATCTGCAGTATATATTTTAGAAACTTATTTAAATAAATTAAAAAATACATTGAAAAAATAATTTTAATCATGTATTATATGTAATATATAATAAAAAATAAATAAAAGTGAAAGGAGAAATTTATGAACGATAACGAAAATTTTGAAGGAGAAGATTTAGATAACATCGTTATCTTAAACGATGAGGATGGAAATGAAGTAAAATTTGAATTTTTAGATTTAGTTGATTTAGATGACGAAGAATATGTAGTATTATTACCTATAGCAGAAGAAGGAGAAGAAGACGAAGAAGGAGAGGTTGTTATACTAAAAGTAGAAGATACAGATGAGGAATCTGATGAAGAATCTTATGTAAGTGTTGAAGACGAAGATGTTTTAAACAGAGTTTTTGAAATATTTAAAGAAAAATTCAAAGATGATTTTGATTTTGTAGACTAATCAGGAAGGCGGATATCATTCGCCTTTATTAATTATAAAAAATTTTGTTTTCTAAAGATGAAAATAAAAGGAGGAAAAAACAGATGAGAAATTTTTCTACATGGCTATTAGCTTGTTTTATAGTAATGTTTTGGGTATTTAGAATTATAGTGGCTTTAATGGCACAATTGCACCAAGAATTTTTTATTACACCATTTAATGAAACAATGGAAATTGCATTATTATTTGTTGTTTTGCTATGTTTAGTATTAATTGTTAAAAGAAAAATAGTAGGTGCTTTAATATACTTATTAGCTTATGGAATGTATTTTGGAACAGATGTGGCAACAAAAGTTTCAATGTTAATAGAAGATGCGACACAACTAACAGTATCAGACTATACTGGATTAATGATATCTTTAATTGGTATCATAATTCCAATTGCTGTATTATTAGACTTGTTAGCAGATAAAAATAGAAAAGCACACCCTAAAGATAAAAAAACAGATTGGTTTTATAAAAATGAGCAATATGATAGAAAACTAGATGATAGAGCAGATAAAAATAATTATAGAACATTGTAGAATAAATTAGGGGACATTTGAGAGAGCGCCTCAAATGTCTTTTTTAAATTATATTGCAATGAGATAATAGATATAACTTAAAAAAGATTTTTGAGATTATTATATTAGAAAGGAAAAGAAAAAATGGAAAATAGAATGAATATTAATTGGTATCCAGGTCATATGGCAAAAACTAAACGACAAATCATGGAAGATGTAAGATTAGTGGATATTGTCATAGAATTATTAGATGCGAGAATCCCAATATCTAGCCAAAATCCTGATATAGCAGAAATCACAAAAAATAAAAAGAAAATGATTGTGTTAAATAAATGTGATTTGGCAGATGAAAGACAAAATAAAAAATGGGTAGAATATTTTAAAACGAAACATATTCCAGCAGTTTTAACAGATTCTAACTCTGGAAAAGGAATAGAAGAATGTGTTAGAAAAATAGAAAAAATCATGGAAGAAGACTTAAAAGGGCAAGCTGAAAAAGGAAGAATAGGAAGAAAAATAAAGGCCATGGTTTTAGGAATACCAAATGTAGGAAAATCTTCGTTTATAAACAGAATTTCTAAAAGAACAACGGCAGGTGTAGGAAATAAACCAGGTGTTACAAGACAAAAACAATGGATTAGAATTAATGATAAAGTTGAATTATTAGATACACCAGGTGTATTATGGCCTAAATTTGAAAGTGAAGAGGTAGCACTACATCTTGCGTTTACAGGAACTATAAAAGAAGATATTTTAGAAAGAACAGAAATTGCGTATTATTTGGTAAAATTCTTAATAGAAAATTATCCGAAACAATTATGCGAAAGATATAAATTGAGTGAAGAATATGTAAAACAGCAAATGGAAAGTGAAGAACGACCAGAGAACGAAAATATTTATGAAATATTTTTAGAAATAGGAAAAAAAAGAGGCTGTATTATTTCTGGTGGTAATATTGATGAAGAAAAAACGGCAAGAATTATTTTAGATGAGTTTAAAAATGGAAAGATTGGTAAAATTACGTTAGAAGAAGCTAAATAATAAGACTGAAATAGAACTATCAGTAAAATAAGAATATAGAAAGAAAAGGAAGAAAAATGAAATGGAAGAATTCTTAAAAATAGACAGACCAAAAGAAGAAATAGAATTAATGTCACCATTAACATGGGCATATATTGGGGACGCAGTGTATGAATTATATGTGAGAAATAAATTAATCAATGAAACAAATTTAAAACCACATAAATTACATATAGAAGCAATCAAATATGTAAAAGCAAAAAGCCAAGCGGAAAAGCTAGATGAAATTTATGAGACATTGACAGAAGAAGAAAAAGATATTGTAAGAAGAGGGAGAAATACACAAAATCATCACTTGCCTAAAAACTCAAATGTACAAGAATATATGTATGCAACAGCTTTTGAGGCTTTGATTGGATATTTATATTTAACAAAACAAAATACAAGACTAAAAGAGATTTTGGGATGTTAGAGACAAAAAATATTGACAAAGTATCACTGAAAGTGATATATATAAATAGAAGAAAACAAAAGAGGAGTAGAAAAATGGAAATGATTGCTGTAAGCCTTGAGGCTGTACACACACACACACACACACACAATATATTTAACGAACAAGATAATAAAGAAATTAATAATATGAATAAAGAAAAAGATAGTGATATAGACCTATGAAAATAGGTTTGTATTGCTGTCTTTTTGTATTAAAAAAAGTTATTAATTTAACAATAAAATAATAAAAAAATGATAAAAAGAAAGAAAGGGAAAAGGAAATGGCAAGAAACATGGAAATAGTAGAAAGGAAAAAACAAAATACAGAAATGCAACATGATTTAAATAACATACGAAAAAACAAGGGTATTACATTAATAGCACTGGTAATCACAATCATTGTTTTATTAATATTAGTAGGTGTAAGTATTGTTACCTTAATGCCAGGGGGACTAATTGATAAAGCAATCGAATCAAGATTTGTGAGTAATTATAGAACCATAGAAGAAGGTGTAT
>ERZ1643251.3957-NODE-3957-length-13294-cov-5.868192_pt1 | contig 13294 bp, 10 predicted proteins | sample MGYA00579261_ERZ1643251 | MGnify/ENA primary metagenome ERZ1643251 (study PRJEB29033, sample SAMEA4952267) | chicken gut metagenome | biome: Broiler Chicken; feature: Gastrointestinal Tract; material: Caecum | place: Ireland | collected 2018 | study: Broiler... | reverse complement strand
CGTCGGCGCGCCCGCGGACACATTGTATCTGAGCAAGCCGCATATAGGCAGCGACATATTGCGGGACGTAGTCAAAAACATGCGGCGGTATATAATATCCTCGGGCGGCGAAGTGCGCTTCCGCACGCGGCTCGCGGATATCCGCAGAGCAGGGAAGGAAGTCGCCGCGGTGCTTGAAGACCTCGCGGACGGCAGGACTTACGAGCAGACGTTCGACGATATCGTGCTCGCGGTGGGGCATTCGGCGAGGGATACGTTCGCCATGCTGCTCCGCCGCGGCTACGCTATGGAGAGCCGTGAGTTTGCCGTGGGAGTGCGTATAGAACACCTGCAGCGAGATATCGGAGAAGCGCAGTACGGCGCGTTCGCGGGGGCGTTGCCGCCCGCCGATTACAAAGCGGTGTCGGACGCTGGCGAGCGCAAGGTGTTCACGTTTTGCATGTGCCCGGGCGGGTACGTCATGCCCGCGGCGAGCGAACGCGGTACTGTGGTCACCAACGGCATGAGCCTGCGCGACCGCGGAGGCACGAACGCCAATGCCGCACTTCTCGCGCAGGTGAGGAAGGAAGACTTTGCTTCCGACCATCCGCTTGCTGGCATAGAGTACCAGCGTGCGATAGAGCGCGCGGCATACGCGCTCACGGGCGGGTATCTCGCTCCCGCGATGACCGTCGGGGACTTCCTTTCTGACCCGTTTTCGCTTACCCGCACCGGCGTTATCCTGCCGCGCGAGCTTCCCGCGCTGCCCGAATACGCGGGTGTGAAAAGGGGAGACGGCGGTATGAAAGTCATGCCTACATACGCCCTCGGCGTGAAGTTGACGCCCCTCGGCGAGCTCCTGCCGCCCTATGTCGTACGCTCGCTGCAAGCGGGCGTGCGGGATATCTCGCGGCGCATAAAGTGCTTTGCCGACCCCGACGCGCTTCTTACCGCGCCCGAGACCCGCTTTTCCTCACCCGTGCGCATCCTGCGTTCGGATGCCTTTACCGCCCTCGGCACGGACAACGTCTATCCCTGCGGCGAAGGCGCAGGCTACAGCGGCGGCATAACTTCTAGCGCCTGCGACGGTCTTCGCCTCGCCGACGCGATATGCGAGAAAGGGTAATGTAATTGTGAATTTATTGTAAAATTTTTCCGAAATCTATTGAAAGTCGCGATGTATCGTGTTATAATGATACCGATACTCGCGGAACAAAAAATAAACTCCCGCTTGTTCGGGAGTTTATTTCACCGCAAATGCGATAAGTGATCAGAATAAATTTTTATTTGAACTCGTCTTATTATTCTGTAGTCTTATATTATCACACTTTTTGACATTTGTCAATAGCTAAGGAGGAAAAATGGGAAAGTTTTATATCGGTCTCGATATAGGCACGAATTCCGTCGGTATCGCGTGCACGGATGAAAATTATAACCTGTTGCGCGCGAAGGGTAAGGATCTTTGGGCTGTGCGCCTTTTCGATGAGGCTATGCCTGCGAGCGACAGACGCATGAAACGCGCGGCGAGGCGGAGGCTTATGCGTCGTCGGCAGCGTATCGCGTTGCTCCAAGAGCTTTTTGCGCTGCTCATGGCTAAGAAAGACGATACTTTCTTTGTGCGGCTCAATAACAGTCCGTATCTCATCGAGGATAAGCGCGGCACGGACAGTAAGTACGTTATCTTTGCCGACGACGATTATAACGATGCGGATTTTTATAGGGATTATCCGACGATCTATCGTTTGCGCCGTGATCTTATACATGGCAAAACACAAAAGGATATAAGGCTGTATTACATAGCGATCCATCATATCCTGAAGTATCGAGGGAATTTTCTTTACGAGGGGCAGAGCCTTTCGGATGTGCGCGATGTAAGCAGATTATTCGTGGATCTGAATCATCAATTTGATGCGCTCGGGAACGAAAGTGCGATATACTTCGATGAAAGCAAACTCGAAGAGTTCAAAAAGATCGCTACGGAAAAGCGCGGTATCAATGCTCGGAATAAAGAATGCGAAGAACTTTTCGGTAAGATGTCTGCCGAAATGAAGTCGGTGATAAAACTTCTGCTCGGAGGAAAAGTCGTGCTGTCAAAAATATTCGGCAGAGAACCTGCCGAAGGAGAGAAGTCCGTAACGTTCAAATCTCTCGACGACATCGCTTTCGAGACGCTTTTGCAGGATCTTTCGGATGACGAAGCAGAAGCGCTTGTTTCGCTCAAAAAGATATACGATAATTTAACGTTCGAAAGCGTGCTCGGCGGGTATGAGTATATTTCCGATGCGCTCGTCGATATGTACGAAAAACATAAGGCGGATCTCAAAAAACTTAAAGAATTGCTGCGCGGTCATAAAAAATTATATCACGCAATGTTCCGATACGTAGTGTGCTCCGACGGGGAAAATAGGTCGGAAGATAAAGAAGGAAAGAAACAGCCGGCGAATTATGCTTCCTATGTCGGGTATACAAAAACAAACGGCAAAAAGATCGCATGCAAACGCTGCGTGAAAGTGAAGGATTTTTATGATTTTGTCAAAAAGATGCTTACCGATCATCGCGGCGAACTGGATAACGACGCGCTCGCGGATGAGATACTCGGTGATATCGAGAACGAAACGTTCATGCCGAGGATCCTCAACGCGGATAACGGCACATTCCCTTATCAGGTGAACGAACAGGAGCTGAAGAAGATACTCGAAAATGCGGAGAAGGATTTCCCCGAATTCCGCGAAGTGAGCGAAGGCTGTACGCTTTCCGAAAAAATACTTTCATTGCTTCGGTTCCGTATCCCGTATTATGTGGGACCGCTCAACACTTATCATGAAGATAAGGGCGGGAACAGCTGGATGGTGCGTCGTGCCGCCGGCAGGATCACACCGTGGAATTTTGACGAAAAAGTAGATAAGAAAAAGAGCAACGAAAAGTTCATGCGCCGTATGACGAATAAGTGTTCGTACCTTCACGGCTGTGACGTTCTGCCCAAATGTTCGATCTTATATCAAAAATTCATCGTCCTCGATCAGCTCAATAAACTGCAGATAGACGGCGAGCCCGTTTCCGTTGCATTGAAGCAGCGCATTTTCGACGAGCTGTATATGACGAGAAAGTCTGTATCCAAAAATAATATCAAAGATTATCTTGTAAAAATAGGGCAGATATCCGAAAAAGAAAAGAAAGATACCGATGTCAAGCTCGGCGCGGATGACTTTAAAGCTTCGATGAGCACGTATTTTACGTTGAAAAATATTCTCGGAGACCTCGCGGATAAAAACGAGCAGCTTTGTGAGGATATAGTTCTTTGGCATACTCTCAATACGGATAAGGAAAACGTCAGGGAACTTATCGAGGAAAAGTACGGCGATATCCCCGAAGTCATGAAAAACATAAGGGCGCTCAAAGGCCTTGTATTCAAAGATTTCGGCAAACTCTCGAGAGAGTTTTTATGCGAACTGCCCGGCGGCGTAGACGAGAATACGGGCGAAGTATACACCGTTCTCGGCGAACTGTATAAGACGAATAAAAATCTCAACGAGCTTTTATGGTCGGAAGAATATCGCTTCCGTAAAAGCATAGACGAAATGAACGGGACAGTGTCGCCCGATGTGACGTATAAAGACGTCGAAGAGCTTTACGTTTCCCCGGCGGTACGCCGCGGCATCTGGCAGGCTCTCCGCATGTGCGACGAGTATGTGGAGGCTCTCGGAAGAAAACCGGACAAGGTGTTCGTCGAGGTCACTCGGTATGACGATAAAGAGAAAAAGGGCAAAAAGCAGAAAAGTCGTAAGGAGGAGCTCGAAGAGTTATATAAACAGTGCGACGGGATAGACGATCTTAAAGCACGGTTGGGCGCAAAAAACGATGTCGAACTTCGGCAGGACAGGTTATACCTCTATTTCCGTCAGCTCGGTAAATGCATGTATTCGGGGGATAATATAGAACTTGACGCATTGATGAGCGATCAATACGATATCGATCATATAATACCGCAGTCTTTGGCAAAAGACGACAGTTGGGACAACAGAGTCCTTGTCAAGAGCGAACTCAACCGAAGAAAAACGAACGACTATCCCGTGCCGGATTTTTGCCGTTCGTCGGGAGCGGTGGCACATTGGGAAGTTCTTAAAAAGAAAGGTCTGATAAGCGAAAAGAAATATAAACGGCTCATGCGACGCACCCCGCTTACAAATGAAGAACTCGAAGCTTTTGCCGCGCGGCAGATAGTGTTTACGGGTCAGGCGAGCAAAGCCGTGGCAGAGCTGCTCAGGCGCAAATATGAGACGGACGGTAAAAAGGTCGTATATTACAGCAAAGCCGGTAACGTGAGCGATTTCCGCAAAGATCACGATTTTATCAAGTGCCGCGATACGAACGATCTTCACCATGCGCGCGACGCTTACCTTAATATCGTCGTCGGCAACGTATACGACGCCCGTTTCGGCTCATTGTATCGCGACTTAAAGCGCGGCAAGCCGATCATAAGCAATAATGCGGAAAAGAAGCTGTTCACTTATACTATCCCGGGCGCATGGGATAAAGATAAGAGCATGGCTGTCGTGGAAAAGACGTTGGCAAAACCCAGCATGTGCGTGACGAGATACAGCTATATATCTAAGAATGTCTTTTATAAGATCAATCCTCTTAGCGCAGGGGCGAGCGGTATCAGTGTGCCGAGGAAAGAAACATTTCCTTTGAATAATACGGAAAAATACGGCGGATATACAGGCTTGTCGACAGCATATTTTGTTTTGATCTTATCTAAAAATATGCGAGGTAAGGAGATAAAAACCATAGATGGCGTGCCTGTATTGATCGAATACAAGACAAAAGGCGATATTAATAAGCTTGAAGAATATTTTGCCTTAAATGACAAATACATAGAGCCCAAAATATTATTGAAGATCAAAAAAGATTCTTGTCTAAAGTATGGCAAAGCGCCGATTATCCTAACTGGAGTAGCCGATAATGCAAGACTTAGTATGCATATTGCATTTGAATGGTTTGCAAGTGCGCGAATAGATAAATATGTCAAAGCATTGACGAAATGTCGCGAATTTATCGATAAGGGATATTTCAGCAGATCTGCCGAAACATATACTGTGAATAAAAGCAGTATATCAAAAAACGGAGTAGTTATAGATAGGAGTGCAAATATCGAATTATATGATATCATATTAAAACAGCTTTCGCGCGATGAATACGATGTCGGTAATATTAAAAGTTTATTGGATAATTTGACAGAACAGCGTAAGTTATTTGCATCATTGACATGTTATGAACAGATAAAATTGCTTATTGAATTAACAAGGATATTAAAGTGTAGAAGTAAAGGGAAGCCTATAGATCTCTCTTTATTGAATATTAAATATGTTGCGCCTCGTATTAAAAAGAACATCAGCAATGTTGATGTATTTCTTGTTAACGATTCTCCTTGCGGGCTGCATACCGTTATCCGTAAATTGTGACCATGGGATTCCGCATAATAAACATAAGATCCCGGGTAAAGCTCGAACACCGGCTGAATTATCTCGTGATACGCGGAGAAACGGAAAAGAAGATACATATTAGCGAGATAAACACACTCATATTGCAAAGCACGGCGGTATCTCTTACCGCGTCGTTGCTTGCGGTACTTGTCGAAAACAACGTAAAAGTCATTTTTTGCGACAAGAAATGCAACCCCATATCCGAACTCATGCCGTATTACGGCACACACAATTCGTCCGGCAGGCTTGCCGAGCAGATAAATTGGGATAAGAGCGTAAAAGACGACGTCTGGCAAGAGATCGTGCAACGGAAGATAATTTCTCAAGCCGAGCATCTTTCCGATCTCGGGTTCTCGGGCGAAAGCGATATGCTGCTGCGTTACGTCGATGACGTTGAACCCGGCGATATAACGAACAGGGAAGGGCATGCGGCGAAAGTGTATTTCAATTGCATATTCGGGCAGACGAATTCGCGCCGCACCGAAAGTTTTGAAAACGCTTGTCTCAATTACGGCTATGCCGTGATATTAAGCGCATTCAATCGTGAGATAGCCGCTTGCGGCTATCTCACGCAACTCGGGATATGGCACCATAACGAATATAACGATTTCAACCTTGCATGCGATCTTATGGAGCCTCTTCGCGTGACGGTAGACAGAAAGATGATGATGCTCAAAGAAGGCGAATGCGATTTCAAACGCGAAATGGCGGAAGTGCTTAATGCCCGCGCGCTGTCCGGCGGGAAAAACACTACGCTGGATATCGCGATAAGAAATTACGTCCGCAGCGTCATCTGCCGTTTGAACGGAGAGGATCGCGAATTGCTTTTCCCCGAGGGGATAACGTTTGTCGATGGATCTTAGATTTATGAGAGTTATGGTATTTTTCGACCTGCCGATGCTGACGGATAAGAATAAAGCGGAGTATAACAGATTTCGCAAATTTCTCGTCAAAAACGGCTTTATAATGATGCAGAAGTCCGTGTATACGAAACTCGTTTCAAACAACGTTATGTCGCAGGCGGTCAAGAAAACGGTACGCGACAATCTCCCTTCCGAGGGGCTTGTGGAAATGCTCGAGGTCACCGAACGGCAATTTTCGGGGATAGAGTATCTCCTCGGCAAAGCGCAGACGCAGGTGCTCGACACTATGGACAGGTATGTAGAGATATGATAGAAGTATCGCATATCCATTTGGAAACACGATTGCTGCTCGAGCCTTCCCGCCCGATGCTGCTCGTAGAAGAAAATGCCGCGGAATTTCGCGAAACGGTCGAGGCGCTTCGACGGCAGTTCTCGGGAGGAGAAGGGGATTTTGTATTCGTCAATGGCGATAAGCGCATAGCTCCGTCCGACAGCGGCGTTATCGTCTGCGACATCTTCGGCATGGATCTTTCGGATAAGAAATTGACCAATTCGATATGGAAAGAAGCGGAAAAGAATTTTATCGAAGGCGAATATCTGCCCAAATTGAATACCGCGAATGCCGCCGTACAGGAACTTTTGCAATGTACGACTTACGACTTTCCGTTTGCGGTGGAGTATAACGAACTTGCCGTCTGCGATATTTTCAAGGCAGTGGGGTTGAAGGCGGCGGAGCATTACGAAAGTTTTATCGAAAAATTGATATGTTATACAAATCTGCTCTCCGGATTGCGCCGTATGGATATCATGGCATTCGTGAATCTGAAAAGTGTTTTGACTGACGAAGAACTTCGCGCCTTTTACGACCATTGCTGCGAGCAGAAGATATCCTTATTGCTTATCGAAAGCAGCAAGATCCGCCCTCTCCTTCCCGAAGAACGCGCCGTTATAATTACGGACGACCTGTGCGAATTGGTTGAAAATTTCGGATATTGATGATATAATATACTTGTTCTTGTTGTTAGTTACGGAATAACTATGCCGGTGGGCATACCGATTTTCAGACACTTTGAGGTTTGAGAGTCTTGTTATTCTGTAATGGTCTTTAACATTATGTGAACGGTGAGCGCATTTCAGCAAGTTTGAGAGTCTTGTTATTCTGTAATGGTCTTTAACATCCAGTAGGCGGATTCGTTGCGCTGTTTAGTTTGAGAGTCTTGTTATTCTGTAATGGTCTTTAACATTTGAGCTTCATTAGCATTGTATGCCATTGTTTGAGAGTCTTGTTATTCTGTAATGGTCTTTAACCAAGCGGAAGATATCCAACATAGTTTTTTGGTTTGAGAGTCTTGTTATTCTGTAATGGTCTTTAACTAACGAGCGTTGCGTTTGACGTGTCATACGGTTTGAGAGTCTTGTTATTCTGTAATGGTCTTTAACCGAATCGCCCAGGTATAGGCTTTAATGCAAGTTTGAGAGTCTTGTTATTCTGTAATGGTCTTTAACAGTGAGCGATAAACTCCTCTGCGTTTATCCGTTTGAGAGTCTTGTTATTCTGTAATGGTCTTTAACTAGTTGATAGAATTGTTCAGTACGCGAATAGTTTGAGAGTCTTGTTATTCTGTAATGGTCTTTAACCTTTTTTATCGTATTTGAAGTGATTTTTTCGTTTGAGAGTCTTGTTATTCTGTAATGGTCTTTAACGCCGCCGTACGTATGGTCAATGAGTCCAGGGTTTGAGAGTCTTGTTATTCTGTAATGGTCTTTAACTGGAAGCGTTGGGTTTAAGCGAAGAAGCGAGTTTGAGAGTCTTGTTATTCTGTAATGGTCTTTAACAACATTATCGTCCTGTATCGTCTGGTCTATGTTTGAGAGTCTTGTTATTCTGTAATGGTCTTTAACTTCCCTCTTACCCTGTAATTATAGCATATAGTTTGAGAGTCTTGTTATTCTGTAATGGTCTTTAACATGAATTTTACCGTTACGGTAAAAAGGCGCGTTTGAGAGTCTTGTTATTCTGTAATGGTCTTTAACCAGCATTTCGATGAACATATCACCCTTTTCGTTTGAGAGTCTTGTTATTCTGTAATGGTCTTTAACCGTCGGCATAGCCATAAACTCTTCGTATCCGTTTGAGAGTCTTGTTATTCTGTAATGGTCTTTAACATGCTACAAATGCAGGTCATGCCACAAACGGTTTGAGAGTCTTGTTATTCTGTAATGGTCTTTAACAGCTCTACTTGATGTACTAATGTGCCAGGTGTTTGAGAGTCTTGTTATTCTGTAATGGTCTTTAACGAGCTTTTGGGCGGGTATGCAAGTAACGTAGTTTGAGAGTCTTGTTATTCTGTAATGGTCTTTAACCGTATTATGGTGCTTTGCGGTTATGTCGACGTTTGAGAGTCTTGTTATTCTGTAATGGTCTTTAACCCCCGACTTATGGCAACGTCTGTGCGATATGTTTGAGAGTCTTGTTATTCTGTAATGGTCTTTAACAGTCCACCGCCCATACTTTGCCCGTCCAATGTTTGAGAGTCTTGTTATTCTGTAATGGTCTTTAACTTTTTTGCGAACAATCCCAAATATCGATAAGTTTGAGAGTCTTGTTATTCTGTAATGGTCTTTAACCTGCACGACAAACACATATACCGACTGCACGTTTGAGAGTCTTGTTATTCTGTAATGGTCTTTAACAAAGAAGCGACTCACGCTGATAGTGCGGATGTTTGAGAGTCTTGTTATTCTGTAATGGTCTTTAACATCCGCCAGCAGGGACAACAGAAGAATTTAGTTTGAGAGTCTTGTTATTCTGTAATGGTCTTTAACGATCGACTTGCGCGACAGACATTCAAAGCAGTTTGAGAGTCTTGTTATTCTGTAATGGTCTTTAACGGCGTATAACGGCTATGTGTATTGTGTAGAGTTTGAGAGTCTTGTTATTCTGTAATGGTCTTTAACGTCCGTGATCGCGGCTACGCATATGTAGCTGTTTGAGAGTCTTGTTATTCTGTAATGGTCTTTAACGAGTCAGTATAGTGAGCCGACATATGCTAAGTTTGAGAGTCTTGTTATTCTGTAATGGTCTTTAACCGTAAACAGATCTTTGAACGTCGGAGCACCGTTTGAGAGTCTTGTTATTCTGTAATGGTTTTTAGCTTTTTAATTTCTTTCAGTCTTTTTGTCTTGTGAGAAATAGAGTCCGTCATCAGACGGACTTTTTTCGTGCTTCTTTGCAAGGTAGATGTTTGCGGTCGACCGTGCGACAGGGATGTTTTCACCTCTTTCGACGTTCCTTCATAGTATGATAACGGGAGCGGGAGCTCCACTATGCGGAAGGATAAGTTTACGGAGGTCAGAAATGCTATTCTTCAACGACAGATGCCGCGGAGGATGCGGCTGCGGCGGAGGGTGCGGCAGTTGCGGCTGCGGCGGAGGATGCGGTTCGGGCGGCTGTCCCGGTCTCGTGGGGCCGACGGGCCCCGCAGGCATGCCCGGTATGCCCGGACCTACGGGTCCGACGGGTCCTACCGGTCCTGCGGGCGCGGGCATCGATACCGCTACGGCGTTCACGCCCGGCACTCAGTATGCCGCGGGCGCGGTCGTGTACTATAACGGCGCGCTGTATCGGGCGAGGATAAACGACCCGACGGGCACGCCTGGCAGCTCCGCCGACTACGCGCTCATGACCGTAGCCGGTCCCGAGGGCGCGACGGGTCCCACGGGTCCCACCGGTCCCGTCGGTCCCATGGGTGCGACGGGTGCGAGCGGCGCGGCGGGAACGGACGGCGCTACCGGACCGACAGGCCCCGCAGGGGCGACCGGTCCCACGGGTCCTGTCGGAGCAACGGGTCCTACGGGTCCCGCAGGCGTACAGGGTAACGAAGGACCTACCGGTCCCACGGGTCCCGCCGGCACGGCAGGTCCCACGGGTCCGACAGGCCCTGCAGGAGTGCAGGGAAACGTAGGTCCCACGGGCGCCGTCGGCGCTACGGGCCCCACGGGTCCCACGGGCCCCGCAGGTTCGGGTGCGGGAGCGACTGGTCCTACCGGTCCCACCGGTCCTGCGGGAGCAACCGGCGCAGCAGGCGCGGCAGGAGCAACGGGTCCTACGGGGCCTGCGGGAGCGACGGGCGCCGCGGGTGCAGCGGGAGCAACGGGACCCACAGGTCCCACAGGCCCTGTCGGAGCGACGGGCGCCGCCGGAGCAGCCGGAGCAACGGGACCTACCGGTCCTGCCGGAGCGACGGGAGCCGCCGGAGCGGCAGGCGCTACGGGTCCCACCGGACCGACGGGTCCTGCGGGCGCGGCGGGACAGGTGACTCCTGCGGGCGCGGTGAACGACGCTACGAGCACTACGGACATCGTGCAGCAGTTCAACCAGCTGCTCGCGAATCTGCGCACCGCGGGTCTGCTCTCGACCTGACGGCAACGCACGGGCGCGAAGGGAGGGCGTAAGCTCTCCCTTTTTGCGCGCCGCAAACGGAGGTGTGATGAAGGTCTGCGTATATGCGATAAGCAAGAACGAGAGCGCGTTCGTGCGCCGCTGGATGGCGTCCATGAGCGAGGCGGACGGCGTTTACGTGTTGGATACGGGTTCGGAGGACAATACCGTGAGGCTGCTCGAAGAATGCGGCGCGGTCGTCCGCAGCGAGCGCGTAACGCCGTGGCGGTTCGACGTCGCGCGTAACGAGTCGCTCAAGCTCGTTCCCGCAGACGCGGATATTTGCGTATGTACGGATATAGACGAGGTGTTCCGCCCCGGCTGGCGGGCGGCTCTCGAACGCGCATGGAAACCGGGTACGGACAGAGCGACATACGAATATGCGTGGAGCATGACGGAAGACGGCAAGCCCGGCACGGTGTTCGTTTACGACAAAGTGCATGCGCGTTTCGGCTACCGTTGGACGCATCCCGTGCACGAGGTGCTCGAACGCACGGATGGCAAAGCGGAGAGAAGGGTGAGGGCGCGCGGCGTGTTCCTCGAACATCATCCGGATAAGAGCAAAAGCAGGGAGCAGTATCTCGGGTTGCTCGAAATGTCCGTCGCCGAATGTCCCGAAGACGACCGCAACATGCACTATCTCGGTCGGGAATATATGTTCCGCGGTCGTTGGGACGATTGCATACGCACGCTCGAGCGCCATCTCGCGATGCCTTCGGCGACGTGGAAGGACGAACGGTGCGCGTCCATGCGTTTCATTGCCCGTTCGCTGCACATGAAAGGGGAGACCGCGAAAGCGCGCGACATGTACTTCCGCGCGATAGTCGAAGCGCCCCATCTTCGCGAACCGTATGTCGATCTTGCGTCCATGCTGCTGAAAACGGGGGAGATGTACGGCGCGGCGTATTTCGCGTCGCTCGCCCTGGCGATAACGGTGCGCCCCGAAACGTATATCTGCGAGGAAAAAGCATGGGGCAGTCTGCCGCACGATCTCCTTGCCGTGGCATTGTACTATACGGGCGATCGTACACGCGCTCTTGCCGAAGCAGAAGCGGCGCTCTCTTTCGAGCCTAACGATGAGCGGCTGCAAAACAACGTAAGGCTTATTTCGGCGTCATTGAGGGAAGAAAGAAAGCTCGACGAACAATAAACATCCGCCCGCACGAGATCTCGTGCGGGCGGGTGTCTGTACATCGTCAGCCGCGTATGTCCGGGCTGCAGAGGTCGGCGAAGCTCACTTCCACGCTTGCGCGGTAGATGACTTTGCCGGGAGCCGAACAGCCGTCGGCATAGCAGTACAGTTCTTTTACTTTCACGGGTCTGCCGCCGCCCAGCGAACGGGCGGTGTCGCATGCGTCGGCGAGCGCGAGCGAGAGAGCTTCTGTCTTTGCTTCCGTATCCGTAGTCGAGTACTCGCAGCTGCCGATCTCCGCGCCCGAAGAGATGAGCGCGCTGCGCGCTTCCTCCGCCGTTGAAATGTCGGTGAGCGTGAACGTCATATATACATAAGCGCGCCTGGCGTCCGCTTCTCCGCAGGTGTAACCGCCCGTTTGCACGGCTTCACCGTAAGGCGCGAAAGCCTCTGCCGCGCGTTCGGCATGCTCGCGGCATATCTCGTCCGCTTCCGCCGTGCTGCCCGCTATTGCGGAAACACTGCCGCGGTATATGAGCCTGTCCGCTTCCGCGGCATATTCCGCATTGCCCGTAACGGTCACGAGCGGCAGGCGGGCGCGCTTGTCCTCATGCCTCATCGCCGCGGCTTCCGCTTTTACCTCGCGGGCGCTGCCCGCGGTAAAGATCCCTGCCGTCGCCGCCGCGATACACAGTATCGCCACAGCGATAAGCACAACTGTCATCCTTTTGGAAATACGTGTTTTCATATCCGCAGTATGCCCCTCCCGCAGGAAAAATATGTAAATTATTTGTAGCCTTTCTATGACCACTGAATGCGCATGCGCAACAATTAGCGGTTTTCGCAGCAGACGCATCGGATTTTTTAGTTAAAAAGCGCGTTTTCGGAATGAGCGGACGCGGAAATGGTCGCGGCCGGGTGACCCCGCCGCGACCCGAAAACGCGGTTTATAACAAAAAAGACGATGATGTTCTGCGTCTGTAATGACGAAAAACACGTTAATGAAATTTCATTAACGTGTTTTTCGGAATATGCGCGGTCGAGGCAGTAATAGGGCGCGGCGGCGCATAATGCCGCGCCCTATCACGAGGAGCGGCACCGCGAGTGCCGCTCCGAAGTTCAAGACGTAGTCTCGGAGCCGAGAGCAAACGAAAGAACGCGATGGGAAACCGTCGCGTTCTCCTATTGTCGCTTAAGCGCAAATAAACCACCACTTAAAGTGGTGGAATTAAAATCTTCAAGATACAAGATAAATCCTCCTGTGGTATACTTGAGGTTGAGGTGACCAGCCGCAACGAAGGAAGAGACCACAGGAGGATTTATCATGAATAGTGACATAAGTAGTTTATCACAAGGTAAATAGCCTTGGGGAATTATAATAAATAGTAGATTCGTC
>ERZ1643251.3956-NODE-3956-length-13295-cov-22.172734_pt1 | contig 13295 bp, 10 predicted proteins | sample MGYA00579261_ERZ1643251 | MGnify/ENA primary metagenome ERZ1643251 (study PRJEB29033, sample SAMEA4952267) | chicken gut metagenome | biome: Broiler Chicken; feature: Gastrointestinal Tract; material: Caecum | place: Ireland | collected 2018 | study: Broiler... | reverse complement strand
TCGAATCTTCCCTGACCCGCCTCTTCTCCTCGCAGCCGTGGGCGCTCTATACGGGGAAGCGGATGCTCAACTTCGTCGATAATCACGACGTCATCCGCGCCTATACCGCCCTCAAAGAAAAGCGCGATCTTCTCAATCTCTATACCCTTCTCTTCACGATGCCCGGCATCCCCTGCGTGTATTACGGCTCGGAATTCGGTGCGGAAGGGGATAAGTCCGACCTTGACTACAAGCTCCGTCCCTTCATCGGCGATATCGATAAAACCAAGCATCCCGAGCTCGTCGAGCATATCAAAAAGCTCGCTTCGATCCGCAAGAGCAGCCGCGCGCTCTCTTACGGCACCTACCAAAAGGCGACCATCATGAACCGCAACTTCTCCTTCATCCGCGAGTGCGACGGGGAGCGCGTCATCGTCGCCATCAACATCGAAGACCACGACTGCACCATCCGCGTCGAGGAGGCGGAAGGCACCGACCTTCTCACGGGGCAGGTGCGCAACCTGAACGACATCTATCTCCCGCCCTTCACGGCGAGTATCTACCGCAAGAACTGAACGCATAGGACTGAGCAAATAACTTGCGAATATGCAAACGCTCGCTTTCAATACAGGCAGACGGAAAGCCCTCCGTCTGCCTTGTTTTTTTGCCGATTTTAAGGGTCTCGGCGCGAAAAATGTTCATATTATTGATAAAATAGGGCTGTATTTTTGCTGAAAATATGCAAATAAGCGGGGGACGGCGTGAATTTTGCTAAGAACTGAATCTGTAAAATCCTTTCACAAAGTGTAAAATATTCCAATACGATGAAAAAAATCTACGGGTCGGCGCCAAGTTTTTTTTTAAAAAAGACTTGACAGGACAGGGGGGGGGTGTTATACTATATCTGCCTATGAAAATACTGTATTTTCATAAGGTATTTCCGAAAGACACGTTTTCGCCGGCGTTCCCCCGAGGGGGACGTCTGCGGGAGCGCATTCTGTATTTGTGTGGAAATGCGCCGCCCGCACAAAAACAAGCGCTTCCCGCCGTGCGGCGGGGGAAAGGAGGAGGGGGATGGAAGAAAGACCCATAGAGGACGAAACGACGGAACTTGCTGCCGCAGATACGCCCGTAGAGCCCGCGGAAGCTTTGGAGCCCACGGAAGCCGCGCCCGAGTCGAACGCTCTTGACGCCGCGCCCGCAGAAGATCAAAGCGAAGCGCCCGCCGAGGTCAACGCTGTGCCCGCCGAGGCAGAAGCCGCGCCCGAAAGTGCGGAAAGCGCGCCTCAAAGCGCCGACATTGCGCCCGAAGCGGCGGCAGCCAAGAAAGCGAAGGTCAAAAACGCCGTCATGATCGGCGTCATCGTGGCGCTCATCGTGGTGCTGCTGCCCCTTCTCATCATCAATCTCACGCTCATCATCAAGGGGAGCTTAAATCCCGATATGCCGCCCGATCTGTTCGGCACGGCGCCGCTCGCGGTGACGACGGACGCCATGGCGGGCGAAGAAGAGGGGTGCTTTTCGGACGGCGCGCTCATCTTCGTGAAGCTCCTCGAAGAGGACGAAAAGGAAACGCTGAAAGAGGGCGACGTCATTACCTTCCGTTCGGAAGAGCTCTTTGTCACCTACCGCATTACGGAGGTCGTCCGCGGGGAGGACGGGAGCGTGCATTCCTTCCGCGCCATCGGCGATCGGGATGCGAAGGAGGGCGTCAACGTGCCGCTCACCGTCTCGCCCGAAAACGTCATCGGCGTCGTCACGGGGAGCGTTGCGGGGCTCGGCGGGTTCGCCATGTTCTTGCAGACGCCCGTGGGTGTTCTGGTGTTCGTGGGCATCCCCGTCGTCGCGTACCTCATTTACGATATTTCCCGCATCGCGCTCTCCAATAAGCGCGCAAAGGCGGCGCAGGGCGAAAAGATCCGCGAAAAAGACGAAGAGATCGCGCGCCTCAGAGCGATGGTCGGCGAAGCGCCCGAAGCGGCGGAAGAGCCCGACGAAGAGTGAGGGGCTTTTCCTCTTAACAAATCAAGGCAGAAACGGCCTGATGCCATACCTGGCCGAAATGCAAGATAGAAAAAAGAAAATAAGGAGATCTTTTTATGGAAAAATCAGATAAGAAGCGCATCCTGACGAGAGTTCTCATCGTGATCGCGGCGCTGACGCTCCTGAGCTGCTGCTTCCTCGGCAGCACCTTTGCAAAATACGTCACGAATGCAAACGGCTCTGCTTCCGTCGGCGTTGCGAAGTGGGATATCGACGTTTCGAATGCATCGAACGGAACAGTGACGGCAGTTACTTACAGTGATCTTTCGCCGTCTTTGGATGCGTATGAAGGTTCGGACGCCCCTCGTACTCATGAGCACAAAGGGGTATTGGTCACGACGATTCAGAACAATGGCGAAGTGTTGGCGGACATTACGATTAATTTGACCGAGCTGAAGTTTTACTCTTCCGGTTCAACTGAGGTTACGAATTGGGGAAGTACGCCCATTACCGAAGGCGGTACCACAGCTACTAAGGATGAGGCAGCAGCTGTCATTAAGCTTCAATTTGCATATAATCAGGATGGTGCCCTGCCTACTTCGGATTGGAAAGATGTCGGAACGTCGGTTACGGTTAAAAACGTTGGTACGGGCGGAAGCGTGTATGTATTCATTCGTGCGATCTGGGTTTCGTATGATACGGAAAGCGAAACTGTGGCGGACGATCTTGACACTTGGCTTGGTGAGAATGTTGAGTCTGTTGGGGCAAAGCTTGAATTCACCGCAGTTCAGGCTTCCGAGCTTCCTACCACCTAACTCTATTTTATAAGATCCATACATCGGAATACGATCAAGAGGAAGGCTGCGCCGCTGGTATGGCGGCGGTGCGGCAGCCTCTTTCGGTCCGAATATGATAAGGGAACTCCTTCAGTCAGCTCTTTGAGCTGCCACCTTCTCGCGCGGTAGAACCCGCGCTCGGTCAGGAAATTTTCCCACAATGGAAAATTTCCAAGTTCGCAAGTGGTCAAAGCCACACCGTGGCTTTGCCAAGAAAGCACTTGCTCACCCTCAAACTCATCCCAAAAAATCACTTCGTCATTTTTTGGGAACCCTGAGAGGGCGGCAAGGGAAATTAGTTCATTCATCACACTCTCTTTGTTCATACCCGCGTGAAGGCGCGGAAAGGGGGACGATATGCAAGATCGCGAATTGCCCGAAGAGGGCAGGGCGGATGCCGAGCCCCGCGAAAACGCGGCGGCAGAAGATACGGCGGGCGAAAACGCCGCAGAACATACGGCGGCAGAAAGCGCGGCGGCGGGAAATGCGACCGCCGAAACTTCGATCGCAGAAACCACGGCGGCGGAGAACGCGGCAGAGAACACCGCAGCGGAAAATTCGACCGCAGAAAATGCGTCGGCGGAGAACACCGACGAAACTTCGGCAGCAGATACGGCGGAAAGCGCCGAGCCGTCCGAAAACAGCGAAATACCTTCCGAAAACAACGCGGGGAGCCCCACGGCGGCTTCTCGCGCGCAAAATATCGCCTACGGGGCAAAGCTCCCCAAGCGCGGCAGAGCGTTCGATAAGGACGGCAACCGCGCGGGCAAAGTCAAAAAAAGTGTGTGGTACGACGAAGCGGGCAACCGCCTCGGCGAGTTCGTCAAAGAGGAAGAGCGCGTCCTCTTCAAAGAGGGCGAGCGCCTTTTGGGCTATGTCGACCACAACAAAAACGTCTTCTCGAACGAGCACATGCACCTTGCCACCATCCGCACCGTCGATCGGCTGTGGCTGCTGCTTTTGCTCGTCTTTTTGCTGCTTTTAACGCTCGTCACGGGCGTTGTGAGCACCTTCTTCCTGCTGCGTTCGGATGCGGACGACGTGCCCGTCATCCGCATCACCGACGTCGAGGGCACCGACTGGACCTATATCGAAAACCTGCCCATCTTTGAAAACGATTACTTCGACCGGGAAGCCATCCTGCCCGGCATGCGCGGGGAATACCGCTTCATCCTCGAAAACTGCAACAACTACGCGCTCACTTATGCGATCGCCTGCACCGAGGAGAACGATTTTGATATCGATATCCGCTACCGCCTCATGCGCGACGGGCACCATCTCGCGGGCGAAGAGGGGTATGAGGAGACGGAGGCGCTTCATTTCGAAGAGCTCACCATCGAGGCGAATTCTTCGGCGTTCTTCGTGCTCGAATGGTATTGGGCGGACGACGACCCCATCGACACCGAAGCGGGCGAAAACGGCGCGGAATATACCTTCACGTTTGCGGTGGAAGCCGCGCGGCTCGACCGCGGAGAGGACGCATGAAAAAGGCGCTCTCCGTCTGTTCGGTCGTCCTCCGCATCGTGCTCTGCGTGCTTGTGGGCGTGCTGCTCGTCTATAACGTCTACATGCTGATCGCAAAGCTTGCCTTCAAGCAGCAGATGCCCACCTTTTTCGGGTTCGCCTCTGCCGCCGTCGTTTCGGGCAGCATGGAGCCGACCATCAACACGGGGGACTTCATCATCACCTTGAAGCGGGATGACTATGAGGTGGGGGAGGTCGTCATGTTCCTCGAAGGCGGCGTCTACACCACCCACCGCATCGTGGAGGAGACGGAGGACGGCTTCCGCACGATGGGGGATAACAACGAAGGTTCTCTCGATCCGTGGACGGCGCGGGAAGAAAATATCGTGGGCGAAGTGGTGCTCGTGCTGCGCGGGTTCGGGAAGGCGGCGGCGTTCTTCCAGACCCCCGCGGGCATGATGTGCATTGTCGCCGCGGCGGCGCTTTTGTGGGTGCTTGCCGAACTGCCCTCTTTCATCAAAAAGAAAAAGGAGAAAGGAAATGAAGCAAACTGACCGCGTGCCGCACAAGGCGCGGGGCGCCGCTCAAAGCGCGGGCGTTCCCGCCGAGCGTGCGGGCGTTCCCGCGGAGAGCGCAGGCACAACGAAAACTTCATATCCGCTGATGAAATATCTGAGCCTTCTGCTCGCCGTGGCGCTCCTCTTTTCCGGCGTCACCTTCGCGCGCTATCTTTCCAACGATCGGATCGACGCTTCCGTCGGCATCGCCGCCTTCGACGCAACGTATTCCATTGACCGCGTCAATTCGACGACGTTCGGCAATCAGAACTATTGGATCGAAACGGGTACTTCGGGCGATGATATCCCGCAGGGCGCGGGTTCCGAGATCACCGTCGGCATCACCCTGAAAAACAACGGCGATACTTCGGTGCAGCCTACCCTGCACTTCGAAGGCCCCAAAGAGTATTGGGATCACATCGCCCTGCAGCTGACGACGGCGCGCAATGTCGCGGCGGGCAAGGTGCTGACGCCGCAGCTGGTGATCGGCGATATTGCGGGTGCACCGGGTGACAGCTTCAACACGGCATCATCCACAGATTACGGCTCTTTGGGCGGCGGCGATCCTGTGCTTTCGTTGAGCGGAAGCATTGACAGTGGCCTCACGGCGGCTTGGACATACGAGGGCGTCGAAAACAAGATGACGATCACGAAGAAGACGGGCGACATCGACTATTCCGTCGGGTTCGTGCGCCAGAGCGAAGACGCATTCCTCCCGCCCTTCTATGTCGACTGCCAAAAGGAGACGGACATCTATTCCATCGACCTCGAACTGCCCGCGCTCAATGTGGACGCGGCGAAAAGCGCCGACGGCAATAGGACGGCAGCCGAGCAGAGAGTTGTTGTCTGGCTCACCTGGACGACCGACGCCCCCAACAACTCGCAGGCGGCAAATTCCGAGTTTTGGGAGGCGATCGCAGAAGGCAGGGCTCCCACAGGGGTCCAAGACGAGAACGGAAAGGATATCACCATTCTCGGCTATCATTTCGACCAATCGGGCGTGCCCGTGGTGAACAAAAGCGGCGCGGCTACGGGCGAGACGACCACCGTCCGCGTGAAAAATACGTTCGGCGACACGGCGGACGCGCTTACGACCGAGTACTTCCATATCGCCAGCCTCGACGAAGCGGGGCAGGACTCCGCCTATCCGCATGCGGCGGAGTTGGCGGAGGGGAAAAAGTATATTTATTTATGCGGCGGCCCTTCCCCGACTTACTTCGACGTTGAGAATGTTACAAAAACGTTTACCAATGAGGATATCAACTTGATCAAATGGGAAGAAGTGAAGGATGCCGAAGAAGGGGACATCACCAGCACCACCTACGCCCCCGTTCACGAGCGCTCGTTCGGCATTTCGTTCAAGGCGACGTTCGTGCAGAGTTCCGAAGTTCCCAACATTTAAGGAGCGGCAATGAAGGAAAGAACACGCAAAATTTTCATCATGATCGTGATGGCGGCGCTCATCGTTTCGCTGATGGCGGCGTCCTTTGCCGCGCTCACTTACGGCCGCTATTCGGGCGGCAGGCGCGATGAAAACAGCGCTTACGAAGATATCCTCGACCTCGTCGGCGAAACGGCGTTCGAAGTTTCGACGGCAGATGAGCTCGTCAACGCCATCAACAACGGCTATTCCTATATCAAAGTCGTCGGCGACGATCCCACGCTCGTCGTCAACAACAACGTGGCGGACGTCGTCGTCAACCTCGTGCTCGACGTCAACGGGCATAAGATCGTCCGCAACAGCCGCAACCCGCTGCTCAACGTGCGGCAGAGCGTTTCCGTCGTGCTCGTGTACGATTCGTCCGAGAAGGCGGAGGGCGGCTTCTATAACCCCGTGGGCAGCGCCTTGCAGACGAGCGGCGGCACGCTCACCGTCGGCGAGGGCGTCTACGAGAGTGGCCCAAGGACGGGTATCGGCCTTGATTTTTCGTATACCGTTTCCGCGACCGTCTGTTCGCGGGATGGCCGTAAGGCGGCGAGCTATTCCGTGCAGAAGACAGATCAAACGTTCCCTAAGCTCACGGAAAAGACGGGCGATGTCTATTTTGATGAAAACTACTCGGGTACGGGTGATTATCTGAAAGCCGACACCTATCTTATCTATACGGAGGAAAAGAACGCCTTTGTGGGGGATGGGAACGGGAGCGGTAAGTTCGAAGACGGCCAACTCTATGTGAACAGGAAGGAGACCTCGAGCGGCGAAACGACGACGATCACGGCGGATAAATTTTCGCCCATCTGCGACGTCGCCTCCTGCGATTTCTACTACTACTATCCCGTCGGCACGGCGGGTACGGCAAATTCGCCCCAAACCTACGCCGTCGTCTATGGCTACAACGAGGTCAAAGGGCTGGCAAAGACGAAGAATGAAAACCTCACTTCGGGCAACGAAACCAACCTCGTCTGGCCGTATGCGGCGATCCGCTCGGAGGCGGGCAACACGCACGCCCGCGGCGGCGAGTTCTATACCTACTTCGGTGAAGAAAACACATACAGCATCTATTCCGAGGGCGGCACGATGACCGTCGGCCTTTCGGGCGAGTCCGATCCTCCTAAATTTCAGGCGATCGGGAAGGGCGTGTGCATCAACATGGCGGGAACGAGCGGGAACGCGGATCAGACGCTCACCATCGAGAACGGCGAATTTTCGTCTAAGATCGGCGATACCATCAAAATGTCGGGCGGCGAGATGGAAGTCAAAAAAGGCTCGTTTACGAAGGACGCGACGGTTTTGGGCGCCGCTTCGGGCGATGGGGCAAGTAACGGCTCGGCCATTTCCATCTCGGGGGGTACGCTCACTTCGTCGGATACGGAAGATACGAGCAAGCCCATCCAATTTCACATTTCGGGCTCTTACGTCAACGGCATTTATGCAAAGGGCGGCGAAGTCAATATCGCGAACGCTACTTTTGCATTCGAAAACGGCAAAAACAATCAGGGCGTTTACAATGACGGCGGTACAAGCCGTGCCCATTGGTGTGACTTTACGATCCCCGGGAATAACAACTACGGCATCCATTCCACCAACGGTACGACGAGGGCATCGGACTGCGCCATCAAAATGACGGGCGAATACGCGGTCGGCGTCTATACGACGGGCGGCAGGGCGCTTGTCGAAGGCGGAAGGATCGACGTTACTTTTGCGGAAAATAAGAGTGATGGTCTCCTCACCTCGGCGGCGGTGAGCACGGAAGGGGGCGAAATTTATCTTGCGGGCAACCTTGCGATCACATCTCATTCTTTGGGCGTCACCGTGCGCCAAGGAGAAGATACGTCGGGTTTGTTAGAGATCGCAACAGACACGATAACGACCACAGACGGAACGACTTATTCCGATATAGACTCTGGTAACGTCACCATCAACACGCCCAACGCCACGGGCATTTATGTCAATAACGGTAACCTTACCAACAAAGGCACGGTGACGGTCACAAGTTCTGTGGGGAATGAAGAAGGCGCAGATAAAGGCTGGAATTGGGTAAATGCCGAGGGGAATCCGCTCATTTCGTTCAACAAGTACAACGGCGTTTATGTCAACGGCGGCTCGCTCGTGTCGGAAGGCACGCTCAACGTTACCTTTACGGGCGTGGAGAATGAAAACAGCGGAACATATCTTGACCAGCAGATCAAGAGCTATGCCGTGCGCGTGGAAGCAGCTGCCTCGGGCGGGGAAACCGAAGTTTCTATTGCAGGCGGCACAATTTCCAATTCGGTCGGCGGCGGCGTATATGTCGGCGGCGGCACGGTGACGCTTGGCGTTAAAAACGGCAATAAGGGCCCCACCGTGCAGACGACGGGAAAGTTGCTATACACGAGTTGGCTGGAAGTTGTTGGGGGCTCCTGGAAATATATGTTAAATAAAAGCGGCGGGCATGCGGTGGAAGTCAGCGGCGGTTCCTTGACTGTGCATGGCGGAAATTATACCTCGCAGCAGGGGAACGGCATCCTGATCCGAAACACTGCTGATGTCAAAACAACCAATACTGTCACGATTGAAGATGGCAGCTTTGTTGGCTACAACAGCGGCTATTATATTGAGTATGATGGGCAAACCCCGTTGGGCGGCGACCGCATGGTCGGCCCTGCGGCTTCCTACGGCCTCAATGTGATGGGGCATGATCTCGACGTTAGGATCAACGGCGGCGAGTTCGGTAATAACGAAGGGGATGTCGGTAACAGTGCGGCTTCGTTCTTCGGGACGCCTGACGGAAGCAGACCGCAGGTGGCGGTACATGGCGGCACATTTAATGCGAACAATGCCGATGCGATCAGTGTGTTCCGCTTTATCGACATCACTTTTGACGGTACCGCTTCTAAAATTTCTTCCAATATTTCGAATGGCGCCGTTGCCTCTCTCTCCGTGCAGAACGACCTGCTGTATACGGGTGAATCGGATAGAGGCTCTACGATCGAGATCCAAAGCGGTACGTTTACGGGAACGGCGTATGGCATTTGGTATGCGTGCGGATATGATAAGCTGAGCATTTCCGGCGATGCGACGATAAAAGGTCCTACGGGGCTTCAGGTCGCTTCCGCACCCGTAGAGAACGGGATCACCATTTCGGGCGGCACGATCGAGGGCGGCACGGAAGGTATCTATTATAATGCCAGCGCGTCGGTCAGCGGCGAAGGATATGGGCTGAATATCACTGGCGGCATAATCAGAGGGACGGGCAATAATAAGAACGGTCATGCCTTAAATATCGTCGTTGAGCCTAAGAAACACGCGATCCATATCGGCGGTGAAGCTCAATTGTTCGGCGGGCGCGATGCGATTTACGTGAACAACGCGGGTGGCGAGGAGGATGCCGTATGCGTATCCATTACGGGAGGAACGTTTACGGGCGCCGAACAAGATACAACGGCGGGTGATTATGGCTGTGCGATTTGGTTCGATTCGGGCATGAATAGTTCCGTTTATCAGATCACGGGCGGAACATTTATAACCAAAGAAGGCGGAAGCGCTATTTGGACATCGAGTCCTGTTACGCATTATTTGTGGCAGATCTTCCCCGATGGTTGTTCGATAACAGATGGAGAGGGCAATAGTTTTAATCGAAATTGGAATTTTAATACCACTATCAAAGGCAAAAGTCAGATAACGGTCAGCATGTCATAATATACTCCAACAAAAAATCTCCCGCGAGGGGGCAAAATCGGTTGCTTTTTTCGCCGATTTCCTGTAAAATGATGTCTGCATTTCGGGAGCGCGTCTCCCGTCTATGCAGAGATGGCGGAGCGGCTGAACGCGCACGATTCGAAATCGTGTTAGGCAGTGATGTCTACCAGGGTTCAAATCCCTGTCTCTGCGCCACGGAAAAGGGCTGCCTTTTGGCAGCCCTTTTCCGTGCGGCAGAGCGGGTTTGAACCACAGCCGCCGAATTGTTCGGAAGTGCGGCGCGGTTTTCTCGGCTGTCGGTTCACGCGAGCGGACGCTTGCGGCCGCGAAGCCATCGAGCCTCTCAAAAAAGCCTTGTCTCTTTGTTTGTTGAAAGAGGCGAAGATAATCCCTGTCTCTGCGCCACGGAAAACGGAGTCGACTTTGGTCGGCTCCGTTTTCCGTTACACGAATATGACAGGGATTTGAGGGTGGAGGCGTTTGCGCCCGCCACGAGCAAGGGATGCCCGCTTGCGGAAGCATCCCGCAGCCGTGACGCACGAGGGCGTAGCCCGAAGTAGAGCAAACGGTTTGCGCGCGAATTGTTTGTTGACAAATCAGCTCGGCGCAAACTGAACAGCCCGGTGGGCCGATGGCAGGGCTCCCGCAAAGATTTTGCATAGCAAAAGATTTGTGGGAAGAGGAGGAGCAGGCGGTGAAAGCGTGGCGTTTGCCAAAGGCGGACGCCCGCGAAATTCGCCTTGCTCCGACGAGGGCGCGCCGCCAAAGGCGCAAATCCCTGTCTCTGCGCCAAAAAAAGACGAGGTGAAATCACCTCGTCTTTTTTTGGCGCACAGGGTTTGAACCACAGCCGCCGCCCGGGAATGCCGCGAACCAACCGGGTAAACTCCTTCCGCCACGTTGCCGAGGGCGAGCCTCGGACAACGCGCCACCGTCTCGGCGGCGCAAGGGAAACGCCGCCTCGGTCACGGTTTTTGCTCGCAATGGCAAAAACCTTAGTTCGCCGCGCGCGCACGCCACACCGTGGCGATGCGTATCATGCGCGGCACCTCCATCACCGAGGGAGGCAAGATCGTGGCATGATTCATTACAGCCGCCGCCCGAGGGGCGAATGCTCCTCGGGCGGCGGCTTCTGCCATTTGTGCAAGATTCACTCTCCCTTGAAGGAGAAGACGAGTTTTTCGACGAGCGAACGCGCGAGCTCTGCGATCGTGCAGCGGCGGTAGGGGACTTCGGCAAGCGCCATCGCCTCCTTCTGCTTCTTTGTCACCTCCGCATAGGGGTACAGCCCGAAGAGGAAGGGATAGAGGGCATAGAGGAACTCCTCCGCCTCCTCGTCCGTGGCGCGCGTGTGCGCTTTTAAGCACCGTCTGACCGCCTGCATCGACTTTCCGTACGTCCGCTTGAACGCGGTGAGCTCTTCCATCCTGCTGCCCGCTTCCATATCGTATAAATTCATGGAGAGCAGTTTGAGCATGCAACGGCGGCGCTCCAAAAGCTGAGCAAACCGCGCGGGGAATTCTTTCGGCGCAAACTCCGCTTCGGCGAGGGCGTCAAGCTCCTTCGTCCAGGTGCGGTACTCCCGTTCGAGCAGGGCGAGGAAGATCTCCTCTTTGGTGCGGAAGTAGTTGTAAACGGACGTGCGCGTGAACGAGGTCTTTTCCCCGATCTTCAAGATGGTGATGTCCTTGAAGGGCATCTCCTCATACAGCTGCGCGCAGGCGTCGACGATCTCTTCGCGGCGGGCGGCGGCGAGGGCGTCAGAGCTCTCCCGCTCCCTGCCTGTTTCACTCACGGGCGGCTTCATCATAAACTCTTTTTGAGGATATCGACGATCTCCTCGTGCGTCAGCACCTTATAGCCGCCTTCCATGACGAGCGTCGCCTTGGCGATGTCTTCGATCATGCCCTCGTTCGCGCCCAGCTCCGTGATGTTCATCACGAGCCCGAGCTCCTTCATCCACCCTTCCATGCAGGCAAGGCCCTCGTTTGCGATCTCCTCGTCGCTTTTGCCCGCGGGGTCGACGCCCCACACGTTCTTGGCAAAGCGCACGAATTTTGCAAGCCCGTAGGGCAGGATATGGCGGTAGTAGGGAAGGGAGACGGCGGCGAGCGTCATGCCGTGCGTCGCATCGGTGAGCGCGCCCACCGCCTGCCCGAGCATGTGCACTTCCCAGTCGGTGTCCTTGCCGCAGGCGATGAGGGTGTTGAGCGCCCACGTCGCCGTCCACATGATGTTGGAGCGCGCCTCATAGTTCTGCATGTCGCGGACGGCGATGCGCGAGGAATGAATGAGCGAGTGCATGAGCCCTTCGGCGAGATAGTCGCTCGTGTTGTCGTCCGAGCCCGAGAAGTACTGCTCGCAGATGTGGCTGAAAATGTCGTAGATGCCCGCGACCATCTGATAGCGAGGCAGGGTGAGCGTGTAGACGGGGTCGAGCACCGAGAAGCGGGGCATCACGCTTTCATCGGCGAACACATGCCCGATCTTGAGTTTCTGCGCCGTGTTGGTGATGACGGCGCCCGCGTTCATCTCGCTGCCCGTGCCGACCATCGTCAGAACGCAGCCGACGGGAACGATCTCACAGTCGGGCTCCTCAAAGCGGAGATAGTACTTCTCCCACGGGTCTTCGGTGCAGTGGACGGAGACGGCGAGCGCCTTCGTATAGTCGCACACCGAGCCGCCGCCCACGGCAAGGAGCAGGTCTGCCTTGTGCGCGCGGGCAATTTTCATGCCTTCGCACAGCTTGTCGTAAGTGGGGTTGGGCATGACGCCCGCGATCTCCGCGACGTCCTTTCCGCACTCTTTGAGGATAGCGGTGACCGCATCATAGATGCCGTTCTTCTTGATGGAACCGCCGCCGTAGACGAGCACGACGTTCTTGCCGTATTTGGGAAGCTCCTCCTTCAAGTATTTGACGGAGCCTTCGCCGAAATAAAGCTTGGTAGGGTTGCAGTAGGTAAAGTTTCCGAGCATAAATGTTCCTCCCGATAATTTAAGGTTTGTGCTGACACGCTGTCAGCGGATATAGTATAGCACGGTTCTGACACGGTGTCAACGGTTTTCCGAAAAAAAATCCCGCCCTGTTTTTCGGGCGGCGGAGAGGGCGGATGTGGCGGCGGAGAGGGCGGATGTGGCGGCGGAGAGGGCGGATGTGTCGGTTTCATTGCAGGCGGGCGATGGCGGACGCTCGCGGGCGAAAGGGCGGGGGCGAAAGGCGCTTGGCGGGCGGAGGCGAAAGCGAGCCTGCCCGTCAGACGGTGCTTTTTTGGGTGCGGCGCTCTTTTTTGCGGGTGAGAAGAGTGAGGAAAAGGCACAGCCCCGCCGTTAAGACCTGCGCGGAAACGGCGCTCCACC
>ERZ1643251.3955-NODE-3955-length-13296-cov-5.039801_pt1 | contig 13296 bp, 11 predicted proteins | sample MGYA00579261_ERZ1643251 | MGnify/ENA primary metagenome ERZ1643251 (study PRJEB29033, sample SAMEA4952267) | chicken gut metagenome | biome: Broiler Chicken; feature: Gastrointestinal Tract; material: Caecum | place: Ireland | collected 2018 | study: Broiler... | reverse complement strand
CCGCCGCCTGTAGTCCCCTAATCAGTTCCCGCATTTCCCGTACCCCGTGCTTGTCCAGACCGTTCAAGGGCTCGTCCAGGATCAAGAGGCTCGGATCCTCCATGATGGCCTGGGCGATACCCAGCCTTTGCCGCATGCCCAGGGAATACTTGCCCACGGGCTTTTTCAGATTGGGGTCCAGGCCTACCCGGCGGATGGACGCCGCAATTTCCCCAAGGCCGATCTTCCTGTTTAGGGAGGCCAATATCTCCAGGTTCTTCAGCCCGCTATACTGGGGCAAAAACCCCGGTGTCTCGATGATCAGCCCCAGATCCTGGGGGAAATCCACATCCACGCCCACCCGCTGGCCGTTGACAATGACAGCCCCCTCGGTGGGGATGAGGAACCCGCAGATGCACTTCATGAGCACCGTCTTGCCGGAGCCGTTGTTGCCCACGATGCCGTGGATCTTCCCCCGCTCAAAGTTCCGGGTTACGCTATGGAGCACCCGCTCCTGCCCAAAGTCCTTGGATAGGTTCTCCACTGAAATCGCAACGTCCATTTATCAGTTCTCCGTTCCACTGAATACAAAATTGTAGTTCCGCACCGCCCGAAGCGACAGAACAAAGCACAGGACGATGAGTATTGCAAATATAAGATACGTCTGCCATAGCCGGGGCAGCAGGTCGTAGCCGAAGTTGTGCATATGGTAAGTGGCGTGGTTCAACGGGGACAGCCACCCCACCGCCACATTGGCTTTATACATCAGCTCATCCGGGAGCTGGAAGATAGACTGAATGGTTTGTGGATTCAGCAAAAACCCATACAGGGAAAATCCCACCGCTCCGACCACGCCGCCTAGCTGGCCCTTATGGATGTTGCAGGTCAGCATGACAAAGGAGAGCAGCAGGGCGTATAGGAGCATGAGAAGGAAGATGGCGGCCATGCATTGGTAGGGCCGGCTCATCTCCAGGGTTTTGACCAAGGCAGGCAGAGCCACGGCCTGGCCTGCCCCAGAATAGCCCAGGATGGCTGCGGTCTCCGACCACATGTTTCCCACGAAGGATTGACGCATGCAAACAAGAGCTGTGGACACCAGAACGAACAGCAGATAGAGAAAGGTGGAAAGGGTCACGTAGATGGCCTGGCCCAGGTGCCAGGTAGCCCGGTCCATGCGGCACAGGAAAAAGGGGATGCCCGGGGAGAGGCCGGGCATATCCGCGAAGAGCAGCAGAAGAAGCAGGCTGGATAGCAGGATGGAATTGCTGTCCCCAAAGGTCCAGACAAAGGCTTCCACGATCTGCATGGTGGTATCATATTCCCTGGCGAACTTCACCGCCTTGTCTGAAAGGAGGAAGCACAGCACAAAGGCCAGGGCAAAGGTGAGATAGATGCGGGGGTTGCGGCCCCAGCCCCGAAAATGGCTTTGGGCCACGATGCAGGCTTGACGGAATCGTTTCATATCTGGCGAAGCCTCCTTTTCGCCGCCCAGGCAAAGAGCAGGGCCATGAGGGCGCTCAATTCCAGCAGCAGCACAGCCACCCCTACCCGGCCGAAGACCCAGCGGCTTGAGGGATTCAGCCACTCCCGGGGATAGAGGATATACAGCTTGTCAAAGTAGCGTTCATACAGGATCACCAGCAGGTAAAAGAGGACGAAGGGGGAGGCATATGCCATATACCGGCTGTTGGTGAGGGTGGCGAAGGTGAGGCCCACCAGCGCCCAGAAGGCGCCGGAGGCGAAGAACATGAGGAGGGTTTCCAGGAGCTGGAGAAAGTACCCCGGCGGCTCCAGAAGGTAATCCCGCATGGCCTCCAAGGGCAGAAGCAGCAGGGCGGCAAGGCCATATGCGACCAGGATACCCATGAAAAGGGCCAGGCCGCCGGATATGGCGCAGGCCAGGGCCTGGCTTGTGATATATCTTGTAACCGTGGTACGGGGCAAATACGCCTTGATGAAGCCGCTTTTCACATCGTCCAGGAATGCGGCGGTATACGGCAGGGCGCAGAGAATGGGAAGGGCCAGGGCCATGGGCTGGGAGGACAGGGCGGAGAGGATCAAGGAGTGATGATACCCATATGGCAGCAGCTGCTCCGAACGAAATGCGCCAAGAAAACTCTCGAAAGCCGCAAACAGCACCACCAGGGCCGCGCCAAGGAAGGCCAGGAGAAAACCTCGGCCTTGAAGAGAGCGCTTTAGGCTGGCAAGCAAAGCTTTTCTCATGTAGCTCTCCCTTCTTTTACTTTCCACCTATCATTTGCGACAAAGGCGGATGGCGTATATTTTTGTAGATTCGCCCTCGGCGCATTGGGTTGTCCAATTACAACTGTTTTCCATGTTGGTAAAACTATCAGCATAACTTGCACAGTGCCTAATAACCAAGCACTGGATTGATGATGCTGCCATCGATGGCGTTAATCGTCAAAAAGCTATGCCCATCCAGATGGTCATTTGTGTATTTGTTTTCATCGTCCAGCTCGTATCCGCCTTCTACAGGCGCAGGATACGTATAAACTTCATATCCATAGAAATTCCAAGTGGGAACCATCAATAACCCATCATAGGTATCCTTTTCGCGAATTTGCATCATGCCAAGCACGATCCTGGTAATCACGATTTCACGCGCGATGATGCCCGTGTCAGCGGGGTTTGTCCATAACCCTTCTATTGTCATCTGCGTTTCAAAGATCCGCTGTATTGCATCAAACGGGAGCAGCTGCACGTTTGTGTTCAGCGTCTCACCCGGCTGTGTGGGCATTTCCCAGCGCACGTACTGTATCCCCGAATCCGTAATTATCATTTCCACACTTTCCTGCGGCCAAAAGGGGGCGTACTGTTCCATTATAGCAGCCTTTTCCGCCATGCGCCCATTCATTAAATAGGCATCCATACTTGTGGCGCGGTAGGTCGTTTTTACTCCTTCCACAGATCGTGTATAATATATATGGTAACATTGAGGCAGCTCTTCTTCCGTTGTGAGGTTTGGATTGTTCATGTCGCGCAAATAGCCCCCCAGGATCAAAGATGGAGAAAAATCTTTTTCTCCCAGGTTCTCGAGAAAGCTTAGCCCAAGCGCGCTTGCCTGCTCAGCATTTATCGCAATCCTGTCCAGTTTTTCCAAATCATGGAAAGAATTCATGGGTTTACCCAATTGAGTATCATAGTTGCTGATTGTAACGTACCCGCCTTCTCCCGACCTGCTGACACAAACGTAAGCCGGATTCTCCTTGCCCAAGTCCATATTGCAGGAAAACTGCTGCTGCCTTCCTGTACTAGAAAGGCTGTATTGGATCTCCTTTTCCGTTGGTACAAATGTGTCTGGAGCAGTCTTGTAGTATTCTTCCCATGCCTTAATTTCCGCTTCTTTTTCCTTTATCAATTCGGATCGTGTTTCTTCACTCAAATTCGCGCTGTTTAAATCGGAACCTGGATCGGTTAATTGTCTTTTTAAATCGAGGATGATCCGCTCTACTTCGTTTTTTGTATACATGGTTTCATCTTTATGTTCATACACCTTGCTCCCATTCCCCAATTTCAATATGAAATTTTCCAGCCAAGTCTCCGTGAGATCAACTTTTTTTACCCTGGCAACAGGGTAGCATTGTGTGTCTGGCAATTCAATGCTGGCATCTGCTACGATCGATATCGTTCCATCCTGGTTGCCAAATTCATGTTGCCATTTTTGCGGTGCGCCTAAAAAATTCTGTTCTGCCGGCGCTGCTGCTATTGCATCATCCAATGCACTTTCTCCCTTATTCTGCACCGCATCATACTCTGGCGTCTCCTGGCAGCCAAACAGCAATGTACTGAATAAAACCAGCAACAACCCAAGCAAGCGGCTTTTCATTTTCTACCTCCATGTTAGCTCCCATTATCAAATCCTTTTTGCGCTGCTTATCCTATCTCTATGGTGCGAATTAGAAATTAGACGGTTCACTGATATCCCAGCATCTCGGCCATTGCGCGCGGCTCGATGTAGCTGCCGTCAATCGCGTTGAAAATGGTCGTGTTATTGAATTGGTTTTCTACTCCATTTTGCTTATAGGAGGATACATAGTCGACCCACCAGGATGGAATCAGCATCCCATAGTCCGGCTTATCCTTAATATTGATTACGGCAAGCCGTAGCGCAATCGAGTTGATTTTTACCGCCTGGTCCGTAACCCCATCCTGCTGAAACGCATGCTGATATACCATCTGCTTTTCAATGCGCTCCAGCAGTGCATCAAACGGCAACAGCGCTACGTTTTCATACAATACTTCCGTCTGCTTCGCAAGGCCACAAACATTGCATGAAAAAACCCCATTCGCGTCTACAAAAATCGCGGCCATTTCTCGATCCCATGGCGCTGCGTACGCCGGCGCAGGGCTGCCTTGCCATGTGTTCCAGCCGCTGAAATCATAGGGGACCTGCAAACCGTTGTTGACCCTCGTAAAAATAAAATACCAGCCATATATATAAGGCATACGGCAATCATATACGATCGCTTTGTCAGCTGAATAAAGCGCCAGTTTGTCAGAAAGCTGAAGCTTGCTCAGCAGTTCTTGCGCAATGGCAACCGCTTCTTCTTGAGAAATCTCCGGCTCCCGTTCAAAATCCGCCAGCATGAAAGAATCTGACTCTGTTACATCTGGCGTTAAGAAATCCTTCCGCGTTACGCTTGCGCCCTCTTTGCGCCTATATTGCCATGACCAGGTATCGCAATTCATGGAAAAGGAAGCATAGCTTCCGTCTTCCAGCGGATGCCATGCAGTCCCTCGTCCCGCAGCATATGCCGCTGCCAGGTCAAACGGCGTTTGTGTTACGCTTTCCGGAGCCAGTTCCAGGTTTTTTTGGAAAATTCTTTCATGCTCCTTTTTCTCGCTCTCCGTATACCGATCTGACGATTGAATCCTATAATTCATCTCGATCAGATCGGATTTTGTCTGCTCCATTCCATTGATCCAGTTTGCATCCGGTGCAAAAAGATCCATAAGGGCGGCGATTTCTTCCTGCGAATACTGTACCTGCTCCAGCTCCACAATGCTGTAAGCGCTTGCTTCCGGCACAATTACTTCCGCGTCAAAAACAATCGTAAGCCCGCTTTCCGTTTTGCTGTCCTCCACACGCTCGGGCGCTTCGTAAGGCGCAAAGGAAACCTCCTGCAGGTTTTTAAGAAAATCTCCCGTTTGAATTACGGTTTCGCTTTCCGGCGTGGGTTGGCAGCCGGAGGCAAACAATAGGGCAACAAATACTAGCAAAAATCCCTTTAGGTTTTTCATCGTCCTCCTCCTTGCTCACTCAAATGGGCTGATGTTTTCCTTTAGACTGTAGTGAATTGCGGGCAGCTGCTCCCCCATGCTGATTGATTGCCTTGTATCTAGAGCCAATCCGATACACTCATTGATATCCCAGCATCTCGGCCATCGCGCGCGGCTCGATATAGCTGCCGTCAATGGCGTTGAAGTAAGTTGCGTTATTATCAAGTATGACTTCAGCACCGCGTTCTATAAAGGATAGCTTATACTCTACCCGCCAAGATGGGATGAACAGCCCCAAATCCGGCTCATCCTTCTGGGCGATTACTGCACCGACCAGTTTTATGGAGGTAATATCGCATGCTTTATCTGCAATCCCTTCCTGCACAAAAGCATGTTGATACTTAAGCTGCTTTTCGATGCGCTCTAGCAGCGTATCAAACGGAAGTAGCGCTACGTTTTCGTATAGCACTTCTTTTTCCCTGCTTACGCCGAGTGCCGAGAAGGCAGCAAGGCCTTTTTCGTCTACGAAAACCACGATGTTTTCCTGCGGCCATGGAGCTGCATAAGAAGGTGGAGGACTATTTTTCCAGGTATTCCATGCGCCTTGGAATGGATCTGGTGCTTGAACCCCACCGTATTGCCTTGTAAAGATGCATTGCCAACCATATGCCTGCGGCCACTGATTCCGGTAAGCAATTCCTTTTTCCGCAGAATACAGCTGAATAGCAGCATCAAATCCTAATATCCGAATAGCGTCTTTCGCTATAGCAACAGCCTCTTCCCGTGAAATTTGTGGGGTGCGTTTAAAATCCTCCATCTTATATCCGTCTTCTTCCAAAAGCGGATCAAGAAAGCTCTCTTGATATATTGTCCCATTCTGCGAACGGGCATAGCTCCATGTATAGGAAAGCGGCGTGATCGAAAAAAAGGAAGGATCCTCACCGGCATGGTGTGTCTGCGCGGTAAATCCATATTCATCTTCCAAGTGCGCTGCCAGGTCAAACGGAACGAAGGCAACAGTATCCGGCGCATTTTTGGCGTCTTCCAGCAGATAATCAAATTGCGCCTTCTGCTCTTCTGAGATGCGCGTATTGTTCTGAATCTCCCAGTAGTTTGCAATGATTTCTGCCTTCGTACGTTCCGGCATATCGAACCATTCTGCGCTGGGGCAGAAAAAGTCCATGATTCGCCTGTAATCCTCCTGCGTATATTGCATCCGTTCTAACTGGACAATGCTATATGCGTTGGCCTCTGGCGCTATAACCTCGGCATCAAAACGGAGCGCAAGCTCAGCCGTTTCGGTTTCATAGGTTACTTTCTGGGGCGCTTCGTAAGGCGCAAAGGAAACCTCCTGCAGGTTTTCAAGAAAATCTCCTGTTTGAATCACGGCTTCACTTTCCGGCGTGGGCTGGCAGGCAGTGAGCAGCAGAGCGAGCACGGCTGCAAGCCCGGAAGCAAACACATGTCGGAGAATCGATAAGTTTGAGGATTTAGTGAAGGTATTGTGCATAGCAGGAATTCTCCTTTCCAATGGAATCAATGATTTGCGGTTCCGCTGTAGATCACAGCACCATCTATGGCGCTCAAAACAAGCACCACGTTATCCTGTAGCATTTCGTATACAGGGCGATTGGGCGTATATCCATATCCTTCCCGATAGGTGTTCTGAATGCTTCCTTGAAAAGTCCAAGCCGGAATCAGCATATAGCGATCCGCTGCGTTTTGCATTTTCACGCGCATATAGCCCAGGGAGATCCTGTCGATCAAAATATCCGTTGTTGCAATCTCATCTGCACGCCAGGAGAATATGGAGGATAGCTGCGTTTCAAATGCGGTTTGAATCTCGGAAAAGTCACATAACGTTGCGTTGGCAATCAATTCCTCGCCCATTAACCCATACCCCCACCAATGGAAAAAACTGGTTATGCTTTTTCCAACATCGAAGCCCACGCTTAGACGCTCGTCCACCCAGGCAGGGCTGTATTCGCTTTCATAAAGGATTCGTTTATTTACGGATGGGGAGTATGCAATGCCTTTATATGTGCGGCCATAGGATAGCTCATACATTTCATCGCTTCCTGCAATGCTGACCAGCGTATAACTGCCGCTGACTCCAATATCCTCCAGCAGTCGCTCAACGGCTGCAACCGCATTCTCTAAAGAATCGATATGCCCATCCGAAATCGGAACGCTTATTTTTGTAACATAGATAAAGCTCTCCCGCACATCGTCTTGCGCTCTCCCACGCAAGCCGATTTGAGCTTGGGCAGCTCTATTGCCCTCGTTATCGTATATATAACCTTCAACTTGGAACGTATCCTGCAAGCTGCTGTAATCCTTCACGATTTCTGATGGTACCTCTTGGTATGCGGCCAGTTTCTCCGTAAGGCGTTTTCGTTCGCTTTCGAGATCTGCAATGTATGCTACAATTTCTTCGGAATAATTCTTTGAATTTTCCGCAGCAAGCTTTTTGATCGTTTCTGTTATATCCGCGATCCACGCCTCATAGTCCTCCCGTGATGGCAATGCAAGGCCACCTGCATCCTGCGGTGGTATGGCCAGATAAGCATCCTCACCGCCAATAGCACGAACAAGGGCTTCAATCTTCTCCGGTTCGAACGATGCGGGGATGACTTCGACGATTGGTATCGCGCCTACGTTTGGGTATTCAATTTCCGCATCCATAGTAATCTTCACTGTACCATCCCGAAGTATCATCTCCTTTTCCCAGCGCTCTGGTACCCTTGCAAGCATTGCAGGCAGGTCAAAATCGGGATCCATATCAAGAAACACGTTGGGTGCAAGCGCGCCATTCTGGCTGATGATAACCTCTTCATTCGGCGTGGACTGGCAGGCGGAGAACGCTAGAATACATAAGCCGACAAGTAGCAATACTCTTTTCATTTATATATATCCTTATATATCCTTTTAAAATACCAACTCGATTTAAGGGCATGACAAGTAAATGCCATGCCCTCGCGCATAAGGCTTAGCTCAATGTTCGCCAAGTTCCGTAAAGCTGAAGCTGAATACGGTCACCCGAAGTAGATTCGGAAGCGAACCTCAAACCTGAAATTGTCTGCCATCCTTGCTGCACTCCTGTAGAGTTTAAACAAGCATAATTGATAAACATGCTTTGTGATGATGAAGTCATCGAGATTGGTTTAAGATGATCGTAAAGCTTTCCCCAAGTATTAGCACCAACTGAGCCATCGTTATAAACAGCATTGTCAAGCTGGAAGTACTTTACAGCTTCTTTTGTATCACTTCCAAATACCCCATCAATTCCACTATATCCCCCCATCTTTGTACGGCAAGTGCTGTCATAGGCGTAGCACATTTCTTGGATAAATCTGGAATTGTGTGAAACGCTATTTGATGTCATAGATGTAACTGCCAAGCCACGGAAAAAGTCCCTCTTATTAGGATAAGATTGCGCTAACACAGTAATGCTTGAAATCATTATTATAGTTGCTAAAAAAATTATAATGATCTTCTTCATTGCTTCTCCCTTCATATTCCACTGTTGTTTTTTTAGTAGGAATCAGATAAAATCATTTATATCCCCTTGCAAATCAGCATCGCCATTGGGCGATGTGAGCCGCCCGCTCATGAAATGCAGGGGTATTTTCATGTATGGACAATCATAGGCGCCACCTCCATTTCTGTGTTGTGTGTGATACTGTTATTAACACACCAAATTCCCAAAATCTGTCATATAAATTGGAATTTCTCAAAAAGTTGAAAGCAGACGGAAGATTTGTGTGCCATGGCATAATGAATAATTGTACGATCTCAAATGCCTTTGGGGAGGGTTTTATTCGAAAAGTGCACATTCTATCTTATTTTGCTCCGTATCTTTTGACCGCCAGACAACATTTGCTTCGCTCTGCATAGCTGGTGGAAGATGCGTAACGAAACAATGCCGACCACTATGTATTTTTCTTTGTCATTTCAAATTTGAATAATAGTAACTCGACATTGCATTTCATAAGATGATGCTTTCATATGAAATATACCAGCATAGGAAAAGCTTTTGCACAAAGATTAATTTTTCAGAGTTTTTAAAGTATGCGAAAGATTTTGAGCCGTTAAAGTGTTATAAATAATAACGGCAAAGCTGTAAATACATTCTAGGAGGATGCTCATATGAAAAAAAGGATTACTTGCCTTGTTTTAGCTCTTATCTTTTGTCTATCCATCGGTGCAACAGCATTGGCGATGACGCGGGCAGCTGGTGGAAGATGTATGATCAGTAATACCGGTCGCAATGTATCCTTTTCTGGCTTTTCTGAGTCTGGACAAACAGAAGATTATATTGGTATTACGGTGACGCTTTGGGAACAGCAAGGTAGCTCATGGGTTCCTGTTAGCAGCAAGAATAATCAACTTAGAAATACCGATTACGTGGAGACAGGAGACGATATAACAGTGGATGGGGGACATTACTATAAAGTTACCGCTCTTTATACCTCGACGAAAAATGGAGTATCTTATTCGAGCTCGTCAGAGACGGCTAAGAGATGGATCCCTTAAGCTGCCATGCCTTTAAGAAATTAAATGGATCGCCTTGGTTGGCGATCCATTTTTCTGCTTTACTATTTTCCATTTTCTAAATAGGTTAGCCCTTTTACGATATCTTGAAGATCATTCAAGTCAATGGCTGCACTTCTAATACTTATGTTATAGTCTGCTCCGTATATCTCTGCATATACCGTCCCATCCACCATAGTTGATAAATATGCTGTGGCACCGATTCCCGATCCTACCGTTGTTATTTCTCCTATCGTGTTATTAGAACTGCCCCACGATGCTGCGTCATTATAAAGCGTTTGGCTTACTGTATATTGGCCTCCACTTTCACTGCTGTATTTGCTTCGTATCACAACTGTATTTTCGTCGAGAATATGCACCGTAAACGATGTTAAAATATCTTCGCCGTCGGGAATGACGATCTGCCTTCCAGTAGCTTCGGCTACTGCCTCCAAGCTCTCAAATTTTGAGGGAAGAGTGGAAAAATCAATGGCATCTATGTCATCTGCAATACTTTCGCCTTGCGCTGAAAATGAGTCATCCACTACTCTGACGATAATATGATATATGCTTTCCGCAAATGCCATGCCCGCCTCCGTCATAGTAAAGAAGCTAACCATAAGTAAAAGCACAAATAGGCCAATTGCAACCTTGCACCATAAAGAAGAAACTGGTTTTCGGGGCTTCCACTTTTCTAAGGGAGGCGGCGCAATAATTCCCAATTCCAAGCGTGTTTGCTGAATTACCTCATGCCCATTAGGAATTGTATTGCTGTGTAAAAGGCGCTTTGCCTCTCGCCTAGACAACAAACCGTTTGGCCTAAGGAAAAACGGATGAGAAGCGGCCAGACGCTTCATTTTATGGCATAAAATTCTTTCGCTAATCTCGTTCATCAGATAAACCTCTTTCAAAATAAACTTAGGATTTCAATATGGTGCAGTATATCTGCCCCCTCCTTCGCAATCGCGTCACGCATTCGTTTAAGCCGCAAGGTTACCGCATTGGGCGTAATACCCATCTTGGCGGCAATCTTTTCTACCGGTATCCCATCCAGATAGTGATCGATAAAAATCTGTCGCATCTGGGGACTAAACTTTTGTAGATAGGATTCAATGCTCGTGATCCATTCCACATAGTCGTATGCGACGCTGGATTCTGGATGCTGACACATCTCGGCTAAGACCTCTGGATCATAAGCCTCAGACCTAGATTCCTTGCGTAAATAGTTTAGCGTCGCCCGATAGATACACTTAGTAATATATGCGCTTGGATGTCGCAGATCAGAAAATTGATTTTTCTTTGTGAGCAGGACGACTGCTACATTATGGAGAATATCCTGTGCTTTTTCCACATCCTTGATCATCATGACTGCACATAGCAACAAGCTCCTATAATTCCTTTCAAAATACTGGATGATATCCAAACCGTCCTCCTACCAAACACCGTGAAAATAGGCATAACGTGTCTGCATGCATCCTTGCCATTATAGAATACAGCAAATAAGGAAAATCTTTCTTTAGTTCTTCGCGCGCAATACGACAATTTTCCCTATAACTTATTATGACACACAAGAGTAAGAAAATCTGTCATAAAAATAAAATATTGAGATCAAAGAGCAGTAGAGTTATAAATCCTGCTGATCTTTATCCTTTCATGCGATCTCTTCCTTTATCATCAATAAACGTTTCAAAGGGCTTGGGCTAGAGTTTGCTCTGCGTCAGTTAATGATGCAGTGGTATGGCCTTCTAGCGCCTGTAATAATTCTGCGATCCGCTTTTCTCAAGCATCCAATCATCCTCCGTTATCTATATCCATATAAGAAATAATGTTTAACAATTCAAAAAGATTAGCTTATAGAGATGTTTTAAATACTTTTAGCTAATTTTCAACCTTGAATAGGTACGCTAAGTTAATGAATATAGGAGCTGTGCTATGAGATGCGAACAGGAAATGGCGGCGTTGAGGGAAACCATTTGCAGCATGTTGCAGCATGCGCAAGAATAAACGGATCACCCAGGAAGAGCTAGCTGAGCTGTTAGACGTTACCCCTACGCATGTGAAGCATATAGAAAGCGGACACCGCAAACCTTCAATAGAAATCCTTTTGGACCTGGCAAAAATACTGAATTTCTCTTTGGATAGTATGGTGGATCCGTATATTAAATGGAATGGATGAAACGTCGCTGGTGTTCGTTTTGCGGGTTCTGGAGGCGATGTGCGAAAAGGAGCAAAATACAACACATAATACACTTTGCGACTAAGCATTCCCCAAAATGGGAATAAGAGACAACTGGCGATTCCATAGGGTTTTTAGACAAATATAGAAAAGAGACTGCTAGAGGCCAGTCCCTTCAATTGGTTACAGATTATAGAAGAGAACCCAAAGGTGGCAAGGACGTTTCAACTTTTCCTGTCACCACATACTTCCCCGGTGCGTTCCCGCTATAAGTGAAACGGATAGCAGGTGACCAGCACTTGGGTGTTTCTGCCTGGGGTTGGGGAGCCGCCAGTCCGCCGTGTCTTCATATATCACGATTTCAGAAACCGTATAGGTATATTCCTGGCCGTCGCGATACAGGAAGCATATGTTGTCCCCAATTTTTACATCCTGGAGGGGGCGCAGATGCTTCCGATTTCTGTGCCCCAGGATGACGCTCATCCCTGCATGGCTCGGCAGGGCGCTGTCTGGCATCCAGACCGGGCCATCCGCCAGCGTGGCTTCGTCTACGCCTATGGCCACGGGAATTTCCTTTTTCCCAATGCGCAAAATGCCCAAGCCGGGCCCATCAAAGGAAGCGTCCGGCTGGCCTTGGGCTACATATGGAGCCACCGGGGAAGGGCTGGGAACGAAGAGCGTAGCTTCGCCTTCATTCTCCACCAAGGCCACCGCCTGGGAAGACGGGGGAGCGGAGAGCATTTCTTTCTCCTCCCGGCCAAACCCTACACTCTGCAACCCCGTGCGAAGCAGCCGGGGCAGAAACAAAAGGCTGCCCCCCGTCAACAGCGCCAGGCAGATCAACATTCGGCCGATCCGCCGCTTTTCCAGTTTTTCTTGTTTTGACATGGGAGCATTCCTTGTTCATCTATACAAGGGGCGGGCATATAGGACGATTTTCCAGGCGCTGTCGTTTTTTCTAAAGGATGCGCAACACCATTTGGCCTTCGCTGGAGCTGGCGTCTACCATCCTTCCATCCCTAATATCAACGCCGGTGTGGCGGATCTCGTTCCAGCAGCCACAGGTACAGACTTTGGACTAGGCGTTCGGGCATGTTGCGTGCAACAAGCGGGAATTTGTGCATGCAACCGAATGCGCCGGAAACGTTCCTTAAAGCAAAAAAACGTTGACACCATGGGCGCTTGGTGATAAGATATGCCCAATCATTCAAATGCGTAGAAGAAACCAAGTAGGCGGAGCGCTGCTCCTAAGAGAGCTGCCGGATGGTGCAAGGCAGTGGAGCAACTTGCGCTGAATACCTTTCGGAGCGGCTTGCTGAACGAATGAGTAGGCAATGACGGGGCGCGCCCGTTACAGCGCGAGGATA
>ERZ1643251.3953-NODE-3953-length-13297-cov-5.272919_pt1 | contig 13297 bp, 8 predicted proteins | sample MGYA00579261_ERZ1643251 | MGnify/ENA primary metagenome ERZ1643251 (study PRJEB29033, sample SAMEA4952267) | chicken gut metagenome | biome: Broiler Chicken; feature: Gastrointestinal Tract; material: Caecum | place: Ireland | collected 2018 | study: Broiler... | reverse complement strand
GGAGAATAAAATGGAAACCGTATATACAATTAAGCCCTCAAAAAGAATTTCTGAAATTCCTAAATATATATTTGCAGAACTTAACGAATGGAAAGATGAGGCCCGTGCCCAGGGTATAGACCTTATTGACCTTGGCATAGGCAACCCTGACGGTGCAACGCCAAAGCCCGTAGTTGATGCTGCGCTAAAATCCATTCAAATGCCTGAAAGTCATGGCTACCCGAGTTTTCGCGGTAAAGATGACTTCAGACGCGCAATTGCAAAATGGATGAAAGACAGATACGGTGTGGATATTGACCCTATTACCGAAGTTCAGACGCTTATAGGCGAAAAAGAAGGTCTTGCAAATATTGCAATGGCATACTCTGACCCGGGCGATATAAACATTGTTCCCGACCCTTATTATCCCGTACTTTCGCGCGGAAGCTGGGTTGCAGGGGCACAGGTTTACCATGTTCCGCTCAGGGATGAAAATGACTATCTGCCCGATTTAGACTCGATTCCCGAAGATATTGCACGAAAAGCAAAAATGTTTTTCATAAATTACCCTAATAATCCTACGGGCGCAACCGCTCCGAGGGAATTTCTCGAGAAAATGGTCGCTTATTGTAAAAAATATAACATTCTGCTTGTATCCGACCTTGCATACGGCGAAGTCTGCTATGATAACTACCGTCCTTTAAGTATTTTTAACATTGAAGGCGCTAAAGATATTGCAATCGAGTTCCATTCGTTCTCAAAAACCTTTAACATGGCAGGCTGGAGAGCAGGCTTTGCAGTAGGAAACAAAGAATTTATCGATGTTTTATACGCCATGAAGTCAAACATTGACTACGGCACATCTTCAATTGTTCAAGATGCCTGCATTGCGGCGCTTGAGATGGATTATAAATACGTTAAGGAAATTATGGACAAATATAATTCCCGCCGCGAAATTGTTGCGCAGGGATTTAATAAACTCGGCTGGCATATGAAAAGAAGCTCGGCTACAATGTATTTCTGGCTGAAAGTGCCTAAGGGAAGGCATTCTAAAGAGTTTTGTAAAGATGTTTTATTTAAAACAGGTGTTATGTTTACGCCCGGCGTGGCATTTGGAGAATATAGCGATGACCATTTCAGGGTGTCTATCGTTCAGCCGACGGAAAGACTCATTGAAGCATTCAAACGTTTGGATGAGGCGGGTATCAGATATATGTAAAATTATTTACATAAGAGAAAAGTATGGTAAAATACATATAGAAAGTAAAAAGGAAAAAGTTTAATGAAGTTAGCAAAGAAAAGCAAAGCGCAGAGTTTGGTAGAATATGCTCTAATTCTTGCACTGGTAACGGTAATAGCTATAACTGCCCTTCAGTTTTTGGGTCAGAGAGTAAATACTGCGGTAACGGGCGTAGGTGATGATGTTGAATCAACTACCGAAAACGCCGCACAGACTTACTGCGAAGGTCTGGGACAAGGTTACAGCTGGAGTAACGGCAAGTGCGTCGTAAGGACAGGAAATTAGACTTTTTATTTGCTGTTAAATAAGCTTTTAAATTTATCTAAATCCCGTTGGGTGTCAATCCCGATGGGATTTAGCTTTGTTAAAGCTACTTTTATTGTCATGCCGTTTTTAAGGGCGCGCAGCTGCTCTAAGCTTTCGGCTTTTTCAATATCCGATTGCCCCAAAGTTGTCATTTTAATTAATGATTCTCTTCTGTAGCCGTAAATTCCTATATGTGCATGATATTTTGCATATTCAGGGTTTCTGGGGTAAGGTATCGGACAGCGCGAGAAGTATAGTGCCCTAAAGTCATTGTCAAACACGCATTTAACGCAGTTAGGGTCGTTAATCTGCTCGGGGTCGGTTATTTCCCTTACAAGAGTTGAAATGTCGCAATTGCCCTCAATGAGCGTTTTTATGGCAAGGTCGATGACTTCGGGCGTTATCTGCGGTTCATCTCCCTGCATATTTAAAATATAATCATACTCTTTATGTCTTTTTGCAACTTCGCATATTCTGTCTGAGCCTGATTTGTGTTCGGATGATGTCATTTCGACTTTTGCGCCGAATTCTTGTGCTTTATTTAAAATAAGTTCCGAATCGGTTGCAATTATTACATCATCCGCCAGTGCCGATTTTTTTGCCGCTTCATATACCCATTGAATAATGGGTTTTGAATTTACCTCCATAAGCAGTTTGCCTTTAAGACGGGTGGAGGAGTATCTTGCAGGTATTATGATTACTGTTTTTTGCATAAATTCAGACCTTAATAATATTTTTCACCGAGTTCAATAACTTTCTTTTCCGCTTCCTTTATCAGTTCTTCTTCTCTGGGGTCGGCGGAGAGATATTTTTCGTAACATTCAAGTGCGTCGCGTCCCCTGTTGAGTTTTTCATAAGCTTTTGCCATTGAATAATATCCCAGAGCAAAGCCGCGGTTGAGTTTTACCGCTGTTTTATAGTCTTTTATTGCCTGCGGATAAAGACTCATTGCCTCAAGCACGATTCCTCTGTAATAATATACCTGTGCATCCTGCGGATAGCGTTTTGCGGCTTCGTTGAGCGAGGCTATAGCTTTTTCATAGTTCTTTTTATCGTAGTATGTGTATGCTTCATTTAAAATATCGGTTACAATCTGGCCTCTTAAATAATTTGAAAGTTTTATCGCTTTTACGTTTTTGGGGTCGAGTTCCACGGCTTTTGAAAGCATTGTTTGAGCCAGTTTAGGACTTTTTTGCTCAAGGTAGACAAGGGCAAGCGAGTAGTAAGTATCCGACTGCTTATCATCAAGCGAAAGTGCTTTTTTATAGCATTCAACGGATTTTTGATAATTTTTTAAATTCTTATAACAGCCCGCCATTGTTACATAAATCTGGCTTGTTTTAGGTTCAATCTGCTCATAAATCTTAATGGCTTTAGCCCATTGAGAATTTTTTAAATAATGTAGCGCTAATTGATCCTTTTTTGTTTCGGTGCTTTTGTTGAGATAAAAAAAAACTTTTTTTATCTCCTCGTTATCGGGCAGGTTTTTGTATGCTTTTTTAATAAGTTCCGCTGCCTTTAAATCTTCGCCTGCAAGTTCATATATCTCATAAAGTTTCAAATAAGCATTTGCATTTTTGGGATTAAGCGCAAGTGCTTTATTAAAGAGGCTTATGGCATCTTCATTATTGCCTTCAAGGCTTGTTAAAAGTTCGGCAAATTCAGCATAAAACTCGCTTGTGGGCTTAAAGTTTTCATTTAACGGGTAGAAATTATCGATTATGTAGTCAAGGTCTTTTTTACCTTTGAAAATCTCGTATATGCCGTATTTTGCCTGTTTTGACTCGGGGTATATGGCAAGGATTACCTGATATTCCTTGAGAGCTGCATTTGCCTGCCCCAGCGCAAGCAGGCTTTTTGCTTTACCTGCGCGGATTTGCGACTCATAGAGATTATCTCTTAAAATATTATCATATACGCGCGTTGCCTGCGGATATTGCTTTGTTTCATACAAAAGCCCGCCCAGACGGTATTTAAGAAAAATATCCTTAGGATTTAAATATATTGCCCTCTGGTATAGTTCATAGGTTTTTTTATAATCGCCCGTTTTTTCATACGTTGCACCCAGAATTTCATACAGGTTTGCATTTCTGGGCTTGCTTTTGACGGCTCTGGTAAAGACGCTTATGCCTTTTTTTAATATCTCCGGGTCATCGGTTAAGTTTATTGCCTTTGTGTAGTATTCAAGGGCTAAATCGCCTCTGTTCATTGAATTTAAAACGGTAGCAATTTTAAATAATGCAGACGCGTTATTCGGATTGTATCCCAGAGATTTTTTATAATATTTAAGGCAGGATTCCCTGTCTTTGTTTATTCTTTGTTCGATGTCGCCAAGATATTCAAGAGATGTTGCGCATTCAAAGCCTTTTTCGATTAGCTCTTCAAATTCATATGCACTTGCATACCATTCGCACTCAAGATACAAGTTTTTTGCAACCTCCAGCCTGTTGTAATCATCATTTTGAAATCCTGACTTTTCAATGAGTGTATTCAGTTTTGCAAGGGTGTTTTTGTATTCGGATGAGCTTTTATCTTTTCTCAGGAAATAAAGTGCCGCGCGCAGAGCGTCGCAGGCTTCTATGTTATCTCTTTTAAAAATTTTAAAGTATGTTGAGCGTCTTTTTTGAGTGTTTACATATTGTTTTATGGTATCCGGGTCGCTGTTGCGGCGGAGTTCTTTTTCAAGAGAATAAATCTTTGCCGCGCCCCATCCTTCTTTTTGTGCGGCATTGCATGTGCCTGCGCTAAACTGCGCATTTGCACTCAGGGTGAGCGATAAAGATACACATATGAGGGGTATTAATAGTCTTTTTTGAAATTTGCCGTTTCGCATTACAGTTATTTTATATCAAATATTTTTTAAAACAAACACTATCATTTGTATGAGATTTTTTAATAATTAAAAACGCCCTCTTTTTAGGGAGGGCGTTTGTCTTATCGGATTATGAATTAGATTTCAAATTCATCATCTTTTTTGTTTGTTGTCGCATTGTCATCAACTTCGATTCTTGCAGCTGCGTTAACAATACCTGTTGTGGGGTCTGTAGTGTTGTTAGCAATCGGGGCTACTCTTGAAGTGGGTTCCAGTTGACGCGGTAAGCGTATTTGGTTGATTAAGCTGTCGAGGTTATCGCCTACACCTGCGTCGAATCCGGGATCTTCAGGGTCAACCACAGGGGGCTCTTGGCATCCGAACGGTTTTTCGTATACGAGGAGGAATTTTTCCATTACGCCGTTTGAATCAAATTCGATGAAGTGTTTTTTGTATGTATCGATTGCTGCACCTGCTTCGGGTTGACGTACACCGGGTACGAAGTGGTCAGTGTATGTGAATGAATCGGGTTGGTTGAAGTTTGTTTCGTATTCATCCATCGGGTCGAGGTTGAATTTACCCCAGTTAGCTACTTCGATGTATGCTCTTCCTGAAGCGTCAGCTGTAACACCTTCTAAGTCGGAAGCGGTTAAGTCTGTAAGTGCTGCCAGGAATGTATCGTTTGAGTCAAGGTTCAGGTTGCCTGATTTGATTTTAGAGATAGCAAGTACGTTATCTGCTGCGTTAATTGAAACTGTTTTGTTTGAAAGTTGGTTGCTGTTATATTTAGCGTTGATTTCGATACCTGCTTTTTTGTTATTAGCGCCTGCTAATACGATGTTTGTATCTTTGTCTGCATTAGCGATGAGTTTTGTACCGTTTACTTTGAGGACTGTTTTGTCTGTTGTAAAGTTGCCGCCAGCATTGATGTTTGTTTTTGTATTTTCGGGAGCTGCGGAGTCTTTAGCTTTGATTTCGGTATTTTTAAGAGTTACATTACCTGTTGCAGTTATGTTGTTAACTTTTCCGTTAAATTTAACATCGTTTGTGGTTACGTTGCCTTTAATGTTGATGTTGTTGTTTCTTGTTGCATTGAAGTCAACTCTGTTTGCGCTCAGGTTGCCTTTGCCTGTGATGTTATTATCTCTGCCTGCATTGAGGGCTAAGCGTTCGCTGTAGCTGAGGTTTGCAAAGTTGTCGATATCGGCATTGATGTCAGCGTCAGCGTTTTTAGTTGTGATGTTGATATTTTTAGCGCTCAATGAAGAGTCTTTTGTGATGTGAGTACCTGCATTGTGAGTTAATGCTTGGTTTAAGTTGATGTTGCCTTTGGCTGCGAGTTTTGAGTTTTGAACGAATACTTCGCCTTTTGTGCTGTTGAGGGCATTAGCTGTGATATCGCCTTTGTTTGTTTTGATATCGGAGTTATTTTTGATTGTAACTTTGCCGCCTGTAGATTCAAGAGTAATGCTGTCTTGATTTTGACCTTCGCCTAAAGTTACGTTCATATTAAGGTCTTTGTCAACGGTAGCCGTGAATTCTTTTTTAAGAAGGCTGTTGTTGTCAATTGTTAAGTTGCCGTTTGTAGTGAGTTTTAAACCGTCAGCGTAGGGAGTTTTGTCATTAAGAGCTGTTGAGCCTTTAATTGTAACGTTGTTTACCATACCTGAGGGGTGAACGAAGTTCAGACCGTTGTATACAAGAGTTGAATCGGCAATTGTTGTGTTAGAGCCGTAGAGGTTAAGGGCTTTGTTAGGTGTATACATTACAGAGCCGTTTTTAACATCTATGTTGCCGGGAGTGTATACTGATGTATAGTCTGAAGATTCAGTGTATGTATTGTCAAGAGTTACGCCGTTGTTTGCGGTTAATTCAACTTTTTTAAGAAGGTTTGCAGCGCTTGCATCGTGGTCGGAGTAGTTTCTTGCTCTTAATACGGAATCTTTAGCGCTTATTTTGCCTGCTGCTGCAACAAGCAGGTTGCCTTTAGCATGTACATTTGTATTTTCAGCAATTACATCGCCGTTGTTGGCGCTGATTGTAATGTCGCCTGCATTTCCGCCTGTTGCGGTAGATTTATGGTCTTTGTTAGCGTAGGCTGATTCAATTTTGTTGTTTTTAAGGTTAACGTTTTTACCTGCACTGATTGCGATTCTGCCGCCGTTTTGAGAATATGTATCTTTATTTTGCGACTTGATTGAAGTGTTGTTTGTTTGAAGGTGTGTATCGGCGATATTTACATCGTTTTTACCTTTGATAATGATGTCGCCGTATTCGTTGTTAACGAGTTTATAACCTTTAACGATTGAGTTTTTAATGTTTACGTCAGAACCTGCTTTAGTTCCTGCGTTTTCAATTGTAACAGCACCGGATTGAATTGTAGCGCCGTCGATGTTGATGTTGTTTGCTACTTTAGAACCGCTGTTAGCTTTGTGGCTCTTGATGTTGCCGTTTAATTGATAGTTGAAGTTAACACCGTCGCTTGTAACGATTCTTACGTTAGAGAACGACTGGTCGTGGTTTGCTGCATTTTGTCCGCCGCCGTAGTTGGGGTTTAAGTTTGTTTTAATTAATGAATCTTTGTAGATATTAACATTATCTGCCGCAAGAGCGAGAGATTTATCTATGTTCATTGTAGCGCCGTCAACGGTAACTGCTGCGCCGTCTTTTGTTTTTAAAACGCCGTCCCTTACGAATTGAGCGTTCATAACCATATCAGCGGGGTTGCCGTTAACTACGTTGATTTGGTTTTTGTATGCTGCCAGTTCATCAGCAGTCATGTCTTTAATATTTTTAGCGCCTTTAAGGTCAAATGTTGTAGCGGTGAAAGAGTTTAAGTCAACTTGAGCACCGTTGCCGAACATAATGCCGTTAGGGTTGATTAAGATAACTTTACCTGTGCCCATATAGCTTGAGCAGTCGCCGCCTGCGCAAGAGTTTGTTAATTTACCGTAAATTTGTGAAAGACCGCCTGAAGCAAGTACACGGTTTAATGATGTTTGTGAGTTAGCGGTAAAACCGAAGTTAACGTGACCGTTTGAACCTACGTTAAAGCTGTTCCAGTCAAACTGACCTACAGCACCCGAACCGCCGTTAACAACTACATCCATTCTGTTACCGTCAGTTGTAACCGAACCGTTGATAGAACCGTTAAGATCAGGTAATGTGCCTGCATCTAATGCCATTGCTGTTGTGGTAGACAGAGGCATGTAACTTAAAAAACTGAGTAAAACTAACACTGAGGCTAATTTTTTGTGCTTAAGTTTCATATGTTTCCTTTCTTCTGAGTATATATTCAGTATATAATATTCCGATATTTATAAAAAAACATGTAAAAATTTAAAATTGCGAGAATATGGAGAAATATTGCAAAAATTTACAAAACTTTACCTTGACATCCCCGAAAAGTCTTATTAATTATACAATAAACAGGATTTTTTGATTTAATGGCAAAAAAAATTATTTACATATTTTAATAACACTGTTGATTAAGGAATGTTTTTAAAATATGCTGAAAAATGTCCCTTAAAATAAATCATTAATATGATTTATTGTTGTCATCGCCATTATATATTATTATTGAAGTGTATTAAAATACCACTGCAAAAGTATGAAAAGGAATTAAAATGCAGAATTTAAAATTTAAAAAGCTGGATGTGTTTTTGCTTCTGCTGTGCTTTATGTTTTTTGCACCGTGCGCAATGTCTGCTCCATCGGGCATGCCTTTTGAAGGAAACCCAATGGGCGGCAACTTTGACCCCGGTGTTATTGACCAGACAAACTTAATTCAGTTGAAAGAATATGAAAGAAGAACTCGCGAGAACATGGAAGAACATGAAAGAGGCCGCGAAGTTATTGAAATGAATAAAAAAATGAAGGAAGAGGTTGAGAAACTACCAAACAAAGAGGTCAGTTTTAAGCTTAATTCCATCAAATTCACGGGTAACACCTGCTTTACCGAAGAGCAGCTTATGGATTTAATCTGTGAAAGAATAGGCCAGGAAGTTACAATCAACGACCTCATCGGCTTTGCAAACATGGTAACGGAGTATTACCAGCAGAACGGTTATATTTCAACCATTGCATATCTTCCCCCCCAGAAAGTTCAGGACGGAAACGTAGAAATTGTCGTTATGGAAGGTAAATACGGCAAGGTTGAAGTTGAAGGCAACAAATGGGCAAGAGATAAATTTGTTAAAGCAACTTATTTGAAAGATAAAAATATTGAAACGGATAAAGTCTTAAACGTCCGCGATATTCAGGAAACCTTAAGGGAGATGAACGCTTCAGGGTATATGAAGGGTCAGGTTTCAATGCAGGACAATGAAGAATCCGCCCAGTATACGGATTTGACCCTGCAAATGAAAGACAGATTCCCGATTGACTTTGACTTTCGTTTTGATAACCAGGGCCGCGACGCCATCGGTTTAAACCGTGCGGTGTTCTTTGCGGGTATGTATAACCTTACCGGCTGGGGCGATAAATTATTGTCAACAACTTCTCTTGCAAGACGTTCTGTCAGCCAGGGTGTTTTCTACTCTATTCCCATAGGACGCCATGAAACTAAGTTGAACTTAGGCTACAGCTACAGCGGTTTGACAATGGGCGAGCAGTGGAAAGACCTTGATATTAAAGGTAGTTCACACAACTTCTTTGGCGGTATTTCAAGAAGATTGGTTAAAACCGAAAATTATAAATTGTACGGCGATATTTCGTTAGATATAAGAAATACCAAGACTACCATCACTCCCCAGAAAATTACACTGTATGATTATAAAACGCGTGCCATAAGGGCAAACTTAACGCATATTAAAGATGACTTTTACGGCAAATGGTTTGGAAATACAGGTGTGAGTGTAGGTTTGCCTATTTTAGATGCGTCTGATGAGTATGATGATTTTCACTATGATTGGCTTCCCACCAATAAATTCGTAAAAGTCAATGCAAACATCGCAAGGCTGCAAATATTGCCTATGAGATCAATGGCTATTATCCAGGCAGGCGGCCAGTGGGCAAGCCACGGCTTGTATCCGTCCGAAAAAATGCAGTTCGGCGGTATTTCAACAGTCCGCGGTTACGAAGAAGGTTTTATGCTTAATGACTACGGCGTTACGGCGTCATTAGAGTTCAGGTCGCATATTCCTTTCTTAAACAGAATTCTGCCTGAAAAACTGAGATTCATTGACGACAGTATCCAGTGGGCAGCATTTTATGACGCAGGCTGGTTTGGAAATGTAGGCACAAGTACGTACGGCCCGAGCTATATGATGAGTGTCGGCGGCGGTTTAATTGTCAGACTTACAAAATACTTGTCAGGAAACATCTATCTCGGCGTTCCTATCGGCGATAAACCGGAAGGTGCTTCCAACTGCCGTGTACACTTTACGGTAACATCAAACATCCTGTAGTTTAAAAAAGCATTTAAAAGCCCCCTTTTTAGGGGGCTTTTTGCTATTTATTTTTTGGTATCCCGTATTCAAAAAACATATATTTATATCCTAAACTCTCCGGCAGTGTGCCCATGTTTTCTTCTATAAGTTCGGGTATGGGGTTTTCTTTAAAATATGAAATATATTTTGTGTTCAGCGATTTTATTTTTTTATCGATATCGACGGAATCATTGAGCGGGAAAATTTCTATAATTTCCATAGTTTTTGCCGCTTTTCTTGAGGTTTCTATTTTTGTTATGCTGTATTGCATATATTCTTGTCTGCCGTCTGTCATTTTGGCACAGTGCATATAAATTGCGCTGTTTCCGCTCTGCTCAAGAGTATCTTCCCTGAAGCCTTCCGTATGTTCTCTGTCCTCTCTGAAAGCTTGAATGAGGCTTTCAGCGGAGATTTTACCCTTAAGGTAGTTTACGCGTACGTTAAAATCGCTGTCTTTAATTGCCTGATTCATCGGGTAGTAGTAATTTATACCGTCATCTTTTCCCATAAAGCGGCTGTATTTCAGCACCAGACTTTTGCCGCCGGCTTTAATTCTGTATGTTTTTGGCAGCACTTTGTTTTGAGAGTCTTTAACCGAGGGAGTTTTTAAATTTGCAAAAATGTCAAAATATTTATTATCATACTGTTTTATTGCCTCCGCGGGATTTTTGGGCTCGGGTATTCTTATGTATAGCTGTGCGCATTGTGTGCCTGCTATTTTGTGCTGCTGCATTTTAAGAAGGGAGTATATCCAGCCTTTTTCTCTTGTTTTTCCGAGCATGCTTACAACAAAATGGTCGGTTTCTTTTTTGACTCTGCCTATTGTGTCGCCGATTTGTTTGGTTCCGTTAATTATTTCTTCGGATGCGGAATTAATCTCAAGCGGGGCGGGCGAGTAAAAAAGAACAATTATATCGGGCTTCTTTTGTTCAAGCCCTTTTCCGACGTAAATGTTTTTGGCGGCATAAGGCGGGGGAGCCGCGGTATCTGATTTAATTTTGTTAAATCTTGTGTCGCCGAGCATAATGTCGTTTGCTGCAAAAGATTGCGCCTGTGCAAGCAAAAAAATGCCCGCCGCAAGCAGTAATGCGCCTGTTTTTTTCATAGTTCCTCCTGTTTATCTGCTACCAGAGTGCCTTTGGCATAAGTCTTTCATAAAACCATACGGGTGTATTGTCGTATGTGCCGTTTTTAAAGTCGTATTTGAACTTTTCCTGAGCGCCTATTGCTCTTATAGGAATGTTTGTTACGGCGGATACTTCTTTTAAAATATCGTATCCTCTTATAATATCGCTAACGGTTGTTTCATCGGAAAGATGGGTGTTTGAAATAAAACCCGAGAACTTTTTCCAGGAGGTTTTATTTAAGCCCGATGAAAACTCTATATACTCTAAAATGCTGTCTTTATCAAATGTTTCAAATTTTGAAGTGTTGACGACAAGATATATTTGAAGATTTTCTTCTTTTTCTATTCCGTTTAAAATATCAAGTGTATCAAGCCCAGTGGCGCCGTAGCCGACATCAATTATTATATCGCCCTGTGTATTTAAACAGTTAATCTGCTCGCCCGTTACATAGCTTCCCGCTTCTCCCAGCCCAAAGTAGTCGCTCTGGGCTATAACGTTAATTCCGCGGTTTTCAAGTTCGCCTATAATCGGGCGCATGCAATATGCGGGCTCTACCGTGTCCAAGTCAACAAGAGTGATTTTTTTGCCCTTTTGAATATATTGCAGTGCTCTGTTTATTGATGTTTCGCTTTTGCCTGAGGCATAAGCGCCCGTGTATACTTCAACCGTTCTTGTCAATGTCTTTCCTCTATTGTTATTGCGTCTTTAGACGGCACATTTTCTTTTATTTTCATTTTTTCTTCGTACTCGCGCACTTCTTTAAGCGCGTCAGGGAGGACTTCTTTGAATAGTTTTACAAGCGCCGGGTCAAATTGTGTGCCTGCGCGCTCTTCAATGTTTCTAAGTGCTTCTTCGGAGCTTAAACCCTGCCTGTAGGCGCGATTTGAAACCATTGAGTCGTATGCGTCCGCCACAGCTATAACGCGCGAACCCAGAGGGATTTCATCTCCTTTAAGACCGTAGGGGTATCCGTTGCCGTCATAGTATTCATGGTGATACTTAATTATTTCAATTACTTCATACAGTTGTTTAATATCCTCAAGGATTTTAACCGAGTGGTGCACGTGTTTTTTAATTTCTTCGTACTCTTCCTGTGTGAGTTTCTGGCTTTTGTTTAAAATGTCTTCGGCGACACCTATCATACCGATGTCGTGCAAAAGCCCCGCCAGCTCTATCCTGCCTTTTTCGGCATTATTTATATGAAGTCTTTCAACCATTTTGAGAGAATAAAAAGTTACGCGTCTGCTAAAAGAGTCTTTGGCGTCAAGCGCTTCAATAATTGCCTTGATGGTGCCCGAGAAGAGTTCTTTTAAATCTTTTATAAGGTTTTCATTGTCGACTTTCAGCTGGTGATATTCAAGGCTTGCTTCAACAACATGCAAAAGCTCGTCAGGGTTAAAGGGTTTTTTAATGTAACGGTAAATTTTTGCATAGTTGATTGCATCAATAAGTATTTTAACATCCGAGTATGCCGTGACCAGAAGCCTTGTGGTGTTAGGGCAGACTTCATAAGTCCTTCTTAAAAATTCAACACCGTCCATCTGCGGCATTTTATGGTCAGAGAGAATGCAGTTAAACTCATTGTTTTTTAAAATTTCAAGTGCTTCAACGGCACTTGAGGCTTTTGTAATATCATATTTGCCTCTCAGTGTTCTGTATAGAAGCGCCAGATTATCAGGCTCATCATCAACTATGAGTATTTTGTACTTTTTTTCTTCCATTTATCAACACTCCTGCGTTTTTTCGCTATCTTCTCCGGTTTCTTTTGCATAATTTACGGGCAGTTTGATTGTAAATGTAGTTCCCTTGCCCACCTCAGAATCTACAAAAATCTCGCCGTTGTGGTTTTTTATGACTCTGTATGTAATCGACATTCCAAGCCCTGTGCCCTGTCCTACGGGTTTTGTTGTAAAGAACGGTTCAAAAACTTTCCTCAAATCTTCTTTTTTAATGCCTTCGCCCGTGTCTGAGAATTTTATAATAACATTATCCCCGTCCTGTTTTACGCTTATGGTGACGGTTCCTTCTCCTTTTATTGCATACTGCGCATTATCAAGAATGTTCATAAATACCTGATTTAACTGTCCGCCGTATGCTTCAATTTTAGGTACATTCGGTTCGTAGTCTTTTACTACCGTTATTCTGTTTTTGTATTTGTTATTTAAGATATTAAGAGTAGTGTCGATTTCTTTTGGTATATTAAACTGCGTGAGCACCATCTCTTCCATTCTGGAGAAGTTTTTAAGGTCAAGGACGATGTTTTTTGTCCTCTCCGTACCTTCAACACAACTTTTAATAAGGTCTTTAACATCATCTCTTATAAAGTCTATATCAATATCGGCTTTTGTTTTGTTGATTTTTTTAAGCTCTTCTTCGCTGATGGATGCTTCATTTGCAATATACA
>ERZ1643251.3952-NODE-3952-length-13297-cov-34.115995_pt1 | contig 13297 bp, 9 predicted proteins | sample MGYA00579261_ERZ1643251 | MGnify/ENA primary metagenome ERZ1643251 (study PRJEB29033, sample SAMEA4952267) | chicken gut metagenome | biome: Broiler Chicken; feature: Gastrointestinal Tract; material: Caecum | place: Ireland | collected 2018 | study: Broiler... | reverse complement strand
TTTTTCAGTGTGACGCCTCTGGCATACAGGGAGTACCGTCCGTTGATCGGGAGTTTCCATTCCTGGAGAGCCTGCTCACCTTTCTGGAGATGGATTGTGGGGAACTGACACCCATTCTCCAGCGGATCGCAGATCGTTGGAGTCGGCTGATTGCAGAGTTTGACCGGGATGCCGGCACAGAGGCCATGGTGGAACTGGGCCAGCTGAAAAGTCGGCATATCTATCTGGAACTTCTGTATGTGCGTTGGTATGACCGTTTCTCCAGAATGGGGATCTATGGTGACTGGGGCAGCGCGGAGGATGAGCAGATGTTAGCGGAACTGCGGGATCTCCCGGAGCAGCTTCTCCTCTATCAGAAGCAGGTGCAGCGATTCTTTGATTTAGTTCTGGATGTGGACAGCGCAGGGCGCGACCCACAGCAGCAGGCAGCTAAGAATTATCTTCACGATAGTCCGAGGGATCCCAGCCTGTTTCGCTTCCGCCCCATTCCGCTCAGCTTTGAGCCGGTGGAACCGGGGCGGTGTTCGCCGGTTTTGTACTCCGCCAGCATTCCGGACATGATCGACTATTCTCTGCGCAGTTGTGTGGAGAGGGGCATTACGGTGCGGCGCTGCAAGAACTGCGGCCGCTACTTCCCCCAGACCGGACGGGTCAGCGCGGAGTACTGTGAGCGTCCGGTGCCCAGAGGACAGCAGACCTGCCGTGAGGCTGGCGCCTTCCAGCAGTGGACAAAGAAGCAGTCTGACGATCCGGTATTCAAGGCCTACCGCAAGGAGTATAAGAAGCGGTTTGCCTGGATCAAAGCCGGGCGTATCTCCGATACGGATTTCTACGCCTGGAGTGAGCAGGCCAGAGAGATGAAAAAGAAATGTGACCGCGATGTCATCACCCTGGAGGAATATGTGGAGTGGCTGAAGAACTCCTGAACCACGGACAAGAAAAAGAATAAGGGGCCGACTTTCGTCAAGTCGGTCCCTTATTCTTTGTGTAGGCGATGTAGATTTTGTGCTGCTTACGGGTTTCCGTTGCACTTATGGCTCTGTCTCATAGGGCCAGGTGTTAATACCGCCGAATTCGTAGATGTTAGTATAACCCAGGTCTGCCAGCGTAGAGGAGGCGGTCTTGCTGCGGTTTCCGCTGCGGCAGTAGACCAGCACCGTGGAGTCCTTCTCGGGAATCACCTCGGCAGCAGTATCCTCATCAATGCTACCAACTGGCAGCAGCACGGCACCGGGAATGTGACCGCTGTCATATTCGTCCTGCTCTCGCACATCCAAGATGATGACCTCCCAGGTGTCCATCATCTCTTTGGCTGTTTCCTGGGTGATCTGCTCATAGGCGCCTTTTGTGTCATTCCCACCGCAACCGGTCAGCAGTAGTAAGCAAAACAGCAGAGGTAAAATTCGTTTCATTTTAGTTTCTCCAGAAGTCCGGCGGCAAAGGCTTTGTGGCCCTGCTCTGTGAAGTGTACGCCGTCATAGGCCAGGGAGATACCCCAGTTTCCGGCGTTGGCAAAGCGAATACCCAGTTGCTCCGCCAGGGCCTGACAGCACTTGGCAAAGGTATGGGAGTCATCAATGAGTTGCTGGCTGGGCACCCATGCTCCCAGAGTCATCGGCGGCGGAGCGATTAGCAGGACCTTGCTTCGGTCTAACGAGACAGCAGCGAAAAATCGCCCCAATCTCTCAGCCGCCTGCTCCGGGCTGCAGCCCTGGAGCAGGTCGTTGGTACCCAGCATGACGATCAGCAGATCCGTGTCGGCAGGCAGGGTGGGAGCGGCAGACGGGATTTCCCGGCCATTCTGTCCCATGTTGGAGATTGTCCATCCGGTCTCCGAAGCCAGGATGTCCACCCACCGGCAATCCGCGTCATATCGTCCGCCGAAATAACCTCGAGGGTCATAGCCATAGGTGTTGGAATCGCCAAAGCAGATGACATTCATCTTATGTTTCCTCTTCTCTTGGTAATAGCTCAGTTTTGTCAGCTGTTAGAAACTGCTGACCGAAGTGCCTGTTCTATGCGCGCCTCCTCTCTGCTTCCATCTGTCCGAAGCCGAAGCAGCGGAATCCCACACTGTCCAAAAATCCGGTTTTTCTTTTCATCTCTGTTTGCTTGGACACTCCCCGCAGCATGGAAGGCGGCACCATCCACCTCTACTGCAAGCAAAGGAGATTTATCCATACGACGGAACAAAAGAAAATCTACATGAGTCAGGGGATTCCGGGCATATGCTGTTTCTTCCTCCGTCAACACGGAATAGTCTTTCACCAAGTTGACCAGGGACACATGGGCTGCGCAGTCCACAAAAGAAAACTCTGCTTTTTGAAGGATATTTTGGATCACAGCATAGGCAAGATTTTCCGAGTCGTATTCTGAAACCCGCCCATGCTTTTTCAGAAAGTCCCTCCGCTGCTCGGCATACCCCTGATAGAGCAGATCAAAAACAGAGTACACCGTGCTCTCAATCACCACGCAGTTGTTGTATTCGATATAGCGAGCCAGATCGCCGTAGTTGGTTCGGTCGTTCTGCGGGTCCTGCGAGGTAATGACGGTCAAGGATTTCACCGCCCTGGATACCGCCACATTTAGCATCCGGGGATCATCCACAAAGTCTGTAATGACATTGTCCACAGAGGTCAAAACGATGGCGTCTTTCTCACGGCCTTGGAATTTATGGACGGTAGCCACTTCCAATTCCTTGCCCAGCTGCGTTTGGATTGCCGCCACCTGATCCCGGTACGGCGTAATGATGCCAATGCTCCCATACCCCTGTCTCTCCAAGCTGGGAAGGATCTCTTGCCGAATTACATCAATTTGTCTCTGGTTTAGATGGCCACGGGCGTGGTTGCCGGGTGCTGTCCGGTACATGGTCAGGACATCCGGCTCTTCATGGTCCTCTGTCATGACGATGAGCTTCCCACCATAGAATTTCTGATTGCAGAAATTGATAATCTTGGGATGGCAGCGATAGTGTTCCCTCAGAAGAACGGTAGGAGCCTCCGGCCATGTGGCAATCGCAGAGGAGAGCAAACTGTGGGCGGTGAAATGATAAGTCTCCGGGAGAGAATACCGTCCCCAGATTCCCTCACTTTTCTGAATGTTCTGCTTGTCCAGCACATTGGGGAGTTGCTGGAGATCTCCCACAATGACAATATTTTTGGCACTGGCGAAGGCAAGTACGCCAGTGGCCAAATCCACTTGGGATGCCTCGTCCACGATGAGATAATCGTAGGTATGTTCAAAGTTTAGAGTGCCTTTGATGGAGTAGGTTGTGCTCAGAATTACCGGATATTCTTGATTGAACTCTTTGGACTTTCCACGGAAGTCCCGCATCTCAAAGCACTGGCGAGGCTCTTGCCAATGGAACTTTTCGCTTAGCTCGGCCCGGAATAACCGCAGGGACTTTTCCGTCAACTCCGCCATCTTTTCGTCAAAGGCATACTGCTCTAACTTCTTCTCCAGCTGAACCCGCTCTTCTGTCAACTCTTGCCGACGCACCACATAGAACTGCCGCTGTAGATACGGGATTACCAGTTCTGGCGCCTGGAGAAATACTTTCAGCGCACTGCGATTGAAGCGAAACAGGATGGATATCTTTTGGAGCAGGCCTAATTTACTCTCCTGCTGGGCATGCTGTTCGTACTCTAACCAGAGGGACAAAATCTTTTGAGAGGAGAGCCCTTTCACCTCATCCTTTGGTGCCTGGGCATAGGTGCTGTAATACTCTCCGAAATAGTGCTGCTCCGGCGTCAGTTGGAGCAACTCCTGCTCAATGGCGGCAATGCGATTCTTTCCGTTGAGCATCTCGCTGAGTTCTTTGGAGAGACTCGTCACCTCCTGGTCCAGTTGTGACTTCTCCTCCGGCTCCAGAACCCAAGCCGACATATCGGGGTATTGACCGATCTGTGTCTCCAGGAAATGCTCCTTATTGGCTCGACTTCCCAGAAAAGCGGTCAGAAAAGAGAGGCCTTTCTTTTCCAGTTTTTCCGCCACATTCAAAGTGGCGGAGTTGTTATTGGAGACAACAGCTACCGTCTGTCCATTCCGAACCGCATTGGAGATAATATTCAGAATGGTCTGTGTCTTTCCGGTGCCGGGAGGCCCCTGGATGATGCTGACCTGGGAGGAAAGGGCGTTCTCCACTGCTGTTTTCTGACTCTGATTCAGTCCAAAGGGGTAGATGACAGCCGCAGGGAGCGCCCGCACCGCTGGCTTCTTGGAAGAGTCCAGGTAGCAGGACAGTACAGTTGCATCGCTGACACTTTTGATTCGCTCGTACTGGGCACTCAGGATATTGAGACCGCCTTCAGCCACCAGACTGACCGCCGCTGCCGTTTCTTTGAAGTACTCAAAAATGCCCACCTGTTTCTGGTTTGTGAGGCAGTTTTTCTGGAGTTCCACTTGGCTTTTGGGGTATGTAAGAGCCGTTTTCCCAGTTCGGAGGAAACGGTAAAAGGGGCCAAAATCCAAAATCTCATCAACCTGCGAAAGAGGGTTTCCGTCCACGGTAATGATAAACTGCGTGGGATCAATTCGGCTCTGTACTTTTAGGAGCTGCACTTTTTCGGCACGGTAGCGATAAGTTTTAGGGGAAGTGGTATAGACCACCTCGCACATACCGTCCTGGAAACGGAAACTGGCGACGGAGTCAGTCTTGTCCTGCCCGTTGATCAGGAGCATATATTTTTTGCTGTCCATCGCAGACCTCCTTCCGCCGTTTTGCTGTACTCTCTTCTTGATGGCCGTATATTGCTATTTTGAAGGCTGGGACGCTACATCCAGTAACTCTCTCACTGCTTCAACCATAGCAATCGGAGAATCCAAATGCAAGGTCTGCACCCTGACCAGGCTCCCGCTGGAAGAAGAATAGCAGAGAGGAATTTTCTGATCTGCCATTGCCTCACAATCCGGATAAAGCAGCACCGTCTGTTTCGCCTGATATTCCTTCTGGTATGCGTACATCTGGTACATATCAGTCTGTGAGATTCCGTAATTGTGCCACTGAGGGGACAGAAGTTTCCACTTGGTGTCCAATACAGTCTTTTCCCCGCTGTTCAAATCTTCAATCACCAAGTCCGGCCGCAGGGCAAACTGTTTTTGGGGCAGTTCAAAGAGATATTTACCTTTTGCCTGCACATGAACACGATACTGCTTGGAATCCAAATGCCGACGCAGAACTGCTGCCACATAGCTCTCAAAAATCCGCTCCATGGGGAAGAGGAGAGCCAGGGCGGCCTGCCCGCCGGAAAAGGCGGTAAAACTCTTTCCTTGCAAAAATACCCGGCACAGCTCCAGAAGTCGCTGGTAGTCTTCCATGGAGCGGGATTGCCCACATCTCTGAAAATCCTGCTCCACATTTTTGGAAACAGGAACTTGCTCCATGACGGATAACACGATCCGCAGATCCTTGCGGTTTTGTAAATCCGTGGTGTGCCGCTGCAAGTAGAGCGCCGTGGACTTGACCAGGCGGTTTTCCGGGCAATCCACGCTGAATACATCGTACTCCACGAAGATTCGTTCCCGGTGCAGCAGATTCTTTCGGATATGCTCCGAGAATACGATTTTTCCATGGACACAAGTTTCGTTGTCCTGTTTTACCGTATAATCCGATTTTAAACCGCGTTGAATTAGCCGATGGGTCTCGTCCAAAAACATGCGCACAAACAGATTCAGCAAGCGCATACGGGAAGTATTCAGGTGGGCGGTGCGAAATGTCTTGAACGGAGCCTCCTGGACCGTTCGCAGCATGGTGAGAAACACCTTTCGGACAGCTTGGTCACTGTTGTCCTTTGCCAGCGTCAGTTTGGGCAGAATTTCAATCTCTGTTCCGTCTCTGGTGGTAACGACACCCACATAATTTTTCGCAGTAATTACCTTACCCAAACCGGGCCTTGCGCTCAGGCTCATCAACTCCAGCGGTTCAGCACCGGAATTTGTGTCCCGATTGGATAAAATAAACTGCTCCAGCTGATCGAAAGCGTGTTCTGGCAAATAGATCATGCCTGCCCGCGGCGGTCCATTGCGGGTAAACCCCATATATTCCCGAATGGTATATTGTTTCAATGGAGTTCACCTCCCAATGGAATACGCCAGTCAGAGATTCCGATACACTTCGACATCAAAGAAAGCGGCCGGATTGATGTGGTATGTGGGGTTTACCTCAAATTCAAGATCTGTACCGAACAAGCTCTGAAGATCGGCTGTTTCAACCTTGAAAAATCGCTGATGTTCTGGACGCTTTTTATCTCCCAGCACCAGACAGATCTTCTCATAGTCGTCATAGAAGTACTCCTGCAGAAGTGGAACGACCTTATCCCGGAAGATTTCGCCCAGGGTCTGAATGGAGCGGGACTGACGCAGAGGGGTAAAGAAAGCGTGTCCCAGCGTATGCTCCCGGTCAAACAGAACCTCGATCCGGCGATTTAGCGTCGTAATCAAACCGCTGATGGAAATGCCCTCGACCTCTACACCATCCAGAACGCCACTGTCTGGCATCATTTCCGTGAAACTAAACCGGCGGCGAAGGGCAGTATCCAACATAGCAATGGAACGGTCGGCCGTATTCATAGTACCAAGCAGATAGACATTATCAGGAATCCCGAAAAGCTTTTGAGAATACGGCAGTCTAACTTGTAATCCCTCACTTTGGCCGAGACGTTTGGAGGGTTCAATTAATGTGATCAGTTCTCCAAAAATTTTAGAAATATTTCCACGATTGATCTCGTCAATAATAAATACATAGGGCTTTGTTTCTACCGCAGTTGTCGGCGCAAAGCCGTTTTTCTCAAGAACTTTGATAACTTCAGCCGCAGTGGTATCCAGCTGATACACTGTGGATTGAACCAGCGAACGCGATAATTGAAACTCTTCGATATCAATTTTCTTACCTTTCAGGAGCCAGTTCACTTTTCGGGACCGCTTATAGTGATCTTCATTTGGGAGCCATTCTGGATCACCGGTGATAACGCCGATAGCATCAATGGTTCGGGCAGAATAGCAAGAAAGGACAATATCTCCTAACTGCATCCGATTCAAAAATGCGTTCAGCACATACTTTCCACCAACAAAGTAATTCGTTTCGTCTGTAACGGTTTCGCCATACTCATCCCATCCAATGCGAATACAGTCGTTTTGCATGCAGTAATTGCGAAGCGGATGCCCTCCTGTACCGCCGAGAGAGACTTTCCAAACAGAAGGTGTATCAGAAAAACCGTAGGGAGATTGCTTGGCATCTGCGATTGGAATTTGAGCTTTCAAACAAAACGCTTTGAATATGCCCTTTGTAATCTCGTATTGGATCTCACCAGCTTCTTCCTCGTTTTCGCCGAAGAACTTAGGACGAATTCCCTCTATAAAATCTTCATATCCAAAAGACTGGTGGAAGGTGGTGAACTCAATCCGCCCATCCTGCCGATACTGCCGGTATCGCTTCAGAACCTCCTCGTGGTTTTCTGCCTGGACATCTTCCAACGATTTCCCCTCAATGATCGCCACAGCATAGTTGATGGTCTGGTAAGTCTTACCCGTCCCTGGAGGGCCATAAAGAATTGTATTCTTTGCAAAAGGCATCGGATTGTTCACCTCATTCCGCGATAGAAGTTTGAGTGCATCTGCCAACTCATCACGAAGTTTCCAGGAGTATGTACCAGGCTGGCCCGGAAGAGCTGTGCGGCCCACAAACAGAATTGGCCACCATTTCTGATCCTCATTTTCATTGTGAACCAACGGGCAGCCCGTTTTCTCCTGTACGCGTCTGGCAAACTGAACCATACTGCTATTATAATGTGCAGAAGACCCTCCAGATTGCTGGCTCAGCTGTTTACAGGTCGCCTCGCCGCCCAATTCTTGCATGGTTTTCAGAATCAACAGATTTTCTGCTGTGCAGACGGATCTGTCTGCAAGAAGTTCTAACCACTGTTCTGCACTGATCTCCGGGTCATACTCTGCCGGGGACGGCCAGTAGTCACTTTTATAAAGCTGGCTTCCAAAGTAGATGATATCATCCGTCAAAAGGTGATGCGCAGAATCGGGATAATACGAGCTGCCCAGCTCTGCCCGCTTGGTTTCAAACAGATTCAGCAGCTCACTGTCCTGCTGAACGCAGGAAAGGACCCGGTTGGCAATCTCCTGGTAGGTAAGCACATTCTGGCTATCTCCCATTTTGCAGATGGCCTGCAAGCCGGTCTCTGCCAGAAAAGCCTTGAGTTTCCCGTATTGATAGAGAAAATATCGATCGGGCTGTGCAAAAAATAAATAGGTACAGATTGTGCGGTCCCCTTGATAATGCTGCTTCATGCTTTCTTTGAACTGATACTTGGCTAACAGGGTATCCGCACTTTGCTTAAAGTTTTGGATCTGCTCGACAATATCCGCTCTGGGAGCCAAGAGCTGCTGAAACATAGAGCGGACCATATCAGGCTCCTTTCCCGCAAAAAATGTGATCATCTTACAGGGAAACGAGTAATTGGTGTCCAGCAGATTTCCCGCCTGGGCCAAGGATTCCTTCAGCATTTCTGCAAAATCGGCTTTCTCTGGATTCCAATGCTCCTGGAAACATTGGACTGCCCGCCACTTATACGCTTCTTCCGGAAACCAGGCGGCAAAGGATTCCTTGTATTGGCTGACAACACGACGGATGGGATCGGCAGACAGCTCCCAAGCTGCCATATCCAGAATCCGATAATTTTTGAAGGAGAAATTGGCATCCCGAAAATCTTTGATTTTCCGGCAGTTATCTATATAAGCTTCCAGTTTGCCCCGGGATTTGAGTTCAATCCCCAGTGCCGCAAAAATATCCTCACTGCCCACATTGCTGTTGATGACAGGGAAGGTAAGCGGTTTTAAGCAGTGCAGTATCACAGAGGCTGCCGCGGCCTGCATCCCGCGGAACGATTTCGTCAGCACCGATGCGGCACGCTGAAACATCTCCTCATCGTCCGTCATATCCAGAAGATCCACGCACATCCGGATAAAAGCGCGCACGGATTGGATATCTGTCTTGCCCTGGAACGAGTAAAAACCAGTACCAAACATTCCAATATGGCCTGTTCCGGAGACCGCTTTTTCCTGGTGCTTGTACACGCCAGCGTCCGCCCGGCTTTTCAGGTCATCAATCAAATGGTCCAATTCTTGTTTGCGCACCTCGGGCAGATGCGTTGCATGGACAGCTTCATGCTTTTTGTCATAGCTGTGCCGCCATGTTCCAATGCACATGAGATAAATGGCATTAAGATCCTGGTAGTCCAGCGTGGCTTCATCCACATCGCGATAGGCGGACGCAATCGCACGCACCAGTTCATAGCTGCCGTCGTGTACATCCGGTGACAGCTCGGGGGTACTTTTCAGTTTTTTCAATATCTCTTGATTCATTTGAGGTCACCCTCCGTTTGTGCGGCCTGGAATCGGCCATAATACTGCTCCAACTTCTCATCGCAGATCCGCTCGATCTCCTGTTTCTCCTCCCGGGTCAGCTTCTTCCAGACGGACTCGTCCACCTGGATCACGCCCAGGGTTTTGGTGTGATGGAGCATCTGCATATCCTCAAACCGCTTGAAGGGGTTGGAGAGGATATTCCGCTGGGCCTGGGCGTCAGTATAGCCGCCCTTGGCGTAGATGCTGTTGGCTTTTTCCACCACCAGTCCTGCCGCTCTGCGGGCCTCGTAGAACTCCCGGAAGTAGGTCACGATATCACTGAGCTTCACCCGGCCTTTGTCGTCAGCAAACAGCAGCACTGCTTTGAGAAGTACCGGCTTGTAGGAGTAGCTCATGTCCATTTGCCGCACCATATCCAGAAACAGATCCTTGCGGTTGGAGTCGTCAATGAGCGTCCAGCCGTACTGTTTCGCATACTTCTGGAGGGTTTCCTCTTTGAAGTACTTGAAGGTCCGGTGTTCACTCATGGGTACCACCAGGTCGGGTACCAGCAGACCGTCCCGGACATACCGCTCGATGGTCTCCGTCTGCACGTCCACTCGTCGGACAAACTCCATCTGGGAGATCATGCCGGCGGCTTCTTCCTGCCAGTTGAAGATGTCCACCAATTCATAGTCCAGGGCGTCCACCGGCCAGTCGATGAGGGCATCCGGGCGCTCGCCCCGGTCGTAGAGGCCCTGTTCGGCGGTTTTCTGCTGTTTGGTGCCCAACACCAGAGCGCCGGGCCTGTACTCCTTCAACCGGAACAGCCGGTGCATGGAGTAGGGCATGTTGTACTGGCTGGCGTTGTCAACGAAGTCAAACACCATCAGGCTCTCCTTGCCGGGGGACAGCCGCATGCCGCGGCCCAGCTGCTGGGTATAGAGCACCTTGGACATGGTGGGTCGGGCCATAAACAGCACCTCGGTGGCTGGGCAGTCCCAGCCCTCGTTGAGCAGATCACAGGCGCACAGCACTTTGGTCTCGCCCTTCTCAAACCGGGCCAGCACCTCCCGGCGGTCGCTGGCCTTTATCTCGCCGGACACAGCCTCAGCGGCCACACCAGCGTCATGGAGCCGCCCGGCGATCTCCTGAGCGTGCTTGACGGAGGCGCAGAAGATGACCGTCCGCTTGTCCTTCACATACTGGAGCCAGGTGTCCACGATGAGCTGGTTGCGCTCCGGCACATAGATCTTGCTCTCCAGATCCCGGATGTTGTACTGGACGCTGTTGAACCGCACCTTGGTCAGGTCAATATTGGTGTGAATGCGGATACACCGCACCGGCACCAGTTCGCCAATCTCTACGGCGGTCTGGATATCCAACTTGTGGGCGGTGTTCTTGAAGATATCCAGGATATTCTTGTCGTCGGCCCGCTCCGGTGTGGCGGTCAAGCCCAGGGTGAATTCCGGCGTGAAGTAGGCCAGGACTTTCTGGTATGTATCGGCGGAGGCGTGGTGGGCCTCGTCCACGATGATGTATCCGAAGTCATCCGGTTTGAACCGCTCCAGATTCAGTGCCACGCTCTGGATGCTGCCGCACACCACGAAGGCGTTGCCCTGCTTCATACTCTCCACATAGCGGCCCACCGTGGCCCTGGGCCACAGTTCCCGGAAGGTCTTGGTGGCTTGGTCTACCAGTTCCACTGTGTGGGCCAGGAACAGCGTGCGCTTGCCGAATCGTTTGGCATCCATGACGGCGGTCACCGTTTTGCCGGTGCCCGTTGCGTGGTAGAGAAGGGCAATGGTCTCGAAGTTGCAGCGCATCTCCTCCAAAGCTGCCAAAGCCTGTTTCTGGTGCTCCTTCAGTTCCAGTTTGGAGCCGTCCAGGGACTTGCCCCGCTGGGTGGGGAGGTAGTCCTCGATTTCCCTGAAACTGGGGTGCTGGCCCAGGAAAACTCGCAGCTCGTCTTTCACAGTCTCCGGCTGCTGCTGCATCTGCCGCACCGCCCAGCGGTACACATCCCAGCCCAGATAGATCATGCTGTTCTGCTTGAGCAGGTCATCGTAGAACTTGTTCTGGGAGATCAGCTTGGGGTTGTGAGAAGCCTCATCGTCGATCTCGATAGCCACCCTACGTCCGCCGTTTTCAATCAGAAAGTCAGCAAACCGGCTGTTCTGGTAGATGTCAGAGAAGGGATATTGAGAGTAGAGGTAGCCGGCTTTCTCAGCGCCGAAGGTGTCAGAGAACAGTTCTATGAACAGGTCTTCAGCACTGCTGCCGGAGGCGGAGCGGTAGGTAGGCATGGAGGTCACCTCGGTTTTCTGGTAAAATAAGAATCTTCAATCAAACCTAAATGCACCAATTTTGCTTCGATGGACCTTCGACTTCTTCCGTGCTCTTTGGCGATTGCTGATAGTTTCATTCCAGAATGAAATTCATCCACCAGCTTGTCTTGTTCTGCCTGTGGCCAAGGTTTGCCTGCATTGGGCGCACTGGGGCTTTTTTTGATTTCCTGTGTCGAACCAAGTATCTGATGTAAAGCACGAATGATATCAGGATGATTACAAACATGGTCTCGTGGGAAAAGTTCGCCGGTAAAGGGATCAATACCATCAGCCAAAGCGGTCAGGAGTTCTTTTGCTCTCGCAATATCCATTCAGCATTCCTCCCTTACTTCCTTCAAAAGGATCATTTTCTCAAATCCGCCCCGCTTTGCCGCTTTGTCTGCCCGTACTTGTTCTAACTCTTCCAATGTCCAGCCACGGGCTTTTACAACAGCCTGCATAACTTCTAAGAGGTCAGCCAATTCTTCCAAGGATTTGCTCTCCTGATATTCCGCCAGTTCCTCATTCAGCTTCTGCTCCAGAAGATGTATGTAGTCCTCATCAGTAAGTGTTTCGCAGACACAGATTTTTCCGTCTGCTTCAATAATCTCTGGAATATGATCCCGCACCAGCTTGTGATAGGCTTTAGTAGGCATCCTTCAGCCTCCCCAAAATTTCCTCATCCGCAGGGCAAAATGCATACTGATCAATTTCATCCACCGTAATCCAACGAATGTCATTGTGCTCCAATTTATGGGGGATACCCTCATGGATGGTCGCATGAAACAGCGTTAGGTGAACTGTCAGATCCGGGTATTCGTGAACCACATCCATGAACACCTCACCCACATCCAGAGTAATGGCCAGTTCTTCTTGACACTCCCGAATCAGAGCCTGTTCCTTGGTTTCGCCTGGCTCAACCTTTCCGCCAACGAACTCCCAAAGAAGTCCTCTGGCCTTATGGGCCGGGCGCTGACAAATCATAAATTTGTCCTGATCCCAGATCAGGGCTGCTACTACCTCTGTCATCTATCCCACCACCAATTTGTTTGTCTTCTTCAAAAATTTCGCTGGAATCGGTCGATCCAGTTTCCAGGTGATATTCATGGGCTTGCTCCCGTTGTGCTTCATATAGTTGGCTGTGCCCAGAAATGTATAAGCCTCCGCGCCTCCTGTGACCCGGTCCGCCTTGAATTCCCGGACAAACAGCAGCACCTTGCTCCTGCGTTCCTGGTGATGGATGTACCGCTGCCCGGTAGGAGAGTCCGCCGCTGTGGTGCTCTGGCTCTGCCAGTGGAACAGGTTCTCGTTGATGGAGTAATCGTGATACATGGTAGTGGGCGAGTAGTCCTTGTCCGCCTTATTCAGCGTCACAAAGAACACATCCAGATGTTTCTCCGGCAGCCACTTCACACCCTCACGCACCGTGGCCGGTTTCAGGAAATCCAGCGCCACCAGCAGCTGGTCCCGGGTATAGGTGCAGTGGAGGTCCAGCGGGCAGTCAAAGCCCAGCTCCACCGGCTCGTCAATGAAGTCGATCTGCTCATACCGATAGCGGAGCAGGTCCAAAAGCTCGCCCAGCAGCACGGGACTGTCCGAGAGGGCATACAGGTTGTCCA
>ERZ1643251.3951-NODE-3951-length-13299-cov-5.498943_pt1 | contig 13299 bp, 9 predicted proteins | sample MGYA00579261_ERZ1643251 | MGnify/ENA primary metagenome ERZ1643251 (study PRJEB29033, sample SAMEA4952267) | chicken gut metagenome | biome: Broiler Chicken; feature: Gastrointestinal Tract; material: Caecum | place: Ireland | collected 2018 | study: Broiler... | reverse complement strand
ACCCGGGTGACTTTCTCCCCGATGAGAAAGTCACCAAAGAATCTCCCAGAGGGGTCCCCCCTCTGGGTACTCCCCTTGGGGGGCATTATCATCCCCCCAGCAGCGCGCGCATGTATGCGCTTGCTGCTCCCCCCAGAAAGGGTTTCTACCACAGAAAAAGACCGATTTGCCACTTTGAGATTTTGGGCGAATCGGTCTTTACTTTTGCCTTTGGCTCCATAGAGGAAACACTTTGTGCTGTTCATCCGTGGCTCGGTTGCACGTTTGGGTGCAACTTTTAGAGAGATTCGGGGTATAGGTGAAGGGGGATAGTAGCAACGAAAGTGCAACCAAGTCGCTGCAACCGACTCGGATTCGGAGATATTCGAAGATGCTTTTTGATTGTCGGACAAGCCGCAGCACCCAAAAAAAGAGGCTGGTTGCAGGTTGGTTGCAGGCTGGTTGCAGACCTGGTTGCAGCTGAAATGGCTTAGTTAAGCCGTTTTTAAGCTTAGTGCAACGAAAATAAGGTACTATTATAAAAAGAGATTATATAATATATAGTAGTAGAGAAAGAAGTTTAAGCCTTCGTTGCACTGAATTGTGGGGCATCGATTGAAGGAAATGTGAACTGCCCCCTAATCGCCCCGCGCTGCCGCGCCGCCCTCCGAGGATGCCCCAGGCCCTATACCCCCTCCACCAATACCGCTAGGGCACAGGGCCGGGGGATCAAAGGGGGCGAGGCCCCCTTCGCCGGGGGTCCAGGGACCAGGAGGTCCCTGGCGTATCTTTGCCTACTTTCTCTACGCGAGAAAGTAGGCCGGGGCGCGGGGCGGAGCGCCCGCTCATGGGGAGCAGGAGCCAAGTCTGACGACTTGCTCCCGGAGGGGCGTAGCCCCTCCTCACATTGTGGGTGCAGGGGCTACCAGCCCCGCACAACCTCCCGGGGTGAAGGGGCCGCAGCCCCTCCCCTAAAACAACGTCATCTGGCTGGACTCCGGCAGGTCCCCCAGCGCGCCAAACTCCTTGAGATTCTCCACAATCGTCCGCGAAACCCCCGAGCGGGAAACAATCTCGTCCATCGAGATAAATTCTCCCTGCTGGGCAGCCTCGTACAGGCTGTTCGCCGCCGCGTCGCCGCAGCCCTTGAGCGAACAGAACGGCAGGCGAATCTTGCCGTCCTCGATCTGATACTTGGTCGCGTGGGAGCGGTACAGGTCGATGGGCAAAAACTCGACGCCCCGGCACAGCGCCTCCAGCGCAATGTGCAGGCACTCGGCGGTCTTTTTCTCCTTGTCGGTGGCGTCCAGACCCTTGGAGCGCAGCTCCTTCATCCGCAGCTTGACCATCTCCTTGCCCTGAATGACGGTGGCCGCGTCAAAGTCCTCGCCCCGCACCGTGAAGTGCGCCGCGTAAAAGGCCAGCGGGTAGTGCAGCTTGTACCAGCACAGCCGGATGGCCGCGATGACATAGGCCGCCGCGTGCGCCTTGGGGAACATGTACTTGATCTTAAAGCAGGAGTCGATGTACCACTGCGGCACGTCGTGCTCCTTCATCGCCTTGACGTGCTCCTCGGTGAGCTGTTTGGTCGCCTTGCCCTTTCGCACAATCTCCATAATTTTAAAGGACATCGACGGGTCCAGTCCGTGGTAGATCAGGTACAGCATGATGCTGTCTCGGGTCCCGATGACCTGGCTGATGTCGCAGGTGCCGCTTTTAATCAGGTCCTGCGCGTTGCCCAGCCACACGTCGGTGCCGTGGGAAAGGCCGGAAATCTGCAGCAGGTCGGAGAAGTTTTTCGGCTTACAGTCGAGCAGCATCTGCCGCACAAACGGCGTGCCCATCTCCGGGATGGCAAGGGTGCCGGTCTCGCACTCGATCTCCTCGGCGGTGACGCCCAGCACCTGAGGGGAGGTGAACAGCTTATAGATCAGCTCGTCGGAGGTGTCCGCGTCGGTGACCTTGGTGCCGGTCAGGTCCTCCATATACTTGTAGAGGGTCGGCACATCGTGTCCGAGGATGTCGAGCTTGAGAATGGTGTCGTGCAAGGAGTTAAAGTCGAAGTGGGTGGTGATGATGTCCGAGTTGACGTCGTCCGCCGGGTGCTGGATGGGGGTGAAGTCGAACACCTCATAGTCGTTTGGCACGACGACCATGCCGCCCGGGTGCTGTCCGGTCGAGCGCTTGACGCCGGTGCAGCCCTTGGAGAGGCGGTTTTCCTCCGCCTTATGTAAAGTCATACCGCGCTCGTTGAGGTAGTTTTTGACGTAGCCGTAGGCGGTCTTGTCGGCCAGTGCGCCGGTGGTGCCCGCCTTAAAGACGTGGCCCGCGCCGAACAGCTCCTCGGTGTATTTGTGGGCCTTGGACTGGTACTCGCCGGAGAAGTTCAGGTCGATATCCGGCGACTTGTCCCCGTGGAAACCCAAAAAGGTCTCGAACGGGATGTCGTGCCCGTCGCGCAGGTAGGGCGTGCCGCAGTGCTCGCAGTTTTTGGGCGGCAGGTCAAAGCCGGAGCCGACCGAGCCGTCGGTGAAAAAGATGGTGTGGTTACACTTGGGGCAGCGGTAGTGCGGCGGCAGCGGGTTTACCTCCGAGATGCCCGCCATGATGGCGACAAAGGAGGAGCCGACCGAGCCGCGCGAGCCGACCAGATAGCCGTCCGACTCGGACTTGGAGACCAGCTTCTGCGCGATGACATACAGCACCGCGAAGCCGTTGTGGATGATCGAGTCCAGCTCCTTGCTCAGACGCTTGGAGACGACGTCGGGAATCTTGCCCTCAAACTCGTACCAGTCCTTTGCCCGCTGCCAGACGCGCTGCTTGAGGTCCTCCTCCGCCCCGTCGATGGTCGGGGTGTAGGTGCCGTTCGGGAAGGGGCGCACCTCCTCGATCATGTCGGCGATGAGGTTGGTGTTGGTGACCACAATCTCATAGGCCTTCTCCGGCGGCAGATAGGAAAATTCGTCCAGCATCTCCTGGGTGGTGTGGAAGTAAAGCGGGGGCTGGTCGTCCGCATCCTTAAAGCCCTGCCCTGCCATCAAAATGGCGCGGAAGATGGCGTCGTCCTTGTTCATAAAGTGGACGTCGCCGGTCGCCACCACCGGGATGCCGAGCTTGTCGCCCAGCTTGATGACCGTCCTGTTGAAATCCTGCAGCTCGGCGGTCGTCTTGACGGTGCCATTTTTCATCATGAAGGCGTTGTTGCCGATCGGCTGCACCTCCAGATAGTCGTAGAAGCTGGCGATGCGGGTAAGCTCCTGCCAGCTCTTGCCCGCCACAATGGCGCGGAACAGCTCGCCCGCCTCGCAGGCGCTGCCGACCAGCAGCCCTTCCCGGTGCTTGATCAGCTCGCTCTTGGGGATGAGCGGGTGCTTTTTAAAGTATTTGAGGTGGGACATCGACACCAGCTGGTAGAGGTTTTTGAGCCCCATCTGGTTTTTGACCAGCAGGATCAGGTGATGGGATTTGAGCTGCCGCGGGTCCGCACCGACCAGCGAGGTATTGATCTTCTCGATGCAGTCGATGTGGTTTCGATCCCGCATATCCTGCATCATGCGGAGGAAGATTTTGGCCAGCGTCTCGGCATCGTCGCAGGCGCGGTGGTGGTGGAACTCGCCCACCTTCAGGTGTTCGGCCACCGTGTCCAGCTTGTGGTTCTTCAGCTCCTTATACAGCGACCGGGAGATGGTGACCGTGTCGATGTAGGTGTTGCGGAACGGCTTTTGCTGCCGCACATAGGCCGCGCTCATAAACGAGCAGTCAAAGTCTGCGTTGTGCGCCACCAGCACGGCGTCCGGCGGGCAGAACTGCTCCCAGAGCTTGAGCGCCTCGGCCTCATCGGGGGCGTCCTTGACCATCGCGTCGGTGATGCTGGTCAGCTGGGTGATCTTCTCCGGGATGTGGCGGCCGGGGTTGACAAAGGTATTGAACACATCGACAATCTCCCCGTTTTTCACCTTCACCGCACCGATCTCGGTGATGCGGTCGCTGCCCGCCGACAGGCCGGTGGTCTCCAGGTCAAATACGACAAACTCCCCGTCAAAGCTCTGGCTTTCCTCGCCCTTGACCGCTCCGACCATGTCGTTGACAAAGTAGGCCTCCAGGCCATAGATCATGCAGAAGTCCTTCCAGCCCTCGCTTGCGTACATCGCGTCCGGGAAGCCCTGCACCACGCCGTGGTCGGTGATGGCCATGGCGCGGTGGCCCCAGCGGTGGGCCAGTTTTGCCAGGTCCGCCGAACCGTTCATGCCGTCCATGGTGGACATGTTGGAGTGCAGGTGCAGCTCCACCCGCTTGACCGGAGCGTCGTCGGTCTTGAGCAATTTCTGCACCAGCATCACCGCCAGCGGCCGGATGGTGACGTCGTGCTCATACTTGTCGTAGGAGGCGTCGCCGCGCACCACCAGGGTGTCGCCTTCCTTGAGCTCCTCGATGGCCTCCTTCTTGCTGGAGGACTGGATAATTTTCAGCGTGTTGGAGCTGGTGTAGTCGGTGATGTCAATCGAGTAGATCTCCCACTTGCCGTCCTTGGAGGTGACCGACTCCTTGCGAACGATGTCTCCCCAGACGGTGGTAAGCCCCGTCTCGGCGGTGACCTCTTTGAGCGGGACCGGTTTTTCCTTGATCGGCTTGCCCAGAATCAGCACGCCGCTGTCCGGCACAAAGGGCAGGTCCTCGCAGTCAAACAGCAGCCTGCCCAGCTTGGAGGGTTTGTCTCCCGCTTTGCCGCCCGCTTCTCCCCGCGAGGCCGAGGGCTTTGGCGCGTTGCTGGGGCGCTCCAGCGCAGCCTTCATCTCCGGGGTAAGCGATGGCTTGCCGATGATCTCCTTGTAGGCAGGGTCGCTCTCCTCCAGCGAGAGCACCCCGTCAAACTGGACGTCCACCGCCATGCCGTACCGCTCCGAGATGGCGCGGCGGATGGCCTGGTCGCAGCCGCTCTCCTTAATCAGGTTGTAGCCGCCGTGCTGCAGGCTGATGGTCAGCCTGTCCCCTTCCAGCTTTTGCTGGCTGCCCTCGAAGATGCCATTGGCCGGGTAGCCCCGCTTGCGCAGCTCATGCAGGATGTCCTCCATCGACTCGCAGCAGAACAGCTCCGGCCGGTAACGGGTCATGATCTCGAACAGGGCCAGGTTTGCCTTCTCCATGATCTGTTGTTCTACACGGTGAATTTCCTTCTGGGGGATGCGCTGCTCCGGGCACAGCTCGACGATGATCTGCCGCCGCTCCCGCTGGGCGTCGATGTGCTGGATCGGTGCGCGCAGCAGTTCCCGCGCCACATTTCCCTGCAAAAACGGGCGAAAGATGTCCTCAAAACGATTCACCCTCTGCTCTCCTTTCCCAATGCGCCCCTGCCAAAACCGATGCAAAGACGCCGCAAAGCTGACCCACGCTGCAAAACGCGGGTCAGCCTGCAATCTGTGTGATTATTCTGCGCTGTTTTCATCGGAGGAGCCGACGGTGGTTTCTTCATCAGAAGAACCGATGGTAGTCTCCTCGCCCGACTCGGTGGCGGTGTCGGTCTCGGTCTCAAGGTCGGTGGACTCGATGTAGTTGCCCTCGATATTCTGGGCAAAGAAATCGTCGAGCGCCTGCTGCACGTCGCCGCCGTCCTCGGTGGTACCGTTGATCAGCTGGTTGATGTCCTCGCTGATCTGGGTGCTGGTGTTGACCTCGCTGTCGGTGACACGGACATTCAGCGTCTGGCGGGTCTCCTCCACATAGGTGGTGTCGCCGTCGGTGGCTAGGATATAGATGACCGAGCCGGTCAGCGGCTCATCGGTGCTCTGTCCCTGGTAGCTGCTCATCAGCCACTGACGGTTGTAGATGACCTCGAAGGCGTCCTTGCCGTCAACGGTGGTCTTGTGGATTCTGCGAATCTGGGAGGAAGAAACCGAGCTGGTCGCCGCCGACAGGCTGTACGGGCGCACGTTCAGGCCCTCCTGCAGGTCGGTGCGAATCCACTGGTTGTTGGCGGTGTCCAGGTAGAAATATTCGCCCGGACGGATATAGAAGTTGGAGGTCAGCTCGCTGCCGTCCTCGTTGCCGGCGCTCTCCTGGAAGGTGATGCCGTCATCGCCGCGCAGATAGATGGCGTGTCTTGTCTCGGAGCTGCCGCTGTCGCGGTCCGCACCCTCTGCATACAGATAGCTGTGGCCGACGGCGCTGCCCGATTCCAGGGCGGCGGTATTGCTGATCGCCTCATTGAGCTGGTTGAGATAGTTGCTGCTCTGCACCTCGTCGTAGATCAAAAAGGCCAGCACGGCCACGATGATGACCACGCACAGGATGATGAGCGGTTTTTTGCTGTTTGTTTTTTTCTGAGCCATTGTTTTTAACCTTCCTTATGTAATTCCATTTGTTCTATTTCAGCCGCAAGCTCCTCCACAACCCTGTCCTCGGGAATCTTGCGGATGATTTCTCCCTTTTTAAAGAGGATAGCGCAGCCGTCTCCGCCGGCGATGCCGATGTCGGCCTCGCGCGCCTCCCCCGGGCCGTTGACCGCGCAGCCCATCACCGCCACGGTCAGCGGCAGCTTGCAGTCCTTCAGCCGCTCCTCCACCTGCCGGGCCAGACCGATCAGGTCGATCCTGGTGCGCCCACAGGTGGGGCAGGAAACAAAGGTGATGCCGTCGCGCCGCAGGCCGATCGACTTCAGGATGTCGCGCGCGGCGTAGACCTCGTTGACCGGGTCGTCGGTGAGTGAGACGCGGATGGTGTCGCCGATGCCGTCGCACAGCAGCGAGCCGATGCCGACCGCGGATTTGATTAAACCCATGCACGCCGTGCCCGCCTCGGTGACCCCCAGATGCAGCGGGTAGTCGCACTGTTGGGAGGCCAGGCGGTAGGCCTCGATCATCGTCTGCACATTGGAGGACTTGATCGAGATGGCGATCTGGTCGTAGTCATACTTTTCAATCAGCGAGACGTGGTACAGCGCACTGTCCACCATCGCCTGCGCGGTGGGGTGGCCGTACTTTGCCAGGATGTGCTTTTCCAAGCTGCCGGAGTTGACCCCCACACGGATGGGGACATTGTGAAGCTTGCAGCACTGCACAACCTGGCGCACCCGGTCCTCGTCGCCGATGTTGCCGGGGTTGATGCGCACCTTATCCACACCGGCCGCCACCGCCTCCAGTGCCAGCCGGTAATCGAAGTGGATATCCGCCACAATCGGCACGCTGACCGCCTTTTTCAGGTGCTCGATCAGCGGCACCGACTGCAGATTGGGGATGGCTGCGCGGATGATCTCGCAGCCCGCCGCCTCCAGACGCTTGGCCTGCTCGACGCTTGCCGCAAAGTCCTCTGCAGGCGTGTTGAGCATCGACTGGATGGTGACCGGCGCGCCGCCGCCCATCTTCACCTTGCCGACCAGAATCTGTCGGGTTTTCTTTCGCTCTCCCATCGTTTTTCCTTCCTTTTATCTTGTTGATTGTTGGCTTTCTTAGCTTAGCTTGCTGGCTTAGCCGCTGATCAGCCGCACGATGTCGTTAAAGGTGACCACCAGCATCAGGCCCATCAGCAAAAACAGGCCCGCCGCGTGGACATAGCCCTCATATTTGGGGGCGACCGGTTTGCCGCGGATCAGTTCCAGCACCAAAAACAGCAGCCTTCCTCCATCCAGCGCCGGCAGCGGCAGCAGGTTAAAGACGCCGATGTTGATGGTGATGAACGCCGTCATCAAAAAGATGCTGGAATAGTCGCGGGTGGAGGCAACCTCCCCGATCATCTGGGTGACGCCGACCGGCCCGGAAAGCTGGTTCATCTCAAACTGTCCTGTAATCAGCTTGCCAAAGGAGACCCACACCTGTTTGACCACGCCGGTGGTCATGTGCCAGGATTCCTCCAGCACCCGCAGCGGCGTCTTTTCCAAGCCCTGCACCTTAAAGTCCAGCTTGACGATGGTCTGGCCCTCGATCTCCTCATAGGCAAACGGCACGTCGGTCAGTTCGATGACCTCTCCGTCCCGGCGCACCTTCATCTGCACCGGGTCGGTGCCCACGTCCACAAAGGCGTAGACCAGGTCGTTGGCGGTGTTTGTCCTGTAGCCGTTGATCTCCAAAATCTCGTCGCCCAGCTGCAGCTTTTCGCTGCTCAAAGCCGACGGGTCAAAGTAGCTTATCTGGGTGCTGGAAACCACCGGACGGGAGCAGACAATCGCCAGCATGATGAGGAAGCCGAGAATCAGGTTCATGGTCGCGCCCGCGGCCACCACCAGAATCTTCTGCAGCGGCTTTTTGTTGCAGAAGGCGCGCTCGTTGTCGCTCTCCTCGTCCTCACCCTCCATCGCCACATAGCCGCCGATGGGCAGCAGGCGCAGGGTGTACTTGGTCTCCCCCTTCTCCCACTGCAGCAGCTTTGGGCCCATGCCGATGGAAAATTCCGGCACGGCGATGCCCACCGCCTTGGCTGTCAGAAAGTGTCCCAGCTCGTGGATGATGATAATCACCCCGAAGATCAAGATTGCCAACAGGATCGTCACAAACAGGTTCATCCAATTCCTCCTGTCCTCTATCGAATTGCGGATTTATTTTCCGTACCGCTCCCGGACGAAAGCGCGGGCCTTCCGGTCCGCTTCCAAAACCTCCTCCACGCTGGTGTAGTCGCCCAGATCAAAGTGATCCAGCGCCGCCTCCACCGCGTCGAACAGGTCGAGATACCCAATTTTATCCTGCAAGAACAGCGACACCGCCTCCTCGTTGGCGCCGTTGACCACGCAGGGGTACAGGCCGCCGCGCTTTGCCGCCTCGATGCAGCTGGCAAGGCAGGTGAAGGTCCCGGTGTCCGGCTGCGAAAAGGTCAGCGGGCCGCAGCTCAGCAGGTCGAGCGTCCTGGCCGGGGATTCATACCGGTGCGGCCAGGTCAGCGCGTACTGAATCGGGATCATCATGTCCGGCGCGCCCATCTGGGCCATCACCGAGCCGTCCACATACTCCACCATCGAGTGGATGATGCTCTGCGGGTGCACCACGATGTCGATTTTTTCCGGCGGCATCGAAAACAGCCACATCGCTTCGATAAATTCCAGCCCCTTGTTCATCAGGGTGGAGGAATCGATGGTGATCTTGGCGCCCATGCTCCAGTTCGGGTGTTTGAGCGCCTGCTCCTTTTTGATGCCGCGCAGCTCCTCGCGGGTTTTGCCGTAAAACGGCCCGCCGGAGGCGGTGATAATCAGCCGCTTGACACTCTTTGCCTCGTTGCCCTGCAGGCACTGGAAGATGGCGGAGTGCTCGCTGTCGATGGGGGTCAGGCGGATGCCCTTCTGCTTTGCCAGCCCCATCACCAGCTTGCCGCCGGCCACCAGCGTCTCTTTATTGGCCAGAGCGACGTTGTTGCCCGCCTCGATGGCTGTCACCGTCGGCAGCAGTCCGGCCACGCCCATCATCGCGTTGAGAACCGTATCCTGCTGCGGGTCCGCCGCAATCTGCAGCACCCCCTCCATCCCGCTCAGCACCTCGGTGCCGGTGTCCTGCACCCGGTCTTTGAGCTCTTTTGCCGCCTGCGGGTCGGTCAAGGCCGCATAGCGGGGACGGTACTGCCGGATCTGCTGCTCCAGCAGCTTCCAGTTGCTGTGCGCCGTCAGCGCATAGACCGGGTAGCCCTGCTTTTGACAGACGGTCAAACTCTGGGTTCCAATCGAGCCGGTCGAGCCTAAAATCGAAACGGTTTTCTCCAATGTCATCCCTCTTTTTCGTTTCAATCAAGATGTCGGGAATAGTATACCACGTCTTTTTTACGATAGTATTAATATTTCTCTCAAAAGTGCCCTTTAGGCAACTTTTTTTGAAGAAAATCTTGCCTCTCCCTCGTTTTCTTTCCAGAAAAAAGGCGCCTGCCTGCAAGCGCCCTCCTTCATTTGTATCATTTGCCCTCTTTTCTCAAAGCTATCCCAACGTGCAGATTGGGAAGCAGAGCGTTGTCGCATAGATAAACGGCAGGGTGAACAGCACGCTGTCAAAGCGGTCCAGCACCCCTCCATGCCCCGGCATGATGTTGCCAAAATCCTTGATGTCAAACTGCCGCTTAATCATCGAGAAGCTCAAATCGCCCAGCACGCTGATCAGCGAGGCCAGCAGCGAAACCAGCAGCAGCCGCACCATATCGACCTGCACCGCAATGCCAAGCTGGGCGCAGCCCCGCTCAAAGCCCAGTGTCGCCAGGACGTTGAGCACCACGCAGGTGACAAGGCCTCCGATCATGCCCTCCACCGTCTTGTGCGGGCTGACCAGAGGGCACAGCTTGTGCTTGCCGAAGGCCCGCCCGGTAAAGTAGGCTCCGGTGTCGCTGAACCAGGCGCAGAACAACGCCAGCAGCAGGTAATAAAGCCCCAGGGTGTAGCCGTTGTTGTCCCGCAGATAGATCGCCGAAGAAAGCGACAGCGGAATCCCGATGCTCATCATAAACACCAGCGCGATGTCCTCCACGCGGGTATCCTGGTGGGTGCGCAGCAGGATCAAAAACAGCAGCGCAATATAGGGCAGCAAAAACAGCGGCAGCAGATCCAGCTCCCTTTGCAGCCTGATATAGGGAAAAGCCGCCGCGACCACAAAGGCCACCGCCGAAAGCAGCTTATTGTGGCTGATTTTGGTCGCTGTCAAAAACTCGTACATCGCCATCAGGATGATGACCATGATCGCCACGTTCAGGACAATTGTCTGAAAGAAACTGAGCACGACAGCCAGCAGAACAATTCCCACCAAAGCAGAAATGATGCGTGTTTTCACAAAAACCTCTCCGTTCTCTGATTCATCCAAATGAATGACTGGGATTCTCCCCTCCACAGGATATGCCCTGCAGAAGCAAGATATTCTTTTGGGGAACAGCGGATCAGATTCCACCAAAGCGTCTCTGCCGCTGATGGAAAGCCGCGATTGCCTGTTCCAGATGCTCCGGGGTAAAATCCGGCCACAGCACATCCATAAAGACATACTCGGAATAGGCCGACTGCCAGATTAGAAAATTGGACAATCTCTGCTCCCCGCTCGGGCGGATGATCAGATCCGGGTCGGGCACTCCGGCGGTATACAGGTTCTGCTCCACCGTCTGCTCGGTGATCTGCTCCGGCGTCAGCTTCCCTTCCCTCACCTGCTGCGCGATGCAGCGGGCCGCATGCGCAATCTCGTTGCGGCCGCCATAGTTGAAGGCCACATCGACCATCAGGCCGGTTCTGTCCTCCCCCAGCTTCTGGATGCGTTCCAGCTTCTGCTGCAGGGTCGGGTTGAGCGCGCTGAGATCCCCGACAAAGCGGGTGCGCACATTCTGGTTTTCCTCCTTGTGTGCAAACGCCTCATCGACATACTGCTCCAGCAGCTCCATGATGGCGTCCACCTCGTCCTTGGGGCGCTTCCAGTTTTCGGTGGAAAAGGCGTAGACGGTCAGATACTGCAGACCGATTTTGTCACAGTATTCCACAATCCTGCGGAAGGTCTTGGCCCCCTCCCGGTGTCCATATTTGCGCGGAAGGGCGCGTTTTTTGGCCCAGCGCCCATTGCCGTCCATGATGATGCCGATGTGCTGCGGCAGGTCGGCGCGCCGGGGATTTGTATTCTCCATTCCGGTTTTCTCCTATTCTTCTAAAAAGCCAGGCACCGCATGGCGATGCCTGGCGCTGTGCATTTGCGATGCCTTGTGATGACAAAGGAAGAAAAATCCTACAGCGACATAACTTCCTGCTCTTTTTCCTTGACTGCTTTGTCGATCAGCTTGACATACTTGTCGGTCAGTTCCTGGACATCCTTTTCCGCATCCTTCAGATCGTCTTCCGAAAGCTCGTTGGCCTTCTTCTGCGCTTTGAGCTTGTCAACTGCGTCGCGGCGGATGTTGCGGATCGCTACCTTGGAGGATTCGCCCTCTTTGGAAACCTGCTTGCACAGTTCCTTGCGGCGCTCCTCGGTCGGAGCCGGGAATACCAGGCGGATTACCGAGCCGTCGTCGGTCGGGTTGATGCCGACATCCGAGGCCTGGATTGCCTTGTTGATGAGCTTGAGGGTAGATTTATCCCACGGCTGGATCATCAGGGTTCTGGGGTCGGGAGTGGAGATGGTAGCCAGCTGCTGGATAGGGGTCGCCGCGCCGTAGTAGTCGACGGTCACACGGTCCAAAACGGATGGAGATGCCTTGCCTGCGCGGATGGTGCCGAACTCACGGTACAGCGCATCCAGCGTCTTATTCATCTTCTCTTCAATCTCTTTATACTGTGCTTTCATAATTGCCTCCATTCTGCCAAGGAAACTCAGCTGAAAATTTTAAGATCCTCTGATTATTTTACAAGCGTGCCGATATCTTCCTGCTTGACCGCGCGGACAATGTTGTCCGGGTCCTCGAGGCTAAACACCAGGACCGGGATATGATTGTCGCGGCACATCGAAGCGGCGGTCATGTCCATAACGCCCAGCTGCTCGGAAAGGATCTGGTCGAAGGAGATGGTGCTGTAGCGTTTGGCGTTGGGGTTTTTGTGCGGGTCGCTGTCATAGACGCCGTCGACCATGGTTGCCTTGAGGATAACCTGCGCGTCGATCTCCGCCGCACGCAGCGAGGCGGCGGTGTCGGTAGAGAAGAAAGGATTGCCGGTGCCGCATCCGAAGATGACCACCCTGTTTTTCTGCAGATGACGCACCGCACGGTTGCGGATATAAGGCTCCGCCACCTGCTGCATGGAGATTGCTGTCTGCACACGCACATCGCAGCCGACCCGCTCCAGGGCGTCGGCCAGCGCCAGCGCGTTCATCGCGGTGGCAAGCATGCCGATATGGTCTGCGCGGGTGCGGTCCATGTTGCCGCTGCTGCGGCCTCTCCAGAAGTTGCCGCCGCCGACCACAATGGCAATCTCGGTTCCCAGATCATAGATCTTTTTGATGCTGGCGCAGATGGACTGCAGCGTGCTGTCATCCAGGCCGGTTTTTTTTTCGCCCGCAAGCGCTTCTCCGCTGAGCTTGATAAGCACACGCTTATACATAAATTTTCACTCCCAATCTTTTTTCTGCCCGGACCATTCGATCCCAGATTTTACTATCTCCTATTTTACCGTAAGTCGGGCATGATGTAAAGCCCCTATTTTTCTTTTTCCCAGTTTGTTCGAATCCTGCCGCCCTTTTTTGTGAAAAAAGGGGCGAAGCAAAGGGGCAAAAAAAGAGGGTACAAGCATCACCTTGTACCCTCCCTCAAAAAGCGGCACCCGCTCTTATTTTACCATGCTGGCAACTTCGCTTGCAAAGTCGTCGACCTTTTTCTCCAGGCCCTCACCCTTCTCGTAACGCACGAAGGAGACGATCTCAATCTTGCCGCCCAGCTCTTTGGCTTTGGCTTCGGTGTAAGATTTGATGG
>ERZ1643251.3948-NODE-3948-length-13307-cov-16.472457_pt1 | contig 13307 bp, 12 predicted proteins | sample MGYA00579261_ERZ1643251 | MGnify/ENA primary metagenome ERZ1643251 (study PRJEB29033, sample SAMEA4952267) | chicken gut metagenome | biome: Broiler Chicken; feature: Gastrointestinal Tract; material: Caecum | place: Ireland | collected 2018 | study: Broiler... | reverse complement strand
AAAGTTGTAGAAAAGTTGTAGTTGTAAGCCCTTTTTACTACATCTTGTGCCGTCCTGTTTCGTCAGACGCTATATATTGTGGAATTTTAGTCCAAAGGCTTCATCGTGGGGAACAGAATCACGTCGCGGATGGAGTCGGAGTTGGTCAGCATCATGACGCAGCGGTCGATGCCGATGCCCAGGCCGCCCGTGGGGGGCATGCCGTATTCGAGGGCGTTGAGGAAGTCCTCGTCCATCATGCCGGCCTCGTCGTCGCCCTTGGCGCGCAGCTCGACCTGCTTCTGGAAGCGGGCGCGCTGGTCGATGGGGTCGTTGAGCTCGGAGAAGGCGTTGCCCATCTCGCTGTGGCAGATGAACAGCTCAAAGCGCTCGGTCAGGCGCGGGTCGGCGGTGCTGCGCTTCGCCAGCGGCGAAACGTCCACCGGGTGCATCGTGATAAAGGTCGGCTGGATGAGCTTTTCTTCCACCTTCTGGTCAAACACCTCGTACAGGGCGTTGCCCCAGGTGGGGTCGGCCGTGGCGGGCAGCTCGACGCCGATGGCCTTGGCCGCGGCCACGGCCTCTTCATCGGAGGCGATGGCCATGAAGTCAAGGCCGGTGTACTTTTTCACTGCCTCGTGCATCGGCAGGCGGGGCCAGCCGGGGGTCAGGTCAAGCGCCTGCCCCTGCCAGGTGAGCTGATAGCCGCCCAGCAGCTCTTTGGCGGCGGAGGAGAGCAGGTCCTCGAACAGGTCCATCATGCCGTTGAAATCGGTGTAGGCCTGGTATAGCTCGACGGTCGTGAACTCGGGGTTGTGCTTGGGGTCCATGCCCTCGTTGCGGAAGATGCGCCCGAGCTCGTACACGCGGTCCAGCCCGCCCACGATCAGCCGCTTGAGCGGCAGCTCGGTGGCAATGCGCATGTACATGTCGATGTCCAGCGTGTTGTGGTGGGTGATGAACGGCCGCGCCGTGGCGCCGCCGGAGATGGTGTTGAGCACCGGGGTCTCGACTTCCATAAAGCCACGGGCGTCCAGGAAATCGCGCACGAACTTGATAAAGCGCGAACGCATGATGAACGCCTGCTTGACCTCCGGGTTGACGATGAGGTCGACATAGCGCTGGCGGTAGCGGGCTTCGCGGTCGGTCAGGCCGTGGAACTTTTCCGGCAGCGGCTGCAGGCTCTTGGACAGCAGCGTGATGCCGGTCACACGGACGCTGAGCTCGCCCATGCGGGTGCGGAACACCTCGCCCTGGCAGCCGATCACGTCGCCGACATCCAGCTTTTTGAAGGCGGCGTAGGCGTCCTCGCCCAGCACGTCGCGCTTGGCAAAGATCTGGATATCGCCGCTTTTGTCGCGCAGGTGGGCAAAGCTGGCCTTGCCCATCACGCGCTTGGACATCATGCGCCCGGCCAGGCTGACGGTCTTGCCGGTCTCGCTCTCGGCGGGCAGGTCCTTGAACTCCTCCTGCAAAGCGGCGGCAAAATCGGTCTGGTCATACTTGGTGATGGTATACGGGTCGCGCCCGGCGGCCTGCAGGTCGGCCAGCTTCTGGCGGCGCACCTCCCGCTCGGACGCTACGTTGACGGGGTTCTGGTTGGGCATTGGGATTCCTCTTTTCTACGTTAAGACCTTACTTGCTGCGCGCGACGGACAGGATCTTGTAGTCGATGATGTTGCCGTTGGGCAGCGTGACTTCAACTTCGTCCCCGGCTTTGTGGCCGACCAGGGCCGCGCCGACAGGGCTTTCGTCGCTGATGCGGTTCATGTCCATGTCCGCCTCGGTCGAGCCGGTGATGTCATACTCCTCGGCTTCGTCCTCGTCGTCGCCCTCAGCCAGGATGCGCACGCGCATGCCGATGGACACGGTCCCGGCGGACAGGTCGTCGTCGTCGATGATGCGGGCGACCTTCAGCGTGGCCTCAAGGTCGGCGATGCGGGCCTCGACGATGGCCTGCTCCTCCTTGGCGGCGTCGTACTCGGCGTTTTCGGAAAGGTCGCCGTAGCCGCGGGCGACCTTGATCTTTTCGGCCACCTCTTTGCGCTTGACGGTGCGCAGGCTGTCGAGCTCCTGCTCCAGCTTTTTATATCCTTCGTGCGTGACCACAACTTCTTTGGCCATAGTCGTTCGTCTCCTTATACAGTAAAAGTTGTGCGGCCCTGCGCGGGCCGCACACTGATTGGAATATTATACTGAAAATTTGTCGCGTTGTCAAGGCGTTTTAGCCCCGCCGCTTACCCTTCCAGCTGCAGCAGGCCGACCTTGCGGTAGACTTTGCGCACGGTGCGGCCGGCCAGGCGGGCGGCGCGGGCGGCGCCGTCTTTCAGCACGCCGTCGACATAGGCTTTGTCGCCAAGCAGGCGGGCGTACTCGGCCTGGACCGGGGCCAGGGCGTCGGCGGTCGTCTCGGCGACGGCCAGCTTGAAATCGCCGTAGCCGCGGCCCGCGAACTCGGCCTCGATCTCCTGCATCGAGCGGCCGGTGAAGGCGGCGTAGATGGTCATGAGGTTGGACACGCCGGGTTTTTCGGCGGCGTCGAAGCGCACCACACCGTCCGAGTCGGTGACGGCGCGCTTGAACTTGCGCACGATCGTGTCCTTGTCGTCGGTCATCAGGATGAAGCTGTTGACGTTGGGGTCGGACTTGCTCATCTTTTTGGTCGGCTCGCCCAGCGACATGATCTTCGCGCCCGCCTTGGGCACATAGCCTTCGGGCAGCGTGAAGGTGGGGCCGTACACGCCGTTGAACCGTCCGGCGATGTCGCGCGCGATCTCAAGGTGCTGGGTCTGGTCCTGGCCGACCGGCACGAGGTCCGCGTTATAGATCAGGATATCGGCGGCCATCAGCACCGGGTAGGTGAACAGGCCGGCGTTGACGTTGTCGGGGTGTTTGGCGCTCTTGTCCTTGAACTGCGTCATGCGGGAAAGCTCGCCGAACTGGGTGTTGCAGGCCAAAATCCAGGAAAGCTCGGTGTGGGCGGGCACATGGCTCTGCACAAACAGAACGTGCTCGTTGGGGTCGATGCCCACGGCCAGCAGCAGCGCGGCCAGCTCGCGCGTGTGGCGGCGCAGCGCGGCGGGTTCCTCGCGCACGGTCAGCGCGTGCAGGTCGGCGACCATGTACAGGCAGTCGTAGCTGTCCTGCAAAAGCGCCCAGTTGCGCAGCGCGCCGAGATAATTGCCCAGCGTGGGCGTGCCGGTGGGCTGGATGCCGGACAGAATGCGCTTGCGCGCGGGGGTGGGGTTCGCTTGTGTTTCGGGCATGGTATGTCTCCTTTTGTGTGGTGCAGGGGGAAAACAAAACGCCCCTGCACAGAAAAACTCTGTGCAAGGGCAGGAAATCCTGTGGTGCCACCTTGCTTGCCGCGCCCGGGTATTCCCCGGGGAGCGGCCGCTCTGCGGGCTGCGGGCAGCCCCGGCCCGGTAACGGGGGCCAACCGGCGGCGGATACTGGGCCAAACGCCGTTCCCCGCGCCCTCCGCGATCCATTGTGCCGCGCCGCCTGCCGCCCCGTTCCCAGCTGCGGGGGCTCTCTGTGGGCGCTGCGCGCGGCTTTACCTTCGCGTCAACGGTTTCTGAAAAGATTATAGCTTTGTCCCGCCGCCTTGTCAAGCGGGCGGCCGGGCGGGGCGTTATTCCGCCTCTTCCTCCAGCTCGCGGACGAAGCTCCACAGCTCGTCGATGGTAGCGATATCGGCCAGGCGCGCCTCGTCGATCTCGACACCGGCGGCCTCGCCCAGCTGCCAGGCCAGTTCGACAAGGTCCTCATGGTCGGCGCCCAGCTCCTCGAGCGTTGTGCCGCCCTCCAGGTCCTGCGCGTCGCAGCTGAACTGTTCGGCCAAGATCTCCAGCAATTCTTCGCGTGTCATGTTGTGCACCTCCCGGTCCTTCCCAGTCGTTCCTGGCATTATGATAGCGGACCGCACGCACGCCGTCAAGAGGGCAGCAGGGCAAAACGCATAGAATTCTTACCTGTTTTCTTGTGCAAATTCCACACCGAATTCCGCCAGGCGCGTATCACCGTGGTTTTTGTCAACCACGCGCACGCTCAGCGCCGAACCGGTGGGGGCGGCGGCAGCGCAAGGTGCGGCGGGCGTGAACGCCCGCCCTACAGAGCCGGGGAAACACGGCGGTCAAGCGGGACCCCCGCACCGCCGCAACCCCTGTAGGGGCCGATTCCATATCGGCCCGGCCTGCGTCGCCGCAAGGTCCGCGGGAGGGGCATGCCCCTCCCCTACAAACCATGGCAAACGTTGCGGTCAAAAGGGTTGGTCGTCACCATCCGGGCGGACGTAGGGCGGGATGCCCTCATCCCGCCGGACCATGCGCCGCCGCAAGGTTTTGCGGGCAGGATAAATCCCGCCCCTACGAATAAATTTTGTGTTTCAGGCCAAACCGGAACGGCCGCTCCCCACCGGGCGGACGTAGGGCGGGATGCCCTCATCCCGCCGGGCCTCCCGCCGCCGCGAACACCCCGGTTTTGAATCGCCGCGGTGCGGCGGGCGTGAACGCCCGCCCTACAGAGCCGGGGAAACACGGCGGTCAACCGGGAGCCCCGCACCGCCGCAACCCCTGTAGGGGACGATTCCATATCGGCCCGCCCTGCGTCGCCGCAAGGTCCGCGGGAGGGGCATGCCCCTCCCCTACAAACCATGGCAAACGTTGCGGTCAAAAGGGTTGGTCCTCACCATCCGGGCAGACGTAGGGCGGGATGCCCTCATCCCGCCGGGCCTCCCGCCGCCGCGAGCACCCCGGGCGGATATGGAATCCGCCCCTACGACCGGCGGCGGGCACCGCGGCCAACCGGGAAATTACGGCCTTGCCACACCACAAACCCCTGTAGGGGACGATGCTTGCATCGTCCCGGGGACCATGCGCCGCCGCAAGGTTTTGCGGGCGGGATAAATCCCGCCCCTACGAATAAATTTTGTGTTTCGGACCAAACCGGAACGGCCGCGGCCATCCGGGCGGACGTAGGGCGGGATGCCCTCATCCCGCCGGGCCTCCCGCCGCCGCAGGGTTCCGCGGGCGGGATAAATCCCGCCCCTACGAATAAATTTTGTGTTTCAGGCCAAACCGGAACGGCCGCTCCCCACCGGGCGGACGTAGGGCGGGATGCCCTCATCCCGCCGGACCATGCGCCGCCGCAGGGTTCCGCGGGCGGGATAAATCCCGCCCCTACGAACAAATTTTGTGTTTCGGGCCAAACCGGAACGGCCGCGGCCAATTCCTAATTCCTCATTCCTAATTCCTCATTTCGAATTTTTATTTTCCCCGCTCCCCTTCCCGCTCTGGGTGCCGAAATAAAATGCGACGACCATGGTCACGATGGTCATGACGGTGTCGGGCTGCAGCACACCCGCCAGCGCCAACGCCGCAAACACGGCGATGACGACCAGCGTAACGATCGTCTTGACCTTGAGCAGCGCGGCCAGGTTTTTCCAGAAATCTTCCATTCAGCGTCCTCCTTCCAACAGCTGCAGGCGCGCCTCGTGGTCGGCCAGGCGGCGGTCCTGCTCCTCCTCTCGGGTCCACAGGCGGCGGTGGCTTTCGGCCGCCTTGCTCTGCTGGGCGGCAAGCGCCGCTTCCAGCGCGTCCAGGCGGCGTTCCATCGCCTGCAGCAGCGCGGTCAGCCGCGTGATGCTGCTGTTGAGCCGCACCACCGGCCCGCCCACCGTGACGCCCAACCCGGCGATGGCCGCCAGCACCGTGACGGCGGTCCACTCCATATCCATTCCCCCTTTTTACACATACTCGGCCGTATACGGCACGGCGAGCTGCCGCGCCAGCGCCCAGAACCGCATGGCGTCGCCGCTGCTGACCGGGCCGATGCTCAGCCGCTGCAAAGCGGGCGCGGCGGCCGGGGCGGCGACGCTGCGGTAAACGCCCAGATGTGCCCGCACCGCGTCCGTGGTGCAGGCGAAATCATCGTCCAGCCAGTTCAGCGGGTGCACGCGCGCGCCGCCGCACAGCACCTCGAAATGCAGGTGCGCGCCGCAGCAGTTGCCGCTCTCGCCGCTGTAGCCGATGAGCTGCCCCGCCTTGACGGTATCGCCCGCCGCCACGCACAGGCGGGACAGGTGCGCGTACCGCGTCTGCAGCGCCAGGCCGTCATAGTCGGCGTGGCGCAGGCGCAGCATGTTGCCGTAGCTCTGCATGCCGGTTTTGGTGTGGCCGTCCCAGCGCTGCGCCCCGTCGACCGTGCCGTCCTCGGCCGCATAGACCGGCGTGCCGACCGCCGCGCGCAGGTCGATGGCGCTGTGCGCGCCGCCGTCGTTGTAGGTCCAGCCCGCCGTGATGATATGCTGCGCCAAAGGCCAGCACAGCAGGACCTCCCCGTTTGCAAGTCGCATTATCCTTCCCCTCCTTATTAGAGTTCAGAGTTGAGAGTTTTTATAAGAGTTTAGAGTGAAGAGTTCAGAGTTTAGATTTGGTGGATCGCCGCCCTGCGGGCGGCTCAAAAAATGCGAGAGAAACCTTGCGGCCGTATTTTGATCGCGGCCAAAGGCCGCGTTCCGCATCTTAACTCTGAACTCTAAACTCTGAACTCTCAGCCTTCAGGCTCCGGCTGTGCGCCGCAAAATATACGTCACCTTCATGGTTTTGTCGGCGGTTTTCTGCACCGGCTCGGCCAGGTCGTTGACGGTGGCCAGGTAGTTGGCCCGCACGCTGAGGGCGAGGCCGTCGGTGGCGGAGCTTTCGTCCCGCGCGTGCACCTGCAGCGCCGTGCGGCCGCGGATGTCGAACCGCTTGAACCAGTCCGCCTCGCCGCTGTAGACCTCGATGCGCCGCAGGCGGTCACGCGCCGTGTCCAGCACGGTGCCGTAAGCCCCGCCGCCGATGCCGCCACCCGCATAGCAGTACAGCCGCCCGGCGCAGGCGTCGTTGACATAGGGCAGCTGCAGGCCCGCGCAGTCGATCTCGGTCACATCGCCCGCATCGTCAAGCGCGATCTTGAAATACCGGTACAGCCCGTCCGTTTTGGCGTAGCTGCGCAGGTAAACGTGCCCGTCATAGACATAGCCTTCCAGCGGACGGGCCGCGCGCAGGTTCTGGGTCAGCGCGCCGCTGCGCAGCGTGCCCGCGCTGCCGCCCGCCAGCTCGACGCCGGTCTGGTTGGTCAGCGTGTACAGCGTCTGCTGCTGTGTCTGCACGTTGACGGCGTACACCTGAAACGCCGCGTTGGCCGCCAGGCGGTTGGACGCCGCATTGACAATGTAGAGCGTGCGGTCCTGCGGGCAGTAGTTCCAGCCGAGGAAATACGCCGTGCCGTTGGAAGCCTTGAGCAGCGGGGCGGACAGCGTCACCGGCGTCTGGCTTTTGGGGTCCGGCCTGTTGGCCCCGCGCTGCCAGAAAAGGTCGAGGCTGCGCAAAAACGCCGGGCAGCGGATGAGGTCAAGCCGCAGCGTGTCCCCCTGGGCGGCGGGTTTGGCCAGGAGCAGGGAATCGTCCGCCTCGTCGAGCTCCAGCAGATAGGGGATATCGTCCTGCGCGTCGAGAAACAGCGCGAACGCCCCGCTGAGCTGCCCGCCGAAATCCTCGCACAGGTCGTAGGTACAGTGGTCGGCGCTCGCGTGGGTGTCCTCGCTCGAAAGGTAGGCCCCGCTGCGGTGGGTCAGGCAGACCGAGGCAATCGTACCGTTGGCCTGCTGGGTGCTGAAATCATAGACAAAGGTGGCGACGCCGGTTTCGGCGTCAAAGCTGCTTTCGGCGGCGTTGTAGCTGCCGCGGATGCGGTTTTCGCCGTTGTTGGGCGCGCCGTGCGCCGCCGTTCCGGTGATCTGCGCGCCGGGCGGGATCAGCAGCGCGTCCTCGCTGCTGCCAACGGCGGTGTCAAGCAGCAGCAGCCCGCCAAAGGCGTAGGCAAGCGGGCTGTTGGCGTCCTCGCCGTCCTGCGGCTGCAGCATCTCGGCGCTGGTGTACAGCCCCAGCGGCGTGAAGATCTCCTGCACCGCCCCGGTCACGCGGTTTCTGTGTTCGTGCACTTCGGTCCTGCCGGTGCGCACGTCGGTCAGTTCGATGCGGGTCGTGCCTTCCATGCTCATGTTTCTCCCTCCTGTTGGATGTCCGGGCCCTGCGCGGCCAGCGGGTCCAGCGTCAGCGCGCCGGCCGCCCAGCGCAGGGCGGGCAGCGTTTCGGTCAGCGTGCACGCCTGCGGCGCAGCGGCTTGCACCGCGGCCGTGCCCTGCAGCGGGCCCGGGGCCAGCGCGGCGGCGTCCCAGGCAGGCGGCGGCAGGCTGTCTTCCAGCGTCAGCGTGCCGTCCCACACAGCGCCGCCAGCCATGCCCTGGCCGGTCACAACGCCGCGCAGGTCCCCGGCGGCGGTATACACCGTGCCGCCTGCGGCCTGCAGGCGCACCTCAAAGCGGTTGCTGGTGTCGGCCGCAAGCTCGGTGAACGGGTAGAACAGCGCCAGCGTGTGCCGCCCCGCCGCCATGCGCTGGGCGGGCGCAAAGCCGCCGATGCGCGCGCCGTTCAGGTAATAGTGCACGGCCAGCGTCACCGTGCCGCCCGCCTGCGCGGGCCGGGCTTCGGTAAGCAGCTGGGCAAAAAACAGCGCGCCGGTTTTTTCGACCGTGACAAAGTTGACATACGCCGCGGTCTGCTCCTGTTCGCCCGCCGTGACGGCCGCGCGGCTGACAAAGCTGTAAAAAATCAGGCGGTTGCTGGCGGTCTGGGTCTGCAGCTGCTGCAGCGCGGCGCTGCTTTTGTCCCGCGCCGCGGCGAGGTACGGGTTCTTGCCCACGCCCTTGAGCGTACCGCCGCCGCGGAACTTCCACACGCGGTGGGTGACGATCGTTTCGGCCACGGTCAGGCCGGAGGCTTCGCCCGGCTCGGTCAGGGTCAGCCGGTCGCCGCAGTCAAAGGCCGGGTCGGCCACGCCGGTCACGCTGGCGGGCACATATTCGATGGCGTGCAGGCTTGCAAACAGCGCGTCGCACAGCGCCTGCGCGCGTTCGGGCAGGCCCTTGGCAAACAGCGGCGCTTCGGTCATGGTCATCACCAGGCCATCGGCGTCCGCCGCTTCGCTGGCAAGGCGGCGGCTGCCGGCCTGCACGGCCAGCGCGCGGTAGCGGCAGACATAGTCGGCCACCGCCGCGCCGCTGCGCGCCCCGGGCCCGAGGGTGCGGCAGGGCTCCGCCGCGAACCGCCGCAAAACGAGCGCGCCCGCGCGGTCGGCCGCGCCGAACGCCCCCACGACCTGCGCAACGGCGGCCAGGCAGTCCCGCCAGGTGGCGCAGCCGTCCTGGGTGTCGAGCTGGAACGTCTCGCCCGCGTTGGGCCAGGCGGCCATCTCGGCCCCGGTCATGCCGACGGCCAGGCCGCAGTGTTCGGCGATCTGGCACAGCATATCATACGGCGTGCCCTGCAAAGCGGGGCCGGTGTAGTCCCCATCCAGCTTGAGGATGTTGTCATACGCATGGATGTCGACGCACAGGCTGGTGCGCTCGGCCTCCGCCACCGTATACACGCCGAGCGGCAGGTCAAACCAGCTGCCGTCCGCCAGCTGCAGGCCGTAGGTCAGCGTCAGCTGCGCGCCGTACAGGCGGTAGCGCGAAAGCGATGTGCGCAGCTGGAACGCCGCCTGCCCAAGATAGACGCAGCCGAACTGCAGTTCCTCGCCGGTAACGCACTGGTCGTCCAGCGTGACCGAGCCGCTCATGAGGTCGGCCGGGCCGAACGTCAGCACACCGCCGTCGGCCAGCGCCAGCGCGCCCCGCAGCCGCTCGCTGCGCACCGCCGCCGCCATGGCCTGGCGGTAGCTTTCTGGGACCGGATACAATAAAGGCCCTCCTTCCTTTGTCAAAACTCCACCAGTTCCACCGCCACCTCCCACACGCCCTGGCCCTCGCGGGCGGCGCGCAGGTCGGCGGTGCGGGTCCCGGCATACATCTGCGCCGTGCGGGTCTGGCCAAAGAAATACTCGACCGTGAACCGGTCGGGCGCGGTCGCGTTCAAAATGGCCGCGCACTGGTCTGTGGACAGCGCCAGCCAGCGCGCCGTGATCTTGGCGACGCCGCCGCGCACCCGCGCGCGCACCAGCACGCCGTCCTCGGTGCGGCCGGTGTCGGCGCTGTCCAGGTCGGACAGGCTGACGCGGTATTCATGCGGCGCCGGCAGCGCCGCGCCGTCGATTTTTAAAATATCCATCGCTTTCCCCTTTCTGCCGGAGCGCCGAACCTTTAAATGAGGGTTCAGAGTTTTGAGTTTAGAGTTCTTTTTTGAGAGTTAAGAGTTTAGAGTTCAGAGTTCAGATATGGAACGCGGCCTGGCGGCCGCGATCAAAATACGGCCGGAAGGTTTCTCTCGTATTTTTTGAGCCGCCCGCAGGGCGGCGATCCACCACATCTTAACTCTAAACTCTTCACTCTGAACTCTAAATCTCACCTTCTCCCCCCGCTGCGCAGCGTCCGGCGGCTCTGGCTGCGGGCGATGACGGTGTCCAGCAGCTCGTCCCCCAGGTAGATGTTGATGGGCTGGCCCTGCCCGCCCTCCCAGGCGGCCAGCGTCTCGGCAAACGCCTGGCGGATGGTGTCGAGCGGGGCTTCGATGTTGACGCCCTGCCGCTGGTCGCCCAAAAGCGCCAGGAATTCCCGGTTGGGCGGGATGACCGCCCCCGCCGCCAGCGCCGGAACACGCGGCGGGCTGGCCAGCGACGGCGCGGCGTAAAACGCAGTCCGCGCGCTGCGGGCGGACGCCGCGGAACCGCCCCCGGCCGCCGCGCGGCCGCGCAGCGAAGCGAGCGCGCTGAGCGCATTGTTGACCGCCCGCACAACGCCCGCGGCGAAATCGCCGACCAGTGCGAGCAGGCCCGAGACCGCCCCCTGCACGGTGGAGGTGATGCGCTGCCACGCGCCGCGCACAGCCTCGCCCATAGCCGCCCAGGCTTCGGTCCAGCGGCCGAGCAGGCCCTGGGTGAGGAAATCGGCCAGCCCGCGCAGCAAGATCAGCAGGCTGTCCAGCGCACCGCCCGCCGTCTGCACGGCCAGGACAACGCCCCCGGCCAGCGCCGTGAACACCTGCGCGGCCAGCGGCCCGAAGCTGGAGACAAGGAAGTTGAGCAGCGGCGCAAGCGCCGTGTTCCACAGCGTCAGCAGCAGGTTGACCACCGACCCGACAGCCAGCGCCAGGTCGTTAAACAGCGGCTGCAGCGTGCTCTGCCACAGCGCCCCCAGCCGGGCGATCAGGTTTTGCAAAAGCGGCTGTAGTGTGCCGGACCAGAACGCCAGCAAAATCGCGCACAGGTTCTGCACGGCCGCCGCAGCCCCGGCCAGCACAGGCTGGCCGTAGGCGGCCCAGGCCGCCTGCACGCCGGCCATGGCGTCCTGCCAGATCTGCAGCGCCAGCGCCAGCAGCGGCATGACGACGCTCTGCACCGCCTGCGTCACGATGGACGCCAGCGTTGTGAACAGCGACGCCAGCTGGACGACGGCCGTGGCCGCCGCGCCGCCCAAAATGGGCGCGAACGCCTGCGAAAGGCTGTTGAACACGCCGGGCAAAAACGTGCCGGTCAGATACGCCGCCAGCGGGACCAGCGCGTTCTGCCACAGGTTTTGCGCCGCGGCCTGCACCGGCCCCCACACGGCCAGCGCCGCGCCGCGCAAAAGCGCCCAGGCATTCTGCCAGGCGGCGATGGCCGGGGCGTACAGCGTCTGCACGCTCTGCCAGAAGTTTTGCAGCGCCGCCAGCGCCGTTTGCAGCGCGCCGGGCAGGGTCTGCACTTCGGCCAGCGCCGCGCCCGCCGGGCCGCTCTGCCCGCCCAGCGCCCCCTGCGCAGCCCCGGCGCCCCCGGAACCCCCGGCGCTTTCGGCGGTTTGGCGCGCCGCGGCGCCCAGGCGTTCGATCTCGTCGAACGAAGCCAGCGTGCGCACGGCTTTCTGCGCCGCCTGGGCCGCCGCCCCGGCGGCCGTGCCGACGCGTGTGACGGCGCGGGCGGCGGTTTTGGCCGTGCGGGTCGTCTGCCCGCCCAGCACAGCGCTCAGGCGGCCGGTGTTTTCGGCCGCGCCGCGCGCCAGCGCGCCGAGCGAACCCAGCGCCGGGTTGAGCGCCGCCTGCACCGGCGCGGCCGCCGCCTGCACGGCCCCGGGCAGCGCCTGCAGCGCCATGCGGGCGTTTGCGCCCCCGGCGGCCGCCGCATCCAGCGCGCCGCGCAGCTCCCGCAAGGCCGCCCCCAGCGCGCGCGCCTGCCCGGCTGCCCGCCGGGCGGCCGTCTCGTCAAACGTCAGTGTCTTTGCCATGGCTCGCCATGACGCCCCCTTTCCCCCAAATCACAGGCAGATGGTTTACATTCCGCCGCTCCCCCTCCGCCAATTCCTCATTCCTCATTTCCCACGATCTTTCCGTCCAGCATCCGCAGCAGCCTTTCCTTCTCCGCCCGCTCCGCGGCGGTGGGTTCGGGGCGCAGGTCGATCTGCGCGCGGTGGGCGCGGTAGTGTTCAAGCTCCCACCCCTCCAGCCGTTTGCCGCGGGCGAGCTTTTCGCGGATGGCCACCACCGTGGCCAGCGCGCCTTCGCCGATAGCCGCAAACCAGGCGATAAAGCTCCACCAGTGCAGGTAGGGCAGCGCCCGCACCTCGCACCCGGCCGCGCGGTTCACCCCGGCCACGATCAGCCCGGCGTCCTTCTGCCAGTCGATCAGCCGGGGCCCCGCGGGCGCGGCGGGCTGCCCGGCCGCCAGAAACGCCGCCAGCGCCGCGGCGGCTTCGGGGTACAGGGCCGGGTCCAGCGCCGCAAAGTCGCGGTAAAACAGCGCCAGCGCCACATACCAGCGCTCGTCCGGGCGCAGCGCCGCGCCGCGCGGGCCGTCCAGCCAGTTTAGCAGATAGAGGATGTCGCGGTAGTCGGTGTACACCGCCCGCGGCTGCCCGCCCACCGTCACGCAAACCGGCAGCGTCCAGGCGTTCATGCGCCGCGCGCCGCGCGGGCGGCGGCGGCTTCGGCGGCGGCCGTGCGGGCCGTGGCTTCCAGCGTGGCCTGCGCGCCCCGCTGCAGCACCGGGGCCAGCGCGTCGAGTAGGTTCTGCACGACCGGGCGGCCGTTGCCCCCGAGCCCCGCCAGGTTCACGCCGTCCAGCAGCGCGTCAAAGTCGTTGTGTTTGCCGAACACCTCGCCCAGCATCGTCTTGATGCGCCGGTCATACTCGGCCAGCAGCACAAGCTCGCCCGCCGTGCGCGCCCCGGCATCCGGGGTTTCCTCCAGGGCCTTGGTGCGCCGGGTCAGGTCGGCTTCCAGCTCGGCGAGCTGTTCGCGCAGGTCAAAAAAGCGGTGGTAGAGGTTGGGGTCGCCGGGGTTGAAGCGCAGCACGCCGCGCCCGTTGACCTCGAA
>ERZ1643251.3947-NODE-3947-length-13308-cov-4.737192_pt1 | contig 13308 bp, 9 predicted proteins | sample MGYA00579261_ERZ1643251 | MGnify/ENA primary metagenome ERZ1643251 (study PRJEB29033, sample SAMEA4952267) | chicken gut metagenome | biome: Broiler Chicken; feature: Gastrointestinal Tract; material: Caecum | place: Ireland | collected 2018 | study: Broiler... | reverse complement strand
CCGACATGCTTGGATTGTCCGTTTGCGTGCCACTGTCTGACGTGCTTGGATTGTCTGTTTGCGTACCACTGTCTGACGTGCTTGGATTGTCTGTTTGCGTGCCACTGTCTGATGTGCTTGGATTATCTGTTTGCGTACCGCTGTCTGACATGCTTAGGTTGTCCGTTTGCGTACCATTGTCTAACGTGCTTGGATTGTCCGTTTGGGTTTCTTGATGTGTTTTTGTTTTTTCAACTACACGCTGAATTGTATCCAAACCATTTCCTTGAACTTCATAATATAAGAAGTCATCCGCAAAGTTCATATTATCAGGTAACATGATTAAATCAGAGGCATCCACAATCGCGCCTTTTTCAAATTGCAAATCAAAACTTTGGTATAACGTGCCATCCGCAAACTTATAAGTCACATGAACTACAGGTAAGGTTTGTGTGCCATTATCTGACATGCTTGGATTATCTGTTTGCGTGCCACTGTCCGACATGCTTGGATTGTCCGTTTGCGTGCCACTGTCCGACATGCTTGGATTGTCCGTTTGCGTGCCACTGTCTGACGTGCTTGGATTGTCCGTTTGCGTACCACTATCTGATGTGCTTGGATTGTCTGTTTGCGTACCACTGTCTGACATGCTTGGATTGTCCGTTTGTGTACTGCTGTCTGTGGTTTCAGTTGGCAAAATCAAATGTAGCTTAGTGGTGCGGTCCACTTCATCTGCTGTCTTCAACACTTTAAAGCTCACCTCATCCGCGCTTCCTTCCAACATCGAAAACTTAGCATCGTCTCTAGGATGAGCAAAACTCAAATCAAATCCATCAGATGTTTTTTTAATCATATAGATACCAGATTGACTCAGCGTTACTTTATCCGTTAATTCATATGGTGTATCCGTATATTTTATAACACCATAAGATTGGCTAGTTTCATCATAAACCACTTGCAAATCATTGTTTTGTACGACAACTTTCACACTAGTTCTAGCTTCATTTAACGATGCCAAATCCTGGTTTGGCACTAAAATATAAGCTAAATTTTCACCATTTTGCTGTGTAGTATGCGTTGCTGTAACAAATGTATTCGTGATTGGATCGCTTGGTTGACCATAGTTAATTTCACTCCAACTATGCGTCCGTGCTTGTTTTTCAATATCCAAACTTAATGGTGTTAGGAAAGCATAACCGATACGTTGATTTGGATCTGCTGTTTCTAAATAGAAAGTATCTACCGCAGAATTCGTTACTTTATCCGCAGTCATTTCTTCACCATTAACATAAATTTTCGTATTTTTATCAGGCACTAATTTGCGATTCTCAATAGTTGTAACACTCGCATCACTACTTTTATTTTGGATATTGGTCGTCAACATCACGATTTTATCTCCAAAAATAAACCACGCTTTACGGGCAGATAATTCTTCGTTATAGTTCGTAAAATCCATCGCCACAGCCGCATTTTTTTCGTCAAATTTACTTGCTCCCACAAAACGACTTGGCAAATTCACTTGACCTGAACCATCTTCTCTGGCTGTTACTAATTCGGTCGTTCCTGGCATCTTGTAAGGATCCACCGTTGGCCAATAACCTTCACTATAATGCGTTAAATCGTTATTATATAGATAAACCATTCCATCAGATGTATACCAACCATGACGATTTTCGTTATTCATATCTTCATAATTTTGTGTCCGTTCAGAATACATACTAAGCGCAATCGCAAAATGATTTTCTGCATTATTGTAGACAAATTTATCCATATTGTGGAATGAATGTAAAAATGTCTCTGGTTTTACTGCAGGGATTGTATCATCATTTAGCAATTTTTCAAATAACGAAATGTCGGTATAGGATTTTAGATTTTGGTAAGGAACGTAGAAGGTATCTTCCCCTATACGGCCTTTAACCGCTGATAATAAATGCATTTTTTGCGCTTCATCACTCGCTTGGGCAATTCGCACAACTCCTCGTAAGGCCTCAATCGCAGCGGCATGACTTTCCGCACTAGCTCGACTAATCGACCGTCCGCGAGTCATATCCATCAATTCGCCATTAAGAACAATTGGAAAATACGCGCGATCAATCCATTCATACAAAATGGCAGTTTTTTCAGCGGGTAGAGCAAATGAGGTGTTGGCAATCATCGGTAAAATTTGTGAAAAACCATCCATCAATACATTCCCATAGGCTCCCGTATAAGCAACATCTGTATGATCAATAAATGAACCGTCACGATAAACTCCTTGGCCTTCTTTCACAAATTCTAGCACCGTCAACAGCCCATCTACCCCTTCTTGGATGCGCGCACTGTCTTGTTTTAATGCACCTGAAAGAATGGTTACTTTACTTAAGTCGGTTTGATTGCCTCCCACTGCCGGTACTGGAATCGTCGTAGTGGAACGAATCACCGTTGGATCAGCTACAAACTTATCAATCGGTTTAATATAACGATTAATTTCTTCTTGTGTGAAGTAGGCATTGGCATAGGCAAGGACATCGACCACTGCTCGCGGCGTGCCAATCTCGTAGTCCCACCAGTTGCCCACGATTTCTTTTTGCTCGTTGTAGACATGTTTATATAAGTATTCCATGCCTTGTTTTAGCTTCACTGCGAGGTCATAATTTTGATAATACTTAGATGATTTGTTATCTAAAACTTGGGCGAATTGCTCTAATCGTCTATAAGTTTTTGTTATATTTGCAGATTTGGTAAAGTCAGTCACATCATCAAAAATGCTTTCACGATTGGCAACATCATCATCCCAATGTGCTAAACTTTCCTCGACTCCGCTTTCGATTTTGGCTAAAAATTCTTGCATATATGGATTGTCGGATTGATAATTTTCATTTCCTAAAGACACGTTCTCCCAGCTATTCAAAATTTGATCATAAATGGTTGCATCATGGTTTTCAACATTTAAGGTGAAGCTGCCAAGTGTTTGCCCCTCTTTAGTAATCGTCACCTTGGTCGAACCGGTTTGCTTAGGCGTAATGATTTGATTACGCACTTCAGCGATTTCTGGATTTTCAACAGTATACGTTGCATCGCTTAGATTGGGTAGATAGTATTTATTTAACCCTAGCTGGATATCTTCCGTTTCGGCTTTAGGAGCATCTTTAGTTTCTTCTTGTGGTTTGATATATTCTTTAAATGTTATATTATCAAAATACGCAGTCCCTGTTCCCGTTTCGAAAAAGAGCTCAAGTTTTACCTTACTGACGATTGGATCAAAGGTAACTTGCTGGGTAATAGTCTTCGTGTTTGTTTTGTTCACATAACTTGTCGTAGGAGCATCCACGGTTTTGCCTTCTGGAGTTTTTAGTGTGGCGCCTTTTTCATCTACCGGCAAGAAACGGACACGCACGCCTGCTCCTTCTACATTTTGGGTTTCAACATCATAGCTCACTTCATATTTTTTGCTAGCATCAACCTCTAATACTTGCGCTATCGAAGTTCTAAAGGTCTCAGGTGCTGAAATCATCAAACGGCCATCGACCACTGCTAATTGAGCTTTAGACTTGGAAGATGCTGTGATGTTGCTTGGGATCCATGGATTATTCCAGGAAGTTGCTGCATCAGCTGTCCATGTGCCGGTCTTGGCTTTAGTTTGCGTGAAGTCGCCATTTTTCACCAGATTTTCTACCACTGGTGTATTCTGCTTTTCTGTTTCGCTCGTTGGTGCTTCCGTAGCTGATGTAGTGGCTGGCTCCGAACTAGAGGCTGATGTAGTAGGCGTATTTGCTACTTCAGTCGTTTCATTGGAGGTAGCTGATTCAGAGATTGGTTGCGTTTGATTTGCTGAACCTTCGTTGGCTGTTGAGTGGCTTGATTCACTCGGTTGACTATTACTGCTTAATTCACTCGTAGTTGACGTTGGATCAGTAGAAGTAGCGGCCTCCGGATTTGCATGAGTAATCTCTACACCTTCTGAGGTTGTTGTACTTGTTAATGTAGAACTTTCAGGGCTATTTGCCTCGTTTACCGGTTTATCATAAGGCGAAAATTCAGATGTCACTGCCGGTTGCGCATCTGTAGTCCCTTCCTGAGCTAAAACGGTTTGATGAGAATGGACTGCATTTAAAATAGCAAAACCTAGGCATACCGAACACACACCAATACTTAGTTTACGAATAGAAAATCGTCCTCTGGTTTCAAATGGATACTTCATTGCGTTATCTCCTTTTCATAAAATATTTTACAAATTGGAGTATACCAATATAGTTAAGCGTTTTCAAGTGTGAATACTGAAAATAATTTTGCTATTTTATTTTCATTTCAAGTAAACCTGTTTAGTTCTATCATACAAGTTAATATTAAATAACCGTAATATTTTGCAATAAAAGACCTCCATCGCTGACCAATCATGAATGGAAGTCTTTAAAATGGAGAAGAATTATTCACTTAGTTTTTCTACAAATACTTTTGCTCGTCCAACTAGACTTGCTTCATCTAACTGCATTGCACCGGTAATGACAAATGGAGCCAGCAACTTCAAGCCAGTGTGATACGAAATGGTTTCTATCGGCTTTAATACTTCATCGACTGTAATATGGAATCTACCTAGTGAAGTATAGTCCCCTTTATCTGCACCAAAACTTACAGCCAAGAGCACTTCTTTCCCTTGCAGTGCTTTTCCTGTTGAACCATAAGCCCAGCCATAAGTCAAATAGAAATCTCTCTTTTTAGCATTTTGTGGTATTCGTTCCAACTATTTTACAAATTTTAGCATCACTCAGTAAGCTTTTTATCTTTCTCCTAAAATCTCATACAAATACGGCACAATTTTTTCACCCGGTAAATCTGCTAAACTCGTCACCCAGCGATAATCCGTATGTTCTTGCGGGTCTAAAGTAATCACTAAATCTTCACTGTTTTCCAATAATTGTCCACGATACACCAGGCGCGTAAAAACCTTGTCCTTATCTACATTGCTATCTTCATGAATAATTTGGTCAATAGTAATCTTCAATCCTACCTCTTCTTGACATTCACGAATCGCCGCCTGTCTAGGGAGCTCGCCATCTTCCACCGTCCCACCTGGAATGTCCCAATAAGCCGGATAAAAATTTTTCTGACCGCGCTTGATTTCACTGCGTTTGACCAACAAATACTTTCCGTTATTTTCTATTAAACTATGCGCAATGAGTCGATTTTCCATGTGCATCCCTCGTTTCGTTTTTTTCAGTAAGAACGATTATAGCATGATTTTAAGTAAAATGGAGAAACTATCCAAAAAATATAGATGAATTTCTCACATAAGGATTAAATGACCCAAAAACTACCTCAAAAGCGCAAAAAAACACCCCAGAGCCATTCGAAGTGGTTCTGAGGTGTTTGTATTTATATTAGTCTTCGTTAACGAATGGAAGTAATCCCATGATACGTGCGCGTTTGATAGCAACTGTTAATTTACGTTGGTTTTTAGCACCAGTACCAGTTACGCGACGAGGTAAGATTTTTCCACGTTCTGAGATAAATCTCTTTAATAATTCAACATCTTTATAATCAACATGTTCAATGTGATTTGCTGCAAGATAGTCTACTTTACGACGTTTACGACCGCCTCTACGTTGTTGTGCCATTCTATTTCCCTCCTTATTACAAAAATTAATTAGAATGGTAAATCATCATCTGAAATGTCAATGCTTGATCCGCCAAGTGGTGTGTTACTTGCATCACGGTCAAAGCCAGGCATTCCACTAAATGGTTGAGATGAAGCTGGCTGATCAAAGCTATTGTTATTATTGTTAAATGGTTGTGAGACATTATTATCAAAGTTTCCGGCAGCTTGACGACGTTGATCATTGACTGCTTTAGACTCTAATAATTGGAAATTATCGGCAACCACTTCAGTTACGTACACACGTTGACCTTGTTGGTTTTCATAATTTCTCGTTTGAATACGTCCGGTCAAACCAATTAATGTCCCTTTTCTAGCGTAATTTGCTAAAGTTTCAGCTGGTTTACGCCAAATGACACAATTGATAAAGTCCGTTTCTCTTTCTCCGTTTTGGCTGGTAAAATTACGGTTCACAGCTAAACTAAAAGTAGCCACCGCAACACCAGAAGAAGTGTAACGTAAATCAGGGTCTCTTGTTAATCTACCTACTAATACAACATTATTAATCAAGGCTATTCATCTCCCATCGTTTTTGTTTCACGTGAAACATTCTTAAGCTTCTTCTTTAACAATCATGTGGCGAATGATGTCTTCATTGATTTTAGCAAGACGATCAAATTCGCTAACAGCGCTAGCGCTTGATGGAGAAGATACTTTAACGATGTGATAGATACCTTCGCGGAATCCATTCATTTCATAAGCGAAACGGCGTTTTTCCCAATCTTTAGATTCAAGAACTTCAGCTCCGTTATCTTTTAAGATTGCATCGAAACGTTCGATTAAAGCAGATTTTGCTTCTTCATCAATGTTTGGACGAATAATGTAAAGAATTTCATATTTCGTATTTTCCATTGATATGTTCACCTCCCTATGGACTTTGGCCCTTGTATTGACATCAAGAGCAGAGAGAGCAGACTTAGCTACTCACAATGATTTATTATACACAGATTTTCAAAGAATTGCAAAGGTTTTTCACGCATTTTTTATAAATTACCTTGCTACTTAATAAATACGCGAAAAAGTGGCAAAAGCTTTTTTTACTTGAAAAAATTTTATCCTAAAAAAATCTCCATCTAACTTTCTACTACGTTAAAGCTAGATGGAGAAGTTTTACTTGATTTCAAATGTCATCGTGACTGGGTTATGGTCGGAATATTGGAAGTGATGGTCCCAAACTTTGAGGTGATTGACTTGAATATCTGCTGACACGATAAAACCATCGACCAAATTCACATAGCTATCTTTGGTAAAGGGACGGTCATTGGCACGGACGGAAGGGATTTTCGCGGCGACAATATCTTGATTCACCAAGGTAAAACCAGCTGGAAGGGCGGCTTTAGGGAAGGGATGCGTCCAAGTCAGTGTTTGTTTTTTCGTGCCAAACAGACTTGGGGTATCTCCTAATACATCATGATTATAATCACCACCGACAATTACTCCATAGCCTTTTTGTCGATAAAGCTGCATGTATTTGGCTAATTTTTTGATTTGGGCTGCTTGGATGGACTGATCTTTGGTAAAGGCTGACAAATGCACATTGATTAATGCCAGTGGTTTAGGCGTGGTAGCAATCAAACTAATCGTAAAGGCACGGTCATAATCGGTGAATTTATTCAAATTAGTTTCAATCGGTAATTGATAACGCGTACTTTTATGAATCGTTTCGCGACTAAGTGTCAACAAACCACTCTGACTCTTGCCGATGGGTTCGGTAAATGGGTAAAACAAATACGCCGAATCATAGTTTAATGCAAAGGCGGCATTCATTTCGGGCATGGCTTGCATAATTTGCTTTTCTTGAGGAATATGATAAGAACGCGTGGCATCTGAATCTACTTCTTGCAGTAACACAAAATCTGGCTGCGTCTTTTGAAGCTGTCGAATGATTCCCTTCAAGTTTTGTTGCACATTTTCTTTGCTAAATCCACGTGCATACTTTCCACCATCCATAAAGAAGCTATAATTGTGGGGGTTGGCTGCATATCCAATATTAAAAGTTGTAATTTTATATTCCTTTTTATCGTTATTTTCATTTGTTGCTTTCTGTGCTTGTTCGATTGCTATTTCTTGATTATCTGGCAAGCGATGATAGCTGAAAAAGAGATAAGCTAAATAACTAATAAACATCAACAAAAATAACGAAATTAAAGCGATAAATACATGTAATATTTTCTTTTTCTTCATAAGGTCCTCAGATAACTTTCTTGGATTAAATCTTTGAGTAAAGGTTCCTGAACTTTGTGAATATCCAGGCTGATCCAGTATTTTTTGTTCATATGATAGCCAGGATAAACCCCTGTTTGACTGGTCAGGATTTCACGCTCCTCGGGATTGACTTTGACATTGACAATCTCAAGTAGTGAGTCTTTTGGAAAAAATATCCCATCTTCTGCTAGTCTAAGTTTTTCAGGAGGGATTTTCATGTATAAGGCAAACCATTTTTGATTGCGAGTATGTCTGAATACTAAAAATTTAGGATGTTTGTTAAAAATCCGCTCGCCTTCAATCTCAAACTGCGCTTTTACCCAGGATTGTAACGCTGCTTTTTCCATTTTCAGCCCTTCTTTCTTTCATGAACTTCTTTATTATACGCGAAAAAATCCTTTGAAAGCAATGAATTAAGCCTAAATATCCGAAAAATAGGCAATCAAACGCTTCCTGTCTAAGTGCAAGATTACTCGAAAAAAACAAGCAACAACGCAAAAAACTCACAGCTTCCTCCAAATCAAGAGTTAGCTGTGAGTTTTCATTGTTTCACGTGGAACTTTTTATTCCGTTTCGTCTGGTTTATCCGTAGCCTCTGAACTTTCAGTATTTGCTTGATCTTCTGACACATCTTCGTCTTCTTCTGGTTCAACGGTTGCCATGGTTACAACTTTGGTATCTTCTTCCATCTTCATTAGACGCACACCCAAAGTCGCACGGCCGGTTTGTGAGACAGAATCCACGTTAAAGCGGATGATAACCCCTTTATCGGTAATCAATAGGATGTCTTCGCTACCATCAACGGTTGTCAGTCCAGCAAGTGGGCCATTTTTCTCGGTAATATTGGCAGTCTTAATTCCTTTACCACCGCGGCCTTTGACTGGATATTCACTCGCTGCGGTGCGTTTACCATAACCATTTTCGGTAATGACCAGCACTTCTTGGTTATCGCTAATGACTGAGCTTCCAACGACATAATCGCCTTCACGCAACTTAATTCCGCGTACCCCAGCAGCCGTACGTCCCATATCACGGACTTGACTTTCTTCAAAGCGAACGGAATAACCATCATGCGTACCAATAATAATTGTATTTTCGCCATTGGTCTCGACAATATTAACCAGTTCATCGCCTTCTTTTAAGCCAATCGCAATCAAACCGTTGCTGCGAATATTTGCAAAGGCAGTCACTTCTGTACGTTTTACCACCCCATATTTAGTAGTAAAGAATAGGTAACGACCGGCTGTTGGTTGGCTGCTAACTGGGATAATCGCTTGAATCAACTCATTGGAATCAATGCCTAATAAGTTAATCACTGGAATTCCTTTGGCAGCACGACCGTATTCTGGAATTTCGTAACCTTTTGCTTTATAAACTTTTCCTTGGTTAGTAAAGAATAAAAGGGTGTCATGGGTTGAACAAGAGACCAGCGTTTTCACAAAGTCTTCATCGTGGACACCCATTCCTTGTACCCCTCGACCGCCGCGACGTTGAGCTCTAAATTCACTCTTCGCCAGGCGTTTAATATAACCTTTATTTGTTAATGTAATAACAACTTCTTCTTCTTCAATTAAGTCTTCATCTTCTAAACTCAAGACTTCACCGACTAGTAATTCAGTTCTGCGGTCATCGCCAAAACGTGCACCGATTTCACCTAGTTCTGTTCTGATAATTTCTACGACACGTTCTGGTTTAGCTAAGATATCAGCTAAATCGGCAATCAAAGCAAGTAAATCTTGGTATTCATTTTCAATCTTCTCACGTTCCAAACCGGTCAAACGACGCAAACGCATATCCAAAATCGCTTGGGCTTGACGATCGCTGAAAGCAAAACGTTCAATCATCGTTTGTTTCGCTTCATCATCGGAATTCGAACTACGGATAATATGAATAATTTCATCAATATGATCTAAAGCAATGCGCAAACCTTCTAAGATATGGGCACGGGCTTCAGCTTTTTTCTTTTCAAATTCAGTACGTCTGGTGATGACTTCTTTTTGGAACTCTAGATAATCAACCAAGATGCGTTTTAGACTTAAAATCTTTGGCACCCCGTTTTCGATGGCTAGCATATTAATCCCAAATGAAGATTGCAAGGCAGTGAGTTTGTATAAGTTATTTAAAATCACTGAAGCACTCATATCGCGGCGCACATCGATGACAATTCGCATGCCTTCGCGGTTTGATTCATCGCGCAAATCAGTAATCCCTTCGACGCGTTTGTCACGATGCAATTCAGAAATACGCTCAATTAATTTGGCTTTGTTGACCATATAAGGTAACTCGGTCACTAAGATGCGTTCTTTTCCGTTTGGCATCTGCACGATTTCGACTTTGGCACGAACGGTAATCGTCCCTTTCCCCGTTTCGTAAGCACGGCGGATACCGGATTTGCCCATCACCAAGCCACCCGTTGGGAAGTCTGGCCCAGGTAGGACTTCCATCAATTCATTGGTCGTCACGTCAGGATTGTCCATTAATAAATTCAACGCAGCGATGACTTCGCGTAAGTTATGCGGTGGGATATTGGTCGCCATCCCCACGGCAGTCCCGGTCGTCCCATTGACCAATAAATTTGGAAAACGAGCAGGCAAGACAACGGGTTCTTTTTCACTATCATCATAGTTGCCTTGGAAATCAACAGTGTTTTTATTAATATCACGAATCATTTCCAAAGCGAGTTTACTCATGCGGGCCTCGGTATAACGCATCGCCGCCGCACTATCGCCATCGACTGATCCGAAGTTTCCATGACCATCGACAAGCATATTTCGATAACTAAATGGTTGCGCCATCCGCACCATTGACTCATAAATCGCACTATCCCCGTGTGGATGGTATTTACCCATAACATCCCCGACGATACGCGCTGATTTTTTGTGTGGTTTATCTGGCGTCACACCGAGTTCGTTCATTCCATATAAAATACGACGATGCACCGGCTTTAATCCGTCACGAACATCTGGTAAAGCCCGGGCAACGATAACACTCATGGCATAATCAATAAAAGAGGTTTTCATCTCGCTGGCTAGATTGACGTCATGAATATTTTGATTTTTATCTTCCATTTTCGATTTCCCCTCCTGATTAAATATCTAAGTTCTGTACATAATGCGCATTTTCTTCAATAAAGGCGCGCCGTGGTTCGACTTTATCACCCATCAGCATTTCAAAGATTTGGTCCGCTTCAATCGCATCTTCCACACTCACTCGAAGCATCAAGCGGTTTTCTGGATTCATCGTAGTTTCCCAAAGTTGATGATCATCCATTTCCCCTAGCCCTTTGTAACGTTGAACACTTGGCTTAGGTGTTTGCGGTAGGCTTTCAATCACTTTTTTCAGATTTTCTTCCGCATCTTTTCCTGGCTGCACATAAGTAATATTCTTGCCTTGTTTCACCCCATATAAAGGTGGTTGCGCGATATAAACATAGCCTGCTTCCACCACTGGACGCATATAACGATAAAATAACGTTAATAAAAGTGTACGGATATGGGCGCCATCGACATCGGCATCGGTCATAATCACTAATTTATGATAACGAGCCTTGCTGACATCAAAATCTTCGCCAAACCCAGTGCCCATCGCTGTAAATAAAGAACGAATTTCATCAGTGGCTAAAATTTTATCCATACTGGCTTTTTCCACGTTTAAAATTTTCCCGCGGATTGGCAAAATAGCTTGGAATTCTCGGTTACGCCCTTGTTTAGCAGAACCACCGGCAGAATCCCCTTCGACAATGAATAATTCGCATTGCTCTGGATCATTGCTTGAACAATCCGCCAATTTACCCGGCAAGTTGCTGATTTCTAGCGCACCCTTGCGACGTGTCATTTCTCGTGCACGTTTGGCTGCCAAGCGCGCTTTGGAAGCTAGTAAGCCTTTTTCGACGATTTGCTTGCCGACCGTTGGATTTTCCATCAAGAATTTCAATAAATGCTCAGAAAATAGACGATCGGTTACAGCTCTAACTTCGGAATTCCCCAATTTTGTTTTGGTTTGACCTTCAAATTGTGGATCGGGATGCTTCACAGAAATCACCGCGGTAATCCCTTCACGCACATCTTCCCCGCTTAAGTTTTCATCATTTTCTTTCATTAACTTTTGCTTGCGGGCATAATCATTGACCACCCGTGTTAAAGCGGTCTTGAATCCTGACTCGTGCGTGCCCCCTTCATACGTATGGATATTATTCGCAAAACTTAAAAGATTGCTGTGGTAGCCATCCGTATACTGTAAGGAAACTTCAACGGTAATATCTTGCTGCTCGCCTTCCAAATAAATTGGTTCATCAAATAACACGGTCTTATTTTGGTTGAGATATTCGACATAACTCTTAATCCCACCTTCAAAATAATATTCGCGCTTTTCAGGTTCTTCTGGGCGAGTATCTTCAATGGAAATGTGTAAGCCACGATTTAAAAAGGCTAATTCTCTAATACGTGTGGCTAATTTATCAAAATTATATTCCGTCGTTTCGGTAAAGATTTCAGGATCCGGCACGAAATGAACCGTCGTCCCATGGCGCTCAGTCTCACCGATTACTTTTAAATCATCCACGACATGACCGCGGCGATATTCTTGATAATAAATTTTGCCATCTTTGTAGACTTTGACATCTAAGCTAGTAGACAAGGCATTAACAACGGAAGAACCTACCCCGTGTAGTCCCCCAGATACCTTATATCCGCCGCCGCCGAATTTCCCACCGGCGTGCAAGACAGTAAAGACGGTCTCCACTGCAGGGCGGCCTGTTTTTTCTTGAATATCTACAGGAATCCCCCTACCGTCATCAATTACAGTAATACTGTTATCTTTTTCTATGATGACTTGAATATTTGTCGCAAAACCAGCTAGGGCTTCATCGATGGAATTATCCACGATTTCCCAGACAAGGTGATGCAAACCTTCTGAACTGGTTGAGCCGATATACATTCCTGGACGTTTTCTAACAGCTTCCAGGCCTTCTAATACTTGGATTTGGCTGGCATCATATTGTTTTGCCAATTCAGCTAAATCTTTCTTTTCATCTGCCATTTACTCACATTTGACTCTAGAAAAATCTAAAGTCCGCTCCTTTCTTCACTTGCTTTGGTTTGAATTGTTCCATGTGAAACATAATAAATCTCTGGTTCTAATGTCATTTTATCTTTTAAATGATTGAGAGTCGTGGTCGTTAAGAAAGTCTGCACCTTATTTTCAATCGTTTGTAAAAGATGGAGCTGTCTTAAATCATCTAACTCACTCATTACATCATCTAATAACAAAATCGGATATTCACCTGTTTCTTGATGCATCAGGTCAATCTCTGCCAATTTGACACTTAAAGCTGTGGTGCGCTGTTGACCTTGTGAGCCAAAGTTTTGCACGTTTTTGCCATTGATAAAGAATAACAAATCATCACGGTGAGGGCCAATTAACGTGCTTTGGCGTTGACGTTCTTTGTCGAGTTGTTCAGCTAACTTGGCTTGGTATTCCGCTTGAATTTGCGC
>ERZ1643251.3946-NODE-3946-length-13308-cov-5.489474_pt1 | contig 13308 bp, 11 predicted proteins | sample MGYA00579261_ERZ1643251 | MGnify/ENA primary metagenome ERZ1643251 (study PRJEB29033, sample SAMEA4952267) | chicken gut metagenome | biome: Broiler Chicken; feature: Gastrointestinal Tract; material: Caecum | place: Ireland | collected 2018 | study: Broiler... | reverse complement strand
TCATAGTGTTTGCGTCGCCGATGCGCAGCTTGGTGACTATCATAGTCTTCGCGCCGGCATTATCGGCTTCGATCGCTGCCGAAGCTCCGGCGCCGCCGCCGCCGATGATCAGCACGTCGACGTCATATGCCGGCGAAGTCAGATCGACGTCCTCCGGCTTTATGCGGCTGTGTGCCTCGAGCATTTCGCAGAGCTCGTGCGGTACAGACTCGCCCTTATTCGGACCGATTCTGAGCTTCGCGAACTCGCTTTTCTTGTAATCGGGATGATACTCGGCGAGGAGGTCTTCCTTTTCCTTCGCGGTCATGCGTGCCGGTTCATACGCGACGTTAGCGGCGCGCGCGGCTTCTACCGCTTTAAGTGATGCTTCGAATTCTTTTGAATACATTAGCTTTATCTCCTCACTTCTCTATTTCACGGTGGTTGTAAAGCTCTTGCAGCTCCTCAACCGGCTTGCCCATCAGCGCCTCGATGAGATCGTTGAAGCTGCCGTCCTTGATTTCCTTGACGCGGTTCTCGAGGTGCTCGGACTTCGGCGCGAGATACTTGCCGTTGATGCGGCGGGCGAGCATTGCGACCTGCGGATGCGAGATTCCGGCAGGACAGCGGGACGAACAGATACCGCACATTACGCAGTCGAACGATTCCTCGGCGCACTTGTCGAACTCGCCGCGCTGAGCGTACGCGATATACTGCATAACATTCAGCTTCTGCGGGCAGGTCTTGGTGCAGGCGTTGCAGCCGACGCAGGCGTAGATCTCGGGGTAGAGCTGCATCATTATCGCTTCGTTGGTCTTGATTTTTTCGATGTCATAAACCTGCTTTACGAGCGGGAAGAAGGGCAGGGTAGCGACATACATACCCTCTTCGACCTTAGTCTGGCAGGCGAGGCAGGCTTTAAGCTCGCTCTTTCCTTTGATGCGGTAGATTGTAGCGCACGCTCCGCAGAAACCGTTGCGGCAGCCGCAGCCGCGTACCAGCTGATAACCCGCGTATTCGATGGCGCGCATTATCGTAAGCTCGGACGGAACGCTGTACTGCTTGCCGAACAGGTAGACATTTACCATGTTTTCCATATGTAATTACCTTTCATTCGTTATCAATATTAATCGAGATTAATATTCGTCCGGCAGCTCGTCCAGCTTGTCAAAGCTGAATACCGGACCGTCCTTGCAGACGTATTTGGAGCCGACGTTGCAGCGTCCGCACTTGCCGATTCCGCACTTCATGCGCATTTCGAGCGTCGTGTAGATCTGCGTTTTATCAAAACCAAGTTCTATAAGACCGGCGAGTGTGAATTTGATCATAATCGGAGGTCCGCAGAGCACAGCTACCTTGTTTGTATCAAAGCCGAGCTCCTTGACATAGTTCGGAACGAAGCCGACATGACCGTCCCACTCGGGCTGCTCACGGTCGATAGTGAGATGAACTTCGATGTTGCTGTCACCAGTCCACTCGGTGATGATCTCGTTGTAGTCGACGAGGTCAGCCTTGCTGCGCGAGCCGTAGACGATGTCGATCTTGCCGTAGCGGTCACGGTAGTGACGGCAGTAGTTGATTACCGAGCGGAGAGGAGCGAGTCCGATACCGCCGGCGATGAACAGCAGGTCCTTTCCGGCAAATACGGTGTCTACCGGGAAGCCGTTGCCGTACGGTCCGCGGATCGTAATCTGCTGACCTACCTCCATCGAATGAAGCCATTCGGTGACGCAGCCGCACTTCTTTATCGAGAATTCCATGAATTCTTCGTTTGTCGGAGATGAAGTTATCGAAAACATAGCCTCGCCGACGCCGGGGATAGACAGCATCGCGCACTGTCCGGGGATATGCTCAAAAGCCTTTTTGCCGTCGGGAGTGACGACGCGGAAGGTCTTGACGTCCGGCGTGTCGATGCGTATATCGGTTACGACTCCGATTGTCGGCATAAGCGGTTCTCTCATATCAGTCATTGCCGCTTCCTCCTAATTTTTTCATTACCTTCACGATGTTCATTCCGATCGGGCATTTGGAAACACAGCGTCCGCAGCCGACACAGGAGAAGAGACCGTTGTTATTTTCGGGATAGTATACCAGCTTGTGCATGAAACGCTGTCTGAAGCGTTCGAGCTGTGTGAGTCTCGGCTGTCCAGCCGACATCTTCGTGAATTCCGAATACATACACGAATCCCAGCAGCGGTGACGGATTACGCCGTGACCGGTGTTGAAGTCCTTGATGTCGTAGCACTGGCAGGTCGGGCAGACGAAGGTGCAGGTTCCGCAGCCAAGGCAGGCTTCGGAAAGCTCTTTCCATTCGGGCGCGTTAAAGTAGGTGTCGGTCTTGCCCGCGCCGAACGCGTCCGACTTGAGCTCGGCGAGCGGCAGCTTTTTAAGACGCTCGGTGATCTGCTGTTTTACTTCTTCAATTTCGGTTTCTTGTGCCGGCTCGGTCACTTCTTCGACAGAAGCGAGCAGACCCTGACCTTTTTCGGTTTTTGCGTCGAGGTAGAGAGCCGATTCGGTCTTGTAGCAGACGATATCTCCGTCGGGATTTGCGGCGTCAATATCGAATGTGCCGCAGAAGCAGGTCTCGGCGGGACGGTCGCAGGCGAGCGAGATTATAATTCCGTGCTCGCGGCGATTCTGGTAGTAGGTGTCGACCGGCTCTTTCAAGAATACGTTGTCGAGCACCTTGAAGGCGCGCGCGTCGCAGGCGCGGACTCCGAAGATGGCGAAATCCTCGCTCTCGCTGCGGGTGTCGATTATCTCTATATTCTTGCCCTCGGTCTTGAATTTCATTAGGCATTCGCTCTGCGGGAAGAAGAAATCCTTCGGGCTTTTCGCGGTATTGAGTGCGTTCGAGAGCTTTTTGCCCTCCTGCCATTTTTCGAATTTGGCTCCGCCGTTTGTATCGACCGGAATATACAGCGTATTTTTCGCGGCGATCGCGGCGAAGAGGGAGTCGAGCGACTCGAGTAAAACTTTACGCATTTGTGTCCTCCCATTTCGTTGCTTCCGACGGCTCGAGGTCATCGGTGGTATAATCAACGAGCGGCGCGCGGCTTCCTACCTCGGCACCCGCCTGATATTCACCGTAAAAGCTGTTGATATCCTTGATGAACTTGCGGTTTAAGAGGTGAAGCGGGATGTGCTGCGGACATACGCGCGAGCACTCGCCGCAGTCGGTGCAGCGTCCGGCTACATGGAACGCGCGGATGATGTGGAACATCTTCTCCTCGAAGCTGTTGGCAGCAGCCTTGTTCTCGACGCCCGACTGCGGGTTGTCGAACACGCACTTCTCGCAGGTGCAGGCGGGACATACGTCGCGGCAGGCATTGCAGCGAATGCAGCGCGAAAGCTCGTTCTGCCAGAACGCGAAGCGTTCGTCTGGAGTCATGCGCTCGAGCTTTTCGACCTCGTCGAAGCGGTTCGAGTCGAGCAGCTCTCCGTCCTCACCGAGCAGCTCGTCATACGCGACGTGCTTCTTCGATTTGCAGACCGTGCAGCGCTCGGCGAGCATATCGGCGATAGGCAGAGTTTTCGTTCCGTCGTAAAGCGTGTCGACAACGAGATTCTCGCCCTCGCTCTTAACCGAAACGACGCCGTCGGCGGCAGTGCGGATTTTGTTTATATCAGCCATTCCACCGCAGGGGATTCCGACCGCGTATACCTTGTCGCGCTCGAAACGGTGCTCGGTCAGGAGCTGATTGAAGCTGTAGGTGTCGCAGGGCTTGAGGAACACGAGCACCGGCTTGTCGGTGACCGGCGGCTGTTTCTTGGTCTCGGCTAAAAGATATTTCGAGAAGTTCGCGCCGCAGAAATCGTTCCAGACGAAGTCAGCTTCAAGCTCCTCTACAGTCTCGAACAGCGCGGGGGTCACGTCCCAGTCGAATTCGCCGCGCTTCCAGCCGAGTACACGGTTTACAGTACCGTTGCCGAGCAGTTCCTTTGCCTTGGTTATGAGCTGCTCGCGGGTTATTTCTTGCATCGTAAATCCTCCAGTCTCTTGTTTTCACCGAGCGAGGCGACCTTCTCGGCAAAATCGTTCATTGTCGCCGCAAACTTCGCGCCCTCGGCTGCCGATACCCACTCGACGCGTGTACGCTCGCGCTCAATGCCGAGATAATCGAGCATCGAGAAGAGCAGTGCCATGCGGCGGCGGGTGTAGTAGTTGCCGGACGTGTAGTGGCAGTCGCCCGGGTGGCAGCCGCAGATGATGACTCCGTCCGCGCCGCGCTGGAACGCGCGCAGGATAAACATCGGGTTTACACGGCAGGAGCAGGGGACGCGGATGATTTTGACGTCGGCGGGATACGCGAGTCGGTTGTTGCCGGCGAGGTCGGCTCCGGCGTAGGAGCACCAGTTGCAGCAGAAGGCCACAATCAGCGGTTTGTAATTTTCATTCATTTGCATATTGCGTCAACCTCCGCCATGATCTGTGAATTCTTGAAGCCCATTAAGTCCATAGCTCCGGACGGGCAGGCGACAGTGCAGGCGCCGCAGCCCTGACATACCGCCGGATTGACGCTCGCGACTCTGCGGATGCGCGTCGTGCGGTCGGGCATACGGAATTCCTTGTCGATATATGTGATAGCACCGTAGGGGCAGACCCGTTCGCAGGACGAGCAGCCGTTGCACATGAGCTCGTCCGAATGCGCGACGCAGGGGTTGCCGGTGAGTTTGTCCTTGACAAGCAGACCGATTACCTTCGACGCTGCCGCGCCGGCCTGCGATACGGTTTCGGGTATGTCCTTCGGTCCCTGGCAGGTGCCGGACAGGAACACGCCGGCGGTCGGGCTCTCGACCGGACGCAGCTTCGGGTGAGCTTCGGTGAAGAAGTCGTTGGTGTCCATGCTGGCGGTGAGCATTGTAGCGAGCGGGCGCGCCGACTTGTCAGGCTCGATCGCTGCCGCGAGTACTACGAGGTCGGCGTCGATGTGCAGCTGCTTATTGTCAAGCAGGTCGGATGCCTGAACCTTCAGCTTCTTGCCCTCGGGCGAGACCTTGCCGACCATGCCCTTGATGTAGTGCACGCCGTATTCCTCGACCGCGCGGCGATAGAACTCGTCGAAGTTCTTGCCGGGGGTGCGAACATCGATGTAGAATACATAGACCTCGGTGTCCGGATATTTATCGCGGATGAGCATCGCGTGCTTTGCGGTGTACATACAGCAGATCTTCGAGCAGTATTCCTTGCCCTTGCCGCATTCGGAGCAGCGCGAGCCTACGCACTGTACGAGCACAATCGTGTGCGGATGCTCGCCGTCGGACGGACGGAGCAGAGTGCCGCCGGTAGGTCCGGCTGCGTTCATCAGACGTTCAAGCTCAAGCGATGTGATTACGTCCTTGGACTGCGAGTAGGCGAACTCGTCGAACTGATCCATGGAAATGGGGTTGTAGCCGGTCGCGACTACTATAGCGCCGTATTTTTCCTCTATGTACTCGTCTTTTGCGTTGTAGTCGATAGCTCCAACGGTGCAGACCTTCGAGCAGACGCCGCATTTGCCGGTTTTGAGCATTGTGCAGTAGTTTGGATCGATAGTCGCTATCTTCGGCACAGCCTGTGCGAACGGGATGTAGATAGCGCGGCGGTTGTCCATACCGAGGTTGAACTCGTTCGGCACTTTTTTCTGCGGACATTTCTCGGTGCAGAGCCCGCAGCCGGTGCAGAGGTCCTCGCGCACATAGCGCGCTTTTTTCTTTATAGTTACATCGAAGTTGCCGACAAAGCCCTTGACGTCGGTGACTTCGGAATATGAATAAATCTTGATGTTTTCGTGCTGACCCGCGTCGACCATCTTAGGCGTGAGTATGCAGGCCGCGCAGTCGAGCGTCGGGAAGGTCTTGTCGAGCTGCGCCATCTTGCCGCCGATAGTCGGCTGCTTTTCGACGATATCGACCTTGAATCCGGCGTCGGCGATGTCGAGCGCGGTCTGGATTCCGGCGATACCGCCGCCGATGACGAGCGCGCGCTTCGTGACCGGGGTCTCGCCGGGGGTGAGCGGCGCGTTCAAGTTGACCTTGGCGACGGCGGCTTTGCCGAGGATTATAGCCTTGGCGGTGCCGGTCGGCATATCCTTGTGAACCCACGAGCACTGCTCACGGATGTTTGCTATTTCAAGCATATACGGGTTGAGACCCGCCGCGGCGACCGTCTTGCGGAAGGTTGCCTCGTGCATTCTCGGCGAGCAGGAGCAAACTACGACGCCGGTGAGCTTATGCTCATGTATCGCGTTTTTGATTATATCCTGTCCGGCCTGAGAGCACATATATTGGTAATCGGTGGAGAAAACAACGCCCAGCTCGTGCGACAGAGCCTCGGCGACGGCTTTGACGTCGACCGTTCCGGCGATGTTAGTTCCGCACCAACACACAAATACTCCGATTCTTTGCATATGTTACTCCTTATTTCGTATATTTGCGCAGCGCGCTGACGATAGCCTGTTGAGGCAAGTCCTCGTCAAGCAGCGCGGGGATGTCGTCAGGCTTCATGTGATTGGCTCCGGCTTCGCGGGTCGCGACAAGGCGCACAGCCTCGATCAGCTTTGCCGGTTCAACGCCGCGCGGGCAGCGGTCTACGCAGGCGAAGCAGGTGAGACATTTGTAGATTGACTTTGATTTGAGCAGCGGCATAAGCTCGCCCTTTTCAACCATGTAAACGAACTGATGCGGATGATATTCCATCTCGTCATAGTTCGGGCAGGTGGCCGAACATTTTCCGCAGCGCATACATTTAAGCGGATTGACTCCGCTCATGCGCAGAATCTGCTCCTTTTTCATTGCGTCAGTCATCGGAATCCTCCTTGACTCCGAGCGCTTCTGCGAGCAGCTCGGTGAAATAAACTACCGGAATAGCGCTGCCGTTCTTTACAAGATTATAGCGGCAGAGCGGACATACCGTGACTATAGTGTCCGCGCCGTGCAAAACAGCGCTTTGCGAAACGGCGTTCGAGCGGCGAGCGGCGTTTTCCGAATTTTCAAGCGCGATATAACCGCCGCAACATTCGTTGCGTGCCGGATAAATCACCGGCTCGGCTCCGAGCGCGCGGATGAAATCCTCGATGATCTTCGGGTTTTCGGGGTCGTCAAACTGCATAGCCTTGCTCGGGCGGAGCAGAAGACATCCGTAGTATGCCGCGATCTTGCGTCCGGTAAGCGGATTCTTTACGCTTGCCTTGAGCTTGTCAAATCCGACCTTGTCTCGAAGCAGCTCGAGGAAGTGGTATACCTCGGTCTCGCCGTGATATTCGGTCGGTTCTGTTTCCTGTGCGAGGTAGCAGTTGACCTTCTGCGCGAACTCAGCGTCGGTGCGTATCTGGTGATTGGTCTGCTTTATTACGTTGTGACAGGCAGAGCAGACCGAAACGAGCGGCTCGCCGCGGTCACGCGCCGCGATAAGCGCGCGCACGCTCGACAGCTTGGTCGCGACCTCATCGCGCGAGGTCGTGAACACTCCGCCGCAGCACTGCCAGTTGTCCGGCTCGACGAGCTCGATACCGAGCGCGAGAGCCGACCGTCTGGCATAAGCGTCAAGATCCTTCGCCTTGTTGCGCAGCGTGCAGCCGGGGAAATAAGTAACCTTCATCTAATATAACCATACCTTTCTTTGTACAGCGGAGGACGGCGATTAACCTTGACTATATACACGCCGTCCGGTTCGGCGGCGGCTATAAACCGCGCCGATACCGCGGCAGGAGCTTTTGCCGCGGTATTTGACTTGACCGATATACAATACCGGTTTCGAAAATTCTGATATCAGTTTGATTGATTTACACCATCTGCTCGGGGTGGAATACCTCGTCGAATTTTTCAGCGGTGAGGAATCCGAGCTCGACACAGGCTTCCTTAAGCGAAATGTTGTCGTGGAAAGCCTTCTTAGCGGTCTTTGCGGCGTTTTCGTAGCCGATATACGGATTGAGCGCGGTAACGAGCATGAGCGAATTGTGCAGGTTCGCGTTCATCTTGTCGCGGTTCGCGGTGATGCCCGAAGCGCAGTTCTTGTCAAACGATACGACCGCTTCGGCGAGCAGACGCGCCGACTGGAGGAAGTTATAAGCGGCGACCGGCATGAATACGTTCAGCTCGAAGTTGCCCTGCGACGCTGCCATTCCGACCGCGACGTCGTTGCCCATGACCTGAACGGCTACCATCGTGACCGCCTCGCACTGAGTCGGGTTGACCTTGCCGGGCATGATCGACGAGCCGGGCTCGTTCTCGGGGATGTGGATCTCACCGAGACCGCAGCGCGGACCGGACGCGAGCCAACGCACGTCGTTGGCAATCTTCATCATGTCGGCGGCGGCTGCCTTGATTGCGCCGTGCGCGAATACGATCTCATCTTTCGATGTGAGTGAATGGAACTTATTCGGAGCGGTTACGAACGGCTTGCCGGTGAGCGCGGCGATCTTTGATGCTACGAGCGTGTCAAAGCCTTTCGGCGCGTTGAGTCCGGTTCCGACCGCGGTTCCGCCGAGCGCCAGCTCGCAGAGCGGCTTCACGGCGAGACGGAGCAGCTCGCAGTCACGCTGGAGACTCGAACGCCAGCCGCTGATTTCCTGACTGAATTTTATAGGAGTTGCGTCCTGTAGGTGTGTGCGTCCCGATTTTACGATGCCTTCGTTTTCGGCTTCAAGGCGAATGAATGTCGTGATGAGACGCTCGAGCGCGGGTATAAGCTTATCCTCGATTGCGAGCACAGCCGAGATGTGCATTGCGGTCGGGAAGGTGTCGTTCGACGACTGGCTCATGTTGATGTCGTCGTTCGGGTGAGTCAGCTCCTTGCCGGCGATTTGATTCGCGCGGTTGCGAATGACCTCGTTCGCGTTCATGTTCGACTGTGTTCCCGAACCGGTCTGCCATACGACGAGCGGGAAGTGGTCGTTGAGTTTGCCCGAGATGACTTCGTCGCAGGCTGCTGTGATGGCAGCGAGCTTTTCATCGGTCATTTTTTCGGGTTTCAGCTCGTGATTGGCTTCGGCGGCTGCCTTTTTCAGGATTCCGAACGCGTGAATGATTTCGGCGGGCATGGTTTCGATTCCGACGCCGATCTCGAAATTCTCGTGGCTGCGCTGCGTCTGCGCCGCCCAAAGACGGTCGGCGGGAACCTTCATCTCGCCCATTGAATCGTGTTCTATGCGGTATTCCATTGTGATGTTCCTCTATATATAATGGTAATTTTATATTTCTATGCTGTTGATGATTTCCTTTAAGCAGTCGGCGCTATGCTGAAGCTTTCCGATTTCCTCATCCGTCATAGGAATCAGAATCTTGCCGTGCGCGCCCTCGCTGCCGACTATCGACAGAACCGAAAGACATACATCGTCAATCCCGTATTCGCCGTGCATCATAGTAGATACGGTCATTGTCGTGTCGATACCGCTGAGCAGACATTTTATTATGTGACATACCGAAACCGAGATTGCGTAGAAGGTCGCGCCCTTTCTCTCAATTACGCGCGCGCCCGACTTGCGGACATAGGCTTCGATGTCGTCGTAGTTCAGCTCGGGGTAAATTCCCTCGGAGTTGACGATGAAGTTTTCGCATTCAGCGAGCGGAACGTTCGAGATGTTTGCGACCGACCACGGAATGAACGACGAGTCGCCGTGTTCGCCCATGACGTAAGCGTGTACGTTCTGCTGATTAATCTTGTAGTACTCGGACAGTCTCGAACGTAGGCGGGCGGTGTCAAGAATTGTGCCCGAACCGATGATGCGGCGCTCGGGCAGTCCCGAATGCTTGCAGAAGACGTAGGTGAGGATGTCGACCGGATTCGAGACGATTATGTAATTTGCGTCGGGAGCGTATTTGACTATCTGCGGAATGATGCTCTTCATGATGTTGACGTTAGTCTGTGCGAGGTCGAGACGCGACTGTCCCGGCTTGCGCGCGATACCCGACGTGACGATGACGATGTTCGAGCCCTCAGCGTCGCGGTAGGAGCCGGCATAGACCGAACACGGACTGCAAAAAGGTGTGCCCTGGCGGATGTCGAGCGCTTCGCCGAGAGCCTTTTCGTTGTTGACGTCAATCATGATGATTTCGGAAACGAGACCTGTGACGGTAAGCGTGTAGGCGATGGTGGAACCGACGCTTCCGGTTCCGATGATTGTAACTTTGTTCATGTTCAAATCTTCCTCTATTTAATAAAATTTGGATTTGCATTTATAGGCTATGCCGCTTTGACAAGTATGTTAATATTATAACACACATCGACAAATAAGTCAATAGCAATATAACACATAGCTTATATAATTTAGGATAAATTTATATTTATATATGTTTTCGAATATACCTGTTATGCAGCGGCGGCATATATTGGGAGAAGGCTTGACAGCGAGATTTTACAGTGGTATAATTTAATAAACAGAGAAAAGGACTCGGAAAATATTTTAAGGAGGAAATGCTATGAAACGCTTAGCAGCCCTATTGCTTTTGACAATATGCGGTATAGTCAACTGCGGTTGTTCAGAGACTGACATGGATGATGTGGCAGAAGCGATAGCTTCAAGTTTTACAACCGAAGCCGAGGCAACCGAACCGGCGGCTGAAACCTTCTTCGAGCTTGAGGAGAAATTGCCCGACGAGCCCGAATATTACGGCGACCCCGTACCCGCGGCGAACGCAGACTGCGACATACCGCTGGAGTTTGTTTCTTTTGATATGGAAAAATGGATGGATGTCACATACAATCATAATGCTTTGTTATCACAAGGTGATGATGTATATACAATACTTGGAAATAAATGCAAGCGATTCAAAGGCGAAGTATACAATAATGCAACCGAAGAAAGTTTCATGGCAGAACTGTATTTTGATATATCAGACGGAGCACTGTTTTTTTATATTAAAAGCGATTATTCGATTTACTCGTCTGAAGTTGAGGATATCGATAATGACGGAAGTTTGGAAGTGATTATGTATACGAAGAGTCAGGATTGTATGGTCGATTCAATAACTAATACAAAATATATTATGTCGATTTATTTGATTGACAATAATGAAGGCAATGTTGTATTTTGCGATTTGTACGAACCCTTATGTGAATATGCCATCCATGATTTGACAGAACATGGGATGACTGAGTATACTCCATATATAACATCATTGTTCGCATATAATGATAACTCTGATTCTCATATCGATTTCAGCTATTTTATAATAACTCGACCTGATGCCGGTTATACATTGATTCAGAACAAAGCTGCTTATGTCGGCGGTGGAATTGATGTTGACGCATCAAGAAAGGATAGCTATGATATATTCGCACCATATACGTCAAACAGTGAAAATTGGTCGGTTGAGGTTTCATATAAGGAAATATATAATGAAGTAATCAGCGACGAAATTGCGAAGCGTCACAAATATTATGGGATATGTATAGTTGGCGAAAATGGAAAAAGATACTATTATTATATGGAACCTGATTATATCAGCAGTCCGATTATTTTCGGTCAGGGGCACGAAAGCTCGAATCGCTCTCTTGTTGTAAACGAAAATATAGGATATGCACTTTTAACATATCCAGCTGTCATTATGACTGCCGATGAATACAATTTTGATCAAATAAAGATAATCGATCTTAAAAGCGGTGAATTGATTGAATCCGCATTTTCAGCTTTAGAAGGTTTAGAAAACGTTCTCCCTGAAGATTTGATGGACAATTTGCAAAATGAAATGGATGAATTTTATGTCAATCCGAACTATGTCAATGTGTATGCAGAAGCTGATGAAAATGGATTTGTGCTTACTGTTAAGGCACATATAGATGGACATGAGCCGTTTGTTGCCCACAGCAGACTGACGTATACTCCGGACATCGAGCAGCTGTTTTGTGTTGAATATTATTAAAATAGAACTCGCCGCGATTTATGACATCTGCATTTTTCCGCTTATTCAAATGATATACTAATAGCATGGATATATGTTTTTCAAATCAACATAGCAATTATTGAGAGGTGAAAATCATGAAAATACATTTTATATGTTTGCTTGTAATGATATATTGTATCATGTCAGCCGGATGCAGCGAAACAACTGACAACGTTGATATAGCCGAGACCACTGCCACAACTGATATTGTGACAACCGAAGCTGAAACGACCGAACCAGCGGCTGAAACTTTCTTCGAGCTTGAACCCAAATCACCCGACGAGCCTGAATACTATGGCGACCCTGTCCCCGCGGCGAACATAGACTGTGACATACCGCTGGAGTTTGTTCCGTATGATGTTGATTATTATAATGACATACAATTTGATTTTAATGAGCTTAAAAAAAGGGGTGCTGATGATATCTGCCTTGGGCATAAGTGCAGACGATTTATTGGTGATGTGTATAACAATAAGACAAATGAAACATATACCGCAACATTACTATTTGATATCTACAATGGTTCGCTTGTGTATGTCAGCAATGATATATATCAAATCGGTAATGTTTATGAAAGCACGTTTCTGATTGACTTTGACAATGACGGCAGTATGGAAATATTTCATTCTTGCTTTTCAAGAGACTCCCTAATAGCTCAGGCGGATGATACGAATTATGTGGAATATGCAGTTATAATCGATAATGATAATGGGATTCTTGTATATAATGATTTATTAAAACAGCTGAATGATTATTTCAAAAAAGACTGGGAATCACGCGGAGGAGACTCAAGCGAATTATATGTAAGAGATCTGCCTACCGATATTTTGAGTTCTTCTGCTTATTTTGTCGTCACCCGTCCGGAAGCCGGATACACTTATGTGCAAAATAAACTCGAATATGCCGATGGCGGATTCAACGTCACAGATTCTGATTCGCGTAACTTTGATATGTTCGCGCCCTATACGTCGAACAGCGACGACTGGTCGGTCGAGGTGTCATACAAGGAAATCTATATTGAAGGAATAAACGAGCGCCGCAGCTACTACGGCATCGGTATCTTTGGCACGAACGGCAAGAAGTACTATTATTACATGGAGGACAATATCAACCGAAGCCCGATTATATTCGGTAGGAGCGACGAGCGTTCGACCAACGCGCTGGTAGTTAACGAAGCACTCGGATACGCGCTGCTAATTTATCCGCGCTTCACCGATACCGCCGATACGGTGCTGTATGACAATATCGCGGTTATCGACCTTTCGAACGGAGATATTGTATTTGGATATTACGACAGCGTCTCGGTCGCAAAGGAGCTTGTGGGCGTGGAGCTTGCCGAAGTGCTTGTGAGGGGAGTGAATGCGTTCGGCATGAATCCGCATTACGTCAAGACGACCGCCGAGCCGTCGGACAGCGGATTTGAGCTTACGATCGAGGTGTTTCTTGACGGATACGATGAGACTT
>ERZ1643251.3943-NODE-3943-length-13316-cov-6.760048_pt1 | contig 13316 bp, 14 predicted proteins | sample MGYA00579261_ERZ1643251 | MGnify/ENA primary metagenome ERZ1643251 (study PRJEB29033, sample SAMEA4952267) | chicken gut metagenome | biome: Broiler Chicken; feature: Gastrointestinal Tract; material: Caecum | place: Ireland | collected 2018 | study: Broiler... | reverse complement strand
TAAAAAGCTGATTTTTGAAAATGAGGAAGGAAAAAGATTCATGCGTACGTCGTGCCTGCAGCCCCTTCCCCGCCGGATGTACCATCGGGCGGAACTCGGTATTTCTGTGGTAAAGGCATACTGGGGTCGTGGTATCGGCAGTCAACTGCTGGAGCAGATAATTGCCTATGCCAAGTCCCACAGCATCGAGCTTTTGAATCTGGAAGTACGCAGTGACAATGCGCGAGCCATCCATCTGTACGAAAAATTTGGTTTTCGTTCCATTGGCATTTCGCCCGCTTTTTTCAAGATCGGCAATCAATATGTTGATTGCGTACTGATGTACCTTGATCTGCGGTAAGGTGAAAACCTGCCGCCAGTAGGATGTATCTTGCGTTACTCCGCTGCTGGTGATATGATAGGTGCAGCTACAGACAATAAATGTCAAAGTGTTTGGAGGAATTACAATGGCGAAAGATGATCGATTTGAAAAAGTATATTACCAGGGTGTGCTGAACATCATGGAGATCTGGGTGGACCGGAAAACCGGTGTCAACTATTTATTCCACAGTTCCGGTGATTGCGGCGGCATGACGCCTCTGCTGGACCGGGATGGAAAGCCTATCGTCTCCCCCGTCCTCAATTCCGGGTCGTATGACTAAGCAGTTTCGTTAAAAAAGCGAGGCCTTCCCTATGAAAGCCCCAAGGATCACGATGCCCTGCACCATCGGTGTTTTTTCCTCTTCATCTCCCATCTCAGCCACCGTGCCGGTCCGGTACGACCGTGGTGTGGCCTATCTGGAGTCTAAAGGATTCACCGTAGTTCATGGACAGCAATACCGGAAACAGGATTTTTACCGTTCCGGATCCATTCAGGAGCGGGCGGAGGAATTCAATCAGCTGTTGTACCGGGAGGACATTCCCATTTTGATGGCTTCCATCGGCGGGAACAACACCAATTCGATTCTGCCCTACATTGACTATGACTATCTGAAAGCCCATCCCAAAATCATCATTGGGTATTCCGATGTAACGGCGTTGTTGCTGGCCATTTATGCCAAAACAGGGCTGGTGACCTTTTACGGCCCGGCGGTGGCTTCGTCCTTCGGCGAACTGCCGCCCTTTGTGGACGAAACTTTTACCGCTTTTTATGAGTTGGTTTGCAGTAAGACGTATCCCCACACGTTTTCTATGCCCCCATTCTGGACCGATGAGTTTCTCGATTGGAGCACCCAGGACCGCGCCAAGGAGCGACAGCCCAACAGCTGGCGCTGTGTTCATCCCGGCGTTGCCGTGGGACGATTGATCGGCGGTAATCTCAACACCATGGAAGGCTTTTTCGGCACAGACTATATGCCGGAAATGCAACAGGGTGATATTCTGCTGTTAGAGGATTCTCTGAAAGACGCCTGTACCATTGAACGCTCCTTCTCTTTGCTGAAGCTATCCGGTGTCCTGGACAAGGTCGGCGGCATTCTGCTGGGAAAGCATGAGAAATTCGATGACAATGGAACCGGCAGACAACCCTTCGAGATTCTTCTGGAGGTGCTGGGAGAGCTAAGGATTCCCATTCTGGCCGAGTTCGATTGCTGTCATACCCACCCCATGCTGACTATGCCCATCGGCTGTCCAGTACGGCTGGATGCCGTCAACCAGCAGGTTACACTGTTGGAATCCCCGCTTGTATAAAGAAAATCCCACGGGAAGCCGCAAAGCTTCCCGTGGGATTTTTTACATTTACAGGACACCTCTAACCCAGCGAAGCCAGAACCGACGCAGCTTGGAAAGTTGTTCCAGCTTTTCTTGTTCCTGCCGCCACAGCAAGGCGGCTTGCTGCCGTTCTTCCTCTGTAATGCCCTGGCGGCTGTATTGCGCCTTTTGTGCCAGGGCGTGCAGCGCAGCCGGCTCGGTTCCCCAAGGTTGCAACTGCTCCAGATGGCGGTACATGGCCAGTACTGCACCGCTGTAGTCGCTGTCGGAGAACTGCCGTTGCCGCCGCCTGGAACAGTACCAGCTATGAAGTGGGAACAGGGCCAATACCAGCAGCGCCCCCAGTGTCCAGAACACCCAAGGCGGCGGAGTCCATGCGTTTCCACTTTTCTCCGCAGGAGTTTCTGCGGGCTGCTCCGGTGTATCGGGCGTCTCCGGCTTTGGTTGCTGGACAGGCTGCTCTGGTGTCTCCGCTGTCGGTTCCTCCGGCTCCGGCATGTCCGGCTCTGTCGGTTCCTCCGGTTCCGGCGCTGTCTCTCCGATGCCTTCGCCCGGCGCCAACCCAATCTCCGCTGGGGGCGTCATTTCCACAGGGTACCAGCCGTAGCCGTCCAGATAAATCTCCACCCAGGCGTGGGCGTCGGAATCCAGAACCTTCACTGTTCCGGAAGCCGGGATTTTGGTCAGATAGCCCGTCACGTATCGCGCCGGAACACCGAGATAACGCATAAACAGCACCCCGGCGCTGGCATAGTGGACACAATAGCCCCGACGGCTTTGATTCAAAAAATAATCTACAAAGTCCTCGCCCTCCGGCGTCAGCGGCGTTTCCAGATCATATTCTGTCATCTGCGATAACGCTTTGGCAATCAAACGCGCCCGAATTACTTCTGACGGCAGTGTCATCTCGCCGGAATAGCCTAAATTCCCATACATTTGTAGGTACACTCTGGCGAATTCCTCAAATGTCTCCCCAAAGCCCTCCGGCACATCGAGATAGTTTTCATAGACAAACTGCCGATATTCTGCCTCTGCTACCGCTGCCTCCCACTGGGTGCTCCGGCTCAACACCTGGATTTCCTCCGGCGGAATGAAATACAGGTTTTTGCTGCGGATGCCGAAGTCTCTCTGTAAATGTGTATCATTGACGAAGGTGACATCCATGATTTCATCCGGGCTGCTCAGCAGTTGATACGGTGTAAACATCCACCCTGACAGGGAGCGAGGATAGGTGATGGTCATTTCATAATACCGGCTGCTGCCGGAGGCCAGCGCGGGAAAATTCACCGGCGCAAAGCCCTGGACCGAATTGGGCTGGCCGTCCTCCCCCAGGCCGTTTTCATAGACCTGTTCCGGAAGGGTTGCCCACTCCTGACCTGTGTACACCGCCGCAGAAGTTCCCCGCAGGTAGACGGTGCCGTGGTAGTCGCTTTCCACCTCCAGCACCACATTCTCCTGAAAGGTACGAGGTCCGGCGCCGGACAGGCTGACGCTGACCTGGTCGCCGCCTGGCAGCGCAGCACTCAGATTGCCAAGGATTCCTTGATTTACCAAGCTGCTGCCGGCAGCTTCCAACTCCGTCCGCAGCCCCTCAGTCCACTGGGGACGCTGGTACTCCTGTCGGGGCAGCAGCGCCGTCATCAGGCCCAGCACCACCAGCAGCGGCGGCAAGGCCATCCAGGCCTGCCGGACGCTGCCCACCCGGTCGAATCGGTGGCTTCTACCCGTCAGCAGCAGTAGACAGCCACCCAGGGTCAAGGCCAGCAATCCCACCCAGGACAGGTCCCGTTCAAAGGCCACCGCCGGAACCAGCCATGGCAGTGTCAGTGCCCATGTCAGTGCCGCCGAACGAAGCAGCAGCACCGTCATACCCAAGGTCATGGACAACAGCAACGCAAAATATGTGGCCGTCCATAAGACGTTCTTGGCTGAGCCGGTCAGCCATTGGGATTCCACCTCCACCGGCACCGCCAGGGCGGTCAATGCCTGCTGCAACAGCTGGCAGCCGCCGGACAGCCATATGGTATGCCAATACCAGCCCGCCAGCGCCAGCAAGACCGCAGCGGCCAGCAGAAACAACCTCCGTTTCGGCAGCCGTACCAGAATCCAAGGGACCGCCACCGCAGGCAGTACCGCCCGCAGCAGGAAGGATTGCATGGACAAATTCAGCCCGTAGACATACCGCAGGGACCAGAGAAATCCTCCCTGAATCAGCACCAGCAGCAGCACATCCAGCGCCATTTCACTGAGCACTGCCCACTTGTCAACCTGTCTCATGGCTTCTCCTCTCTCACCGGCTCCAAATGGTACTCATACCGGTCGGCCGACTGCCGCAGACCCGTGGGGAATCGGTGTCCCTCCAGGGGAGCCGGCTGGGACAGCAGCACACCAAAGCATCGACGCAAATCCCCCTGTCCCTGTAGAAGGAATCGGAACTGCTGCCCATTCTCCGGATGGAGCCATTGGATTTCATGGGTCTTCTGCTGCTCCAGCAGGGCATTGCTCAGGGACCACAGTCGGTCCAATACTCCGTCCAGCACATCCGGCGGTCCCAAATGGTCAAAGGTCAGTACCGGCACCGCTTCCGGACGCTCCAACACCTCCCGCAGAATCAATTCCTCACTTTTGGACGACAGCTTCCAGTGAATCATCCGCACTGGGTCGCCGGGCTGATACGTCCGCAGTTCATATTCCTCACCCATACCGTCGCCCCGCCGGGGCCGTTGGGCTGTGGTCTGCTCCTGACTTTGAGTAGTCTGCGGCAGGGTTTCCGGCTCCACAGGCTGGGGCAGCACCGCCGCCTGGGCCGTCACAAGCACCCGCCGCCGGATGGCAATGAGCCCCAAGGCATCATACACCTGCACCCAGTGCACACCTGCTTCCCAAATGCCGCAGTGGTTGGTATCCATGGGAAGTCGATCGTTCAACGTTGCCGGAAGGCGGTGATATCGCATGGTCTTTGTCAGGGTAACGCCCGTCAAAGTCTGGTGCATTGTCAGCCGGACCTTCACCCGCGGCAGCGGCAGCCGGGCCGTATTGTATACCGTGATTCGCCATTGGTTTTCCTCGCCGCGGCAGCACTGTCCTTTGCATCCCTCCACCCGGACCCGGCATCCCAGCATAGCCGGCAGGCTGACGAGCAGGGAAAGCACCGGCATAACCAGGACAATAAGCAGTCCATACGCCGCCAGCCAGCTGTCCACATAGAGGAACATCCAGAAAAAGACCGCCAGGACTGCCAGGTACAAAATCCGCATGCGGGCTGTCATGGCTTCTGTCCCAGGCGAGGCATTGGAACCCCATGCAGCACCTCTTTCAGCGCTGCCGCGCTGGATTCCTGTCCCCCGGTAACCGGAATCATCCGGTGGGCCAGGGTATCCAGGAACAATCTCTGAACATCCTCCGGCACCACATAATCCCGCCCCTGCAAAAAGGCATAAGACCGGCTGATGGCCGCCAGAGACAGTGCCGCTCGGGGACTGCCGCCCTGGAGAATGGCTGGGTGATTCCGCGTGGCCCCCACAAGCGCCACCAGATATTCCAACACCTGATCAGACAAATGGACTTGTTCCACCATCTGCCGCAGGTGCAGCAGTTCCTCATGGCTCAAAACCTGCCGCACTGCATCCAGCGACGCGCCCTGCTGCTTACGCCGCAGCAGCTCCACCTCGTCCTCCGGCGTCGGATAGCCGATGGACAGCCGCACCATGAACCGGTCCAGCTGAGAGTCCGGCAGCAATTGGGTACCGGATGCGCCCACGGGATTCTGTGTGGCGATGACCACAAAGGGTTTCGGAATTTCATGGGTCACGCCATCCACCGTCACCCGTCCTTCCTCCATGGCTTCCAGCAGCGCCGACTGGGTACGGCTGGTGGCCCGGTTCAATTCATCGGCCAGAAACAGATTACACAGCAACGCACCGGGCTGGTATTCCAGCTGGCCCGTGGCCCGGTTGACCATGGAAAAGCCCGTCAAATCCGACGGCATGACATCGGGCGTAAACTGTACCCGGCCATATTCCAATCCCAGCGCTCGGGAAAAGCCCAGGGCCATGGTGGTTTTGCCCACACCGGGAATATCCTCCAGCAGGATGTGGCCTCCGGCCAGAATGGCCATCAGGACCTTAGCCAAAATGGCGTCCTTGCCGACAATGACCTTTTTTACTTCGGCCACCACAGAGATGGCCTGTCTCGCTGTCTCCGTCAAACAGCTCCCTCCTTCTTATGAAAACGGCGGAACGCCTCCGCGCTCCGCCGTCATTCTGTTGCTACTTGGCTGCTTGCAGTCGGTTTTTCATATAGAGATGGGCATTCTGCTCCAGCGTATCATCCAGCGGCTCCAGCTGCACCGTACCGTATTTCTGCGCCAGAGCTGTAGTCAAAATGTGATCACACAGCACCGGGTTTTTCGGCAGCAGGCAGCCGTGGGAATAGGTAGCAAATACATTGTTATACCGCGCGCCCTCTCCCTCGTCTTCACCGTTGTTGCCGTGACCGGTCAGGACCTTACCCATGGGCCGCACACCGCTGCCCAAATACGTTTTGCCTGAGTGGTTTTCAAATCCCACAACGGTCTGACCGTTCAATTCCTCACAGGTGAACATGTAATTGCCGATCATACGTTCCTTGGAGCCGATGGTATACAAGTCCAACGCACCAATGAAATCGCACTGGACACCGTCCCACGTCTTATAGTAGGCACCAAGCATCTGATAGCCGCCGCAGATGGCCAAAAAGGTTTTGCCGTCGGCAACGGCCGCCTTGATCTCATCGGCCTTGCCGCCGCCCAAATCACCCAGCAGCACTTCCTGCTCAAAATCCTGGCCGCCGCCGATGAAAAACAAATCGTAGTCGGCAGCGTGCAGAGGTTCACCGATGGACACTCCGGTGGTAACCACATCGATGTCCCGCCAGCGGAGGCGATGCTCCATGCAGATAACGTTGCCCCGGTCTCCGTAGAGGTTGAGGATATCGGGATAGAGATGACAGATTTTCAGTTCCATAGCTTCCTCCCTTATTCCCAGAAGTCCTTGAAGCCGTACGTCTTGCTGATGCGTTCCCGCAGACCCAGCATGGCCGTATAGGTGGGCATAATGTACACAGGCTTATCCTGTGCAATACACGTTTTAATCAGCTGGTCATAGTCCTTGATAACCTGGAGTTTTTCCAGGGGCAGGCCGGCGTATTTAAACCGAATGGCCATATCGTCGGCGCGGACGCCGGAGACGATCAGACCGCTGAGCTTGTCGCCCATTTCCACCACCCGTTCAAAATCCACGTCCCAAATCCAGCTGACGTCCTTGCCATCCTGGGCCCGGTCGTTCAGACAGACCACAAACAAAGACGGTTCCGTAGTGTTGGTCAGGAAGTTTAAAACCTGATTGCAGCCGGCAGGATTTTTAATCAGAATCATCCGCAGACTGCAGCCCTCAATATCGAACTTCTCCATCCGGCCAAAGCCGCAGGCAAAGGACGACAGGGATTTGGAGACAACCTCCAGATCCAGGCCCATGGCTTTGCCGCAGGCCATGGTGGCACAGGCGTTATAGATGTTGTAGCCGCCGGGCAGATTGACCGTGGTATCGTAGTTCTTCCCATCGGCGGTCATAACTACCTCCGACTTCTCCGTATCAGTGGAGCGAACCTCCGTCACAGAGACATCGGTCTTGGGACGGCTGTAGCCGCAGGCCGGGCAGCGATAACCGCCCAAATGGCCGTAGGTCACATAGTCATAGACGTATTCATGCTTACAGCGGATGCAGTACGGCGCGTCGGACAGCTCCGCCACCCGCTCCTTATAAATGGGAACGTCTACGCCGTAGAACAGCACGGGGTTGTCCACTTCATCGGCAAGGGACCGGGAAAGGGAGTCATCAGCATTGAAACACAGGGTAGCATTTTTGCTGTTGCCGATACCAATGCGGATATTGTCCAGCGTGTGGGTCACCTCGCCGTAGCGGTCCAGCTGATCGCGAAACACGTTGGTCACCACTACCACCTTGGCGTCCACATAGCGGCTGATGGCCTTGAAGGCCGCCTCGTCGGCCTCGATGAGGGCATAGGGATACCGGCACTTGCCTGTCAGGGACGAGTGCATGGCAAACTCCGCTGTGACGCCGCTGAGAAGATTGGCGCCGGACTTGTTGGCAAAGAAAGAAATTCCAGAATCGGTCAAGGCCTGTTCAATCATGCGGGAGGTGGTGGTCTTACCGTTGGTGCCCGTGACGAGGATCGTCGTCACGTCCTTTGCCAGCGTGCCCAGCAGATGGGGACACAGCTTCAGTGCAACGCGGCCGGGAAAATCCGTGCCGCCCCGGCCCAAGAGCCGAATGGCGAACCGGGCCAGTTTGCAGGATAGAATGGAAAAAAATACAGAAACTTTCATGGTATGGATTATAACACGAATTCCCGCCGTTTACAACCATGGGACCATGGCCGAAAAATCCAGTTGCACAACGGCATTGAATTTGTTACAATCTGTAACAGCATGAAATATTTTGTCGATATGGAGGAATGGATTCCATGCGTTTCGTATCGTGGAACGTCAACGGCCTCCGAGCGTGTTTGCAGAAGGAGTTTCTTACCTCGTTTGCCGCGCTGGACGCCGACTGCTTCTGTCTGCAGGAGACGAAGCTACAGGCGGGTCAGCTGGAGCTGGATCTGCCCGGTTATCATCAATACTGGAATTACGCTGAGAAAAAGGGCTATTCCGGTACCGCCATTTTTACAAAAAACGAACCGTTGTCCGTCACCTACGGTGTAGGTGTTCCGGAGCTGGACACCGAGGGACGTTTGATTACACTGGAATTTGAATCGTTTTATCTGGTCACCTGTTACACCCCCAACGCCCAGGACGGTCTCAAGCGCATCGACCACCGCATGGCGTGGGATGACGCCTTCCGGGCCTATCTGGCTGCGCTGGATGCCCAAAAACCTGTTATTGCCTGCGGAGACCTCAATGTGGCCCATCAGGAGATTGACCTGAAAAATCCCGGTCCCAACCGGGGCAACGCCGGTTTCTCCGACGAGGAACGGGGCAAGTTCGCCGAACTGCTGGCTGCCGGTTTCACCGATACCTTCCGCCATCTGCATCCCGACGCCACCGGAGCTTATTCCTGGTGGAGCTACCGATTCAATGCCCGCAAGAACAACGCCGGATGGCGCATTGACTATTTTCTGGTATCCAACCGGATGGCCGATGCCGTCACGGACGCCACCATTCATAGCGATATTTTTGGTTCCGACCACTGCCCTGTCAGCATCACATGCAAGGAGGATACACTGTGATGATCAAAACACTGTTTCGCCGCGGTGCAGCGCTGCTTCTGACGCTGGCCGCTGTTCTGTCCCTGACGGTACCCACCCTGGCCTTCACCAATGCCAGTGATTGGGCCCTTTCCGACCTCAACGAAGCACAAATGCTGGACCTGCTGCCCGATGCTCTGGCCAATGCCGATATGAGCATTGACATCAACCGTATGGAAATGTGCTACATCGCCACTCTGGCCTATGAAAAGCTCACCGGTAACACCCCCCACCCCAACCGCACCGATTACTTTACCGATACCAACGACCCTCTGGTCTGCGCCGCCTATGAAATCGGCATTGTGGGCGGTTATCCCGACGGTACCTTCCGTCCCAATCAGCTTTTGACGAGACAGGAATTTTTCGTCATCATTTCCAACCTCAATCGCTGCGTCAACATGCCCATTCATTTGACCAAGGATTATCTGTCCAGTTTTATCGACCGCAATGAAGTCGGTACCTGGGCAGAGTCCGCCGCACAGGAAGTTGTCGGTCTGGGCATCGTCGGCGGCACTACCGCCGGAAACGCCACTTATCTGGACCCCACCAGCACCACTTCCCGTCAGCAGGCCATTGTCATGTTCCTGCGCTGCTATAAAAACGCTCAGGCATTTTTGAACACCGACTGGCTGACGGAAGAAGAGGTCAAGAAGCTGGAAGAGGCTGCCAAGGAAGAAGCTGCTTCCTCCGAGGCTGCGCAGCTGGTCAGCTACGCACTGGGCTTCGTAGGCTGTGACTACGTCTTCGGCGGAAACGGTCCCACAGTATTCGACTGCTCCGGCTTCACCAAATATGTCTACGCACACTTCGGCTACTCCATCAACCGTGTGGCCAACGATCAGGTGAAAAACGGCGTCTCTGTTTCCTTCAACCAGCTGCAGCCCGGCGACCTGATCTGCTTCAGCAACACCTATTCCTCCAGCGCTTGGATCACCCACGTGGGTATTTACATTGGAGACGGCAAAATGGTTCACGCCGCCAACACTACCCGCGGCGTCACCGTGGATACCATCACGTCCGGTTACTACTACAACCACTTCGCTGCCGCCCGCCGCATTCTCAACTAAGAGTCCCAACATAAAAAACGGATGCTGTCCCGCAACGGTACAGCATCCGTTTTTTTACGATTCTTCCGACCTTGGCCGCCATTCCTCCGGCAGCTGATCCGTATCCAGAACCATCCAGGTCCGCCCCTCCAGCTCCGTGGGCGTACAGTACCGCAGCACCGGCAGATAGTCCACCGGCTCTCCCTGGTGATACGGCAGCGCCAGCAGCAATTTCCCATTGGATTGTCTGGCACGGCCGCCCGCCACCGTCACCGGTCCTATGGCCCCCTGCCATGGCTGCCATGCACCGGGCGGTCCGCCGACGGTCACCGTCTCCAGGCGGTCCAGCGGGCAGGCTGAACAGGCAAACCGCCGGTCCAGTGTCAGCTGCCCCCCCTCCGGCATCAACACACCCAGGAGCACATCCTGCCCGTCCACTGTACCATAGGCCCGCAGGACCTCCGGGGACACAGCTTCGCAGACGCAGCGGACCCGGTGATACAGCCCCTCTCTTGTCACTGTGGCATGGCCGACAGTATCGCCGCCATAGCGCATGAGGATTTCTCGTTCCATACAAAACACCTCCCGTTCTCCATGTTCCATGAATATGCGGGAGGTGTCTGGATATTCCATTACTTTGCCAACAGCTTGGCTGTGCCGGTGGCTTCCAGGACGCAGTCAGCGCCAGCCACATACAGATGATTGGCCGTCAAACTGCCGCCGGCGGTAACCGCCGTACCGGCGGTAACGTCGGTGAGACCGCTGCCCACCACTTTGACCGTACCGCTGAGCACCAGCACTTCCCCGCCGGTCTGGACGGTAATCTGCTGCCCGGCCGTCAGAGAGTGGGTGGAAAAGTCGTTCTTCTCCGCCGTCACCGTCTGGCCGCTCATGGTTCCTTTCAGATCGGAAACCTGCTGGGAAAAGCTGGACGACAACTTCTGACTTTCCGCCTGGATATCGGCTTCCACGTCCTTGAGGAGATTGGTCCGGTACGTCCCAGTCAGGTAGCTGAGACTCACCAGGGGGTCCGATGCGGTATTATTGCCGGAGACGGCCATGGTCAGGCCCACAACCGCTGTGACAGCCACGGCAATGCCGAAAATTTTCAGACAGATGCGATGTTGTTTCATGGATGGTTCCCTCTCAAACTACGGTGTCAATAGTTTGATTATAACGGAAATTCCTCAGTTGCGCAAGCCAAAACTGACAGCGATGGCCGAGTCCACCCGATCCATCAGTTCCGGGTCCAGCCGTCCCATATGTTCCCGCAGCCGTCGCTTGTCAATGGTCCGGATCTGTTCCAGCAGCACCACCGAATCCTTGGTCAGGCCCACATTATGGCCTGCCAGGTCGATGTGCGTCGGCAGCTTGGCTTTTCCCGTCTGGCTGGTGATGGCCGCCGCGATCACCGTCGGTGAGTGGCGGTTTCCCATATCATTCTGCACGATGAGCACCGGGCGGGTCCCGCCCTGCTCACTGCCCACGACTGGGCTCAAGTCGGCGTAAAAAATGTCGCCGCGTTTCACGTTGGTATCCATAGGCTTCACACTCCGCGAAAAAATGTTCCCAGCGTTACACACCCCAGCGAAGTGGTATGTAACGTGGTCAACCATATTCTCCCACGCAGTGACCGGATCTATACCGTTCCTCGGCTCCCGCATCATTCTATGTCTGTCCTGTTTGGTCGGACCCTGTTATTTCATGGTAAAATTAGAAAGTTCCGCCTGCAATACGCAGGTATCTTCGTCATAAATCTCAGCCCACAAGGGTATGCCCCCTTCGTCAAAGGCTGTGTACACCATCAGCGCGTCCTGCTCATACCCCACCTGATAAGTGACGAGAAACCCGCTGTCCGCCGCCGTCTGTGATTCGATATATCCGCCGGTCCACGCCTGCCCCAACAACTGTGGCAGTGCCATGGGCGCCGTCTTCCCACTGGCCAGGGTTCCCAGTTCCAAGGCCGTACCGTCAAAGGCCACTGTACCGTCTGTTCCCTCCATGGCTGCCGTGATACCGGCAATGGACTCCGGCTCCGTCACCGTCAGTTCCGCCCGGTCGTTTCGGGGCTCATAGACGCAGTCCAGGCCAAAGGTATAGGCCCGCTCCCCATAATCCGCTGTCACCTGGGCAGTAAAGGTGCATTGCTCCACCGCCAGCAGGTCGGTGCGGAACGACAGTGCCTCCTGCACCGGTGACGTCTCCTCGCCGCCGCAGGCTGCCAGGGTCATACAAAGCCCCGCCGCCACGGCCCCTTTCCAAATTTTTTTCATGGTTTTCACCTCCGCTGATCCACCGGGGACACAGCGTGTCCCATCTGCAAGGATATTTATGCGAATGTCCACGGTTTATTCCATTTTGGAGGTTGCATCTTTTCATGGGCTGTGCTAGAATACTATCTGATATGAAAAAAGCGATGAACGGGCTGCCGCCCATCGTCGGAACAGGCACAGAGAGGACCGGCTGCTGGAAAGGTTCCCTGTTCGATGGAAGGCCTTCTCCCGGGAGCTGCCCCTTGAAGCCCCACGCGGGTGGTAGAGCGGGCCGGGTCACTCCGTTAAGGGTTTCAAGTGCGCTGTCAGGCGAATTGCGGGTGGTACCGCGGAAGCATAGCTTTCGTCCCCTTGGGGGAGGAAGGCTTTTTTTATTGCTCTGACCGCCACAGTTTGATGATAAGGAGAACGACTATGAAAGAACAGCTTGAATCGATCCGTCGCCAAGCACTGGACGCCGTGGCCGCTGCCGCCGATCCGGCACAGCTGGAAGAACTGCGGGTCCGCTTTCTCGGCAAAAAGGGTGAACTGACCGCCGTTTTGAAGCAGATGGGCAAGCTCTCCGCAGAGGAGCGCCCTGTCATGGGTCAGATTGCCAACGATATCCGTGCCGCCATTGAATCCGCCATGGAGACCGCCAAAAAGGAGCTGGTAGCCAAGGCGTTGGAGCAGCGGCTTCTGGACGAGGCTCTGGATGTGACAGTCCCCGGCACCGAAGCCAAAATCGGCCACCGGCACCCCATGTATATCGCCTTGGATGAGATCAAGGAAATCTTTATTGGTATGGGCTTTACGGTCCTGGACGGCCCTGAGGTGGAGTTGGCGGAGCTGAACTTCGACCGCCTCAACGCCGAAGAGGGGCATCCCTCCCGCGACTGGTCCGACACCTTCTATTTTGACACCGACAGCCGCGTGATGCTGCGCTCCCAGACCAGCCCCATGCAGGTCCGGGCCATGGACACCATGGAGCTGCCCATCCGCATCATCGCCCCCGGCCGTGTGT
>ERZ1643251.3939-NODE-3939-length-13326-cov-76.375330_pt1 | contig 13326 bp, 12 predicted proteins | sample MGYA00579261_ERZ1643251 | MGnify/ENA primary metagenome ERZ1643251 (study PRJEB29033, sample SAMEA4952267) | chicken gut metagenome | biome: Broiler Chicken; feature: Gastrointestinal Tract; material: Caecum | place: Ireland | collected 2018 | study: Broiler... | reverse complement strand
TATTACAACTTAAAACTCTACAAAAACGAAGAAATCTTTAAAGATTTTTAGGAATGATATTTTATATATCATTTTTTATTTATTATCATTATAAAATATTGGGATTTATATAAAATTATAAATTAAAAATATTGGAATTATATAACTCGGCAGAGTAAACAAGCTAGGATTGTTCCAACGATTGAGCATAGCAAGGCGACAGGGATGGCATACAACAACTTTTTGACCTTGGTTTGAGAAAAATATACGGTGGCGACATAGAAGATTGTTTCGCTACATCCCATAATGACGCAGGCGCATCGAGAGATATAGCTGTCAGCGCCATAAGTTACCAGCACATCTTCAAGTAGGGCGTAACTTCCGCTACCTGTGAACGGGCGAAGTAGGACAAGCTCGGTAAGTTCTGGTGGCACGCCTAGGGCATTGAAAATAGGAGATAGGATTTGAGTGAGCCATGAGGTAATTCCGCTGACGCGAAGTAGCGCCACGGCTATCATAATTGAGGCGATAAATGGGAAAATATCTACCACAAGTTTGATAGCGCCCTTTGCTCCTTTGACAAAGTGGTCATAGGTGTTCAAGCGTTTATAGATGCAATATATAAATAGAAGAATAAATAAGATAGGAAGAATGTATGCACTCATTCTTTTTTCTTCCCTTTAATCTTTTTTCGCAGTTTTTCTATACCGTGAACAAGCAATATTCCCATAATCGTCGTAGTTACTGTCACTATAAGAGTTGGCAAGATGATATCGGCAGGATTTTCACTTCCGGCGCTTGCTCTAAGCCCGATAACTGTGGTTGGCAGAAGTTGAATGGAGGTGGCGTTGATGACGACGAGCATAATCATGGCAAAATTTGCCTTACCTGTCTTGTCGTCGAGTGCTTGCATGGCACGAATACCCATAGGAGTGGCGGCGTTTCCCACGCCTAGCATATTTGCGGAGATATTTAAGGCGATTAACTTTTCCGTTTCGCTATTGTCAACTTTAAAGATTTTTTTAATTAAAGGGCGTAATAATTTTGCTAGCTTATTTGAAAGACCGCTTGCGTCTATAAGTTCTATAAAACCTAGCCACACGACATAGACGGCACATAGTTCGATGCAAAGTTCAAGCGCCTCGGTGGAGGCACCTATCATCTCAGAAAGCATTGCTGACGGATTGACAATGAGTAGCACAAGCATGGAGGCTAGCATCATAATAAGCCAAAAAATATTCATACTTATTTTTATGCTGAATTAACCAAAAAAAGTCATTATAAAAAAATATGTTTTAAGGCTAGAAGATGTGGATATGTGGATAAACTTTATTTTAAATTTGACTATTATTTAAAAATTTGCTACACTATCGTCATGGAAGATAAATTTATTGATGTGCATGCGCATTTAGAAGGATTTGATGATGTGGAAAAAGTGATAAATGACGCTAAGGCATGCGGGGTTGAAAGAATAATCACGGCAGGCTATAATCTTGTTTCTTCAAAGCGATGTGTGGAGCTGTCTAAAACATTCCAAGAGGTTTATGCTGTTGTTGGGGTGCATCCAGAAAACCTAGAAGAGGCAAGTGAGAATTATCTAGAAGAGTTGAAAGCGCTTGCAACTAGCAGTAAAGTTGTTGGAATAGGCGAGATAGGACTTGACTATCACTATGCAGGAAACAAAGAAAGACAAAAGAAATTTTTTGTTGAGCAAATTGAACTTGCCAACTATTTAAAATTGCCGATTGTTGTTCATAGTCGTGACGCGATGGGTGACACCTTGGAACTTTTAAAAACCCACGCTCCAAAATACGGTGGACTTATGCATTGTTATAGTGGCAGTGTGGAGAGTGCTAAAGAGCTTCAAAAACTCAATTTTTCCTTTTCCTTTGGCGGAGTTTGCACCTTTAAAAATGCTAAAAATGTTTGTAGTGTTATAGAAAATTTACCGCTTGAATTAATAATGCTTGAAACAGATTGCCCGTATCTATGTCCTGTTCCGCACAGAGGAGAGAGAAACGAACCTAAATATATTCCGTTAATTGCAAAAAGAATTGCCGAATTAAAAAATTGTAAGTTAAGCGAGATTGCAAAGGCGACCACTTCTAACGCAGAAAAATTTTTTAAATTAAAAAACTAATAAAAAACAGCAAAAAAACCTAAAAAAATCAAAAAAATATGTATTTTTTTATTAATTTTAATAAATTTGCGATAAAATGCTAATTTTCTAATAAAAAACAAATTAAAAAATTAATTTTAACAAGGATGAAATATGTTTAATTTTAAAAAGAAATACGGTCAAAATTTTTTGACAGATAAAAATCTTTTAAGTGCCATAGTTAAGGACGCAGAAATTGACAAAGATGACTTTGTGGTTGAAATTGGAGCGGGCGCGGGTGCTTTAACTTGTGAACTTTCAAAGCACGCCAAAAAGGTGGTGGCGTTTGAAATAGACAATGACCTTAAAGAAATTTTGTCGTCATTAAAATTAGAGAATGTAACCTTTCGTTTTGAGGACTTCATGAAGGTCGATTTAAAGGAGTTTGTTGAGCCTTTTAAGGTGGTTGCAAATCTTCCTTATTATATCACCACGCCTATCATATTTAAACTTCTTGAAGAGAGCGATAATCTCCTTTCTCTCACCGTCATGGTGCAAAAAGAGGTGGCTGAGCGCATGGTGGCAGACATCAATGGCGATTATGGTGTGCTTTCTGTCATGCTTAAATTTTATGGTGAGGCAAAGATTACAAGAATTGTGAAAAGGAATATGTTTTTTCCTGAGCCGAATGTTGATAGTGCGGTTGTTACGATAAAGATAGAAAAAAAATATGATGTTGACAGACAGGCTTTTTATAAGTTTGTTAAAACCGCTTTTTCCATGCGCCGTAAGACATTGTTTAACAATCTCGCCTTGACCTATTCAAAGGAAAAATTAAAACAAACTTTTGATGAAGATTTTTTAAGGCGTAGAGCAGAAAGCTTAACGATTGACGAATTTGTTGAGGCATATAAAAAAATTTGGGGGTAGACAACCAACTTCGCTCGCTATGTTGGGCTAGCCGTCAGGGTGCGAGCGAAACATCTTATAAATCAAGCAGTTTTCTCTTAGATCCTTCGACCAAGCAATGCTTGGATGTTTGATGTTTATAAATCAAACCTCACTCTCTTCTATCCCAAGTGGGGTTCCCGAAAGTGCATGCACTTGTATGGAAAAGGAGCAAGCAAACGAATGGTAAGCGTTTTGGCGTCAAGCTGTTTTCTCTTAGATCCTTCGACAAGCTCAGGATGACAGAGCCTAGCTTATATTTCAGGATGACAGAGCCTAGCTTATACTTGTTGCTTTTTATATATTCGACAGTTTAAAAGATTTGTGAGAGAACATGAGATTTGATTGATTAAATCTCGCAAATATCTTATTTCGTCATCATCTCTGCCACACGCAAGTTCCATTGCAAGGTATGTGGCAAGAAGTATCATGTTTTCCTTTTCTTCCATATTTTTTTATATTCTTTTCCTATGAATATTGATATATGGAAAAAGTGAAAGATAATAAAAAAAGCGTCAAAGACGCTTAATCTAAAAGAGGTAAAACATCAACGGAGAAGGTGGCGGTAATTTCAGGATATACCTTTGCTGTGACCTTATAGACGCCGAGAGTTTTAATAGGTTCTTTAAGTTCAATTTTCTTTTTGTCTAAGGTAATATTGATTTGAGAGAGTGCTTCGGAAATCTCTTTGCTTGTAACAGAGCCGAACATCTTTCCATTTGCTCCACATTTAATTTTCAGCGTGACAACCTTACCCTCAATCTCTTTTGCAAGTGCTTTTGCGTTTTTTATCTCCTCTTGCTTATGAAATTTTTGAGCAATTTTTTGCCCTTGATTTTCATTTAATGCTGTGTTATCGGCACGCTTTGCTAAATTATTTTTAAATAGATAGTTGCTGGCATACCCGTCTGCAACTTCTTTTATGTCTCCTTTTTTTCCCGTTCCTTTAACATCTTTAAGTAAAACGACTTTCATTTTTAACTCCTTTTTCCATAGTATTTTAAAGCATTTTTGTTTTGTTTGTCAAGAAATGGTAATAATTTTAGTGGAGGAAGTATGGATATTCGTTGTAGAAAGACAAGTTGTGTATATAATGACCGCTACACATGCAAGGCGAAGGCGATTGATATTACGCGAGCGTGCATTTGTAAAAAGTTTGAGAAAGGGGAAGAGGAAATTGATAAGACCAAAAATATGTTTTCAAGGACGCCGAGTTACGCTCCGCAACGAAACAGCAAAACGATAAAGATAGAGTGTAATGCACATTGCTTATTTAACAACAACGGCACTTGCCAAGCGAATGGAATAACCTTAAACGATTTAAAAAACAAACCATATTGTATAACATTTTTGAGAAAATAGATATTGACACGGCTTAAACTTCGTGATATACTTCTCTTTAAGAAAGGGGAGTTATGAAAAAAGCACAAAAGAAAAGAAAAAGCGAAGAAGAATTAGCGCTAATGGCAATAAATGAATTGAAAGGATATATTCCAGAATTAAAAGAAGAAATATATTACACCTTGATAGCAATGAAAGATATATTCAATGAATATTGTTCATACATGAGTTTTACCGAGGAAATAAAAAGTAGTAGATTTAAAAGAATGGAAGCGTCATACAAGGATTTAATAGAGCGAACTAAACTTTATGGCGAAAAATTAAGTAATCTATCGCAAATAAAGGATGAAGATTTGTATAGCGAGGTTTTAAATGGCATCCTTGATATACATTCAAAATTAGAAAGTCTACTATTTTTACATCTCAGCAAATCAAAGATTTACGAGCCAATGTGTGAAGAAATCAAGCCGATTTTAGGAAGCAATGAATATATGATTGAACAGTTGTTTGGAGTGGGTTTTTTCTTCGGCACTGACAGACACAAAATTTACGACTATCAAAATTGCTATGTCGACTGCAAGGCAGTTGAAAACTATGAGGGCGATAAAAATGGAGTGCCTATTCCAGAGGGTTATTCTTCAAGTTGTGTGCATAAAGGAATTTGGATATATAATGAAGAGGGAAATGAATACAAGGTTTTGTGCAAGGAAGTTGTGAAGATAGATAAAGAGGAAAAGTTTAATAGTATACTGCATGTTTGCGATGAAGAAGATAGAGAACTTGGAGAATGACAAAAAATTAAGTTAATTTTCTTGACAAAAAAATAATATAATGATAAAATTCTGCTATCAAACGATGAAAAAAGGGAGTAATTTCATTTGTGACACACAGAGAGGCAATGGTTGGTGGAAATTGCTTGAAAGATGAAAGGAAGGAACACTTTTGGAGTTTGTTAATTAAATAAGAGTGGTCATGTTTTGACAAATTAGGTGGCACCGCGGATATTATTATTCGTCCTAATGCAATTTTGCGTTAGGATTTTTTTATGGAGGAAGATATGATTTTGGAAAATAAATATAGAACTTGTGACCTCGGAAGTTTAAGAATAGAGGATGTGGGCAAAACAGTGAGACTCGCTGGCTTTGTTGACACGATAAGGAAACTAGGTGGCATCACCTTTGTTGTGTTAAGAGATTTTTACGGCAAAACACAAATTATTTTGCCGGAAACGATGGAAATTTCGCTTAACAAAGAGGATGTTATAAGTGTGGAAGGCAAGGTTAGCGAGCGTTCCAGCAAAAATCCTAATATGCCAACGGGTGATATTGAAGTGTTGGTGGAAAGGTTGGAAGTTTTAGGGAAATGTGAAAAGACACTGCCTTTTGAAATTAAGACAAGCCAATCTGTCAACGAGGATTTGAGGCTTAAATATCGCTATCTTGACCTTCGAGCTGATTACAACAAGGAGATGCTAAAACTCAGAAGCGACCTTATGCAATATGTCAGAAATTTTATGCATGACCTAGGCTTTTTAGAGGTTCAAACTCCCATTCTAACCTCATCAAGCCCAGAGGGCGCAAGGGATTTCTTGGTGCCTTCAAGATTAAATAAGGGTAAGTTTTATGCTCTTCCACAAGCGCCTCAGCAATTTAAACAACTGCTCATGACAAGCGGAGTTGATAAATACTTTCAAATAGCACCATGTTTCAGAGATGAGGATGCGAGAGCTGACCGCTCGCCAACAGAATTCTATCAGATAGATATGGAAATGGCTTTTGCTACGCAAGAAGAAGTCTTTAAGGTTATTGAAGAGCTTTACGCCGGTATCTTTGAAAAATTTGCGGGCAAGCGTCCTAAGACTCCTTTTCAAAGACTGACCTACGAAGAGGCGTTGGCAGATTACTGCTCAGACAAGCCAGACCTAAGAAATCCACTTAAAGTTTATGATGTGAGTGATGTTTTTACTGACACCACATTCAATGCCTTTAAAGGGAATACAGTCAAAGCAATAAAGGTGAATTGTGGCGAATATGGCAGAAAATTCTACGATGCTTTGACAGAGTTTTTGAAGGGTAGAGAAGCGAAGGGCTTGGCGTATGTCAAGGTTAACGAGAATGGCGAGTTTGAAACGGGTATATCTAAATTTATCACGGAAGCGGAAAAGAAAGCGCTTTATGAGAAATTAGCATTTGAAAAAGGCGACACTGTTTTCTTTGTGGCAGACGAGAAAGCAAAAGCGATTAAGTTTGCTGATATTTTGAGGCAAGAGCTTGGGAAACGACTTAATCTCATAGATGAAAACGAATATAATTTTGTTTGGATTGTTGATTTTCCGTTCTATGAACTTGATGATGAAGGCAAAATTGAATTTTCACATAATCCGTTCAGCCTGCCTCAGCCTGACATTGAAGAGGTTAAGAAAAATCCACTTGGCGCAAAGGCATATCAATACGATTTAGTGATAAACGGCTATGAAAGTTTGTCGGGTGCTGTTAGAAATCATAGACCTGACTATATGGTGGAACTTTTTAAAATTGCTGGTTATGATAAGAGTGTGGTGGAAAACAAATTTCCAGCTCTTTACAACGCCTTTTCTTATGGCGCACCACCTCACTGCGGAGCAGGTGCCGGCTTTGATAGGCTTATGATGCTTTTGACGCATAATGAATATATTCGTGATGTTATCGCATTTCCAATGAATAAAAATGGTTGCGACCCTCTCACCAATGCGCCTAATGTTGTTGACGAGAAATTACTTAGAGATGTTCATATCAAACTTATTGATGATTTGGAGGATTTATGAAAAGAATAGAACTTAGAGATTTAAACAAAAGTTTTGAAAAATTTAAAGATAAAACCATCACCGTTTGCGGTTGGGCAAGAACGATAAGAGACAGCAAAAACATCGCCTTTATCGAACTTAATGACGGCGCATTCAAAAGCGTGCAGATCGTTGTGGAAAGGGCAAAGATTGAGAATTATGATGCGATAGTTAAGGAAAATGTCGGCTCATCATTTGAAATTATAGGTAGAGTTATCTTGACACCTGAGGCAAAACAACCTTTTGAAATTAACGCAGATGAAGTGGAGATTTTAGGTTCTTGCGACCTCGACTATCCTCTTCAAAAGAAGCGTCATACAGTGGAATTTTTGAGAACCATTCCAACTATTAGGCCACGAGGCAATCTCTTTAACGCGGTGTTTAGAATACGCTCCGTTTCTGCCTTTGCCATTCACAAATTTTTCAACGAGAGAAACTTTGTGTATGTCCACACTCCAATCATCACAGCAAATGATTGCGAAGGTGCTGGCGAGATGTTTCAAGTGACAACCCTTGACCTTGAAAAATTACCAAAAAAAGACGGCAAGGTGGATTATAGCCAAGACTTTTTTGGCAAAAAGGTGTCTTTAACTGTTTCAGGTCAACTTCACGAAGAGACGATGACACATGCCTTTGGAAAAACTTATACCTTCGGACCAACATTTAGAGCGGAGAACTCCAACACTTCACGCCACGCCGCCGAATTTTGGATGATGGAGCCGGAAATTTGCTTTTGCGACCTAGATGAACTCATGGACAACGAAGAGGAAATGGTGAAATATGTCATTTCGTATGTTATGGAGGAGTGCAAGGACGAACTTGAATTCTTAAATAAATTTGTTGACAGCGGACTTATTGAAAGACTAAAAAATGTTGTGGAAAATGAGTTTGTCCGCCTTGATTACACAGAGGCAATAAAATTGCTGGAAAAGGTGAAAGATAGATTTGTTTTCCCTGTCAAATGGGGAGTTGATTTGCAGTCTGAGCATGAAAGATACTTGACAGAAGAGGTGTTTAAAAAGCCGGTGTTTCTTAAAAACTACCCAAAAGACATAAAGGCTTTCTATATGCGACAAAATGATGACGGCAAAACGGTGTCGGCTGTCGATATGCTTGTGCCTGGCATCGGAGAACTTTGTGGCGGTAGTCAAAGAGAAGAGCGCTTAGACAAACTTAGAGCGCGTATAAAAGAATTAGGACTAAAAGAAGAGGACTACTCTTGGTATCTTGACACGCGTAGATACGGCACCAATGTTCACTCAGGCTATGGCTTGGGGTTTGAGAGGTTTGTTATGTATTTAACAGGCGTTTCAAACATTCGCGATGTTGAATTCTTCCCGCGCACCGTCGGTTCAATTCAAGGCTAAGGCACGGTTTTTATGAGATTCTTCGACTCAGAATGACAGTATAAACTTTAATACTTTCAACATCAAAACGGGATTTGCATGAAATTTATTTAATAAAGCATGAAATATGTTTTGTTAAATAAATTTTTTTTGTTATAATAACATTATAATAAACAAAATTTAATGTGGATAAGTCAAGGAGGAAATAATGAGAATAAGTGAAAAAATAAAGCGCTTTTTTAAATTTTCGCTTATGACATTAATAATTGCGGGGGGGGGACTTGCTTAGCCCTTCTGCCTAGTTATACACAGGCAATATATACTGACGACACCACAAGCTACGTAAAAGTAAACGAGATATACAGCGACATTGTTGGCGCATTTAATGCAAACAATGTCAACGCGCTTTTAAAATATATCACAGGCAATTCAAGTATAACATATGAAAACGCTTCTTCAACTTTAAATACTCTCGCTACTAATAAAACAACTTCTGCCGATATTCGAGCCAAAACTGTTACAGTAAATGGCGTCAAAAAATCTTCTTCGCAAGATGTTATTGTCCGTTTTGGCGGACTTGATTGGCAAGTGGTTTATCTCTCAAAAGACACCGACGGCAACAACATACTTACCCTTTGGCTATCTTCTAGTCAGCAAGACGCCTTTGCAGGTCGCAGTAAAACCGAAGGAGAGTATTATGGCTTTCTTAACAACTCACTTTATTCCGACTGGTCTGCGAATTGGGATTCAACCAGTAGTAACACATACCAAACAAATATATATGGGACCTCATATATACGTTCAGTAACATTAAATAACGGCGGGCAGTATGTAGTTGAAACAAGTTCAGATTCTACGTTATCTTCAGTAGTAGAACAAAATTCAAATAGTGTTTTTGCGCGGTTTACCATGGAATATTTGAATAACTCTTTAACCTCATATTTAGTAGCACCTATAAATGTGGAATGGCAACTATATCAAAGTGCGACAGCCACAAATCCAGACTTAAGCTATTATTATCCAAATGATAGCATAAATAATCCAGAAGATAAAGGCTTAGCGGGAGAGTGGTATACTGCAAACAACTGCGAAAACGAAACAGGTTATCGAGCTTGGGCAAATGACTATATTTGGCTACCAAGTATAGCCGAGACGGGATATTCTAGTTCTAATCTTGGTCTTTGGGAGACATCTGCTTCTCAACGACAGAATGTATCTTCTACGTTAAATGCAGATTCTAGTGTTGGAAGTGGAAATAGTCAATTTAATAATGACGCTAGTAATTCTTCTTTTCTTAGATCGGGTTACTTTACGATGACTTCTTCTGTAGCAACTTCTCTTTCTTCATCTGGCTTTAGATATTTTCAAGCTATCGTTGATAACACATACGCTGTGCGACCAGCGCTTCATCTTAATTTAAGTAAAGTGATTGAAGAAACTAAACCACAGAGCTTTAAAATCACGCTGGACGATAATGGTGGTAGCGGTGGAGCAGGCGAGATATTCGTGTCTAGCGACGGGTATTTTTCAGATGTGTGGCAAACAAATAGCCTTTCTTCTCTGTCACCTCTTCCAACAAGGCAAGGTTATTCATTCTTGGGATATTACACAGCTCAAATCATAAAATTAATTAGTAGCAGTGGTGAATTTTTGCAGAGTGGTTCGTATTTTAATTCAGATCGCTCTATGCCTATTGGAGGAATAAGACGCAAACACTCACTTGGAACGGCAATGGCACGGTGGGGAATTTATTGCCGTCGGCGTATTGGAATTTTGCGGGTAGCGGAGGCTATACATCAACCAACGCTGGCAGTAATTCTAAATATACGACAAGCACAACTTCTGTTTCTGCCACTTCGCAAGTAAATATTGATGAGGTGCTTGGGTATTATGCTCCTATTCCTATTAGGCGTGGTTATACATTTAATGGTTGGTATACTTCTGCAAGTGGTGGGGTGAAAGTTGCTGGGAATGACGGCTCTTTGCTTGCAAGCGTATCCGGTTACACAAACTCTTCTCGTCAATGGATTAAAGAAAGTAACACCACATTATACGCTCAGTGGACCGCCAAGAGTTATTCTATTGAATACGATCTTGGGCTTAATGCCACCATATCCTCTAAGCCTTCAAGTTATACTGTCAACTCAAACACAACCTTCGACATTCCAACGCGGTCCGGGTATACATTTAGTGGCTATGTTGTGGAACTGAGCCTAGACAAACTTTATAATGGCTTTATTAATTTGCAAAATGGCACGCAATATTATTATTCGGATTATTCAAAAAGCATGTATTATGAATATCTTTATATGAAAGATGAGGTGACATATACTGGAACTTTGGGTAATGGGGTGATATTGTGGCGAACATATAACAGTAACGGTAGCTATGACCAGAGTTTTAGTTCTGTGACTTTGAAAGGTGCTAATAACTATGCTTTAATTGTCCATTATCTTGGAGGTGGTTCAGAGACAAGTGTGAAATTCAATGTCTCAACAGCGTTTTCTATCAGCGATTATAAATTGGTGGGAGATTTAAAAATAACCGCCAAGTGGGAAGAAGATATGCCGGCATACTTTGACGAGGAAGGCGGATATTGGTATATTGAGAACGGCAAAATGCCACAAAGTCGTGTGGCAGACGACTTGAAAACTACCCTGAATTCAAAATGGTCAACTTTGACTGATAGCGAAAATGAATACTACTTTGCAGGTATGACATTAGTTTCAAAAATATATGAAAGCAACGAGTATTGTAAGTATGAAGATGATTATTACTTGGTCGAACCAATTAGGTGGAGATTGGTCTATTCGTCAAGCCAAACTTCGGGCTACGGCACAACGACAGATACATTTGCGGTTATGGCAGAGATAGTCTATGTTGACGCGTTTTCAGATAGTTACATCGGAGCGGGTGCGGGCTATTCTTCTGAAAGCGTGACGGAGTTTATGAAAAATCAAATAGACGGCACATACTTAGTGACAGAAAGTAAGAGCATGCCGACCTTTGGCTCCACTTCGCTTAATGGCACACCAGCAAGCGTATCATCAAATATCTTTGTGGCGTCATATGATGACCTTTCGAATTTCACAACAAATGCAAACGGCTCTGAAAAGCTTGGAAAGATCAAGTTTTCAGACCTAGCAAAAGACTATCTTAGAGCAAACGGCAAAGATACGCTATACTATACACGCGACCTAGGGAAAACTTATAATCACATCTACTGCATGAACGCCAACGGCGACAGGGTGCAGTATAAAGCAAACAACCTGTTCGGCGTGCAGTTTATGATTAAGGTGACGGAATACGCCTGTGTGTAAAATTGGTGCGGACACCAAACTTTTAAACGCGGACACGGATATGTAAACATATCCTAACCGCTAAAAGTTTGGTTTCCCAACCCAATCCTCTTCCCTGTATGTGATTTTTGATTTGTGCGCGCCGGGCAAAGCCCTTCCCCTCGCAAAATCAAAAATTGATTTAGAGAATATGGAAGTAGGGCGTTGAAAGTGTTTGAAGTGGTTGTGATTATAATATGACACCAACTACGCCTAACGGAGAAAATAAGCATGCTAGCAAATTGCTAGCATGCTTTATATTTATACTATAAAAATTCTAAAAGTTATCTTTGTAAGCTTTTTATCAATAATTTAAAAATATAACTCTTAAACAGTTTGATAATATTTTGATAATATATTTTGTGTTATTTGACGAAAGATGTTGAAAATATTACAAATATACAAAATTTAATAAATAATTGTAAAGTTTTTTGATATTTTTTATAAAATTGTTTGGATGTGCGGTCTTGTTGTGATATAATATGAAAGTCGAGTGTTTAGCTTGCTTAAAGGGAGGATATGTGAAAAAATTAAATATTAAGGATGAATATTTACTATTGCGTCAAAAGTCATTTTTAGACGAAAGTGAAATTTTGAAACGAATTATAAAATTTAAGTCATACAATATAATCAAAAATAAGGAGGAATTATGAGTGAACACGACAAAATGGTGAAGGTGATAAGGTTTGCGTTGGTTAAAATCGGTTGCAAAATAAATCATTTAGGTTTTCAATATCTATGCTGTGCGATTGAGATTGTTATCATGAACCCGAGAGCGATACATAATCTACTTAAAGAGGTTTATCAGAAGATTAGCGATGAATATAATGTGGGAAACAGGATGACGGTGCATAGTTCGATACGCAATGTGATCGAGCAGACCTATGAAACAGGAAGTTTTCTAGAAATCAATAAACTTTTCAACACAGAAATATATACCTTAGATGACAAGCCAACATGCGGAGAGATAATTGGACTACTTGCAGAATATTACAACTTAAAACTCTACAAAAACGAAGAAATCTTTAAAGATTTTTAGAAATAACAAATAAGCAATCTAATCTATCAAAACAAATTAAACCATACAAATGAAAATCCACGGGTAAGGTTGCAAACTTTTGAAACTAGCAAAAAAAGATAGTGATAAAGATTTTATTCGCTGTTTTTTTGTTTCTTACATAGTGGGATTTTTATTATCTCAATATGCTTGTTTAATTTAATAATGGTGCAGCATTTTCGCAATCGTGATATATTTCTTGTCACTAATTTTAACTTTAACAAGTATGTCAAGTTTTTCCTTTGTGCAGCTTTCGGTTGTAAAATTATGGTACCGCTTATGTAGTTCAGTTGTTTTTGAATAATCATTGTCCGTTTTTTTGGACATGCATAATGTTAAAATAAGCATGTAACAACAGGAGGGAAATATGATATTCTACAAATATACATGCTCAAATC
>ERZ1643251.3938-NODE-3938-length-13329-cov-4.376300_pt1 | contig 13329 bp, 11 predicted proteins | sample MGYA00579261_ERZ1643251 | MGnify/ENA primary metagenome ERZ1643251 (study PRJEB29033, sample SAMEA4952267) | chicken gut metagenome | biome: Broiler Chicken; feature: Gastrointestinal Tract; material: Caecum | place: Ireland | collected 2018 | study: Broiler... | reverse complement strand
ATTTCTTTATTCCGCACTGCGTAATTTCGGAGCAGCGGAAACGATGTCTTTGGTGGAAAGCGGCGGAACCGAACTTAAAATCGAAAGGGGAAACAGGGTTTTTCCTTCCTCGGACAAGTCCAGCGATATCATAAAAGCCTTTTCGAAGTTGCTTAATCAAAGCGGCGTGGAAGTTCGTTTGAACGAAAAAGTTTTATCCCTTAATTCTTCAGACAATAAAATTATAGAAATCGTTACGGATAAACATTCGTATACCGATTGCGACGCTGTTATCGTAGCTACGGGGGGAATGAGCTATCCGTCTACGGGAAGCGACGGGGACGGATACCGTTTTGCCGAAGAGACGGGACATACTGTAGTTCCCGTAGTCGCCGCCTTAACGGGTTTGCGTCTATCGAATATGTACGGTTCGGGCGGAAAAACCTTTTCTTTCGGGAATTTAAGCAGATTGCGGGGAGTCTCTTTGAAAAACGTTCGGGTTTCGGTAGTTCGAAACGGAAAAATGCTGTTCGATGAATTCGGGGAAATGATTTTTACCGATAGAGGCGTGAGCGGCCCAGTTATTTTAACCCTGTCTTCCAAAATAAACAGAATGGATTTTACTTCCCTGAAACTTCAGATCGATTTGAAGCCTGCATTGAGTGAAGAGGAATTGAATTCTCGTATTCTACGTGATTTTTCAGTAACGTTAAATAAGGATTTCAAAAATTCTCTCGACGCTTTATTGCCGTCGGGACTTATTCCTTCCGTCATAACCGCTTGCGGAATAAAACCCGATAAAAAAATCAATTCAGTCACCAAAGAAGAACGTTTTTCTTTAGTTAAAACTTTGAAAAACTGGACTTTCGGTATAGAAGGGTGCGAGGAATTGAGCGGTGCCGTGGTTACGGCAGGGGGTGTTTCTGTTAAAGAAGTTAATCCTGCCGATATGAGAAGTAAACTTGTAGAAAATCTTTATTTTGCCGGTGAAGTTTTAGACGTTGACGCTTTCACCGGAGGTTTTAATATACAGATTGCGCTCTCAACCGGATATTGCGCCGGTTCGCATATTAAATAACGGAGGAAAGAATTTATGAATATCACCATCGACGGTCCCGGAGGAAGCGGGAAAAGTACAGTCGCTAAACTTATAGCTAAAAAATTATCCTTTTCTTATCTTGACACGGGAGCAATGTATAGGGCGATAGCTTACTATGCCTTAAAAAAAGGCGTTTCCGTTGAGGACGAAGCAAAAGTTATCGCTTTGCTTGAAAATCTCGATATGAAACTTTGGGAGGAAAACGGTATTCAGCAGGTTTCCGTCAACGGCGAAAACGTGACGCCCTATATCAGAGAGCATAATATTTCTATGGCGGCGAGTACTATTTCCAAAATTCCCGCAGTCCGTATTAAACTCGTTGAATTGCAAAGGAAAATCGCGTCGATTACCGATTGCATAATGGACGGTCGCGATTGCGGCAGTTTTGTTTTGCCGGATGCCGATTATAAATTTTATATGACGGCTTCTTCCGACGTCAGAGCAGAGAGAAGAAGAAAAGAGTAGGCTTTGAAAGGGGAGGAAATTCCTTTCGATGAAATCAAAAAAGATATCGAAGCCCGCGATAAACAAGATATGACCAGAAAATTCGCTCCGCTGGTTATTCCCGAAAAGGCAGTTGTCATCGATACTTCCGATATGACCATAGAACAAGTCGTTGACCTTATTTGCCAATACGTATGTCGATAATTTTAGGTTCGTACGGATTTTGCGCGGGGGTAAAAAGAGCGGTGGAAAAATGTCTCTCCGCCGCTTCCGAATACGGTAAAGTCTATACGTTACACCCGATTATTCATAATAAAAGCGTGGTATCGGTTTTATCGGAAAAAGGCGTTTATTATAAAGAAAAATTGCCGGACGATAAGGTACCCGTAATAATAAGCGCGCACGGATGCGATAAAAGAACGGAAGAATTATTAAAAAATCAACGTACTGTAATAGACGCGACTTGTCCTTTCGTTAAAAAAATTCATAAGGAAATCATCTCGAAAGCCGAAGAAGGCTGGAAAATCGTTATTATCGGCGACCCTTTTCACGCTGAAATTATCGGTTCGGCGGGGCAGACGAACGGTTGTATGATAGTCAATTCCGCCGAGGAAATAGATTTTTCGCTTTCAGACAAGTATTTTGTCTGCGTTCAGACGACTTATCCCTTAAAAAAATATTGTGAAATAAAGAATAATATTAAAATAATCGCCGAAAATTTATCTAAAACAGTTGAATTTTTCGACAGTATTTGTTATACTACAGTGGAAAGACAAAATAAAGCGGAAGAAATCGCTTCGGCTTGCGAAAATATCATTATTGTCGGAGACAAAAGCAGTTCTAATTGCAATAAATTATTTTCTACCGCCGCAAATTTTTGTAAAAACGTCTTTTTTATCGAGAATGTTAACGATGTTAAGTCGTTGCAGATAAATATCAAATCAGGTAAGACCGGAATATTATCCGGCGCGTCGACTCCCGAAGAGTTGACTATGGAGGTTTTTAACAGGATGAACGAGCAAAACGTAATCAACAACGCAGTTGATGAAGTCAAAGAAGAAGTGAGCGCCGCAGTTAATGCGGATAACGGCGAGAAACGCGAAGAAAAAGCCGAAGCCGAGATCACCACAATGGCAGACGCCATGAAAAAGATTCAGACCCGCAATTATCGCGAAGGTATGCGTCTTAAGACTCACGTAGTTAAAGCTGACGTGACGGGTATAACGGTTTCCGTTGACGGCGGAGGAAAGAACGATTGCGGTTTTATCGCAAAAGAAGAAGCTGAAACGGACGGCTCTTACGATCCTGCCAATTATAACGTAGGCGACGAAATCGAAGCCATTATTATTCCCAAAGAAAGCGGAAGCAAAGAAAAAGCCATCAATCTCAGCAAAAAAGCTTACGACGCTCTCAAGGCTGACGATGAACACGTAAAGAAAATACTTGCAGGAGAAGAATTTACTCTTGCTTGCACTCAGGAAATCAAAGGCGGACTTCTCGGCAAAATCGGAACTTATACCGTTTTTGTTCCCGCGTCGCAAATCCGTATCGGTTTTGTAAAAAATCTTGCCGATTATGTCGGAAAACCTTTACGTCTTAAGGCTTTACCGCCTAAAGAAGAATACGACGAAGAGGGCAATCTGAAGAAACCTCGTAACGCTAAGCGTATCGTGGCAAGCCAGAAAGTTATTCTCGAAGCGGAAAAAGCCGCCAAAGAAGAAGAATTCTGGGCGGGCATATACGAAGGTGCCATAGTTAAAGGCAAAGTCAAGAGATTTACCGACTTTGGCGTGTTCGTAAGTCTGAAACTTATGGACGGTTTGGTCCGCAATCAGGAACTCACTTGGGTTAAAAAGAAAATAACCGATCCTTCCGAATATCTCGAACTCAATAAAACTTACGATTTTATCGTGCTTTCCGCTAACAGAGAAACCGGAAAAATTTCTCTCGGATACAAACAGTTGCAAAAACATCCTATCGAGATAGCACAAGAGAAATACCCCGAAGGTTCCGTAGTTAAAGGTAAGGTCGTAAGAATAGTCAGTTTCGGTGCTTTCGTGGAAATCGAGCCCGGAATAGACGGATTGGTTCATATCAGTCAGATTAAACGTACCCGTACCAACGATGTACATGACGTGCTTAATGAAGGAGATGAAGTTGAAGTCAAAGTTCTTAAATACGACGGTGATAAAATCAATCTGAGCATTAAGGAACTTCTGCCCGCAGAACCTGTTTTCGAAGCTGAGGACGAAGAAGAAAAACGTACTGCTAAATCCGCTGAAAAAGGCGATAAGAAGGAAAGAAAAGCAAAACGTATTAAGGATGAAGTTGACGATGAACCCAGAGAATATGTTTCCGGAAATTCCGGAATTACTCTCGGTGACTGGTTTAACATCAAACTGAACGACGAGGAAAAATAATTCTTTTGTCAAATTGATTTATAAAGCCACCTACTTATATTTTAGGTGGCTTTTACATTATTAAGGAGAAAATTAATCGATGCACGACGTTTACACAAATCCGCTTACAACGAGATATGCGAGCAAAGAAATGATAGCAAATTTTTCCGAACAGAAAAGAATAGGGCTTTTCCGTCGCTTGTGGCTTGCTCTTGCCGAATCCGAAAAAGAACTCGGACTCAATATTACCGATGAACAATTGTCACAGATGCGAGATCATCTCGACGATATCGATTTCGAAGTTGCGGCTGAACGTGAAAGAATAGTAAGGCATGACGTTATGGCGCATATTTACGCTTTTGGTTTACAATGTCCCGCTGCCTCTCCCATAATTCATCTCGGTGCTACGAGTTGTTTTGTTACCGACAACGCGGACGTTATTATTTACAGAGACGCATTGGAACTTCTGGAAGTCAAATTGGTAAGCGTTATGAAAAAATTATCGGAGTTTGCATTAAAGTATCGCAAGACTCCTACTTTAGGCTTTACTCATTTGCAACCTGCACAGTTAGTAACCGTCGGGAAAAGAGCTACTTTATGGCTTCAAGACCTTGAAATGGATTATGAAAATCTCACGTTCCTGAAAAACAATCTTAAACTAAGAGGAGTAAAAGGAACTACAGGTACGCAGGCGAGTTTTTTGGAACTTTTCGACGGAGACGAGAAAAAAGTCAAAGAACTTGAAAAGAAAGTTGTGGAAAAAATGGGATTTAAGTCGGCATTTGCCGTGTCGGGACAAACTTATACCCGTAAGCTCGATTACAGTATAACTTCGGTATTAAGTCTGATTGCTCAGAGTGGATATAACTTCAGCAACGATATCCGTATTTTGCAAAATATGAAAGAAATAGAGGAGCCCTTTGAAAAATCGCAAATCGGATCTTCGGCGATGGCATATAAGCGTAATCCTATGCGTAGCGAAAGACTGGGGTCATTAGCAAGATACGTTGTTAGTCTGCCTTTGAATACAGCTATAACCGCTTCTACTCAATGGATGGAAAGGACTCTCGACGACTCCGCAAATCGTCGTATCGTTATGGCGCAGGCCTTTATGGGAGCAGACGCAGTCCTGGAACTTTATATGAATATCATAAACGGATTGGTTGTTTACGAAAAAGTAATAAATAAGCATTTGAAACAGGAACTTCCTTTTATGGCAACCGAAAATATTTTGATGGAATGTGTTAAACAGGGTGGAAACCGTCAGGAATTGCACGAAGCGATAAGAGTTCATTCCATGGAAGCCGGAAAACAGGTCAAATTATACGGGAAAAGCAACGATCTGATTTCCCGCATAAAAAACGATCCTGCTTTTAACGCCGTAACCGATAAACTCGACGATATATTGAAACCTGCTAATTTTATCGGCAGAGCTCCCGAACAGGTAAAAGAATACGTTGCATCTTTAAGAAATATTTTCCGTAAATATGAGGGGAAATTAACCGATAAGAGCGAGGTAAGAGTTTAATTTTTTAAATATTTATTATGCAGGAAAAGAAAAGTATAGTCAGCGAAATTATTCAGGATATAAAACACGATATGACCGACGAAGAAATATTGCGTTTGCTTGCTGAAAGCAAAATATCGGTCAATACGGAGAAAAGAGCGAAGAAAAGCGATGGTATCGGACAAAGAGCCGCCGATAAAATTGCAAAATTCGCTGGTAGTTGGGCTTTTATAATTTCTTTTGTCAGTGTATTGGTCATATGGATGTTTGTCAACATTCTGCTTGCTTCGCAAGCTTTTGATCCTTATCCTTTTATTCTGCTTAACCTTGTTTTATCCTGTGTTGCGGCAATACAAGCTCCTTTGATTATGATGAGTCAAAATAGACAGGAAGACAAGGATAGACAGAGAGCTTTGAATGATTATAAAGTAAATCTCAAGACCGAAATTATGATTGAGGATTTATACAATAAAGTGAACAAAATCCTTGCTAAACAAGAAACAATCTTGAACTATATAAAAAAGAAAGAAGCCGATAATACAGAAGAAAAAATCAATAAAACGAATAAAAAATAAAACGATTCCGTTCGGAACCGTTTTGGCAGGGGAGACGCGATTAGTTTAGTTAGCAAGGTTGACCTTTCAAGGACAACGGTTGGTATTCAATCTTGCTCCCCATAAAAAAACGATTCCATTCGGAACCGTTTTGGCAGGGGAGACGCGATTAGTTTAGTTAGCAAGGTTGACCTTTCAAGGACAACGGTTGGTATTCAATCTTGCTCCCCATAAAAAAACGATTCCATTCGGAACCGTTTTGGCAGGGGAGACGCGATTCGAACACGCAACCAGCGGTTTTGGAGACCGCTGCTCTACCATTGAGCCACTCCCCTGTAAGTTACTTTGATATTATAAAATAAATATGACGTTTAGTCAAGAAAAAGAGGAGAGTTTGTTATGAAATACCAAATAGGTGTTGTGGGATTCGGGGTGATGGGACAAGCCATCATTAAAAGAATTTTGTCGGAAAATATATTAAAACCGCAAGAAGTTGCCGTTTTTGATATCGCTGAAGAGAAAATCAAAGCTTTTCCTTATGAAATTTCCGTTTGTAATTCCTTTTCGGAATTGATTTCCTCGTCGGAAAGGATTTTATTTGCCGTAAAACCGCAGCATTACGCGGAATTGTGTAAGGAAACGGATTTCGGACAGATTACGAAAGTAATGTCTATAATGGCGGGAGTAAAAATAAACGTTCTCAAATCGAAGTTGAACAATTTTCGAGGAAGTATCGTCAGAATAATGCCTAATACGCCTTGCGCAAACGGAAAGGGAGTTTGCGGAGTTGCTTTCGACGGAACCGACGAAACGGAAAAACTATTCGTAGAAAAAATGCTTTCGGCTTGCGGCGGAGTGGTTATTCTCGATGAAAGTAAATTCGATGCCGTAACTTCTGTCAGCGGAAGCGGTCCTGCTTACGTTTATATGTTTGCTAAAGGAATGATAGAAGGCGGAATGAACGGGGGACTCAGCTACGAAGAAAGTAAACAACTTGCACTTAATACCATCATAGGCGCTGCCGATCTTGCATTGAATAGTGAAGAAAATCTCGATACCTTGGTAGATAAAGTTTGTTCCAAAGGAGGAACGACCATAGAGGCCGTGGAAGTATATAAAGATAGAAATTTAGTGGAGATTGTTGCCGAAGGAGTTGAGGCTTGCAGGAAAAAATCCGCATTATTAAGTGAGAAATTATAATGAAACACGTTGATATTTATACAGACGGAGCCTGCAGCAATAATCCGGGTAAAGGCGGATGGGCGGCGATTTTAATATATAAAGGACACGAAAAAGTTATTTCCGGCGGTTATCCGGAAACAACCAATAACCGAATGGAATTATTCGCGATAATCAACGCTCTCTTACAGCTCAAGGAACGTTGCGACGTAACTATTTACAGTGACAGCGCATATTCTCTCGAACCTTTTTTCAAAGGGTGGATTAACGATTGGCAGGCAAAAAACTGGAGGACGGCACAAGGAAACGCGGTTAAAAACGTGGATTTATGGAAAGCCTTGCTTATTGAGGTAAAAAAACATAACGTTAATTTTGTTAAAGTCAAAGGGCATAGCGACAACGAATATAATAACCGTTGCGACGAATTAGCAAGAAAAGAAATAAAAATGCTGGAGGATTGAATGTCCGATAAAAAGAAAAAGCGACTTATAATCGGAATAATTTGCTCGATATTTTATATCGTGGTCGCTTCTTTGTCTTTCAGCTATTTTTCTAAAATAATTCAAATAGTAATTTTTTGCTTTATACCCGTTATTATCGGTCTTTTTGCTTTAGGTATTTTTCTTGAAAAGGAAAAAATTTATAAATTTACATTTTTGGGAGTGATTTGCGGGATCCTTATCATCGGTATAACCGCGATAATTGCCAAAACAGGCGTCTTTGAAAATATCGACAGCGCCGAAGAACTGGTGGAATTGATTAAAGGATTCGGAATAGCCGGAAAAGCTATTTTTGTGCTTATCCAGTTTTTGCAAGTGACTTTTATACCCATTCCCAGTACTATAGTAACCGCTGCGGGAGCAATGCTTTATCCTGCCTGGGAAGCAATTTTGCTTTGCTGCATAGGGTTGTGGATAGGTTCTTTCGTTGCATTTTTCTTAGGACGCACTTTCGGTGTTAAATTGGTTAAATGGTGCATCGGTGAGGAAATGCTCATTAAATATAATAATTTCGTTAAAGGGAAAGATAAAGCTATGCTTATTTATATGTTTATATTTCCCGTTTTCCCCGACGATATGTTATGCCTTATCGCCGGACTTACTACAATGAGTTATCCGGTATTTATTTTGGTGCAGCTCATTTCCAGACCGATTAACGTAGCAGGGACGGTCTTACTGGTAGATAATATAATGTCCATTCCCTTTTCCGGTTGGGGGATTGCGGTATGGATACTAATAGTGGCAGCTTTTGTTGCGGTATTTATTTTAATGTGGAAGTTTGCCGATAAAATTGAAAGCTTTATGCTTAAATTTTTATCTAAAATTACCGGAAAACCTATAATTACCGATATCAACGCTATTTATAAAATTAAAACTCCTACCTCTGATCATATAGTTAAAAATGAAAAAACTCCCGATGAAATTTATCAGGAGACCAACGCTCGGCTTATCAATATCGTAAATGCTCAGAAAGCAAAAAAAATAGAAGAACTAAAACAAGCGAACGAAACTTCTGAAAAAATTCTGGAAAAGGAAGATAAACCTATTTCATTCTGAAAAAAAATCTATACTAAAACTTACATATAAATAAACCGCCTGAACATTCTTAAATCAAGGCGGTTTTTTTTAATAGATGTTGTTATTTAAGGTTTAATAGCTTATTTGTTTTTAAGATGATAATTTCCGGTTTTGTAAAGTAATGCGAAAATACAACCGAAGAAAGGAATAACCAGTCCTGCAACCGCCGGAGCATATGTAGCAGGGGAATTGAGACTGTTTCCGTTAGGTATCAGAAGATTTATAATTAAATTTACGATAAAGTATGCCAGATAAATTATAAGACATATCGAAAGAACAATCTTCGGTCTTAAATTATCTTTTTTCCTCTTCAGGGGGTTGTTAAAGCATACAAATAACGCGACAATGGGAAATATCAACATTATTCCGCAAACTATTAGCAATGCGTTAAGCGAAACCCCGAAATCTTTGACAAAATATACGATAAGCATACTTAACACGGTAAAAAGATATGACAAAACAATGCTGTCTCGAAATATCTTATTCACCAAAACATATTTTATGGACGTTTTTCCCGCATTTATAGGTTCGTAGTTCCGAAGCCTGATGCCTTCTTTGTCAAGGACGGTTCTGAGGTCGTTAATATGCGAGCAATCTATATTATCCGCTTTTTCGTTACGGGAAACGGAAGGTTTTTCTTCGGGTTTCTTTTCATTAAAAAGATTACTGAAAAAATCGATATAGCTTTCGCCGTTATTTGAGAAACCGGACGTATAAACTTTTGCTTTCTCGGTAACGGGGCGATTATAAAGTACTTTTTCGCTTGATTTTTCCTCTATTGAAACTTTAGAAGGCGTGATGCATTCGTTTAATCTTTTTTCTTGTGATGGCGAGAAAGGTACATACAGATTTTCCGCAGCATCGGTAGTCGCCGCCACTTTCGATATTTCATCGGTAGTTATCGATTTTTCGGAGGGCTGCACGATAGCGTCACGATTATCGGATATATCGGTAAAAGAGGTGTCTTCCGTCGGTAAAACGGACGCAGATTCTTGCACGGCGGAATTTTCTTCGACAGGTAAAGAGGTTTCGGAAATTAAAACTTGTTCGCTATCCGATGTTTCGGATTTTATTTCCTTTACTTCTTCTTTTACCGTCACGTTCTCGGTAATAGGATACACGTTTACGGTAATTTCGGTTTTTTCTGTCTTTACGGAATCATTATCGGATTCAACCTGCTTTAACGAGTTGTTTTCCTGTTCCGACTGGTCGCTATCCTCAGACCGCGGACCTCTTCTCGTTAACGGACGCAAATCGGAGGGTCTGAAGGGAGGCGTATCGGTTTTCAGGTCGAAATTACGGTCGGAAACGAGGTTATCCAGCAAAGTCCTGGTATAAGCCCATTCTTTTTCCTCGTCATCGAGCATTTTTCTCCCGGCTTCGGTAAGGGAATAGTATCTTCTTTTTGCCCCGTTGGTTTCGTCGCCGTTATAGGAATAAACATAGCCTTGCTTTTCCAGCCTTTTAAGTACGCTGTAAATCGAAGACTGTTTCATTTCATAATGACCTTCGGTGCGTGAATGAATGTAATTCAGGATATCGTATCCGTATCCGTCGTTTTCGCTTAATGCTTTGAGGACGAATATATCTACTCTCCCTCGCAACATATCGGTATTTACCGTTTCCATGGATAAACTCCTTAAAATTCGTATAACTAAATTATAAAGTTATATTCCCTTTAAGTCAACTGCAATTTATGTCGAAATTTAGAATATAATTATAATTTTTTATTTAATTAGAAATAATTTTAGCTCTTAAAGAGGGGAATCGGGATTGTTGTCGGGTTTGAAACGGACTTTTCCTGCAGCTTCTTTCTTGATGTCTTCACTGATTGCGGCGTAATGTTTTTTGGTAGTATTTATATCCTTATGTCCCAAAACTTCCGCAACCACATAGATATCTTTTGTAGAACGATATAATGCCGTACCGTAAGTGCTTCTGAGTTTGTGCGGGGTGATTTTTTTTAAGGGAGTTACTTCAGCGGCATATTTTTTTACGATCAGCTCAACTGCGCGAACGGATATGCGGGTGTCTCTAAGGGAAAGAAATAACGCTTCGGGGTCTTCTGAACGATGTTTTTCAAGAAGAGCCTGTCTGAAGTCAAGATAATCGCTCAAAACTGCAGCGATATCATCGCTCATATAAAGGATAGAGCGTTTTTCTCCTTTTCTCGTAACCGTAAACGAATTGTTTGTAAAATCGATATCTTTAACGTTAAGCCCGACGCATTCGCTGACACGGATACCGGTACCGAGAAGCAGAGTGAGTATAGCATTATCGCGAATTTTCGTGTTATTGTTATTATAGGAATTTTTCCTGTCGGATAAAAAAGTATCGCTTTTTCCGAATTCGTTTAACACGTCAATAACTTCGTCGTCTTCAAGCCTTATAATTTCTTTTTCACGAATTTTAGGCATATCCACTTTTAAAGTTACGTTTTCGGAAAGCATATCGGATTTATAAAGATATGTAAAAAGCGATCTTATCGAACTTAGCTTACGGGACTTTGTAACGTCGCGGTTCTTGAGATAAGCGTTTTTGTTGGAGGAGTAATAGGCCGTAATATAGTCGAGATAGCGTTCTATGTCCATCTTTGTTAAACCTTCCAGGTCTTTAACGGTTATGTCCGAGGCCGTCATTCCCGAAAACGGAGCTCCGTCGGAAACCAGATAGTCGAAAAAAAGTTTCAGATCCGTTCCGTAATTATATCTGGTGAGGGCGGTTGTGCGCATACCGATACCTGTAAAAAAATCAGCGCAAAAAGAAGGAAGACAGGGTATAAGTTCCTTTCTTAGTTTTGTCAGATATTTCAAATCTCGTTCTTCGGTAAATTCCATAAAAATATTATATCATATATTGAATTGAAAAATCTATATTCTTAAGGTAAAATATATAAAAATCAGTTAAAATGATATAGGACTTTTTTTTTATATAAATTTATAGGGTGTAATAAGTCGATTTTTTGAAAAAAATGTATTAAAAATACTTTTTTACAGCGTAGGGAAAGGTTTTATTCATAAAATTTTATTTATATATCATTTCGCAAAATACAGGTTTTGCGAAATGATAAAGCAAGGGGGACTAAATATAGTTATAAATTAGGCGTATATTTGTAAATTAAAAAACTTTGCACTAATTTTATTTATATATTTTACAACAATTTTCATAGTTAAATTTTTACGGTAAAATTTATTATTCCGAAACGAAGTTTACCCATATCAGAACATCTCTGTCAGAATTTTTCTTAGCGCAATCATACAATGCTCGTACGTAAGTCCGCCTTGCATATAAGCGACAAACGGCTCTCTTACCGTACCGTCTGCGGTAAGTTCCAGCGAAGCTCCCTGAACAAATGTCCCTGCCGCCATAATCACTTGGTGCGGATATCCCGGCATATCCCACGGTTCCGGAGTTACGTAGCTGTCTATCGGAGAAACGCTTTGTATAATGCGACAGAATTCGATAAGTTCTTCCGCCGTATCGAATTTAATCGAATTTATTATATCGTACGGACGTTTACCGCATTGAGGCATCGTTTGACATCCGCAATCGGTAAGAACGCGACTTGCGACGGTATTGAATTTCAAAACGTTTGCCACAACGGACGGAGCCATAAACAATCCTTGGTAAAACAATCTGTAACCTTGTGCGTAAGAACCTACTTCAGAACCGAGTGAAGGCGCCGTCAATCGGTAGGAAAATTGTTCGATAAGAGCTTTTTTACCGACAATATAACCGCCCGTCGGAGCTATGCCGCCTCCCGCATTTTTTATAAGCGAACCTATGGCGATATCGGCTCCGACTTCGCACGGTTCTTGTTTTTCGGTAAATTCACCGTAACAATTATCGACCATAATAACGGTTTCCGGACGAATATTACGAATAAAAGATATAACTTCGGAAATTTCAGCCAAAGATAACGCTTCTCGCCACAAATATCCTTTTGAACGTTGTATAAATACGGCTTTAGGTTTTTTATCTTTCAAAACACGAGCAATATTTTCGAAATCGAATTTGCCGTCGGAAAAATCGCTATATAGATAATCTATGCTGAAATCTTTTAGCGAACCGTTGCCTTTTCCGTTTATAACTTTGTCTAACGTATCGTAAGGCTTGCCCGCTACGCTGTAAAGTAAATCACCCGGACGAAGAATTCCGAACAAAGCCAACGTCAATGCGTGGGTTCCGTTCGCTATCAACGGGCTGACCAAAGCGTCTTCGGCACCGAATACGTCGGCAAAAATCCGATTGAGATTATCTCTGCCGATATCGTCGTAACCGTAGCCGGTCGTGCCGTTAAAATGTGAATAATTGACCTTGTTTTTGAAAAAAGCGTTGAGTATTTTTTCTTGATTGAACAAAGCTGTTTCCGATATATCGTCAAATAATACTTTTGAAGCAAGTTCAGCTTGTTTTATTCTTTCTTCAGCTTGTAATAATTCCATTTTAGATACCTTTATATTATAAATTAGAAGCAAATTTGTAATAATCGTGTTTAATATTTTCAATTATTGCAGGAAAACGTTCAATATTTACCCATTTGCAGGATTGTATGCTTTTGAACCACGTCAGTTGCCTTTTTGCATAATTG
>ERZ1643251.3934-NODE-3934-length-13332-cov-13.118626_pt1 | contig 13332 bp, 11 predicted proteins | sample MGYA00579261_ERZ1643251 | MGnify/ENA primary metagenome ERZ1643251 (study PRJEB29033, sample SAMEA4952267) | chicken gut metagenome | biome: Broiler Chicken; feature: Gastrointestinal Tract; material: Caecum | place: Ireland | collected 2018 | study: Broiler... | reverse complement strand
GTGAAAAAATAGTGAATATTCTATGAATTTACTATTTTATGGCTGAGTAGTAACCAGTTTTGTGAGATGAAGTAAAAAAAGATAGTTTTTTAAACAATCGTGATAAATGCCGATTGTTTTTTTTGAAAAATATGCGAAACTATAATCACTACAATAAAGGTGGTGTATTATGGCAAGTAATTATCAATTAGGATTATACAATGAATTAATGGAAACGAAAGAAGCTTTAGCTCAGGAAAGAAAAATGAATCAACAATTGAGAGAAGAAAATAAGGAGTTAAAACAAACAATTTCCGAATTAAAACAAACAATACAAGACCTAAGAACTGAGATAAATCGTTTAAAGAACATCATAGAAAAAGATAGTAGTAATTCTAGTAAACCATCTAGTACCAATGGATACAAAAAAGTCGTTTCTAATAATAGAAAACCAAGCCATAAAAAGCCAGGAAAACCAAAAGGATTTTCCAGTACTAATTTATCAGAAAAAAAAGTTCAAAAATTAATTCAATCTGGAGATGTAGAAACGGTTACAATAGAAGTAAATAAAAATAAGAAGAATCAGAATAAACCCTATCGAAGTGTCAGAGTGATAGATATCAAGGTAGTAAAGCAAATTATAGAATATCGGTATTATCCTGATGAAAATGGAAATTATTCAATTCCAGAATATCATAATCGTAGTATTCAATACGGCTCTAATATAAAAGCAATCACTAACATATTGATGAATGAAGTCTATAATTCAACAGATGGTGTATGTAAATTTATTAGAGATATTACCAATGGTGGAATTGAGTTATCTAAAAGTTCTTTAATACGCTGGAATAAAGAGTTAGCAGAAAAACTAGAAAAAGAAATTACTGAAATTGAAACACAGTTATTAAATTCCTATTATATCAATCATGATGAGTCTCAAATTAAAATCAATGGAGATGGATATAATGATTTATGTGCTAGCAATTCAAAATATACCAGGTTATGGATTCATAAACATAAGAGCCAAGATGCATTAAAAGAAATAGGATTTCTTCCGCAGTATCAAGGAATCATCGTAAAAGATGGAACAAAACTCTACAATGGCTTTGGAGCGATGCTAGCCCAATGCATTTGTCACATTCAAAGATATTTAAAAGGAGTTTATACAAAAGTGGATCATCCATCTGCAAAGGAAATGGACGAGTTTCTAAGTGCATGTATTCATGAGAGGAAAGAAAAAATAAAAGCCGGAGTATTAGAATATACAAAAGAAGAACTCGATGAAAAATATCAAAAATACGATGCCATCTTAAAAAGATGGAAAAAGGAATGGATGTATAGTGATTCTGTAGAAAATCCGGTTTATGATGATGAAAGGAAACTTCTTTCTAGAATGGAGGATGATGACAAAAAAGAAATTTTATATTTTTTAGAAGATTTTAAGATTCCAGCTACAAATAATCAAGCAGAATCGGATCAAAGAAATATAAAAATCAAACAAAAAATAGGAAAATTTCGATGTGTAGAAGGAGCAGAAAATTATGCGGTGATAAGAAGCTGTATCAATACATATAAAAAACAGGATATCAATGTATTAAAAGCTATTATCTCTGCTTTTGAAAACAATCCCGTTATTGTCTAAGTGAAATCTAATTTTCACTCTTTTTCTGTGTGACTCACAAAACTGTAACGAAAAAAATAAAATAGTTTTTCACTATTCTATTCATTTTTAAGCTTTAATGTTTGTATTAATCTTTAACCAATTGCTTTCTTCTTTATTTTGTCATAAGTTCTGGGATACTTTAAAAGGGTTTGTTTTTCTTTTTTTATCTTTAATAAAGTTCGTTTTCCTCCATTTTTAGGAAGTTCAAATATTTCTTGACTGATTATTTTACAATCTAAAATTTCTATAGTTTTTAAGGCTTGATTTAACTCTTCTTCAACGTTAGCTTTCATTACAAGAAATTCGCCGTTTATTTTTAAAGCTGGAATATTTAGTTCTAAAAGTATTCTTAGTTCTGCAACTGCCCTAGAGGTTACAAAGTCAAACTGTTCACGATGTGTTCTGGTGTAATTTTCAGCTCTATCATATACTGTTGTAGCATTTGATATTTTTAACTTTTGAATACACTCGTCTAAGAAAGCGATCTTTTTATTATTACTATCTAATAGTGTCACTTCTAATTTAGGAAATGCAATGGCTAAGACAAGCCCTGGAAAACCAGCTCCTGTACCTACATCTAAAAGTTTACCTTCAGTTAAATTTGCTATTTTTATTAATGTTAAAGAATCGTAAAAGTGTTTTAAATAAACTTCTTCTTTAGTTTTTATTGCTGTTAAGTTCGTGTATTGATTATATTCTAAAAGAAAATTGGCATATTCATCTAATTTGTCTATTTGTTCTTCTGTTAAGTTTATATTTAATTTTTTAATTTCTTCTATCCATTCATTTTTGTTCATATTTTCCATACTCTTTCTTTAAATAAATACTTAGTATACTTAAGTCACTTGGATTAACGCCACTTATACGAGCAGCCTGCCCTAGAGAGATAGGACGAACTTTCTCTAGTTTTTGACGAGCTTCTGAAGCTAAATTTTTGACTTTTTGATAATCGATATCTTTAGGAATTTGCTTTTCTTCTAATTTTGTCATCTTTTCTACTTCTTTATATGTCTTTTTTATATATCCCTCATATTTAATTTGAATTTCTAATTCTTCTTCAATATCACTTGTAAAGGGAATTTCTATAAAATTTTTTAAAAAGTTCATTGTTATTTCTGGTCTTTTTAAAAGATCAAATAGACTTTCAGTTACGACAGGAACGGTTTTATTTTCTTGAATAAATATTTCTTTAATTTCAGAAGTGATTTTTAATTTAGTTTGTCTTAAGTATTTTTCTCCTTCTTCTAAGGCTTTTTTTCGGTTAAGATAATTTTGATATTGTTGGTCAGTAATTGTTCCTTTTTGATGAGCCAACTCTCGCAAGCGCAAGTCAGCATTGTCATGTCGTAAAATTAAACGAAATTCGGCACGCGAAGTAAGCATTCGATATGGTTCTTGAGTGCCTTTGGTTACAAGATCATCTATTAATACTCCAATATATGCTTCATTTCTTTTTAAAATGAGAGGTTCTTTTTGCTCTATTTTTAAACTTGCATTAATGCCAGCAATTAAGCCTTGTCCTGCGGCTTCTTCATAACCACTTGTGCCATTAATTTGACCAGCAGTAAAGAGATTAGTAATTATTTTTGATTCTAATGTTGGAGTGATCTGTAATGGATTTATGGCATCATATTCAATCGCATAGGCATATTTGGAAATAATAGCATTTTCAAGTCCTTCTAAAGAGTGAACCATTTTTTCTTGAACATCACGAGGCATTGAAGTCGAAAAGCCTTGAAGATACCATTCATCATAATATAAACTTTCTGGTTCTAAAAATAATTGGTGTCTTTCTTTATCTTTAAACCGAACTAATTTATCTTCAATGCTTGGACAGTATCTTGGCCCAACTCCTGTAACGTAGCCACCATACATAGCTGATTTTTCTAAGTTATTTAAAATGATTTTATGTGTGTTCTCATTTGTATATATTAGATAGCATTTTTGTTGTTCATTTGGTTTATAGGTTGCTGGTTCATCAAAAGAGAATGTCCAGAGACAATCGTCACCATTTTCTTCATGCATTTTAGAAAAGTCAATACTGCTTGCTTTTATTCTTTGAGGTGTACCAGTTTTTAATCTTTGAATCTCTAAACCATATTTTTTTAAGTTGTCACTAAGATAATTGCTTCGTCTTTCACCATGTGGACCACTTTCGGTATTTTCAGAACCAATTAAAATGTTTGCTTTTAAGTAAGTTCCTGTGGTTAAAATAACAATCTGAGCTTTTATTGTTTGAGTATTTTCTAATATCACACCTTTTACTACATTATCTTCTATAATAAGGTCTTCAACCATTCCTTCTAAAATATCTAAATTTTCTGTTTCTTCTAAAGCTTTTAACATATTTTTAGGATAAATAACTTTGTCTGCTTGAGCTCTTAAGGAACGCACTGCTGGACCCTTGGAATTGTTCAACATCTTAATTTGAAAATGAGAACGATCAGCAATTTTTCCCATTAAGCCACCTAAGGCTTCTATTTCCCTAACAATGATACCTTTTGCTGTTCCTCCAATAGACGGATTACAAGGCATATCTCCAATATTTTGTTTATTCATTGTTATTAAAAGGGTCTTATGACCTTTGAAAGCTGCAATGTGAGCGGCTTCAATGCCAGCATGTCCCCCTCCTACTACGATAATTTCATATTCCATTTTATCACCTACTTTCCTAAACAAAATCTAACAAAAATGTTGTCGACTAATTCGTCTTCATAATATTCGCCCATTATTTTGCCTAAATTTTCCCAAGCTTCTTTAATTTCGATAGCTAACATATCAACTGGTACATCTTTTTCATTTTCAGAAATAACATGTTTTATGTTCTCTAGAGCATTTTTGGCTAAACTGATCTGTCTTGTGTTTGATAGATAAGTTAAGTCTTTTGTAGCAATATCTTTTAAAGCAAAGGAAGATAAGATCTTATCTTTTAATTCTTCTATGCCTTCTTTACTAATAGTGCTTCCTCTTAATACCGCTAGTTTATTTTGGTTTAAATTTAATTTTGTTTCTAGATCTATTTTATTTATAAAAATAATTCCCTTTTCTGGATCAATACTTTTTAATAATTCTTGATCTTCACTTGTGAATGGTTCATTATTATTTAAAACTAAGATAGTAAAATCAGCTTGTTCTAACATTTTTTTACTTTTTTCCACACCTATTTTTTCCACAATATCATCAGTTTTTCTTATACCGGCAGTATCAATAAAATTGAATAAAATTCCTTGATATGTTATGACACCTTCTATGATATCTCTTGTTGTTCCTGATATATCTGTTACAATTGCCTTGTCCTCTTCTAATATTGCATTTAATAACGAAGATTTACCAACATTTGGTCGGCCAACAATTGCTATGTTAATACCATTTTTTATTAATTGGCCATTTTTGGATTCATTTATAATTTTTTCTAATTCTTTTTTTATTTCCGTTAAAACTGGAGTAATGTTTTCTTTCGTAATAATTAATTCATCTGTATACTCTGGGTAATCTATATTTACTTCAATATTAGCTAAAAGCTCTACCATTTTTTCTCTTAAGTTAGAGATTAGGGCAGTTGTTTTTCCAGTTAATCCTTGCATAGCCATTTTAGATTGACTTTCGGTTCTAGCCTCTAACATGTCGCTTACACTTTCTGCTTCTAGCAAATTAATACGGCCATTTAAATAAGCTCTTTTAGTGAATTCTCCAGGTTCAGCTAGTACAGCTCCATGAGTTAATAATGTTTCTAACACCCTGTTGGTTGTCAAATAACCTCCATGACAGTTTATTTCTACTGTATCTTCTGTTGTGTAAGTCTTAGGCGCGCGCATAAGCATAACTAATACTTCATCGATTTTTTCTTTTCCTTCTGTAATATAACCATAGTGAATAGTATGGCTAGGAGCTGTTTCTAATTTTTTATTTGTAAAAACTGAACTAACAATTTTTATAGCATCTTTACCACTTACACGAACTATATTAATTGCTGATGAGCCTATATTGTTTGTAGATATTGCGGCGATTGTTGTATCCATATTCTCCCTCTTTTCGGTCGTATTATATCACAATTTACATCAAAAAGAAATTTATAAGAGAAAAGACGTTTTTAAAAAAATGACCGGCCTTATTTTTGGTCAGTCAAAATCCTTTGTATTTATTAAAAAACATGCAAGAAAAAACTTAGTTTGGTCGTTCGAAATATCTTTTATTTCCTCTTTTTTCTTTTCTATTTCTGTTAACAAATCAGGATGTAGATTTTTATAAAATAAGAAGGCGCAGCCACTTGCAAAAGTGATATTATTTATTTTTATAAGTTTGGTGTATAGGTAGGAATTGACAATTTCTGGATCACTTGCTGAAAGAGAAATATCGTATATTACATACGGTTTCTTTGTTTTTATATCTTCTAACTCTACTATCGCTTGAGATGGAATTAATTTTTTGATCCGAAATATTGATACTTCTGTATTTTCTAAGACTTGCCATGCAATTGAATAGTCTTTGCCTAAGATATTTAGATGATGATTTACATAATTTGCAAAAGGCGATTCTTCATCCTCCTCTAATGCATGATATAAAACAAAATTATCCATGACATTTCCAGGAATTTTAGAATGAATTAACCCATATTTTTGACACATTTTTTGATAACGTTCAAACTTTTTTGGTTCATTCATAACGAAAAACTCTACACAATCACAATTTATTCGATCTAATTCTTCTCTTAGTTCTAAATAGTCTTCCACTACATCTGGATTTTCAAGATTGTCCATTGTTTTTTGAAATCTTTCATCAAATGTTTTTTTTGTTTTTATTTCTTGATACTCGTTTATTGAGTATCCTTTTAACATAACGGAAGGTAATTGCAAGATCATATCTATTATGTGATTTTTTATATCTGACAGTTTTTCTGTTGAGATTGTTTTACTGTAAATATTAAGTAATTTATCTATTTTTCCGTCATCACTAGCATATATTGCGTTCGTTAAGATGACGCTAATAATATAGTTTACTGGTAGATTATATTGATTCAGGTCATTTATTAATTGAACAAATTTTTCTTCATTCAATTTAGATAATGGATTTTGAGCATACTTATATAGTTCTTCTATAGTAATATTTTTATATTCTTTGACTTCTGAGTGAAAGTACATCCAAATAAAGTCACTTAGAGGTATTTCTTCATCACGATAAATCCAAAAAGCTTTCTTTTTATATTTTGCTTTTTCAATGTAAAAATGAATGAATTTATTATTCAATAAAAAGTTCTTTAAAGATTCTTCATTTAAGTTAACATATTTTTTTATTATTTTTAATAAATCATTTTCAGGTAAGATTTTATAATAAAAAAGGATATTTTTAATTAAGATATTTAGTGTTTCATTTTCTTCTAGCTTTTGAACGTTAATATGTTTTAAGTTATTCAAAACATTTTCTATTATATCTTCTGGTATACATAGTTTTCCATTTGAGTCTGTTATCAAAAGTAATTTTTCTTTTAAAGACAAAACTTCTTCAAAATATTTTTCGGATAAACGCTTTTTATCTATTTTTTTTGTTTTAATTTTTTTCAAAACTACTATCTCTTTAGATAAGCACAATTCTTGTAACTTGTTCCCTTCGTTATAAAAAGATACGATTTCTTCAAGCATTTTCTTTCTAGTAATTTTTTGATAATTTGTAGACTTTTCAAATAATCGAACATATTTTTCATATATTATGCCCTTTGGTAAAGAAATCATATAATCTATTAATTTCATATTGTTCCTCTTCTTTCCTTTTAAAAAAAGCAGATTTACTCTGCTTTAATAACAACGTGCCGATGAGGTTCTTCCCCTATACTTGTGGTTGATACGCCTTTAAAGTTAGCAAGTTTATTATGAATTATTCTTCGCTCATAAGAGTTCATATTTTCTAATTCAACATCAATTTTTGTATTGCGGACTTCTTTGGCAGTTCTAATTGCTAATTTTTCTAAAGCAGCTACTCTTTTTTCATTGTAATTTTCAACATTTAAAATGATTTTGGGAAGAAATCCCCATTCTTTATTAATAGCTGCTCTGGCAAGTGTTTCTAATGACTTCATAGTTTGTCCATTTTTACCAATTAAGATTGAGTTGTTGTCTGAATACATTGTTATTTCAAAAGACTCTTCTTTTATACTTGTTTCAAATTGGACTTGCAAACCTAATCCGGCGATTGCTTCTTCTAAAAACTTTTTTATTTCTTCCATTATATCTTGATAAGAAACTGCAGTCACTTTATAGGTTTGCCCTTTAAAAAGTTTTCCTTTAATTATTTCTTGTTTATAAATGATTTTTTCTGTATGTAAATCATTTTTAGCTGTTTCCACTGCTTCTAAAAGCGTTTTTGCTTCGGTTATAACTGGCATATTCTCACTTCTTTCCTTTTTTTTGCTTCTTTTCTTTATGTTTAACATCAATTACTTTTTTATCTTTTGGATTATTTTCATGATCTAAAATTCGTTTAATTAATTTATTTTGAATAACAGCAAAACCATTTACTACTATCCAGTAGAAAGCAATTGCAGTTGGTAGTGAGAATGATGCGATTGAAATGCTGACTATCATAAACATAAACATAATATTCATTTGTTTCATCATTTCATTATTTTGAGAACTCTTCATAGAATTTTTGAAAGAAATATAAGTTGTCGCGACGATTAAGAAAATTAAAATAATATATGTGTATTGACCTTCAGATAATCCTTTCCATGGGGTCATTCCTAAACTCATTCCAAATAAACTTCCTTCAAAAATAGCTGGAACTTGATTAATAGCGTCTAGGAAGGCAAAGAATAATGGAATTTGGATTAATGCAACTAAACAACCAGAAACAGGATTAATTTTATATTTTTGATAGATTAACATTGTTTCTTGACTCTTAGCCATCATTGATTCACTATCGGTTTTCCCAGCATACTTTTTTTCTATACGAGCAATTTCTGGTTGAAGTTTTTGCATTACATTGGCTTGTCTCATACTTTTTAGTGATAATGGTAATAAAATCAAGCGAATTACAATTCCTAAAAGCATTACAGCTACACCAAAGTTATTAAATAAATATCCAACTTTTAAAATTATAAAAGCTAACGGACGAACAAGTAAGGCTTGCCATAAGCCATCATATTCATTCGATGTTACTGTAAATTCTTCACAAGTAGGTAAATCAGATACTTTTACTTCTAACTGACTTTCATTTTCCTCATAAATTCTATAGAGTTCTGAATCTTTTTGTGGTTGACATAATATATCTTTTTGAACACTTTGACCGGTTGCTTCATTAACAATGATGTTTCCGTTTTCGTCTTTTAGATAATTATCGCTTCCGCATCCACCAGCTAAGCTAATTATTGCAATTAAAATGATTGCTAGTAATTTATTTTTTTGTTTCATTTGTTTCTCCTTTTATTTTCATTAGATTTTGAAAACTATTTTTTAATTCTTGATAAGAAATATTCTTGGTGTTTTCTTTCATTATTATAATATAATCTTGATTGTTCGGCAATGACTTTTTGCATTCGTCAAGAATCGAACGCATTCTTCTTTTTAATTTATTACGGGTTACTGCATTACCTAATTTTTTTGAAACTGCTATGCCATAATGAGAAAAATCATATATGCTTTTCCTTATATATATAGTGAATTCTTTATTTTTTATATATTTTTCCTTTTGAATCATTTCACTAAATTCACGATGAGATTTAATCATTTCTATTTTTTTCATAACTCCACACCTTTCAAAAAAAAATTCCACATGAAAAATGTGGACTATTTACATAATTCTTTACGACCTTTTTTTCTTCTTCTTTTTAAAATATTTGTTTTTTTACGGGCAAAGAATCCATGCTTTTTTGCTCTTTTTCTTTTATTTGGTTGATAAGTTCCTATTTCCATATATTTCCCTCCTTCGTTAAAAGCTCCCTTATTATAATATTAAATAGCTTGAAAAGTCAATCCTTTATTGATTTTTCCACTAACCTAACATTAAAACTGCATTTATATGTGCATAACTTTTAGGGCTATTATATATATTTCTGTGCATTTTTTTTTAATTGTTGATAACTATTCACAATGTATTAGTTAATTTTATATTGAATTTAACGGGTGTTTTTTTATTTTTTGCACATATTCACATTATTGTGGATAAGTTTTTACACCCTTTCAACTTAATCACATTTATTAAAAATTGAAAATGTTGATAATGTGGATAACTGCTTTTTTTCTTTTAAATACGGCATTAATTTTGTTGATAACTTGTGAATAGTATGTTAGGATAAATTTTGTTCTTTTAAATGGAGCAAAAAAAGTGTAGAATATTGGTTATAAAGCGAGCGGGGTGGTGAAATGGAGCAAAAAGATCTTTGGCAATCTGTGTTGGATGAAATATATCCTGAAGTAAATTCAGCTTCATTTCATGCCTGGTTTCATGATTTAAAACTAATTAAAATTCAAGATAATAAGGTATATATTCAAGTACCGATGGAAATTCATAAGCGTATTTTAACTACAAATTATTATAATTTGATCGATGACGCTTTTTATAAAGTAACGAATCACAATTATGAATTTGAATTTTTACTAAAAGAAGAAATAGGGGATGAACTTCTAAAGTTTGACCCAATTGTGGATAATGTGGATAACTTTGTTGAAGAGAAGATTGAAGTTTCTCAAGTTGATGAAAAATGGGAAACAAATCTTCGCCCTGAATTGAATTTTGATAATTATATTGTTGGGGATTCGAATCGACTGGCTAAAATTGCTGGAATGATTGTAGCTGAACAACCTGGTAAAGTGCATAACCCTTTGTTTATCTATGGAAAGAGTGGGTTAGGTAAAACTCATTTAATGCACGCAATAGGTAATTATATTGTTAGTCATTCTAAGAAAAAAGTACTCTATACGACAAGTGAAATGTTTAAAGATGACTATATCAATATTTCTAATTCTGAGAATAAAGGAAATAATGTGCAAGTCATGGCAAATTTTAAACGTAAATATCGTGAAGTGGATGTGCTGATTATCGATGATATTCAATATTTAGTTGGAGCAGAGAAGACTCAACAAGAATTTTTCCATACTTTTAATACACTTCATCAAGCTAATAAACAAATCATTATTAGTTCTGATCGAAGTCCAGATGATCTAAAATTGTTAGAAGAAAGACTTCGAAGTCGGTTTATGTGGGGGCTTCCTGTAGACATTTATCCACCTGATTTCGAACTTAGATGTGAGATTATTCGTGCAAAACTTAAGAACATGTCTATTTCGACTAAAATAGATGAAAACGTTATTGAATACATCGCTAATAGTTGTCAAAATGACGTTCGCTTTTTGGAAGGAGCGTTAAATCGTTTGATGGCTTATACTGCAATGGTTGTTCCGCCTAAAATTGATTTAAATTTTGCTATTGAAGCTTTAGCTGATTTTGTAAATAGAAACATTTATAAAACAGACAGTATTGAATCTATTCAAAAAGCTGTAGCAGATTATTTTCATATTCGAGTAGAGGATTTAAAGGGAAAAAGACGTAGTGCTGATATAGCTTATCCACGACAAATAGCTATGTATTTGTCACGTATTTTAACTGAAGAAAATTTAAACCGAATTGGTTTAGAATTTGGAGGTAGGGATCACTCGACAGTTATTCACGCTTGTGATAAAATTGTAGAGGAGCTGAAGGTGAATAAAACCTTAGAAAATCAAATTAAAGAAATTCAAAATAAGATGTAATGTGGATAAAAAAATATCAATGTGAATAACTATGCACATAAAAAATGGGCTATGAAGCTAGTATTTATAGTTATTCCAAAAGTTATTCACATTATCCACATCATTATTATTATGAATATATATTAAATAAAATAAGAAAGAGGGAAGGATGCTTTATGAAATTTGCAATCGAAAAAAGTATTTTGTTAGAAAATTTAAATAATGTAGTAAGAGGAATATCAACTAAAAATGTTATTCCAGTTTTAAACGGAATTAAATTTGAATTAAAAAGTGATGGTTTGACTTTAATGGCTAGTGATAGTGAATTAACTGTAGAGACTTTTATTGAAAGTAACCTTATTAAGAATATCGAAAGTACAGGTACTATTATTATTAGTAGTAAGTATATTTTGGAAATTATTCGAAAGATGCCTAGTGATGTTATTAATTTTGAAATGATGGACAGTTTAAAAATTAAAATTTATTCTGATTTTAATCAATATAACTTAAATTGTTTAGATCCAAGTGAATATCCTAGTATTAAGTTATTAACTCAGAAGGATCCAATTGTTATGAAGGCTAGTATTTTAAAAGAACTTATTAACCAAACTAGTTTTGCTATTTCAACTCAAGAGTTAAGACCAATTTTAACTGGTTTAAATTTAAAAATTAATGGTGATTTGTTAGAATGTATTGCTACGGATTCTTATCGTTTGGCTAAAAAGAATATTCGACTTGATAATCCTGCTTCTAGTGATGTTAATATTGTAATTCCTGGTAAAAATGTTATTGAATTAGAGCATATTTTGGTTGATGATGAAGATGTTTATATTCATGTTTTCAATAATAGGGTGTTATTTCAATACAAAAACATTAAATTTCAAACTAATATCTTAAGTGGAAGCTATCCTAATACATCTAATTTAATTCCTACTGAATTTGAAATCATTGTTCAAACTAAGAAAAATGATTTTATGGGCGCTGTGGATCGTGCGGCATTGTTAACTCAAGGTAAAGATAAAAATATTATTAAAATGAAAATAGAAAACAGAGAGATGATTATTCATTCTTTTGCTTCAGAGATAGGTAAAACCGAAGAAAAAATTATGATTGATACTAGTGAGTCAGCTAATATCGATATTTCTTTTAGTTCTAAATATATGTTAGAGGCTTTGAAAACAATTAAAGACGAGGATATTTTAATTTTATTAAATAATGATGTTAAGCCATTAGTTATTAAATCTTTAACGGATGAGTCTTTGATTCAACTTATCTTACCAATTAAAACATACTAAGCTGTCAAGTGACAGTTTTTTATTTTAATAAATGCTATAAATTTTTTAATTAAACTTAATTTTTAGAACAATTCTTTTTTCGACATTTTTTTCTCTTTTTGTGTGTTATTCTAGAGATAATTTTCATTTTTGGAGGGGGAAAAATTATGAAAAATTATGAAATTAATAATGAAACAATGGCTTTGATTCCTTTGTCTAAAGAAAAAGTTAAGGTATTAGAGTATGAAGAAGAGTTTATTTTGGATATGAATGCTACTCAAATTATGGAAAATAGTTGTCAATATTTTGGAAGTAGTTTAGAGGGAAGGCGTAAAGGTACTGAGGTGATGATAGGGGTTAATTATAAAGCGCCTATTATTGTAGAAGAAACTTTTGGATTGATTTTTTTTCCTCTTTCTTCTGCACGATATCATGATACTCCTTGGATTAGCTTGAAGTATGTGAATAAGTACTATAAAGAAGGTAAAAATGTAGTTTTGGAGTTCTTAAATGGGCGAAAAATATTGTTAAATGTCACTTTTGGTATTTTTGATAATCAACTGTTAAGAGCTACACGGTTAGAAAGTGCTTTAAGAGGACGAAAAGTACAAAAAAAACATTTTAACAGGCGTTAAAATGTGTTATAATGTACAGTATTTTATGGCACATTTTGAGCAAGCAAAAAATGTGCTATAAAATT
>ERZ1643251.3928-NODE-3928-length-13346-cov-22.778722_pt1 | contig 13346 bp, 13 predicted proteins | sample MGYA00579261_ERZ1643251 | MGnify/ENA primary metagenome ERZ1643251 (study PRJEB29033, sample SAMEA4952267) | chicken gut metagenome | biome: Broiler Chicken; feature: Gastrointestinal Tract; material: Caecum | place: Ireland | collected 2018 | study: Broiler... | reverse complement strand
AATTGTAATGTTAATAGAAATAATAATGAAATAGGTTATTGTGGTGCCTCTAACCAGATGGTTATTGCTAAAGCATATTTACATATGTGGGAAGAACCTTGCATATCAGGTAGTGTTGGTTCAGGTACAATATTCTTTTCATATTGTAATTTAAGATGTATATTTTGCCAAAATTATGATATTAGTACACTTCATAAAGGAAATATAGTATCAATAAATAGGCTTAAAGAAATATGCTTAGAATTACAAGAAAAAGGAGCACTAAATATTAATTTAGTGACTCCTACTCACTATGTACCATTAATAGTGGAAGCTTTAAAACTAGCTAAAAAAGAGGGATTAACTATACCTATAATATATAATACTAGTTCTTATGAAAATATAAGTACTATTAAACAATTAGAGGGCATAGTAGATGTTTATCTGCCAGATTTAAAATATTATAATGATGAGTATGGAATTAAATATTCTAATTGTAATAATTATTTTAAATATGCGAGTAGTGCAATTGAAGAGATGTATAAACAAGTAGGTAAGTGTGTATTTGATAATAATGGTATTATTAAAAAAGGAGTAATAGTAAGACACTTAATGTTACCAGATAACATAGAAGATAGTAAAAATATAATTAACTATTTATATGATAAATATAAAGATAATATATGTATTAGTATTATGAATCAATATACACCACTTAGAAAATTAGAATATGGTAATTTAAATAGAAAAGTAAGTGATGATGAATATGATGATTTAATTGATTATGCATATGATTTAGGGATAAGAAATGCTTATATACAAGAAGGGGAGACTCAAAAAGAAAGTTTTATACCAGATTTTGATAATGAGGGAATATAAAAAAAGTATCTACTAAAATACTATCTAGCAGATACTTGTTGACGACATCTTATATTAGGTTTAGAGTTTAATTGTCTTTCTGAATATAATGATTGTATATCGCTAAGAATATTTATTATTGTATCATATTTTTCATTTTCAAGTTGAAAAATACGATTTGATACATAATCATTTTTACTCATAGTTATGTATAAATATGAAAGATAATATCTAACTGATATATTGGAATCTAATAAATTTATTAATTTACTATAATCTTTATTTAATAAAAGACTACTAACTTCATTATTTCCTACTTCTTTATTACCAAATAAATGTAAAACATAATTTTTTAATAAATAAAAATTTAATTCATCATTAGTTAAATTAGTTTTTCCAAGTAACAATGAATTTTTAAAAGTTAATATATCAGCAAGTGCTTTATCATTACCTTCGTTTATATTATTTAATAAGCATTTTAATTTTTGTTCACCTTCGTTAGGACAACAAACTGCTAATATTTGACTTCTTGTCATACATTTCCCCTCCTTTTTTTGTGCGAGGTCTTTATAATATCATTTTTTTATTAAATTGTCAACTATTTTTTTAATTTTATTAAATATATTTACAAATATATCAAAATATTATATAATTACAATATGTAAATAGGGAGGGTAATATGCAAAAAATCTTAAATAACATAAAAAGGAATTATTTACTTAGTATAGTAGTAATGGGATTAATAGTAGTTTCTTTATATTCGACATTTGCAATGTTTACAGCGAGTGTTAATACTAATGATATAGTTGATTTAACAGCATCAACTCTTCCTACTGATACAGAGATAGTAGAGTATGAAAGAGTAACTTTAAAAAGTGGAGATAAAAAGACAGTAGAATTTACTGTAAAAAATAGTACATCAAAAAGTTTATATTATGGTGCTTGGTATGAGATGGTAAATCCTACTTCAATTAACGATAAAATACAAATAGCTAAAAAGGAAGATACTGCAAATAATACTTTAGGGCAACTTACTGCGGGTAGTACTGCTAAAGTATCTTTAGTATTAGAAAATAAAACAGATTCATCTATTATAGTAAATATAGGAGTGGCATATTCGTTAACATCAAGCTTGAATTTGCCTACTAATAGATATTTGATAACTAGTGTTTATTTTCCACCTGATATTACTATTAATACAAATAATATGAGTTTATTTAATACTAAAGGTAACTATGACGTTAGCCTTGATTGTACTAATGCTAAAGTAAGATGGGACTATACTAATTGGAAATTAATAGTGTCTAGTCTACATGGTAGTACTTGTGATATTAACATTACAGCTAGAAAAGATAATTTATCACAGTATATTATAGATAATGTAGGTACAACTCAAGGAACAGGACAAATAGTAAATGAAAATGGGTATCGATATGAAGGTAAGGATCCTAATAATTATATTTTATTTAATAATGAGTTATGGAGAATAATAGGAGTATTTGATTCTTCTACACATGGACAATCTAATCAAAAATTAACTAAAATAATTAGAAATGATTCAATAGGAAGTTATGCATGGCATAAGAGTAATACTAATGATTGGGGGGCAGCGTCACTTAATACAATATTAAATACATATTATTATAATAGCCAAAATGGAACAGGACAAGCAGCGTGTTATTTTTATAGTACTACTGTTCCTGGTAACTGTGATTTTAGAGTAACAGGGTTGAATACAACAGCAAGAAGTATGATTCAGAGTGTAACTTGGAAGCTTGGAGCTCGAAGTGATGAAAATGCTACCACTTCAGCATTTTATAGTGCAGAGAGAGGAACAAATGTTTATAGTGGGAGACCAACTACTACAACGGGATATGTAGGGCTTATGTATCCATCTGATTATGGATATTCTGTTCTTTCTAATAGTTGTGCTAGAACTACTAATTTAGGTAGTTATAATAGTTCTTCTTGTGGAGTACAGTCTTGGATTTTAAAGTACGACAACGAATGGACTATTACACATAGTTTATCTTTTGAATTTTCTGTATTTTCTATATTTTCTGATGCCAAAATTAACAGTTTTTCCTTTACATACTCAGGTGCAGCAGTCCGCCCAGTTGTATATCTTAAGTCTTCTGTTTCCATCGTTGGAGGCGATGGAAGTCAAGCAAATCCATATATTTTAGCGAATTAAAGTGGTTACTTATTTTTGTAAAGACTTATTGATAAGGAGTATAAAAATAGAATAATTCTATTTTTATACTTAATATAATTAATTTATTTTAGTCGTATATAGGAGTAATTGAAAATACAAAATATTATATTATAATGTAGATGTATTAGGTAAAAAAATATTCATAACAAAGAATAGGAAGGTATAAAAGGAGGGAGTAACTAGTGAAGTATAAGAAAATATTGCTTTCAATGTTGTTGTTAGTATTTGGAAGTATGATTATATTTAATTGTAGTAATAATAAAACAAAATATTTTACAGTTGAAGGAGTTAAACTAGCTGTAGGAGTAAATGGGACAAAACAAAGTGAATTTCCTACAATGGGTGATTATAGTGTAAGTGTAAATTGTTCTGGTGTTACAGGTTCTTGGAATTACGGTAATTGGGAACTTGAATTATCTAACATGACTAGTAATAACGCAACGTGTGATGTCAATTTTACTAGTACTACTAGTAGTTATACCAAATTAAATGCTAAGATAATTAGTCTTTCTGGTACAACTCAAGGAATAGGTCAAGTCGTAAATGAAAATGGATATAGATATGAAGGAAAAAATCCTAATAATTATGTGTTGTTTAATAATGAATTATGGAGAATAATCGGAGTATTTGATTCTAATACTCATGGGCAATCAGGCCAAAATTTAACTAAGATAATAAGAAATGATTCTATAGGAAGTTATACATGGAATAAAAGTAATACAAATGATTGGAGTACCTCTTCTTTAAATACAATATTAAATACTTATTATTATAATAGTCAAAACGGAACAGGGCAAACATCGTGTTATTTTTATAACGATATTATTCCTGCTAATTGTGATTTCCGTGAAAGCGGTTTAAATCCTGTGGCAAGAAGTATGATTCAAAGTGTAATATGGAAATTGGGCGGTAAAAGTGACGAAAATGGCACGGCTGCAGCGTTTTATAGTGCAGAGAGAGGAACGACCGTTTATAGTGGAAGGTCTACCACCTATACTGGATATATAGGGCTTTTGTATCCATCTGATTATGGCTATTCAGTATTGTCTAGTAGCTGCACAAGAACTACTAATTTAGGTGATTATGGTAAATCTGCTTGTGGTGGACAGTCATGGCTTTTGAAAGAAAGTTCTGAAGGGACACTTACACCATATTCTTCTTCTGATAAAAAGGTATTTCTTATAGATTATCAAGCAAATCTTAATGATATTAATGGTGCTTTTGATACTCGTAAAATTCGTCCAGTAGTGTATCTTAAATCTTCAGTCGTAGTTCTTTCGGGAACTGGAAGCGCAAGTGATCCATATATAATTAGAGGTTAATAAGCCGTGGTGGAATATCTGCCCGGCATTTTATATTGGAAATAAATAAAACTAATGATATAATATTAGTATGGAGGAAATAATATGGAAAGATTACAAAAAGTAATAGCCAATTTAGGATATTGTTCTAGAAGAAAAGCTGAGGAACTAATAAGTACTGGTAAAGTAAGTGTTAATGGGAAGATAGTTACTGAGTTAGGAACTAAAGTAAAAACAAGTGATACGATAGAAGTAGATGGTAACATCCTTGATAATAATAAAAATTATGAATATTATATATTAAATAAACCTAGAGGAGTTATTACTACTACTCATGATGAACATGATCGAAAAACAGTAGTTGATTTAATTGATACTAATACTAGAATATATCCAGTAGGAAGACTTGATTATGATACAACAGGATTACTTCTTTTAACTAACGATGGTGTTTTAGCCAATAAACTTATGCATCCATCTTCTAAGATAGATAAAACGTATATTGCTAAAATTGAAGGAATGATTAGCCCTATATCCATAAAGAAGTTAAGAAGTGGTGTTGTTATTGATGGTTATAAGACTAGACCTGCTAGAGTAAAAGTAAAAAGTGTTAATAAGAAAACAAACAAAAGTATTGTTGAAATAACTATAAGTGAAGGAAAAAATCATCAAGTAAAGAAAATGTTTGAAGCAGTAGGTCATCATGTTGAAAAATTAAAAAGAGAAAAATATGCTATATTTGATATAAGAGATTTAAAAGTGGGAGATTATAGAAAATTAACTTTTAAAGAAGTGAGTATATTATATAGTTTGTTTAAATAAGGAGATAATATGAACGAGACAATAAAAGTTTTAAAAGAAAGAAGAAGTATTAGAAAATATAAAGATATTCAAATAACTGAAGAAGAATTAAATACAATACTAGATTGTGGTATGTATGCTCCTAGTGGTAAAAATAAACAATCTGGTTTAATTGTAGTAATCCAAAATAAAGAATTAATTTCAAAGATTGCTAAGATAAATGCTAGTTTTGTTAATAAAGAAGGGCTTAATCCGTTTTATGATGCACCAACATTGATAATTGTATTTGCGGATAAAAATATATCAACATATATTCAAGATGGAAGTGCCATTATTACCAATATGTTAAATGCAGCTTATTCTATTGGTGTATCTTCTTGTTGGATACATCGTGCTAAAGAAACTTTTGAAACAGAAGAAGGTAAAAAATTATTACAAGAATGGGGAATATCTTCTAATTATGAAGGAATTGGTAATTGCGTTTTAGGATATGCTGATTGTGAAAATCCAAAACCATTTCCAAGAAAGGATAATTATGTAATAAGAGTATAATAGTAATTTAATTTTAAAATATTATTGTACTTTTTTTTTTATAATGTTATAATGTAGATAGAAAGTAGGGATAAGATGAAAAAAGTATATGGTATTATTTTGGCATTTTTACTTTGTATTGTAAACATTACAGATATTAGTGCTGCTACTATTAAGTCTTCTAATTTAATTATTGATGGTAAAACTTGTTATAAAAATTATCATAACGATGTAACTAATGAAGACATACATGGTAATCTTCCTAGTATATTTATTACAGTTGATGGGAAAGCAGCATATTGTGTTAACTTTGGTGTTGATTTACAAGAAGGAGATGCTACTTATCAAGAACATTATTTAAAGATGTTAAATAATAATAAAGATTTATATAATAAGATAAGTTTGATTGGGTTATATGGTTACTCATATTCAGGACATAAAACTAATAATTATTATGGAGCTGCTCAATTGTTAATATGGGAAACAATACTTGATGCAGGTTTACAACCAGAATATAAAGTTAGGGATTTAAGTTTTTATTCTTCTGGCACGGGTTATCATGCTGGAGAATTAATTAATTTAGAAGTTCAGAAAAAAGAAATTTTAAAATTAGTTGAAGATTATTATAAAAAACCAAGTTTTTGTGGACAAACTTATAAAATAAAAAAAGGACAAACTTTTACTATAAAAGATTCTAACTCTGTTTTAGGAGATTATAAAGTATCTGCAAATAATACTAATTATTTAACATATCAAGTAAGTGGTAATCAAATTACCTTTAAAGCTAATAAAGTTGGTACAGGAACTGTGTTAACTTTCTCTAAAGGAATTAATGATACAAACACTATGGTATATAGAGTTAACGATGGACAAGAAGTAATAATACCTACAGATTATCCTGATATATCATGTGAACTTAAAGTAGAAGTATTAGAAGAAGATGCTGGTTATATTCAAATAAAAAAAGTAGACAAAGAAACAAAAGATCCTTTAAAAGGTGTAAAATTCTCTGTATATAATGAAAAAGATGAGGTAGTAGATACAGTAATTACAGATGATAAAGGTATTGCTATTTCTAAAAAATTACCTTATGGAAAATATTATATAAAAGAAGTAGAGTCTTTAGATGGTTATATTTTAAATGAAGAGAGAATTGATGTTACAATAGATAAAAATGAAACATTTGAAATAGAGTTTACTAACGAAAAAGATATTCCAGAATCTCCACCTACTGGAGATATATTAATTGGTGTTGTTTGGGCAATTGGAGCATTTTGTCTAGGATTTAGTATTTATTATTATACAAGAATGAGAAAAAAAGAATCTTAAAAAGTTCTTTTTTTTTATTATCATAATATACTTTAATGAAGAGAAAGAGGGATAAAAATGATTGATAAAAAGAATTTATGGTTTTTAACTTTATTTAGTTTAGTATTAGTATTAAGTATATATTATGTAACAATGCCCAATGAACTTTTGTTAACAAATAATAATACTGAAACTGTTAGTAACAATAATACTGAAAAAACTGATAATATTTCTGTATCAATTACAGAAAGCGATGTTATTTCAGCTTTGAAAGTAGAAGATGAAAATGATACTTTAGAAGAAATAAATACTTTGAAAGAAACTTTAACTAATTCTGAAGAAACAGTCGATAAAAAGAATGAAGCTTATGATAAAATAAAAGAATTAAATGAAAATAGTGGCAAAGAAGAAACTATAGAAAACATGTTAAAAGAAAAATATAAATATGATGTTTTTGTTAAAATTGATAAAGATCAAGTAAGAGTAGTAATAGGTACAAAAGAACATTCAACAGAACTTGCAAACGAAATAATGAGGTTAGTTCAAGAACAATTTACTAATAAGATGTATATATCAGTTCAATTTCAATCATAAATAGGTAAAATACTCTCACTTTAATTTATAAGTAACATAGAATATTATGAATAAGCATGACCACCCTATAGAGAAGTGAGGTATTTATGAATAAAAGTATATTAACAAAAAGAGAAAAAGAAGTGTTTTCTTTATTAATTCAAAATAAGTCAACTAGAGAAATTGCAGAAAAATTAAATATTAGTGAAAAAACTGTAAGAAATCATGTTTCAAATGCTATGCAAAAATTAGGTGTAAAAGGAAGAGCTCAAGCAGTAGTAGAATTAATTAGATTAGGAGAAATAACTTTATAAGCCATTTATTGGCTTTTTTTCATATTATATATTAATTTACATATATTTTATTAGGGTGATTCTAATGTTAAAGAAAATGTCAATAAGGTCAATAAGAAAGATAATGGTATCTACTTTAACTTTATTTATATTATTAATTATATATTTAATGCCTGATAGTATTAATGATAAAGAAATAAGCTTAACTAATGATAATGTTGAATATATATATTCTAATACACTTGAAACTATATATTTGCTTGATAGTAATGATTATGTTGCTAGAACAAAAATAGATAGTTGTAAATGTGAAGGAATAGATAAAGCAAGAGATTTAATAAATGGTCTTATAATTGATGGTACTAAGAGCAATATTATACCAAATGGTTTTAAATCAGTTATACCATCAAGAACTAGTATTAAAGATATTAGTTTAGATAATGGAATACTTACTATTGATTTTTCTAAAGAATTATTAGAAATTACAAAAGAATATGAAGAGAAGATGATAGAATCTATAGTATATACATTAACTTCTATTGAAGGAATAGATAAAGTAGTAATAAAAGTAGATGGTAAAGTATTAGATAAATTACCTATAAGTGGTAAACTATTACCAACATATTTAGATAGAAATTATGGTATTAATAAAATATATGATATTACTACTACAAACAATATTGATTCATATACACTATATTATGTTAATACTTATAATGATAATAGTTATTACGTTCCTGTAACAAAATATGTAAATAATAATTCTAAAGATAAAATAAAAGTTATAATAGAAGAATTGTATAGTGCTCCTATATATGAATCTACACTTATGAGTTTTTTAAATTCTAATACTAAACTTTTTGATTACAAATTAGATGGTAATAAATTAACTTTAAATTTTTCTGAAGATATTTTATCGGATATTACCAGTAACAATATTTTAGAAGAGGTAATATATACAATAAGTTTAACTATGAGTGATAATTATGGGGTTGAAGAAGTTGTTTTTTTAGTAGAAAATGAAGAAATTTACAAAAGTTTAATAAAAGATATTGAATAATTAAATTTTATGTGGTATAATCACTATTGTCTTGAGTGATTATGTCCTCATAGCTCAGCTGGATAGAGCACACGCCTTCTAAGCGTGCGGTCGAAGGTTCGAATCCTTCTGGGGACGCCACTTAGTTTAGTAAAGAGTCTTTTGGCTCTTTTTTTCTTTATCTAAATATGTTAAAATAAGAATAAGGATGATACTATGAAAAAAAGATATTATATTATAATAGGAGTGATTTTTTGTTTTATTTCTTTAGCGTCGTTTAAAATATCACATGCTTATAGTTATAAAAATAATTTGATATATGTTGAAGATAAAGAAATAATGCTTAAAGAATTAAGTAATTATATTGATAGTGTTGATAATATATTGATACCTACGACTAGTTATACTTATTCTAATATTTTAACTGAAAACTATGATTTTTTAGTAAGGTATGCAGTTAATTATATTATAGATAATAAATATATTTATAAAGATAATATTATAAAAAAGGAAGATAAAGAGTATATACCTAAAGAATATATTTATAAAGTAACAAATAAATATTTTAATATTACCAATTTTTATATAGAAGAAGAAAATATATTATTAGAAAAAGTAAATAAAAATTTTAAATTAAAAATAAAAAATATAGAATATGTAAAAGATGATTATATAAAGGTTAATGTATTATATGAAAATGATGTTGAATATTTATATGTATTTACCTATAATCAAGATAGTTACATGTATTTATATAATGTAGAGGTACAATATGAAAATAATAATTAGAAGTTTAGTACTGGTAATAGGATTAATAATATGTAGTATAATTTTAATCAATTGTTATAAAAAATATAATGAAGTGTTAGATAAAAATAAAGAATTGTATATAAAAGCTAATAATTTAAATATAATAGAAAAAAATGGTAATATAAATTTAAGAAATAAAATAGAAGAGAAAAATAATTTAATTGCAGAAATAAAAGAAAAATTACAAGTAGAAGAATATAATGCTGAAGAAATTGATAAATTAATAGATAATATAGAAAATAATAATTTAGAAATGGAAGAAGAAATAATAAATTTATCTAGTGAAAAAGAAAAGTTAATAAAAGAAAGGAATACTTTGAATAAACAATATGAAGTATTGTATGAAAAATATAAGTTAAAACAAGAAACTATAATTATAAATGATGTTGCTACTATAAATCAATTTCCTAAATATCCAACTGGGTGTGAGTCTGTGGCACTTACTATTTTTTTGAATTATTATGGGTATGATGTTAGTGTTGATGATGTTATTAGTAAATTAAAACTAGGAAAATTACCATATTTAAAAGACAAAATATGGTATGGTGGAAATCCTGAGATAGAGTTTATAGGAAACCCGTTAGATGAAGAAGGATTTGGAGTATATGAGAAACCAATATATGATGTTGCAGTTATGTATAGTGATAATGTAACTATGGGTACTGGTAAAAGTTTATCAAGCCTTCTAGAAATAGTTAAAGATGGAAATCCAGTTATGGTATGGATTAGTTATAATTTAACTGTTCCTTATATAAGCAAAACATGGATATATGAGCCTACAATGGAGAAAATAGAATGGAAAAGCGGGGAACATGCTGTTGTAATAATTGGATATAATTCTAAACAAATAATTGTGTCTGATCCATATACTGGTATGATTAGATATTTTGATAGGGCAACTTTTGAAGATAGATATAATTACTTTGGTAAAAAAAATATATATTTAGGAAGTGGTATTTGATGAAAAAAATAATTATTCCTATTATAACAATATTAATTATGTTTTTTATAATATTATCATCAATATATTTATATAAGATAAATGAGTTAAAAAAATATAATAAACAATTGGAAGATAACATATATAAATATAATGAATTAAAAGAAGAAATTAAAAAGTATAACTTGATCATTGATGATATTGATTTAATAAACAAAAACAAAGAAGTTGTTGAACAAAAAGCAAATGAATTAAATCAAGATATAATTGAATTAAAAGAAGAAATAAATATAATAAAAGAAAGGATAAAAAAAATATCATAAAATAGTACAAAAAAAATTATTTATGTGATAAAATAAATTATAGAGACTAGTCGAGGTGATTAAATGGATGGACTATTTATTGTATTAACAGTCGTAATTATATCTTTTCTATTTATTTTAATAACGTTGATTTTTACCAAGAGAAAGCAAACTAAGAAATATAAAAATGTAATAAATGAATTAGATGTAGAAAAGAATAAATTAATAGGGGTGACAGTTTTATCTGAATTTTCTAAAGTAAAAGAATTAGTAAAAACGGATAATTTAAAACAAAAATTGGAAGATTGGGATAATATATTTAAGGATATCAAGGATACTGAAGTTCCAAAATTAAACGATTTAATATTGGAAACAGAATTTTTAGTTGATAAAAAAGAATATAAACAAGCAATAAAGAAAATAGCTTATATAGAAATGCAAATTATGGAGTTAAGAAAAAAAAGTGAGAAATTAGTTGAAGAAATAAAATTAATTACTACGTCAGAAGAAAGAAACAGATCATTAATAACAAAATTAAAGATAAATTATAGAGAAATTGAAAGTAAATTTTCACGTACTAAAAAGGATTATGGAGAAGTAGCAGAATCTATAGAAACAGAATTTAAAAATATTGAAAAAGAGTTCCAAGATTTTGAGGATGCTATGGATATTAATGATTATGTTCTTGTAGAAAAAATTGTAACTTCACTAGAAGAAAAGATAAATAATATGAAGGTTATAATTGAAGAAGTTCCATCTATTGTTCTTACTGCTACTGTTTTATTACCAAATAGAATAGAAGAGATGACTACAATTTATTTTAGGATGCTCAGAGATGGTTATCCATTAGATTATCTAAATGTAGAATATAATTTTAAAGAAATAAAAGAAAAAATTGCTAAAATAATTGAAGAGTTAAAAAAATTAAACATTGGAGAATCTAAAATAGAATTAAGGACAATGCTTGAATACTTCGATACTCTATATAATGATTTTGATAAAGAAAAAGAATGTAAAGATTTATTTAAAGAAAATACAAAAGTATTAAAAAATAAATTAGATAAAATAAAGAAAATTGTTAAAGATATTTATTTGCAGATAGATGATATAAAAAGCACGTATGATTTAACTGATGAAGCAATAAATAAGTTTAGTATTTTAAATAAAAACTTAGAGCAAATAAGTGAAGACTATAAATCTTTGATATCGCATGGTAATGGTCATACTTTTGCTTATTCAAAATTAGTTGATGAACTTGATGGATTAAATATTAAATTATCTAGACTTCAAGATGATTTGGATTATCAATTAAGATCTATTACTAGTATGAAAGATGATGAAACGAGGGCAAAAGAACAACTTGATTCTATAAAAAAATTATTGAAACAATCAAAAAATAAATTGAATGAATACAAGATACCTATTATACCTAGTAGTTATTTTATAGAATTAAAAGAAGCACAGGATGCAATTAGAGAAGTAATGAAAGAACTTGATAAGAAACCGATTGTCATTAAGATACTAAATATAAGAGTAGACACTGCGAGGGATTTGGTCTTTAAAATATATAATAAAACAAATGATATGGTAAAATCCGTTAAAATGAGCGAAAAAATAATAATTTATGGTAATAGATATAGAAGTCAATATCCAGCGATTAGTGAAGCTTTAGATAAAGCTACAAGCTTATTTTATAAGGGACAGTATAAGTTGTCTTTTGAGTTAGCAGCTGAAGCCATATTAAAAATAGATAGTGATGCAATAGAAAAATTGTCTTTAAATTGATTTTTTTTCTAAAGTATGGTATTCTATATTATAGAATAAGAGGAGGTACAAAATGAACTTTATAGATTTTTTAATAAAATACTATGTATGGATTATAGTAGTATTAGTAATTTTAATAATTACTATAATAGGATTTTTAGCAGACAAAAAAATGAAAAATAAGAAAGACAAGAATAAGGAGAATGATGAAAAAATGATGAATAATGAAATTAATGAACCAACATCTTTACAACCACAAAATATATTAAATGGAAATGATATTCCTGTTCAACAACCATATAATAATGAAGTGGTAAATGATATGAATGTTGGTAGAGATAATAATTTTGCTCAAAATAATTATGCAACTAATTCAAATGGATTTGTTGCAAATTCAAATGCACAAGCATTAAATTCTTTGCAGGGGATTACCACTGAAAGTAGAAATGAATCACAGGCAGATAAGTGGGAAGTGCCAGCAGCACAAGAACCAACAGTGCAACCAAGTCCTGTAATGCCAGAAGCAGTTGCACCAACAGTAAATCCAACACCGGTTAATGCATGGGAAATGCCAGCGGCACAAGAACCAACAGTGCAACCAAGTCCTGTAATGCCAGAAGCAGTTGCACCAA